>Ga0058700_1000635_pt1 | contig 11189 bp, 13 predicted proteins | sample AgamicAtAme_FD_71365 | JGI IMG/M metagenome (GOLD analysis project Ga0058700, IMG submission 71365) | Agave microbial communities from Guanajuato, Mexico - At.Am.e | ecosystem: Host-associated > Plants > Phyllosphere > Phylloplane/Leaf | place: Guanajuato, Mexico | collected 2012-06-07 | reverse complement strand
CCCGACAGGGATATGGGAAGGGAACGCCGAAATTCACCGTCCTGGGGAGGCAGGAATTACGAAGGCCCGGAGCGGGTCCTGTCCGCCAAGCGGAACGGGCCCGGCGCCGGGCCTTCGTAATTCCTGCCTCCCCAGGACGGTGAATTTCGGCGTTCCCTTCCCATATCCCTGTCGGGTAGGAACGGGGATCACTTCACCTGAACCCCCCCTCCCGATATCTTCGCTTATTCATTGGCGGCCGTCGCTTCGCAGCCTGCGGATAGGGTGCGCCTCGCCGACCGGGGATTCCATGAGCGATCAAGACAAGTGGCCGAATGGGGGCAACACGCCCGGCGACACGACTCCGAACACTGGGGTGGTCGTCAAGGCGCGTCCGCGCACCAAGAAGCCGTCGATGTACAAGGTCTTGATGCTGAACGACGACTACACTCCGATGGAGTTCGTCGTTCACGTTTTGGAACGGTTTTTCCAAAAGAATCGGGAAGAAGCGACCCGCATCATGCTGCACGTGCACCGGCGTGGAGTGGGTGTCTGCGGTGTCTACACCTATGAGGTTGCCGAGACGAAGGTGACCCAAGTCATGGATTTGGCACGGCAAAATCAACATCCCTTGCAGTGCACGATCGAGAAGGAATGATCTCTCGGCGACGCGGAACCCGCTTCAATGCGAGTTCGTATCGTCTAAAAGGGCGATCGGTGCCCCGCCACTCGGCGACGCCCGCCCGGGAAGCTACGAGATGGTCATCAGTGAACCCGGAAACCTCTTGTGCTTCCGAACGCTTTTCGGAAACGCGGGATCTGCTTTGGGAGCGTTCTGAGCATGCTTTCACGTAACCTCGAGCAGACGCTCCACCGCGCCCTCGGCTTGGCGAACGAGCGCCGGCACGAGTACGCGACCCTCGAACACCTGCTTCTGGCCCTCACCGACGACGGCGACGCCACCAACGTGTTGCGCGCCTGTGGCGTGGACGTCGAGAAGCTGAAGCGCGACCTCACCGAATTCTTGGACAAGGATCTCGCGGGGTTGGTGGCGGAGCGCTCCGGCGACCCCAAGCCGACCGCCGGCTTCCAGCGGGTGGTCCAGCGCGCAGCCATCCACGTCCAGTCCTCCGGCCGGGACGAGGTGACGGGCGCCAATGTGCTCGTGGCGCTTTTCAGCGAGCGCGAGAGTCACGCCGTCTACTTCCTGCAGCTGCAGGACATGACGCGGCTGGACGCGGTGAATTTCATCGCCCACGGTATCGCCAAGGCGCCGGGCCGCTCGCAGTCCCGCCCCGTGACCGGATCCTCCAACAACGGCGAGGAGCCGGAGAAGGAAGAGAAGCCCCGGTCGGGCCGCGGCCAGGACGCGTTGTCCAACTACTGCGTGAACCTGAACAAGAAGGCGCAGCAGGGCCGGATCGACCCGCTGATCGGGCGCGATTCGGAGATCGAGCGCACGATCCAGATCCTGTGCCGCCGCACCAAGAACAACCCGCTCTACGTGGGCGATCCGGGCGTCGGCAAGACCGCCATCGCGGAAGGGCTGGCCAAGCGCATCATCGAGGGCGACGTGCCCGACGTGTTGCTCAAATCCACCATTTACGCGCTGGACATGGGCAGCCTGCTCGCCGGCACCCGCTACCGCGGCGATTTCGAGGAGCGGCTGAAGGCCGTGGTGCAGGAGCTTGAGAACCAGCCCGGTTCCATCCTCTTCATCGACGAGATCCACACAGTGATCGGCGCCGGCGCCACCAGCGGCGGGGCGATGGACGCGTCCAACCTGCTCAAGCCGGCGCTGGCCCAGGGCACGCTGCGCTGCATCGGCTCCACGACCTACAAGGAATACCGCAACTACTTCGAGAAGGACCGCGCGTTGGTCCGGCGGTTCCAGAAGATCGACGTCAACGAGCCGACGATCGACGACGCGATCAAGATCCTCCAGGGCCTGAAGACCAACTACGAGAAGCACCACAAGGTCCGTTACACGCCAGAGGCCATCAAGGCCGCAGTGGAGCTGTCGGCCAAGTACATCCACGACCGCAAGCTGCCGGACAAGGCGATCGATGTGATCGACGAGGTCGGCGCGTCCCGGATGCTGCTGCCGGAGAACCGCCGCCGGAAGACCGTGACGCTCAAGGACGTGGAGGAGGTTGTCGCCAAGATCGCCCGCATCCCCCCGAAGAGCGTGTCCAACGACGACAAGGAGACGCTGCGGACCCTCGACCGCGACCTCAAGTCCATGGTGTTCGGCCAGGACTTCGCAATCGAGGCTTTGTCGGCGGCGATCAAGCTCTCCCGCGCCGGCTTGCGCGATCCGGAGAAGCCGATCGGCAACTACCTGTTCAGCGGCCCCACCGGCGTCGGCAAGACGGAGGTGGCCAAGCAGCTCGCCAACACGCTCGGCATCGAGCTGATCCGCTTCGACATGTCCGAGTACATGGAGCGGCACAGCGTTTCGCGGCTGATCGGCGCGCCGCCGGGCTATGTGGGCTTCGACCAAGGCGGGCTGCTGACGGACGCCATCGACCAGCACCCGCACGCGGTGCTCCTGCTGGATGAGATCGAGAAGGCGCACCTCGACCTCTACAACATCCTCCTGCAGGTGATGGACCATGGGAAGCTCACCGACCACAACGGCAAGACGGTGGATTTCCGTAACGTCATCCTCATCATGACCACCAACGCCGGTGCGGCCGATATGGCAAAGGAGGCCATTGGCTTCGGGCGCACGGCGCGGACGGGCGAGGACGAGGAGGCGATTAAGCGGATGTTCACGCCGGAGTTCCGCAACCGGCTGGACGCGGTGGTGCCCTTCGCCGGGCTGACGCCGGAGATCGTGGGCCGCGTGGTCGAAAAGTTCGTCATGCAGCTGGAGGCGCAGCTCGCCGACCGCAACGTGACGATCGAGCTGTCCTCGGCCGCCAAGGAGTGGCTGGCCGAGCGCGGCTACGAGCCGCTCTACGGCGCGCGGCCATTGGCGCGCGTGATCCAGGAGCACGTGAAGAAGCCGCTCGCGGAGGAGCTGCTCTTCGGCAAGCTCGCCAAAGGCGGGGCGGTGAAGGTGGGTTTGCGGGACGGCATGCTCTCCTTCGAGTACATCGAGGCCGCGCCGCCGGCCCTGCCGAAGCCCGAGGAGGGCGACGGCGAGGCGGAGCGGGAGCCGGAGACCATCGAGTAGGTCTAGCCGCCGCGAAGGTGGTAATCAGCAAACGGGCGCGGTCCGCAGGGGCCGCGCCCGTTTCGCGTCAGGGAGGGGAGAGCGCCGTGACCGCCGATACCCGCATCGAGGACTGGGACGCCTACAGCGCCGGCCTGCGTGACCGCGGCCGCGAGCTGACCGCGCTGCACCCCGAGCTGATGAAGGGCTTCGGCGCCCTCAACCGCGGCGCCGCCACCGTCAAGCACCTCGACGCCAAGACGCGCGAGCTGATCGCGCTCGCCGTCGCCGTGACCACGCGCTGCGAGGGCTGCATCGACGCCCACGCGCGCAAGGCCAAGGCGGCGGGCGCGACCAAGGAGGAGATCGCGGAGGCGCTCGGCGTCGCCATCGCCCTCAACGCGGGGGCGGCGCTGACCTACTCGCTGCACGTGCTGGACGCGGTGGACGGGGCGGGGCAGGGGGGCTGAACGGCGGCCACACAGCCGCGCCGTCGCTTCCGGATGTCCCTCGGCGGCCGAGGTCGACGGCGTTTGACCTACGCCAAGTCGGTCCTGGAAAAGTCCTCGCCTTTGTGGAGCAGGCTGGGGATCGCCCCTTGAACCGTCTGCGCTCGCCGCCCCACGAACGCCGCTACGTCATCCAGTACCGGCGCGCGCTCCAGACCCAACGCGCGCAAGGGCGCGGCGAAGGCGGCGACGATGCCGATGTGGCCCAGGCCGGGGTACAGGCGCAGTTCCGGCGCTCCGCCGGCCGCGCGGAGGCGCTCCGCCAAGCGGATCGAGTGGTGCGGGCCGACGGTGCCGTCGGCCGCGCCGTGCAGCAGCAGCACCGGCGGCGCGCCCACGAGCGCGGCGTCGGACGGCGCGGCGTCCAAGCGGCCGCCCGGTGCCGGCGCGAAGGTTTCCGCCAGCTCCGGCTCGTGCGGCGTCCAATCGAAGGGGCCGGCTAGGGCGATGCAGCCGGCGAGCGCGTTTCGACCGCCTGGCAGCCCTGCCGCGTCCAGCCAGCGCGGGTCCAGGGCCAGGGCCGCCGCGTTGTAGGCGCCGGCCGAGTGGCCCATGACGAAGCAAGGTCCTCGCGGCGCTCCGGCGGCGGGTCCGTCCGCGCCGCGCAGCCACGCCACCGCGAGGGCGTTGTCCTCCAGGAAGGCTGGCCAGCGCGCTTCCGGGTACAGGCGGTAGTCCGGCACGGCCACGGCGATGCCGCGCGCCGTCAGCGCCTGGGCCAGGAACGGGTAGTCCTTCCGGCTGCCCTGCCGCCAGTTGCCACCGTGGATGAACACCACGAGGGGCGTCATCGGCGCCGCCCCTGCCGGCAGGTAAAGGTCGAGACGGTGCCTTGGCAGCGGGCCGTAGGCGAGGTCCGCGCTTCGCCGGTAGCCGCCGGGCGTGAGCGCGTTGGCCAAGCCGGCCCCGTCGCAGCCGCAGAGCGCCGCCGGCAGAAGGGCCGCCAGCAGTGCGCGGCGCCGCGTCCTCCCCTCCCCAAGCTTCAGATGAACTGCCCCCGCAGGAAGCCCAGCGCCGGCAACGGGGTCCATTTGCGCGGGAGATCCGCCCGGCGGATCGGCGCCACGCTGTAGTGCGGCACCGGTTGCCGGGAGCGGCGGAGGAAGTCCTCGTAGGCGCGCACCTGTTGCGCGCGCCAAGCCCTGTCTTCCAGCGCCGCCGCCCGGCTGCGGTAGATGTCCGCCACGCGATTGGTGCGCCCCACCGTGGCGACGACCGCCCAGAGCGTGTCGTCGTCCCTGCCGAGGCTGACGAGATCCGGCACCCCTTTGAGATGGCAAATGGAGGGCGGTCCCGTCAAGCGGGGCGGGTGTCGTCCGCCCGGGCCGCCATCACTCCTCGGCCAGTTCCTTCCGCGCCTCCTCCAAGGCGGCCCGCTCCGCCTCGCTCACCTCCGGGTAACGGAGGTCGAGCGCCTCCAACGCCTCGGACAGCGCGACCGACACAGCCAGCCGCGCGAAGGGCTTGTTGTCCGCCGGGATCACGTACCAGGGCGCGTGCGGCGCGGCGGTGGCGCGGATCGCCGTTTCGTAGGCGTCCTGGTAGTCGTCCCATCGGCGCCGCTCGGCCACGTCGCCGGCGTTGAACTTCCAGTTCTTCTCCGGCTCCTCGATCCGCGACAGGAAGCGGCGCCGCTGCTCGTCCTTGCCGACGTGCAGGAAGAACTTGAGGACCACCGTGCCTTGCCGAGCGAGGTAGCGCTCGAAGGCGGCGATGTCCTCCAGCCGCTCGTCCATCAGGCGCTTCCGGTCGCGCATCTCGTCCGGCAGCTTCTGTTTGGCCAAGATCTCCGGGTGGACGCGGGCGATCAGCACCTCCTCGTACCAGGATCGGTTGTGGATGCCGATCATGCCGCGCGCGGGCAGGTTGACCACGTGCCGCCAGAGGAAATCGTGGTCCAGTTCCAGGGTGCTCGGCGCCTTGAACGAGGTGACGTGGCAACCCTGCGGGTTCAGCCCGCTGAACACGTGCTTGATGGCGCCGTCCTTGCCGCCCGCGTCCATGGCCTGGAAGATGCAGAGCACGCTCCAGCGGTCCTGGGCGTAGAGCCGGTCCTGGATGCCGGACAGCCGCTCGACCCCCTCGCGGAGCAGGTCCGCGATCTCCCCCTTGCTGCTGTTGAGGCCCGCCGTGTCGTCGGTGGCGTGCTTCTTGAGGCGGAAGCCCTTGCCGTCTTCCACCCGGTGGCGCTCCACCAGCTTGCGCCGCTGCTTCGAGTCCATCAGCCCTCCTTCAATCGAGCCGCGCGCCCGCGGCGCGCAGCACCGGTCCCCAACGCTCGTAGCCGCCGCGGTGCGGCGCGGTCACCGCTCCCGCCCGCTCTCGCGCGCCATGCGGTCGGAAAGGTGTGCGGTGTGCCGGCCGCGCTCGGCGCCCGGGGTGGGCAGGCGCGCGCAGGACGGGGCGTCCGGGGCCGCGTGCCGGTCGCCGGGCGGCGGCATCGGGCGTCCCTGTCCCGGAGCGGTGGCCCGGAGGATGGCAAACGCACGCCTCTGCGGCAAACCGGGTGCCAAGCCCCGCGCACGGCTGTAGACCGGAGGCAAGGACTCGGCGGAAGGGCGGAGCGCGATGGCGACGGCGAGCGGCACGGTGCGCGACGCGGTGGTGGGGTTGCTGCGCGACCTCGGCATGACCACGGTGTTCGGCAATCCGGGCTCCACCGAGATCCCGTTCCTCGGCGAGTGGCCCAACAGCCTGCGCTACGTGCTCGGCTTGCAGGAGGCCTCCGTGGTGGCGATGGCGGACGGCTACGCCCGCGCCTCCGGCCGCGCCGCCTTCTGCAACCTGCACTCGGCCGCCGGCGTCGGGCACGCGCTGGGCAACGTCTTCACCGCGCACCGCAACAACGCGCCGCTGGTCATCACCGCCGGCCAGCAAGCGCGCGAGTTGCTGCCGCACCAGCCCTTCCTGGGCGCCACGGACGCGGCGCAATTCCCAAAGCCCTACGTGAAGTGGAGCGTGGAGCCGGCGCGCGCCGAGGACGTGCCGGCCGCGATCGCGCAGGCTTGGCGCGTCGCCATGCAGCGGCCGCGCGGCCCCACCTTCGTCTCCGTGCCGGTGGACGACTGGGCGAGGCCCGCCGCGCCAGCGGCGCCGCGCTCGGCGCTCAGCGACCCGGCGCCGGACCCGGACGCGCTGTCGGGATTGGCAAGTGCGCTGGAGGCGGCGCGACGCCCCGTGTTGGTGATCGGCCCGGAGGTGGACGCCGAGGGCGCCGGCCTTTCCGCCGTGGCGCTGGCGGAGCGGCTGAACGCGCCGGCCTGGGCCAGCCCCTTCGCCGACCGTCTGTGCTTCCCGGAAGACCACCGCTTGTTCGCCGGCCACCTGGCCGCGGCGCCGGCGGACGTGGGCGACGCGCTGGCGGGGCACGACTTGGTGCTGGTGCTCGGAGCGCCGGTGTTCACTTTCCACGTCGCCGGGCGCTGCTCGGTGTTCGATGCCGGCGTTCCGCTCTGGCACCTGACGACGGATTCCGAAGCCGCGGCGCGCGCCCCGGTCGGCCGCGGCGTGCCGGGCAGCTTGCGCCTCGCGCTGGCGGCGCTGCTGCCCTTGTTGCCGGAGGCGCACGGGCGCGCCGACCCGCCGCCGCGCGAGCGCCCGCCCGCGCCGGCCGCGGCGGACCCTGTGCCGGCGGCGTTCGTCATGGCGCGTCTGTCGCGCCTCCTGCCGCCCGGCGCGGTCATGGTCGAGGAAGCGCCGTCGCATCGCCCGGCCATGCACGCGCACCTGCCGTTCCGCGAGTGGGGTTCCTTCTTCACCATGGCGAGCGGGGGGCTGGGCTATTCGCTGCCGGCCTCCGTCGGCGTGGCGCTCGCGCGGGCGGAGGCGGGGAACGCGGCGCGGGTGGTGTGCCTGATCGGCGACGGCTCGCTCATGTACTCCGTGCAGGCGCTGTGGACGGCGGCGCAGCACCGGCTGCCTCTTTCGATCGTCGTGCTCAACAACCGGGGCTACGGCGCGATGCGCGCCTTCAGCCGCGTCATGGGCACGCACTCGGTGCCGGGCATCGAACTGCCGGGGCTGGACTTTTCCGCCATCGCCCGCGGCCACGGCTGCGCCGCAGAACGAGTGGAGAAGCCTGGCGCGCTGGACGCAGCGCTCGCGCGCGCGTTGGCAGCGGACGGGCCGGCGTTGCTGGACGTGGCGGTGGACTCGGCGGTGCCGCGCCTTTACCGCGAGGCGGGGGAGGAGGGCGCGCGATGACGGCCGTGCTGCGGCGGCGGGCCGCGCTGGCGGCGGCGGTGCTCTCCGCGGGCGGCGCGCGCGGCCAATCGGCTTGGCCGGCGCGGCCCGTCCGCATGGTGGTGCCCTTCCCGCCCGGAGGCTTGGCGGACTCGGTGGCGCGCCCGCTCGCGGCGCGGCTGACGATGGTGTTCGGCCAGCCCTTCGTCGTGGACAACCGGCCCGGCGCCGGCGGCAACCTGGGCGCGGACGCGGTGGCGAAGGCCGAGGCGGACGGGCACACGCTGCTGGTCGGCTCGCTCGGGCCGCTGGCGGTGAACGCGTGGCTGTTCCCGTCCTTGCCCTTCGACCCGCGCGCCTTCGCGCCGGTGTCCTTGCTGATCGAGACGCCGAAGGTGGTGGCGGTGAACCCGTCCCGCCCGTGGCGCTCCCTGGAGGAGCTGACGGCCGCCGCGCGCGCCGCGCCGGGGCGGCTTTCCGCGGGTTCGGCGGGCAACGGCTCCTCGCTCCACATCGCGCTGGAGCTCTACAAGCGCGCCGCGGAGGTGGACATCACCCACGTCCCGTACCGCGGCGCGGCGGCGGCGATCACCGACCTCGTCGGCGGGCGGCTGGACCTGGTCATAGACAACGTGCCGAACATCCTGGCGCAGATCCGCGCCGGCGCCGTGCGCCCGCTCGCCACCGCGACGGAACAGCGGCTGCCGCAACTCGCGGACGTGCCCACCACGGCCGAGGCCGGGCTGCCCGCCTTGCGTTTCGGCACGTGGTTCGGGCTGGTCGCGCCGCCCGGCACGCCGGCCGCGGTGACGGAGCGCCTTTCCGCCGCCGTGGACGCGGCGCTGCGCGAACCCGAACTCGGCGGGCGCCTGGCCGAGCAGGGCGCGGTGCCCGGCGGCGGCACGCCCGAGGCGTTCGGGCGCTTCATGGAGGCCGAACGCGCCAAGCTGGAGCCCGTGATCCGGGGCAGCGGGATGCGGGCGGACTGAAGCGAAAGCGGCGTTCAGAGGAGGAAGCGATGCCCCACGCCACGACGGACGACGGCGTGAAGCTGTTCTACGAGGAGACCGGGTCGGGAACCCCGGTGGTCTTCGTCCACGAATTCGCCGGCGACGCGCGCAGCTGGGAGCCGCAACTGCGCCGCTTCGGCCAGCGCTACCGCGCGATCGCCTACAACGCCCGCGGCTACCCGCCGTCCGACGTGCCTTCCGACGCGGCATCCTACTCGCAGAACCGGGCGGCGGACGACATCGCGGCGGTGATGGACCACCTCGGCATCGAGAAGGCGCACGTCGTCGGCCTTTCCATGGGCGGCTTCGCCACCCTGCATTTCGGCTTCCGGCACGCGCCGCGCGCCCGCTCGCTGACCGTCGCCGGCTGCGGCTACGGCGCGGAGCCCGACACGCGGGAGAGGTTCCGGGCCGAGGGCGCCGAGGCCGTCGCGTTCATCCGCGCCGAGGGGATGGGCGCCTTCGCCGCCAAGTACGCCCGCGGCCCGGCACGCGTGCAGTTCGCCAACAAGGACCCGCGCGGCTTCGACGAGTTCCTGCGCGCGTTGGCGGGGCACGACGCCACCGGCTCCGCGAACACGCAACTCGGCGTGCAGCGGGAGCGGCCGTCGCTCTACGACCTGACGGGCGAGATGAAGGCGCTCCGCGTGCCCACGCTGGTGCTCACCGGCGACGAGGACTGGCCCTGCTTGCTGCCGGGTGTGCTGATGAAGCGGAACATACCGCTGGCCGCGCTGGCGGTGATGCCCAACTGCGGCCACACGATCAACCTGGAGGACCCGGACGGCTTCAACCGGATCGTCGGGGACTTCCTGGCGCAGGTGGACGCCGGCCGCTGGCCGGAGCGCGACTCGCGCGCCGAGGCTGGGACGATCCTCGGGATGCGGTGAGCGCCGGTTCAGTCCTTCGCGCCGCCGGAGGGGCGCGCGGCCTCGTCCACGGCCTTCTCCAACTTGTCGCCGTGCGGCTTGGGGCTGTCGCCCGAAGCTTGCGGCAGCGGCGCGCTGGAGGCCGCGTCGCGTTCGGTTTTCGCGTCGTCCGGCGCCGGCGCACCGGCCTTCGGGTCGTCCGTCATAACTCCCTCCTCCCTTCAGGTCGCCGCGCTCGGCTCTTCCTTGCCGCCGCGGCCCTCGACGTGGTTCTGAATTGAGCGAAGGCCCATCAGCAAGCCCTCGTTGATCTGCTCCTCGCTCGGGCCTTTGGAGGAATCGGCGCCGGGCGGGGCGCCCCGCAGCGAGATGTGGACCGTCACGGAGGAGCCGCCGGGGCCATCCTCCTTCGCTTGCAGCCACCCGGAGTAGTAGCCCTCGTCGGCGCCCCATTCGAGGCGGTTCGCCGCCGCGTCGCGGCGCAGGTAGCCGTCGCTGTCGTACTTGTGGCCCATGGCCTCGCCCTGGACGCGCACGCGGTCCGTCCCTTGCGGCTGTGCGCTCTTCGTGGTCGGCAGGTAGCTCGGCATGTTGCCGATGTCCGCGACGAAATCGAGGACCTGCTCGGGCGAGGCCCGCATGGTCATGGTCTGCTCGTACTCGCCCATCGCAAGCTCCTCCCGACGGGGCCGGGCCGTTCGCGGCTCGGCCTTCCACCAATGAAACGCCGCCGGGCAGAGGCCGGTTCGGCCGGCGCGGACCGCCGCTGCTTTATGTTTCGAGACTAATGAGGCTTCTGCCGAGATGCGCAGCAACGGAAGCGTCCGCGCCGACCCCCTCCCGTTCGTGGCCGCGGGGAGCGGCGTCCGCTTCGCCGTGCGCCTCACGCCCCGGGCGGCGCGGAACGGGCTCGACGGGATCGCGCCGAGGCCGGACGGGCGGCCGGTGCTGCGGCTGCGCGTCGCGGCTCCGCCCGTCGAGGGGGCGGCGAACGCGGCGCTGATACGCTTCGCCGCGGAGGCGCTGCGGATGCGGAGAGCCGACGTCGCCATCGTGTCGGGCGAGCGCGGGCGCTTGAAGCTGGTCCAACTGTCCGGAAACGCCGCCGACCTGCTCGCGCGGTTGGCGGACTGGGTGGGGGCGGAGCGGCCGCCACCTTGAGAGGACGCCCCGCCGGGGGAGCGGTTCCGCTGCATCCCCCGCAGCGAAACCGCTTCGACCCCGGCGGCGTCCGCGGCGATCGCTAGTTCGCCGCCGAAAGAACCGCTTCCGCTGCCACTCCCAAGCACTCCTCCACCGAAGCGCGCAAACGGCGCAGGTTGCGGTGGCGGGCGAAGGAGCGGCGGAGCGCGTCCTGCGTCTCGGTCTCCAGCGCCGGCAGGTCTCCGCGCTCGCAGCCGATGTCGACCGCGATGCCGTCCAGGAGCCCTGCCAGCACGGACGGGAAGGCGCTGGCCGGCGGCGGCTCGATCTGGTGGAC
>Ga0058700_1000634_pt1 | contig 11200 bp, 8 predicted proteins | sample AgamicAtAme_FD_71365 | JGI IMG/M metagenome (GOLD analysis project Ga0058700, IMG submission 71365) | Agave microbial communities from Guanajuato, Mexico - At.Am.e | ecosystem: Host-associated > Plants > Phyllosphere > Phylloplane/Leaf | place: Guanajuato, Mexico | collected 2012-06-07 | reverse complement strand
TGGCTCGGGCGCCGGGCGGACCGCATGGTGGTGCTGTCCGAGCAGGCCGAGTTCGACGCCGCCTTCGGCACCCTCCTGGCGCGCGACCGGCTCCCGCCCACCTCCTTCCGCCTGTCGGACGCGGCGCGCACGCCGATCTCCGTCGCGGGGCTCCGGATGCCGGCGCCCCCCGGATCGGCCCGCGGCGCGGGGCGCTTCTGCCTCACCGTGTCCTCCTTGCCGAAGCAGCCGCCCCGTCCCTCGCCGGCGCTGGCCGGCGGCGACGCGGTGCGCGGCGCGGCCCTGCGGCGCGCGGACGGCGTCGCCGACGTGCTCTCCTTCATCGAGGTCGCGGGGCCGGACGGGCTGCCGCCGTCGGAAGGCCCGGTGGCGGCGCTGGTGGAGGAGGCGCTCTCCTCCGCCCTGCCGGGCGACAGCGTGGCGGGCGAACTGTCCGCCGGCCGCTACGGCATGGTCTCCCACGGCGCCGCCGCCGACCTCGCCGGGCTCGGCGCGCAGATCCAGGACGCGGTGCGCGGGGCCGGGCTGGAGGCGACGGTGGAAACGCGGAGCCTGCCCCTCCAGGCGGACGGGCTGACGCCGGTGCAGCGGACGCGCGCGCTCCGCTTCGCGCTCGACGCCTTCGCGCGCGGCGGGCAGGGGGCGGTGGAGGCAGCGGGCTTCGCGGCCGGGCTGCCGGGCTTCGTCGCCCGCGCCTGCGCCCGCGCCGAGACGCTGCGCCGGGCCATCGCGGACCGCCGGTTCGCCCTGGCCTTCCAGCCCATCGTGTCCATGGGCGACGGCGCCGCGGAGCACTACGAGGCGCTGCTGCGGCCGGACCCGGAATTGACCGCCGAATTCGGCCCGCCCGGCGACTTCGTCGCGCTCGCCGAGACGATGGGCCTGTCGGAGGAACTCGACTGGGCCGTGGTCGAGGCGGCGTCCGCCGCCGTGCGGCGCGGGCGCGGGGCGCGGGTCGCCGCCAACCTGTCCGGCCTTTCCCTGCAGAGCCCCGCCTTCCGCGCCCGCCTGCTCGACCTGATCGACCGGGAGCCGATGCTCGCCTCGCGGCTCATGGTCGAGATCACCGAAACCGCGGAGATCGAGGACGAGGAGGAGGCCGTGCGGACGGTCGCGGCGCTGCGCGACCGCGGCATGGCGCTGTGCATCGACGACTTCGGCGCCGGCGCCGCCGCCTTCCGCTACCTCCGCGCCTTCCGCGTGGATCTGGTGAAGATCGACGGCAACTACCTGCGCAACGCCATGCGGAGCGAGCAGGACCGCGGCATCCTCGCCTCCATGGTGGGCCTGATCCGCACCGTGGGCGCCCGCAGCGTCTCCGAACGGATCGAGACGGAGGCCGAGGCCGGCCTCATGCGCGAACTCGGCGTGGACCTCGGCCAGGGCTGGCTGTTCGGCCGCCCCGGCGCCCTGCCCTGCTGAGGCGTCACGCCACCCGGTGCGGCGGCGCGGCGCCGTGCAACAGCACCGCGTCGAGGTTCTCCAGCACCCGGCGGCCCATCGCGTCGCGGGCTTCGATCGTGGCGCTGCCGAGGTGCGGCAGCAGGGCGACGTTCTCCAGCTGGAGGTAGCCGGGGTGGACGCGCGGCTCGCCGTCGTACACGTCGAGGCCGGCGGCGCGGACCTGGCCCGACGTCAGGGCGGCGATGAGCGCCTCGTCGTCCACCGTGCTGCCGCGGCTGCTGTTGACCACGATGGCACCTGGCCTCATGCGCGCGATCCGGTCGGCGTTCAGCCACTTCCGCGTCGCCTCGCCGCCGGGGATGTGCATGGAAAGCACGTCGATGGCGCCCAGGAAGGCGTCGTCGCCGGCGTGGTAGACCGCGCCGTCCTCCATCTCGGGCGGCAGCGGCTGGACGTCGCGGTAATGGACCTCCATGCGGAAGCCGCGGGCCATGCCGGCCAGCTCCCGCCCGATGCGGCCCATGCCGAGGATGCCGAGGCGCTTGCGCTCCAGGGTGACGCCGAGGAGCTGCGTCGGCGCCCAGCCCTCCCATTTGCCGGCGCGCACCATCCGCTCCCCCTCGCCGGCGCGGCGCGCGGCCATGAGCATGAGGGTGAAGGCGCACTCGGCGGTGGCGAAGGAGAGCACCTCCGGGGTGTTGGTCACGGCGATGCCGCGCGCCTGGGCCGCGCCGAGGTCCACGTGGTCGAAGCCGACGCTGAAGGTCGAGATGATCTTCACGCTGTCCGGCAGCGCGCCGACGCAGGCGGCGTCCAGCCTGTCGCCGGCCGCGGCGAGGATGCCGGCCGCCCCCGCTTCCGCGGCGCGGCGGGCGATCTCCGCCCCGTCCGTCGCCCACGTCTCGTCGTCCGGATTCAGGCGGGCGTCGTAGTCGCGGGACGCGCGCGCCTCGATGGCTTCGGGCATCTTGCGGGTCACGAGCAGGACGGGCTTGGCCATCGCGGTTCTCCCTGTCCCCCGTTCTTACCAGCCCGGCGCCGCCTTGCCAGCAATGGCGGCGAGCGGCAGTTTCGCCGCGAAACGAGGAAAGGCGGGCCGATGGATCTCGGATTGCGCGGGCGCCGCGCCCTGGTGATGGGCGGCACGAAGGGCCTCGGCCGTTCGATCGCCGACGCGCTGGCCGCCGAAGGCGCGGCGCTGGTCATCAGCGGCCGGGACGGGGGCCGGCTGGACGAAGCGGCGGCCGCCCTGCGCGCCGCCGGCGCCGCGAGCGCGGCCGGCGTCGTGGCGGACGCCGCCAGCGGCGAAGCGATGGACGCGCTGGCCGACGCCGCGGTCAAGGCCATGGGCGGCGTCGACATCCTGGTGCTGAACCACGGCGGCCCGCCGCCCTGCACCGCCTCCGAGATGAAGGACGAGGATCTGGCGGCCTGGTTCCAGGTGATCGTCCGCTCGCCCGTCCGCATCGCCAAGCGCCTCCTGCCCGCGATGCGCCAGCAGAAGTGGGGCCGGGTCATCGCGGTGGGCAGCACGGGCATGCAGACGCCGATCCCGACGCTCGCCCTGTCCAACGTGCTGCGCGCCGGCGTCTGGGCCTGGGTGAAGACCATGTCGGGCGAGGTCGCGCCGGACGGGGTGACGATCAACGTGCTGGCGCCCGGCACCATCCAGACCGACCGCGTGACCGAAACCACCACCAAGCGCGCCCAGCAGCAAGGCATCAGCTTCGACGACGCGCTGTCCCAGGCCGCCAAGGAGATCCCGGCCGGCCGCCTAGGCACGCCGGACGATTTCGGCCCGACCGGCGCCTTCCTGGCGAGCGACAAGGCCGGCTACATCACCGGCAGCATGGTCCGCGTGGACGGCGGCCGCGTCCGCAGCATGTTGTGACGGACGGGGCTGTGACGGGAACGGCGCGGCTCGCCGTAGACATCGGCGGCACCTTCACCGACCTCGCGCTGGAGCGGGGCGGGCAACGCTGGACGGCCAAGGTGCTCACCACGCCGAGCGCGCCCGAGCGGGGCGTGCTGGACGGCGTGCGAAGCGTCCTCGGCGCCGCCGGCGTCGCGCCCGGCGAGGTGGCGCTGGCCATCCACGGCACCACGCTCGCCACCAACGCGGTCATCGAGCGCAAGGGCGCGCGCACCGCCCTGCTGACCACGGAGGGCTTCCGCGACGTCCTCGCGCTCGGCAACGAGAGCCGCTACGACCAGTACGACCTCAACATCACCCTGCCGCGGCCGCTCGTCCCGCGCCGCTGGCGCCTGCCGGTGCCGGAGCGGCTGGACAACACGGGCGCCGTGCTGCTGCCGCTGGACGAGGCGGCGGTGGCGCAACAGGTGGAGTTCATGCGCGCGGAGGGCGTGGAGAGCCTCGCCATCGGCTTCCTCCACGCCTTCCGCAACCCTGAACATGAGCAACGCGCCGCGGCCATCGTCCGCGACCTGTGGCCGGAGCTGCCCGTCTCGCTCTCCTCCGAGGTGTCGCCGGAGATGCGCGAATGGGAGCGCTTCTCCACCACCGCCGCCAACGCCTACGTGCAGCCGCTGATGGCGCGCTACCTCCATCGCCTGGAAGACGGGCTGCACGAAATGGGCCTGGGCTGCCCGCTGTTCCTGATGCTTTCCGGCGGCGGCCTCACCACGCTCGACACCGCCGCGCGCTTCCCCATCCGCCTAGTGGAGAGCGGCCCGGCCGGCGGCGCCATCTTCTCAGCCCACGTCGCGCGGCAGCGCGGCCTCGACCGCGTGCTCTCCTTCGACATGGGCGGCACCACCGCCAAGGTCTGCCTGATCGACGGCGGCCGCCCGCAGGGCAGCCGCACCTTCGAGGTCGCCCGCGTCGGCCGGTTCAAGAAGGGCTCCGGCCTGCCGCTCCGCATCCCGGTGATCGAGATGGTGGAGATCGGCGCCGGCGGCGGTTCGGTCGCCGGCCTCGATGCCATGGGCCGCATCCAGGTCGGGCCGGAAAGCGCGGGCGCCGACCCCGGCCCCGCCTGCTACGGCCGCGGCGGCGCGGAGCCGGCGGTGACGGACGCCAACCTCCTTCTCGGCCGCTACGACGGCGAGCGCTTCGCCGGCGGCTCCATGCGCCTGGACGCGGCCGCGGCGGAAGCGGCGCTGGCCTCCCGCGTCGGCGGCGGCCTCGGCCTGTCCGCGCCCATGGCCGCGCTCGGCGTGGTGGAGGTGGTGGACGAGGCCATGGCCAACGCCGCGCGCGTCCACGCCATCGAGAGCGGCAAGGGCTACGACGGCCGCGCGATCATCGCCTTCGGCGGCGGCGGCCCCGTCCACGCCTGCCGCGTCGCCGAGAAGCTCGGCGTCCGCCGCGTCCTGGTGCCGAGCGGCGCAGGTGTCGGCAGCGCCATCGGCTTCCTGCGCGCCCCCGTGGCCTACGAGGTGGTCCGCAGCCTCTACCAACGCTTCGCCGCCTTCGACCGGGCGGCGGTGAACGCGCTGCTGGCGGCGATGGCGTCGGAGGCCCGCGAAGCGGTCGCGCGCGGCGCCTTCGGCGCGCCGGTGGAGGAGCGGCGCCTCGCCTACATGCGCTACGTCGGCCAGGGCCACGAGATCGCGGTGCCGCTGCCGGCGCGCGACCTGGACGAAGGGGACGTCGCCGCCGTGCGCGCCCTCTACGACGAGGAATACGCCCGCTTCTACGACCGCCCCGTCCCCGGCAGCGACGTGGAGGTGATGAGCTTCGCCGTCACCGTCTCCACGCGCGAGGCCGCGGTGGAGCCCGCGGCCGCCGCGTTGGACGCGCCCGCGCCCGCGCCCGCCCCGCTGCGGCGCCAAGCGGTGCGCGACACCGCGACGGGCGAGGTGGCGGAGTGGCCGGTCTACGACCGCGCGGCGATGGCGCCCGGCGCGATGGTAGCGGGGCCGTGCATCGTCGCCGAGGACGAAACCAGCACCTTGGTCGCGCCGGGGTGGAACTGCCGGGTGGACGGGCTGCGGTACCTGGAGCTGTCGCATACCGCAATCGGGTGACGCCCTCCCCGGCCACCCGCCCTAACGTGCACCGCCGTGGCCCGCGCGTTCGGGCCGATGGGAGGAATCGGGCAATGACGTCGATCGGGCGCTTCGGCTTCCGGCGAACGGTTCGCGCGGTTTGGCTGATCGCAGCGGCGCAGATCGCGGGCGCCGCCGCCGCCTCGGCCCAGCAGGACGCCGTCGGAGTCCGCATGGAAGGGGCTTTCGCGACCCGCCTCGCGCAGGACATCAGCGGCGTCGCCTGCCGCCCCGGCGGCGGCGACGGGCTGCCGTGCCTCCTCGTGAACGACGAGAGCGCCTTCGCGCAGACGGCCACCCTCCGGGACGGCCGCCTCATCCCCGGCCCCGTGGTCCCGCTCATCGGCCCGAAGCCCCCGGAGCCCGCCGCGGCGGCCGGCGGCATGGCCGCGATCGGCGCCTGCCCCGAAGGTTCCGACAAGTTCGGGGAACTCGACGGCGAAGGCGTCGCGTGGTCGCCGGACCCGTCCGGCGGCGGCAGCTACTTCGTCACCGGCTCGCACGCGTGCAGCCGGAACGAGGGCAAGCTCAGGGCGTCCACCCACCTGCTGGCCAGGATCGACGTGGACGCGTCCGGGGCGCACGCCCCCGCCGCGCTCACCTGGCGGCTGGGCCCCGCCCTGGCGGCGGCCGCGCAGGTCGGCCCGCACTACAACCGGAAACTGGACGAGGCGGACAAGGGCCTCGACGTCGAGGGCGTCGCCGCGGTGGGCGGCCGGCTGCTCTTCGGCCTCCGGGCCCCGTCGCTGCCCGGGCCGCGGTCGATGCCCGAGTCCGGGTTCGCGTTCATCGTGAGCGCCGACGCCAAAGAGTTGTTCGACGCCGCGGCCGCGCCCGACCGGCCGGTGCCGACCCGCGTGGCCAAACTCGCGTTGGGGAAGGACGTGGGCATCCGCGACATGGCGGCCCTGCCGGACGGGCGGTTGCTGCTCCTGACCGGCCCGACGCAGGAGCAGGACGTCCCGACCGGCATCGCGCTCACCGAGCCGAACGGGTCGGACGAGTGGCCTGTCCGCCCGGTGCTGCCGACGTTGCGGCCGCTCTCCGGGACCAGGAAGGCGAAGGCGGAAGGGCTTGCCGTGCTGTCCGCCTCGGGCGACACCGCGATGGTGCTGGTGCTGTTCGAGGATCCGGCCAACGGCGGCGCCCAGCAGCACACCCTGCGGTTGCCGCCGCGCTGAACGGCGGCGCGACGGCGCCGCGCCCAGCCCATCAGGAGGTCGTCTCGGCATGGCGGAACAGAAGGGGGCGCTCGCCGCCATCCAGCGGCAGATCCAATGGAACCGCCTGATCGCGGTCGTGGAGGAGCAGGCGCAGACCATGATCCGCACCGCCTTCTCCACCACGGTGCGGGAAGCGGGCGACCTTTCCGCGGGCATCTTCGACCTCCGAGGCCGGATGCTGGCCCAGGCCGTCACCGGCACGCCGGGCCACGTCAACTCCATGGCGGAGAGCGTCGGCCACTTCCTGGCCAAGTTCCCGGCCGCCGGCATGAAGCCGGGCGACCACTACATCACCAACGACCCCTGGCTCGGCACAGGCCACCTGCACGACCTCACCGTGGTCACGCCCGCCTTCCTGCGCGGCCGCATCGTCGGCCTGTTCGCGAACACCGCGCACGTGATCGACGTGGGCGGCCTCGGCATGGGGCCGGAAGGGCGGAGCGTGTTCGAGGAAGGGCTCTACATCCCCATCGTGAAGTGCTTCGACGAGGGGCGCGCCAACGACACCTTCTTCGACTTCCTCCGCGCCGGCACCCGCACGCCCGCCGAGCTGGAGGGCGACGTCTACTCCCTATGCGCCTGCAACGAGGCCGGCGCGCGGCGCCTGGTCGAGATGCTGGACGAATTCGGCATGGACGGGCTGGACCCGCTGGCGGAGCACATCTTCGAAAGCTCCCGCCGCGCCACCCTCGCCGAGATCGCCAAGCTGCCGCCGGGCACCCACCGCGCGCAGATCCGCTCGGACGGCTACGAGGCGCCCGTCACCCTCGCCGCTTCCATGACGATCGGCGCCGAGGAGATCGTGGTGGACTTCGCCGGCACCTCGCCGCTCTCAGGCCGCGGCATCAACGTCCCCCCCGCCTATTGCCGCGCCTATTCCTGCTTCGGCATCAAGTGCGTGGTCGCGCCGGAGGTGCCGAACAACTGGGCCTCCCTCGCGCCCTTCCGCATGGAGATCCCGGAAGGCTGCATCCTCAACGCGCCCCGCCCCTACCCCGTCAGCGTCCGCCACGTCGTCGGCCAGCTCCTGCCCGACCTGATGATGGGCTGCCTGCACGGCGCGGTGCCGGAGCGCGTCACCGCCGAAGGCTCCTCCGCGCTGTGGAACCCGCCGCTCCGCGGCGGCGCGCAGGTGAGCGGCCCGGCGGCGGAGACCGAGGACTACGAGATCATCACCTTCAACTCCGGCGGCACCGGCGCGAGGCCGGGCGCGGACGGGCTGGACGGCACCGCCTTCCCCTCCGGCGTCCGCACCATGCCGGTGGAGGCCACGGAGAACGTCGCGCCGGTGGTGTTCTGGCGGAAGGAGCTGCGCCCCGACAGCGCGGGCGCCGGCAGGACGCGCGGCGGCTTCGGCCAGGTCATGGTGATCGGCGCGAAGAAAGACGCCGAGTTCGCGGTGAACGCCATCTTCGACCGCGTCGCCAACGCGCCGCGCGGCCGCGACGGGGGCGGCGACGGCGCCGCGGGCTGGGTGGGGCTGGACGACCCCAACGACACGCCGCTGCGGACGAAGGGATTCCAGGTGGTGCCCAAGGGGCGGCGCTTGGTGCTGAAGCTGCCCGGCGGCGGCGGCATGGGCGACCCGAAGGAGCGCGACCCGGCGCTGGTGCGGCGCGACGTCGCCGACGGATTGGTGAGCGAGGAGGCGGCGCGGGAGCACTACGGCGTCAGCGGCGGCGAAGGCGGCTGAAACACCCCGGCCGAACGGCCCGCCTCACCCCACCTTGAACATCGGGCAGCCGTCCCGGGCCGCCGCGCCGCCGTACTGCCACTGCATCAGCCCCTTGCCGGTGAAGTACCGGCACGACAGGACGTGCCCCCCTTCGAGCTGCGACGACGCGACCAGGACCTTGGTCGAGGTCGTCCACATCCAGACGAACAGGCCGACGACGAGCACGAAGAGGATGCGTTCCCAGCCGAACAGCCGCAGCACCGAAAGCCTCTCGTCGCACCCCAGCAGCCAGCGCATCGCCGTCCCTTTCGTTCTGCGTTCGACATTAAGCGAGGCTCGATGCGCGCGCCCTTCAACCGCTTGTGCTGCCGGCCTGTCTCCGCGCTTCGTCATCGCCCGCGGCGCGGCGCCCCGCGCCGTTGCCTCGCGCCTCAGCGATCTGGCACGCTCGATCGCAACACGCACGAAAGAGGGAGGGCGCCGCCCATGGTCCGCTTCGCCGCCGCGCTGGCGCTCGCGCTGCTGCCGGGCCTCGGCGGTGCCGCGCGCGCGCAGTCGCCCGTCACCATCGTCGTGAACTTCGGGCCGGGCGCCGGCAACGACGTCGCCGCCCGCATCGCCGCCGCTGAGTTCGCGCAGGACCTAGGCGGCTCGTTCGTGGTGAAGAACAGCACCGGCGCCGCCGGCACCATCGGCGCGATCGAGGTGGTGCGCGCCCGGCCGGACGGCCAGACGCTGCTGCTCAGCCCCATCGGCCCCGTCACCGTCCAGCCGTCCTTCATGCGCAACGCCGGCTACCGCACGGCGGACCTCGCGCCGATCTGCCAGATGACGGACGCGGCGCTGGTGATCCAAACGCCGCGCAGCTCCGGCCTCCGCACGCTCGCCGACCTCCAGGCGAAGGCGCGCGCGGCGGGCGGCTCCATGCCCTACGGCTCGACCGGGCCGGGCACGCTCACGCACCTCAGCATGGTCGCCTGGACCAAGGCCGCCGGCGCGCCGATGAGCCACGTCCCGTACCGCAGCCCCGGCGACGTCATCTTCGCCATGCAGCAAGGCGGCGTGTCCGTGCTCAGCGACCAGCCGGCGACCGTGCGGCCGAACGACCTGCACGTCCTCGCCGTCTTCGCCCCCGAGCGCCTGCCCGACTTCCCGGACACGCCCACGGTGCGCGAACTCGGCCACGACCTGTCCTTCTCCATCTGGCAGGGCCTGTTCGCGCCGGCCGGCACGCCGCCCGCCGTGCTCGCGCGCTACGAGGCCGCCTGCGCCAAGGCGGTGCGGAGCCAAGCCTTCCGCACCGGGATGGAGCGCATCCAAACGCCCGTGGTCCACCGCAACGCCGCCGATTTCGCCGCCTTGGTGGCCCGCGACGCGGAGCGGATGCGGACCATGATCGAGGAAGGCGGGCTGCGCCAAGCCGAGTGACGCCGCCCGCCGTGCCCGCCCGGGGCGCGTTCAGCCGCTGCCGCGCGCGCTCTCCACCATCGCGCCGTACACCAGGTTCTTGAACAGCGTCCGCGTGTGGATGCGCGAGGACGGCCCCTGCGTCATCAGGATGGCCACGAGCTGCTCCGCCGGATCGACGGTGAAGAAGGTGCCCCAGGCGCCCGCCCACATCGCGTCGCCGGTGCTGCCCGGCGCGTTCGCCAGCCCGTCCTGCCGCCGCACGCCGAAGCCCAGGCCGAAGCCGTAGCCCGGCCCGGTGGAGGCGGTGGGCGAGCCGGCCATGCCCTGGATGTGGTCCGACATCATGTAGCGCACCACCGGCGCGGCGAGGTACCGCTTGCCCTCGAACGACCCGCCGTTGCCGAGCATCTGCGCGAAGCGGAAGTAGTCCGCCGAGGTCGAGACCAGCCCGGCGCCGCCCTTGAAGTAGGAGCGCCCCGAATCGTCCTCCGTGATGCGGTAGGAGCGCCACATGTCCGCCTTGCGCGGGTCGCCGTCCGGCGCCTCAGCCACGCGCGAGCGCTTCGCGGCCTCCACGTACCATGCGGTGTCGCGCATCCCGAGCGGGCCGAAGACGCGCTCCGCGTAGAAGCGGTCGAGCCGCTGCCCCGCCACCCGCTCCACCAGCAGGCCGAGCACGTCCGTCGAGATGGAGTAGTGGAACGTGCTCCCCGGCTGGTGCGCCAGCGGGATCTCGCCGAGGCGCTTCAGCATCTCGTCCCCGGTGATCGGCCCGGTGCGCGCCTCGATGTTGCCCTGCTCGTAGGCCTCCTTGATGCGCTGGGACGGCGCGCTCTCGGCGTAGACGAAGCCGGAGGTGTGCCGCAGCAAGTCCTGCACGGTGACCGGGCGGTCGAGCGCGACCAGCTCCGCGTCCTGCCCCTCGCGCCGGCGCTCCGCCTTGAGGTCGCGCAGCTCCGGCATCCAGTTCGCGATCGGGTCGGAGAGCTTCATCCGCCCTTCCTCGACCAGCATCATGGCCGCGACCGAGGTGACGGGCTTGGTCATGGACGCCATGAGGAAGATGGCGTCGCGTCCCATCTTCTTGGTCTTGGCCGCGTCCTGGTGCCCGTAGGCCTCGTGGTGGACGATCTGCCCGCCCCGCGCGACCAGCGCGACGCAGCCGGGGAAGGAGCCGCGCTCCGCTTCCCGCGCGAAGGCCGGGCCGAAGCGCGCCAGCCGTTCGCGCGAGAAGCCGTGGACGAGATCGCCGTTGCCGTTCGCGCGACGCCCGGCGCCTCCGCCGTTCGGGGCGTCGCGGCCCGCCGCCGGCGCGGCCTGTTGCGCGGCCGCCGGCGCGGCGGAGAACAGGGCGGCGCCGGCGGCGAAGGCCGCGCGGCGGGATGCCAGGGTGTTGGACATTGTTTCCTCCGGTGCAGCGCCGCCTTTCGCGCGGCGATGCCGACAGGCTGGCCCCCTCCGCCGCGCCTGCCAACCC
>Ga0058700_1000632_pt1 | contig 11206 bp, 7 predicted proteins | sample AgamicAtAme_FD_71365 | JGI IMG/M metagenome (GOLD analysis project Ga0058700, IMG submission 71365) | Agave microbial communities from Guanajuato, Mexico - At.Am.e | ecosystem: Host-associated > Plants > Phyllosphere > Phylloplane/Leaf | place: Guanajuato, Mexico | collected 2012-06-07 | reverse complement strand
TCGCCAACAACGGCGTGCTGTTTTCAGAGGCCGCACAGAAGGGCGCGCATTTCATCGAACTGTGCAGCACCCGCAACATTCCGCTGGTGTTCCTGCAGAACATCACCGGCTTCATGGTCGGCCGAAAATACGAGAACGAGGGCATCGCCCGCCACGGCGCCAAGATGGTCACCGCGGTGGCCACCACCAACGTGCCCAAGATCACCATGCTGGTCGGCGGCAGCTTCGGCGCGGGCAATTACGGCATGTGCGGCCGCGCCTACTCGCCGCGCTTCCTGTGGATGTGGCCGAACGCCCGCATCGGCGTCATGGGCGGCGAGCAGGCGGCCTCCGTCCTGGCTACCGTGCGGCGCGACGGCATCGAGGGCCGAGGCGGCACGTGGTCGGCGGAGGACGAGGAGGCGTTTAAGGCGCCCATCCGGGAGCAGTACGAAGTCCAGGGCCATCCGTACTACTCCAGCGCCCGGCTCTGGGACGACGGCGTGATAGATCCCGCGGACACGCGCCGGGTGCTCGCCCTCGGACTGTCGGCCAGCCTGAACGCGCCGGTCCCGCCGACGCGCTTCGGCCTGTTCCGGATGTGAAGGGCGCCATGTTCCGCAAGATCCTCATCGCCAACCGCGGCGAGATCGCCTGCCGCGTGATCGCCACCGCGAAGCGCCTCGGCGTGGCGACGGTGGCCGTCTACTCCGAAGCGGACGCGGGCGCGCGCCACACGCGTTTGGCCGACGAGGCGTGGCCGATCGGGCCTCCCCCGGCGCGCCAGAGCTATTTGATGGGCGAGAAGATCCTCGACATCGCCCGCCGCTCCGGAGCGGAGGCCATCCACCCCGGCTACGGCTTCCTCTCCGAGAACGCCGACTTCGCGGCGGCCTGCGCGTCGGCCGGCGTCGTGTTCATCGGCCCGCCCGCGGACGCGATCCGCGCCATGGGTTCCAAGGCCGAATCCAAGGCGTTGATGGAGCGCTCCGGCGTGCCGCTGGTGCCCGGCTACCACGGCGAGGCGCAGGACCTCGCAACGCTGTCCAACGCGGCCGCGCGCATCGGCTACCCCGTGCTGATCAAGGCGTCTGCCGGCGGCGGCGGGAAGGGGATGCGCGTCGTGGAGCGGCCCGACGACCTCCAGGCCGCGGTGGAGGGCGCCCAGCGGGAAGCGCTCGCGTCCTTCGGCGACGACCGCGTGCTGATAGAGAAGTACCTGACCCGACCACGCCACATCGAGATCCAGGTCTTCGCCGACACCCACGGCGACACCGTCTCGCTGTTCGAGCGCGACTGCTCGATCCAGCGCCGGCACCAGAAGGTGGTCGAGGAGGCGCCCGCGCCGGGCATGGACCCGGCGCGGCGCGAGGCGATGGGCGAGGCGGCGGTCGCGGCGGCGCGCGCGGTGGGCTACGTCGGCGCCGGCACGGTGGAGTTCATCGCAGAGGGCGACGCCTTCTACTTCATGGAGATGAACACCCGCCTCCAGGTCGAGCACCCGGTGACGGAGATGGTCACCGGCCTCGACCTGGTGGAGTGGCAGCTCCGGGTGGCGGCGGGCGAGCCGCTGCCGGTGCGCGAGGACCGCCTCGGCATCAGCGGCCACGCGATCGAGGTGCGGGTCTACGCCGAGGATCCGGCGCGCGACTTCCTGCCCGCCGTCGGCGGGCTCGCGCATCTGCGCCAGCCGCGCGAGGTGCCCGGCCGCGTGCGCGTGGACACCGGCGTGCGGCAAGGCGACCAGATCACGCCGAACTACGACCCGATGGTAGCGAAGCTTATCGTCTGGGCCGAGGACCGCCCCGCGGCGGTGCGGCGGCTGGCGGCCGCGCTTGAGGAGTACGAGGTGGTCGGCGTGCAGACCAACCTCGGCCTGCTCCGCGCGATCGCCGCGCATCCGGCCTTCGCGGAAGCCGCGCTCGACACCGGCTTCATCGCACGTCACGCGGCGGACCTGCTGCCCGGCGCCGCGCCGGAGGCCGACGCCGCCGACGCCGCCGTCTGGGCGGCCGCGGCGCTCGCCGTGGTGCGCGACCAGCGCGCGGCGATCGAAACGCAAGCGGGCGCCACCGGCGACCCCTGGTCCCCCTGGACCGCGGTGGACGCTTGGCGGATGAACGGCGACGGCTACCAAGACCTGCATTTTTCACGCGGTGGCGGCGCCGGTTCCGTGTCGCTACGGACCCATCCCTTGCCGGACGGCACCTTCCGCCTCGACCTCCCGGCCGGCTCCGTCCACGCGGCGTCAACGGAGGACGAAGCGGGGCCGCTGCTGCTGCTGGACGGCGTTTCGCGTCGAGTGCGGGTGGTGCGGCGCGGGGCGGAGCTGACGGTCATCGTCGCGGGCCGGAACCACGCGCTGGTCCAAGAAGACCCCTTGGCGCCGCCGCTGACCGAAACCGCCGGAAACGACCGCGTCACGGCGCCGGTCCCCGGCCGCGTGGCGCGCGTGATGGTGCGGCCCGGCGACTCCGTGGTGAAGGGCGCGCCGCTGTTGGTGATCGAGGCGATGAAGACGGAGTTCACCCTCCAAGCGCCGGCGAACGGCACGGTCGAGGCGGTTCGACACAACCTCGACGACATGGTGGAGGAAGGGACGGAACTGGTCACCTTCACGGCGGCGCAGCCCGAGCCGGACTCTTGACGCCGGCGCCACAACAGGTCCCGTGCGGAACGGGCGCTCGTCAGCCCTCCGTAGCTTCCCGCGCGTTGCGGTAGCGACGGGGACGTTGGGACTGCGGCGCCGGCGTTTGGGCGCTGCCGAATTTGGTCCATCCGGGCACGGTCGCCGTGAGGTTCACGTCGCGCCACTTGGGGTGCCGCGGCGGCCGCATGAAGGAATCGAACTTCAAGGACAGCGCGCGCGAGAAGCGCACCACGCGGTCGCGGCGCTCCGGGTTCTGGTGGTTGTACGCAGCCAGGACCGCCCCGACCGCCACCGTTTCCACCGTCTCGCCGGCCGGCACCAGGGCCGGGTAGTCGGCGGAGGTGAAGCTCGCGGGGAGGTAGGTCTCCAGGAGGCTTTCGGAGAGGGGCACCGCGAGCAGCCGCGTGCCCTCCGGCAGCGGCGTGGTGAACCGGGCCGGCTTGCCCGTCACGCGCACCATCGCCGCGATGTCGCCGCGCCGCAGCTTCTCCGTCGCGTCCACCGTCGCGTCGTAGACCGGCTGCACCGCGATGCCGAGGCGCGAGAACAGCAGCGTCGCCGTCATCGCCGTCCCGGAGCCGCGGTTGTCCATGGCCACCAGCTTGCCCGCGAGGTCGGAAAGCTGCTCCACGCCCGGCCGGGCGAAGACGTGGACCTCCTCGTCATACAGCTTGGTGATGTACTGCACGTGCTGCGTGATGTTGGGGAAGGCGTTCTGCTGCGCCGCCGCGGCGAGCACGTCCGACTGCACGATGGCGACGTCGACTCCGCGCACGTAGAGGAGGTCCGAGAGGTTCTGGAGCGAACCCTTGCCGATCATCGCGATGACGCGGAGGTCGTCCACCTCGTCGAGCACCGCCGCGAGGTCGGCCGCGAAGCGCGTGTACGTCCCGTCCAGGCCGCCGGAGATCACCCCGACGACATTGGCGTTCGCCTTGGCGATCGCGTTGGACGCTTGCTGGGCCCGCGCCGCCGCGGGCGCGGACAGGCCGGCCGCGAGGCCGACCAGTAGGGCACGGCGGTTCATCGTCTGCTCCCTTGTGGCTGGTGCTTGTGACGGGTCATCGGAGGGCCGCGAGCAACGGTGCCGCGGCGGGGTCGCCGAGCGCGCGCGCGCGCTCGTACCACTCCCGCGCCTTGCCGGCATCGGCGAAGCCGGCGCCGCCCACGTTGAGCAGCGACAGCACGTTGGGATCGTAGGTTTTCCCCGCCGCGAGGGGCGCGGCGGACGAGGCCGGGTGGGCATCGGCCGCGCGCTCGTACAACGACCTCGCCCTGGCGACGTCGCCGCGAACCATGGCGACGTCGCCCATGCGCATCAAGGACGTGAACCGCGGCGGATCGGCGCCGGCGGCGGGGGGCAGCACGAGCGACGGGAGGGCGGCGGAGGGGCTCGCCTGAACGGCGACCAACGGCGATCCGGCCGCCCACCGCGCGCGGTCCACTCCGCTCCGGGGCATCGGCCCGAAGGCCACGAGCACCGCACGCGGGAAGGCCGTCCGGTTGTCCGAGGCGGCGGAGGGCGCAGCGTCGCGTGTGGCCTGCCAAGGCGCGCACGCGATCGGCGAGGCGTGGGCCGGCGCTCCCCAGGATGACGAAGCCAAAGCCGCGACGAGCGCCGTCCGCGCGGCGGCGTTCCTCGGCCGCCAGCCGTGCCCACCAAGTCGCCGGTTGCTCACGAGAGCTTGCGGAAACGGCTCGTCCACGGCCCTTATCCCTGTCCGCGGTGACATGCGAGTGTTCGCCCGTCCTGCATTGTACCGGAGTTCACATGCGCACACCACGCCGGGCCTTCGCGCTTGCCTTGGGCGCGGCGCCTCTGCTGGGGGGCGTTGCAACGGCCCAGCGGCGCGCCTCCAGGCCCGATGAGTGGCCGACGCGGACGGTGCGGCTCGTCGTGCCGTTCGCCGCCGGCGGCTCGACCGACGTCGCTGGCCGCATCCTGGCCGAGCGCATGGCGCAGTTCCTCGGCCAGCCGGTCGTGGTCGAGAACCGGGCGGGCTCCGGCGGGCTGATCGGCGCGGACGCGGTCGCGAAGGCGGAGCCCGACGGGCACACGCTGCTGATGGCGACGACCGGGCTGCTTTCGATCGCGCCCCACCTCTACCCGCAGATGCCGTTCGACCCCGCCCGCGATTTCGCCCCGGTTTCGCTCGCCTTCGCCACCGACCTGGTCATCACGACCGCCAGCGCCGTGCCGGCCAGGACGCTCGAGGAGTTCGTCCGCTACGCCAAGGAGAAGGCGGGCGCGGTCTCTTACGCGTCGTCCGGCGCCGGGACGACCACCCACGCCGCCACCGAGCTGTTCCGGCTCACCGCCGGTGTCGAACTGCTGCACGTGCCGTACCGCGGCAGCGGCCCGGCGATGAACGACCTCGTCGCCGGCAACATCCAGTTGATGGTGGACCAGATCGCCAGCGCCATAGGCCAGATCAACGACGGCCGCATACGCGCGCTCGCGGTCACCGGAACCAAGCGCCACCCGTTGCTGCCCGACGTGCCCACGGTCGCGGAAGCGGGCTTGCCGGGCGCCCAGGCGAGCTCCTGGGGCGGCATTGTGGCCCCGGCCGGCACTGCCGATGCGGTGGTCGAGAAGGCGAACGCGGCGGTCCGCGACGCCGTGGCCCAGCCCTCTGTCCGGCAACGCATGGCGGGCGCTGGAGCCGATCCGGCCGCTTCGAGCCCGGCCGAGTTCACGGCGTTCGTTCGCTCCGAAAGCGAGAAATGGGGCCGCGTGGTGCGGGAAGCGCGCATTACGGTCAGCTAAATCCGCCTGACCGTTGTGGTGGAGGGCGACGCGCGTCGAGGCATCGGCTCGCCGCGCGAGAACCGTATACAATCCTTGCCGCCGCTCATAATGTCGCCGAGTCCAACCGGCAGGTCGGCCGATGAACGCCACGCCTGAAACCTTTCGAACCGCTGCGGCCGGGAGCCACGCCGACATCGCCCTGCTCCGAGCGGTGGCCGCTTTGGGGACGGGCTGGACCGTGCTCAGCGACTGCCAAGTCGGCGAGGACCAAGGGGAAGCCCGCGCGCGGGTGCGCTACGCGCTGCTCCACCCGGACGTCGGGATCGCGCTGCTCGACACCCTCCCGGGCGCAACGACGGTGGGCGCTCCGGACCTCCTGCGGCGGTCGTTGGAAGCGGCGGGGTTCCGGGCCGCGTTTGGGGGATGTCCTCCCATCGTTTATTTATGCGTGCCGTCGCGCGCGCTTTTCGGTCTCGACGACTTGCTGACCGAACAATTCGACCTGCTGCCCCCGCTCGCGCTGTCTGGCGGGAGTGCCTGGGTCGTCGCCGCTCAAGGGATGCTCTCCGTCCATCCGCCGCTCCGCTACCCGTGGCAGGGGACCGCCGCGGGGCAGCAATCGCCGAGGCGTGGTTGGAGCGCCGGGCTCCGGTTCCTGCCGCGCTCGATCCCGGGACCGCGCGGCCTTGCCGCCTTCTGGAGCGCGGTGGCGCTGGTGCTCGGCGGCGGCGTCCTCTTCCTGCAATATCTCGGCCCCCCGGAAGCCCCCGTAGCACTCGCTCACGTCAAGCCCGGCGCGGCGCGCGCACAAGTGCCGGAAGCGTCTCCCGCTTCCGCCTCGCTGGACCAACCACGACGGCCTCCTTCGCCGGGGCCCGTCCTGGCGGTTTGGCCGTCGGGGTCGATGCCGCGTCGGGTCGACGCGGCGCGCGCGAGTTTCGCCTTCCGCGAAGCCGAAGGGGCGGCGGGCGTCGCTGAACCGGGTGCCAAAGCGGGGGCCACCCTGGCCGGCCTGGACGCGACCGGCTCCGACGCGGAAACGGCCGACGGCGCTTCGGGGCCGACGCATGTGGGTGACGGCTCATCGTCGATCGGGGACGCCGAAGCGGAGAGCGGCTCGGCGCAGGCCGAAACAGCGCCCAGCTTCGAGAATGCCCCGGGGACCGGCGGCCCCGCCCAGGCGGACCGCGCCGCCGCTGCGGATTCTCCGCCGCCGACAACTTCGAAGTTCGGCGCCACGGAGCCGACGCCCGAGCCGGAGGGGAACTTCCCCAACCGGCGGGGCGCGCGATCAGCCGATTCCGCGCCGGCCCGCGTCAAGGCTCAGCCCGCGACGGCCCCCGCCGCGAGCGCCGAGGCACCGGCGCCTGACGACCACGCCGGCACCGATGCCGCGTCGAAGCCGGAAGCGGCGGTCGAGATGACTGCGGAACCCTCGGCCGATCCGAACGTGGCGGCGCCGCGGACCGCCACCCCGTCGCCGGATGGAGCGACCCCGCCTGTGGCCACCGCGGATCCCGCGTCCCCCCGCGGCAGTTCGCTCGGTGAAGCGCCAGCATCGCCGCCGCTGGAGCCGTCTGCGCCGCCCGCCGTCGCCGCGGTTCCGCTGGAGGTGCCGCCGTCATTGGACGCCGGCCAACCCGCGACGGCGCCCCCGTCCGCGCCGCGCGCCGAACCGCCGACGGAAGCGCGCAGTCCGACGAGCACCGCGGTCGCGCCGGCCCCCGCCGACCGCGCCGCCGCGCCTCGCCCCTCCGGGGATGAAGCGACTTCCCGTCCCGCGCCAGCGCTGGCTCCGGTGGCACGGCCGGCCGCAACGCCGAGGAATGCGCCGCCGGAGCGGACCGCCGAGCCCGCGCAGCCAGCCGCCGGCGCTCCGGTGCCGCGCCCCGTCGTCCCGGAGCCCGGCGGCGGTACGCAGGCCCCAGCCCCGACCCAGGCCGCCGCCACGGAGCGCCGCAGCCAAGCGACGCCTTTGCCGCCGGCGCTCGTGGAAGCCCTCGTCACGCGGGGCGACGCCATGATGTCCCGCCGCGACGTGTCAGCGGCGAGGCTCCTCTACGAGCGCGCGGCGGCGGCCGGGGAGGCGCGGGCGGCGACGGCCCTGGCCAAGACCTACGACCCGGATTTCCTCGCCGAGATCGGGGCGCAAGGCATCCGCGGCGACGCGGCGATCGCCGCGGCTTGGTATCGCAAAGCGAATTCGCTGGGAGACAGCGGCGCGCTCGCCAGGGCGGAAGCGCTGAGCGGCCGGGACCGCCCCGCCGAGGGCAGGCCTTGACGCGGCCGGCCGCCTGAGCCGGTCCAGCGCGTAGGCGCCCAGCGCCATCTTTGGCGGCCGCTCGTGCCGGTGGTGGCGGACGCAGGCCGTGGGCGCCGTGCCGCGCAGGCTGTGAGGCCGGTTGGGCGGCGTCGCGCCCGGGCGAGGCTTCACCTTCACGGGGCGCCACGCCGATGGCTCATGCGCGCCTGACCTCAACGCGGTCACGCGGCCCTCCGTAGGGCGTTGCGGACGCGGCGGGGGTGCCCGCGCCGGACGAGCCCTGTCGGGCGACGCCGCTTCGCCGCCGAGCGAAAGGCCGATCGCCTTCTGAAAGCCGCTTGCCGGCACCTCGGCCGGCGCGCTTCGATCCGCCTCGCGGCGCCGGAACGGCGGCATGGGGTGGGAAACGCGATGGCGAGTGGCTCTGGATCGACGGGGGAGGAAGGGCGGGGCCGGGCGGAGGACGGCGCTGAGGGCCGCGCTGGGCGGCCCCAGCGCAGCGAACTGTCGGTGCCCGCCAGTTCGGAGCGGTTCTTCGCCAAAGCCGCAGCCGGCGCGGCGGACGCGATCGTGCTCGACTTGGAGGACGGCGTGGCGGCCGACCGCAAGGACGCCGCCCGCGCCGCCGCGATCGGGGCGGCGAACACGGTGGACTGGGGGAGCAAGATCCTGTCGGTGCGCGTCAACGCGATCGGCACGCCCTGGTGCCACAGCGACATCGTCGAGGTCGCCTCGGCGTGCCCGCGTCTCGACCGCATCGTGCTGCCCAAGGCGGAGGAGGCCTTCGACGTGCGCTTTGTCGCGACCCTGCTCGACGGGATCGAGCGGGCGCGCGGCGACAGCGGACGGCGCATCGGCGTATCCGCGCTCGTGGAAACGCCCAAGGGCGTCGCGCGGGTGGACGAGGTCGCCGCCGCCCATCCGCGGCTGGAAACGGTGATCTTCGGCCTCGGCGACTACATGGCAGAGATGCGCACGCCGGACAGCACGGTGGGCCTGCCGAACCCGGACTACGCCATGCCGGCCGAGCCCGCGCCGCATGGGAACGACCAGTGGCACTACGCCTTGGCCCGCATCGCCAACGCCTGCCGCGCCGCCGGCGTGCGCCCCATCGACGCCGTGTACGCCGATTACCGGGACGAGGCGGGCCTGCGTGCCTCCGCTAAGCGGTCGCGGGCGCTGGGCTTCGACGGCAAGTGGGCGATCCACCCGGACCAGGTGGACCCCATCAACGAGGTGTTCTCGCCGGACCCGGCGCGGGTGGACTGGGCGCGGCGGACGTTGGCTCTGCTCGAGCGCTCGGCCGCCGCAGGCGCCGGCGCGGTGGGGGAGGGCGGCACCATGGTGGACGCGGCGCACGCGCGCATGGCGCGGCACGTCCTGCGGCAAGCGGGGCTCTCGGCGTGAGCGGGGCGCGGGCGGAACAGCCCTTGGCGGGGGTGAAGGTGCTGGACGTCGCCACCTTCCTGGCGGCGCCCTTCGCCGGCACGATCTTGGCCGATTTCGGCGCCGCCGTGCTGAAGATCGAGCACCCGAAGCTCGGCGACCCGATGCGCGCCTTCGGGACGCCGACGGAGTGCGGCGACACGCTCGCCTGGCTCAGCGAGGCGCGCAACAAGCGGTGCGTGACGCTCGACCTGCGCCACCCGGAGGGCGCGGCCGTGTTCCGGCGGCTGGCCGCGCAGTCGGACGTCGTGCTGGAGAACTTCCGCCCCGGGACGCTGGAGAAGTGGAGCCTCTCGCCCGACAGCCTGCGGGAGATCAACCCGCGCTTGGTCGTGCTGCGGGTCAGCGCCTACGGGCAGACCGGGCCGAAGCGGCACCTGCCGGGCTTCGCGCGCGTGGCGCACGGCTTCGGCGGGCTCAGCTTCCTCGCGGGCGAGCCGGACGGGAAGCCGGTGGTGCCGGGCTCCACCTCGCTCGCCGACTACCTTTCGGGCATCTGGGGGGCGCTGGGCGTGCTCCTGGCGCTGCGGGCCGCGGAGCGCACCGGGCGCGGGCAGGACGTGGACATCGGCCTCTACGAGTCGGTGTTCCGCCTGCTCGACGAGATCGCCCCCGCCTACGCCCGCACCGGCTTCGTGCGCGAGCGCATGGGCGCGGACGTGCCGACGGTGGTGCCGCACGGGCATTGGCAAACGAAGGACGGCCGCTGGGTGGCGATCGCCTGCACCAGCGACAAGATCTTCGCCCGCCTCGCGGGGGCCATGGGTAAGCCCGCGCTCGCCGCGGATGGGTTCGCGACCACGGCGCAGCGCCTCGCCCGTCGCGGCGAGGTGAACGGGTTGGTGGAAGACTGGGCGGCTGGGCTGACGATGGCCGAACTCGGCGCCGCGTGCGACGCTGCGGACGTGCCCTGGGGACCGATCAACAGCATCGCCGACATCTTCGAGGACCCGCAGTTCGCCGCCCGCGGCAACTTGCTGCGCGTGCTGGACGAGCGGGCGGGGGAGCTGGTGCTGCCGGCGCCGGTGCCGCGCCTGACGGAGACTCCGGCGACGCTGCGCCACGCGGGGCGCGCCAAGGGCGCGGACACGGACGCGGTGCTCGGCGAATGGCTCGGCATGGCCGCGGCCGAGATCGAAGCGTTGCGCCGCAGCGGCGCGGTTTGACGCGGCGGACGGCGGGGGAGGGGCGCGAGATGGCCGACACGGGCCGCAAGATGAAAATGGTCGGGTTCCTGCAGGCCCAGAACTGCTCGATCGCGCCCGGGTCCTGGCGCCACCCGGCGGCGACCACGGACTTCCTCGATCCCGATTACTTCACCCGGGTGGCGCGCGTGCTGGAGGAGGGCAAGTTCCACCTCGCCTTCTTCGACGACCGGCTGGCGATGCCCGACATCTACGGCCGCGACCACGCCGCGGCGGTGGAGAACGGCATCCGCGTGGTGAAGATGGACCCGGCGACCATCCTCGCCGTCATGTCGGCGGCCACCGCGCGGCTCGGCCTGGGCGCGACCTACTCCACCACCTACTACGAGCCGTTCCACGTCGCCCGGCTGTTCGGCACGCTCGACCTGATGACGCGCGGCCGGGCGGCGTGGAACATCGTCACCTCGCTGAACGACTCCGAAGCCGCGAATTTCGGCCGCGCGGAGCACCTGGAGCACGATCTGCGCTACGACCGCGCGGACGAGTTCATGGAGGCCGTGCTGGGCCACTGGGACAGCTGGGACGACGACGCGATCCTGCTCGACAAGGAGGGCGGCCGCTTCGCCGATCCGGCCAAGGTCCGCGCGCTGAAGCACGAGGGCCGCTTCTTCCGCACGCACGGACCGCTGCCGGTGCCGCGCAGCCCGCAAGGACATCCAGTGCTGATCCAGGCCGGGCAGAGCGGCCGGGGCCGCCGCTTCGCGGGGCGGTGGGGCGAGCTGATCTTCGTGATCTACCCGACCCTGGAGGCCGGGCGGAAGCAGTACGCCGACCTCAAAGCCGCGGTCGCCGAGGCGGGGCGCGACCCGGACCAGGTGGCGGTGGCCCCGGCCTGCTATGTGAACGTGGCCGAAACCACGGCGCTGGCGGAAGAGAAGCGCGCCTACACAGAAGCCCTGGCGAAGCCGGTGGAC
>Ga0058700_1000630_pt1 | contig 11255 bp, 10 predicted proteins | sample AgamicAtAme_FD_71365 | JGI IMG/M metagenome (GOLD analysis project Ga0058700, IMG submission 71365) | Agave microbial communities from Guanajuato, Mexico - At.Am.e | ecosystem: Host-associated > Plants > Phyllosphere > Phylloplane/Leaf | place: Guanajuato, Mexico | collected 2012-06-07 | reverse complement strand
GCGTGCGGCTGCGCCCCGCCGTCCGCGCCCACGCCCCAATGCACGTTGAGGTCGGCCGCCATGCCGCGGGAGACGAACCGCTCGGCGACGTACTCCCGCGCCAGCGCGACCGCCTCCGCCTCCGACAGCTCCCGCGGCAGGGCGATCTCCACGTCGCGCGCGAGCTGGCTGTTCCGCTGCCGCTCGCCCGCCTCGACCTCGTTCCACAGCGTCGCCCGGTCGCCCCAGCGATCCGGGGCGCCTTCGGGCAAGAGGATCTCCGAGTGCACGACGCCGGCCTTGGCGGTGAAGTCGTGGTCGCGCCCGAGCCGCTCGTCGTGGAGGCGCTCGGCGGCGCGGTAGGCGGCGGCGGCCACCGCGCTGCGGCCCGTCGCGCGCCCGATCACCTTGGCGGAGAAGTGGTAGATCGCCACGCGCCCGACCCTGCCCTCGCCCTGGTGCCTTCCGGACGGCAGCCTAGGCGCCAAGCCGCGCACGCCGCAACGTGGCGTATAAGCGCGCACTCCCCTGGCCACCTCCGCTGCGCTCCGGCAGCCCGTGACGCGGGGCGCGAGCGCTGCTACCGGGTGGGTTACCGGACAAGGACCGACACGGGAGGCCCGCCATGGCCCGCAAGCCGCGCGACTACGACGCCGAACTCCAGGCCCTCATGGACCGGGCCAAGAAGCTCAAGGGGCAGAAGACCGTCCAGCTCGGCGAGCTGGTCCAGGTCACGGGCGCCGACGCCCTCCCCGTCGAGGCCTTGGCCGGCGCCCTGCTCGCCGCCGTGGAGCAGTCCAAGAAGCAGCCGGAAGCCGTGGCGAGGTGGGCCGAACGCGGCGAGGCGCTGTTTCGCGACGGGGCCAAGCGCGCCCGGAAGGCCGGCGGCGGGGACGGTGCCGGCGGGGCTGCGGGCGGAGCTGCTGGCGACAACGGCGGGGCTGCGGCGCCTCCTCGTGCGGCGGGCTAGGCTCGACGCCGCGCGCGCCCGCGCCGACACCCGCGATTGGGCGGTGGCCCGGCGCGCGCGCACCCGCCACCTGATCGAGCTGGGCGGCCTGGTCGCCAAGGCCGGCTTGGTGGAGCTGGCGGACGACGACCGCGCCACCTTGCTCGGCGCCATGCTGGAGGCCGCCGACCGGCTGCGCGGCGCCGGGGACGGCGAGGACCCCGCCCGCCTCCGCGCCCGCTGGCGCCGGCGCGGCCTGCGCGCCTTCGACGCCGAACGCGACGCGGCGGCGGCGGCGGATGGCGAGGCCGGGCGGGAAGGAGGGAGAACGGCAGGACGCGCAACGCCGTGACCGCTCGGCTGAAGCGGGTGCCAGGGTGCTCGGGCGCCCCAAGGACTCGCGCCGGGGCGCGGTCGCCTGCGGCCATCCTTGGCCCGCCCCGCGCGCGGACTTGAGATTGTTGCTGCCGCATTCGGGCGTCCAGGTCGGCTCGGTGGCTTGCCGATGCTTGTCGCTCAAGGTGATCGCACCGAGGGGTGGGCCGGTGACCGTTGCGGACGGCGCCTCCCGGGCGCCGCTTGTTCGGTGCCGTCGAGACGCCAGAGGGCCGCGGCCGGCCTGAAGGTCCGGAGCGGCGCCCCGCCGGCCGCCGGCCGCTGGGCATGCGACGCGCCGCGCCCGCGGCATGCCGAACTCGGCCATGCGGTTCAGCGCCTGCACGGCGATCGCGGCTTCGGCGCGTTGCGCCTCGAGGCTCCCTGACTGGGTCGTGTCCCATCGCGTGGTGTAGGGGCGACGGTCCTCGGCAGTGCTTCTTGGGGCTCCCGAACACGGCGACCCGGCCGGACGGGTCGATGCGGTCCCGGGTGACCCCGGGGCCTCGGAGACGCGGCGGCCGGTGGCGTGCGGCGTGCCGCAGAAGGCGCGGACCTCGCGCGGGGCCCCGGCGGCGGCGGCCAGGAAGGCGCGGCGCCCCTCCTCGGCGGGGCGGCCGGTCGCCGTCCAGGATTTCAGTGTGGAGCGCCGACCGTATTGCCGGCCCGCCGCGCACATGGGACAAACCGCTCGCCGCGCCTCCTCCCGGCGCAAGGCGAAAAAAGGGCGGTGGCTCGCGCCACCGCCGAGTTTAGGGAGGAAACGTCCAAGAAAGGCAGCGATCCAGCGAAGCTGGGTCGCTGCTGCTTGCGCCGACAGTGGCAGCGACGCCGAAGCGCAAGCGGTGTGCTGCGTCGCACAACAGGAAGGCTAGAGGCCTCCATAGGTTCCCTGCCCGAGGTCCGGCTCGCGACATTCGGCGCAGGTGTCGCTCCGGGCACGCACCTCCACTCCGGACCGGGCCGGTGATCCGGGCGCGCGCACCCCGGCCATGCGGCCACGCCGAAGCAGGGGCCTCCGCAAGGGACGCGCCGGTCACGCGCCGGGCTTCCTGTCCGGGCTTCGCCGCCCCGCTTCCAGGATGGCCTGGACCCGCCGCGCCAAGGCGTCGAGTTCGAAAGGCTTGCCGACCACCTCGACGCCCGGCGGCAGCGCCGCGCCGGCGTAGCCGGTGATGAACAGCACCGGCAGCCCCGGCGCCCGCTCGCGCGCCGCCTCCGCCACCTGCCGCCCGTTCATCCCGCCGGGCAGGCCCACGTCGGTGACCAGCAGGTCGATCCGCGCGCCCTCCGCCAGCAGGCGCAGCGCCGAAGGCCCGTCCCCCGCTTCCAGCACCCGGAAGCCCAGCTCGCGCAGCCGCTCGGCCGCCGGGCGGCGCACCGCGTCCTCGTCGTCCACCAGCAGCACCGCCGCGCCCGCGCCGGCCCCTTCCAGCACCGCGGGCGCCTCCCGCTCGGCCGCCGCCGTCGCAGCCTCCGCCCGCGCGTGCGTGGGCAGGAGCAGGCGCACGGTGGTGCCCCGGCCGGGGGCGCTCTCGATGCGCACCAGGCCGCCGGACTGCCGCGCGAAGCCGTACACTTGGCTCAGCCCGAGCCCGGTGCCCTGCCCCACCGGCTTGGTGGTGAAGAAAGGCTCGAACACCCGCCGCAGCACCTCCGGCGGCATGCCCTGGCCGGTGTCGGACACCGAGACCGCCGTGTAGGCGCCGGGCGGGGGGCCGTCCTGCCCGGCGACGTCCGCCGCCGAAAGGCGCGCGTCCTCCGTGCCGACCACGAGCCGCCCGCCGTCCGGCATGGCGTCGCGGGCGTTGATGCACAGGTTCAGCAGCGCGCTCTCCAGCTCGTTCGGGTCGCACAGCACGCTCCCGGCGCCGCCGCGCAGCTTCAGCTCCACCCGGACCCCGGGGCCCACCGCGCGGCGGACCAGGTCCGCCATGCCCGCGACCAGCCCGTCCGGGTCCACCGGCTTCGGGTCGAGGCGCTGCCGCCGCGCGAAGGCCAGCAGCCGCCGCGTCAGCCCCGCCGCCCGGCCGGTGGCCTCGCGCGCCGCGTCCAGGTAGCGCCCCGCCTCGTCCGGCCGGCCGGCCTCCACCCGCCGGCGCGCCATCTCCACGGCGCCCGAGACGCCCTGGAGCATGTTGTTGAAGTCGTGGGCGATGCCGCCGGTGAGCTGGCCCACCGCCTCCATCTTCTGCGCCTGCCGGAGCGTCTCCTCCGCGGCCGCCAGCTCCGCCGTGCGCGCGGCGACGAGCGCCTCCAGCTCCTCGCGCCCGCGCGCCAGCACCTCGCGGGCGCGCACCCGCTCCTCGACGTCGGCCGAGGTGCCGAGCCACTCGAGGACGCGCCCCCCGGCGCCGCGCACCGGCGCCGCGCGGGTGTGGTGCCAGAGCCAGGCGCCGTCCGAGGCGCGCCGGATGCGGTACTCGACGTCGAGCAGGCCGCGCGGCCCGGCCTCCTCCCAGGCCCGCGCCGCGGCCCCGCGGTCGTCCGGGTGGACGGCGCCGAGCCAGCCGAGCCCGCGGCTCCCCTCCTGCGACTGCCCCGTGAAGGCCCCCCATTGCGGGCTCGACCAAGTCCACAGGCCCGCCTCGCTCGCGCGCCATACGAGCTCCGGGACGCCCTCCACGAGCGTGCGCAGGCGCGCCTCGCTCTCCGCCACCGCCGCCTCCGCCTCCTTCAGCGCGGTCACGTCCTGGCCGATGCCGCCGATCCGCACGACGCGGCCGGCCCCGTCGCGCATCGGGAAGTCGGTGTTGCGCAGCCACCGCACCCGGCCGTCCGAGGGGCGCTGGATGCGGTACTCGAAGGTGGCGCGCTCGCCTGTTCCCACGCGCCCGATGGCCGCGAGGGCGCGCCCGCGGTCCTCGGGCAGGATGAGGTCGGCCCAGTTCCGCATGGTGTCGCCGGCGAGCGCCTCGCCGCGGGCGAGGCCGTAGACCGCCTCGAAGGCCGGGCTCAGGTACTCCCACCGGAGCGTCTCGGCGTCCCTGACCCACAGGACGTCGGAGGAGGCCTCGCCGAACTGGCGGAAGAGCTCCTCGCTCGCGCGCAGCGCCGCTTCGGCCTCCTTCCGGGCGGTGACGTCGGACGCGACGCCGGCGGTGAGGCGCCGCTCCCCGGCCCGGACGGGGAAGCTGCGGTCGAGGATCCAGCGCACCTCCCCGTCGGGGCGCAGGATGCGGTACTCGATGGCGGCCGGCCCGCCCCGGAGCCGGGCCGCCTGGGCCTCGCGCCGCGCGGGCAGGTCGTCGGGGTGCAGCGACTCCGGGAAGCGGGACACGTCGGCCATCAGCTCGGCGGCCGGCCGGCCCCAGACCCGCTCGTAGGCCGGGCTGAGGTAGAGCAGCGCGCCGCGGTCGAGGTCCGTGATGTAGAACACGTCCTCGACCGCTTCGGCGAGCGTGCGGAAGCGCTCTTCGCTCTCGCGCAGCTTCGCCTGGGCGACCTCGTCCCGCAGGCGCAGGACCTGCTCCTGGGCCTCCTTCCAGCCGGTGATCTCCTTGGTGGTCGTCGCCACCCCGTCGCCGAGCTTCACGACGGACTGGAGGAACCAGCCGTCGAACTGCTCGTGGGCGTAGCGGCGCTCGACCTGCCGGGGCTCGCCCGTCTCCGCCACCCGTTTGAAGTCGTCGAAGATCCCCTCCTCGACCACCCCCGGGTTCCGCTGGAGCAGGCTCTCGCCGCGGACCTCGCCGTACCTGCTTTCGGAGGTGTGGTTGTTGAGGACCCAGCGGAAATCGACGATCCCGCCGCTTTCGTCGCGCACCGCCTCGAAGACCTGGATCATGTCCATGGAGCTGTCCATGGTGGCCCGCAGCAGGTCGCGGCTCCGCTCCAGCTCGGCCGTCCGTTCGCGGACCTGGCGTTCGAGCTCGGCGCGGTGCCGTTCCTCGCTCCCGCGCAGCGCCGCCTCGGCGCGGTGGCGCTCGACGAAGTCGGCCGCGGTCCAGGCGAGCAGGTCGGTCAGGCGCAGCTCGTGGTCCGTGGGGCGGTGCGGCCGCCGGAACTGCGCGCACAGCACGCCGATCGTCTCGCCCTTGCGGCCGACCAGCGGCGTGCAGCACGTCGCGCGGATCCCCTCCGCGAGGGCGACCTCGCGGTCCCTGGTCCCGGCGAGCGCCGGGAAGGCCGCGACGTCCTCGATGACCAGGCGCTTCCGCTGGCGGCGCGCCGCGTCGCAGGCGGGCTTCGACCCCTCGTGCATGAAATGGTGGATGAACCCGCTGCCCGCGCCGTGGCCGTGGGTGGCGAACATCTCCAGGCGCTCGCCGTCGTCGCTGACCAGCTGCACGGTGCCGCGGTCGGTGCCCATGAACCCGACCGCCACCGCGAGGATCCTGCCCAGCGCGGCGCGGAGGTCGGCCTCGGCCGCGAGCTTGGCGTGCAGGTCGTAGAGCCGGCGCATGCCCGCGAGGTCGGCCGCGAGGCGCGCCTCGCTCCCGCGCAGGCGGTCGTTCGCGCGCACGAGCTCTTCCGTGCGCTCCTCGACGCGCCGTTCCAGCTCCCCCCGCCCCCGCTCCGCCTCGGCCAGCGCCCCGGTCAGCTGGTGGGCCGCGGCGGCGGAGCGGGCGAGGCTGGTGAGGACCCGCAGGTCCTCGGCGTCGAACCTCCGCCCCTCGTCGTGGGCGACGGCCCAGAGGGTGCCCACGGGCCGGCCCGCGGCGTGGAAGGGCACGAGAAGGATCTCGCGGATCAGCGGCTCGACGTCCGCGGCCGGGAAGCGCTCGTGCGGGCGGGCGAACAGGAGCGGGGCGTCGCGGGCCACGACCACGCCGCAGGGGCTCTCGTCGAACGGCATCGACCCGCCGACGTGCGCGGCCCAGAGGCCGGACACCGCCCGCCAGCGGAAGGCGGAGGCGTCGTGCGGCTCCAGGATGCTGACGCCGGCGGACTGCGCCCAGCCGGCCTCGACCACCAGGTCGGTGAGCCTTTGGAGCACGGTGCCCGGGCTCGCCGCCATCTCCTGCGCGAGCGCTCCGAGCGCCCGGTTCTCGGCCGCGTGGTCGGGCGGGCGCGAGGGGCGGCGGGCCAGCTCGGGCGTGATCAGGAGGTCGTCGACGCCGCCGGCCGCCGCGCGCCCCGGAAACTCGGCGCCGCTCACGGCCGCTTCCCGGAAGCGCCGCCGGGCGGGACGCCGGCGCCCTCCGATCCCCGCGCCGCGCCCCGGCCGGGGGCGGAGACGGGGCCGTCCGTCCCGGTCCGGCCCAGGTGCCGCTTGAGGGCGACCTCGACGAGGTTGGTCAGGCTCCGGCTGTCCCGCCGGGCCTCCACCCGCGCCGCCGCGAGGAGGTCCGCGTCCAACCGGAGGGTGATGGGGGTCCGCATGGGTGCGATCTCGCCGTTGCCCGGCGGCAACGCCCCGTATTGCAGGGCGGTTGCGGATGAAGCTCCCGCTGGCACCAGGACGCGCCCACGCTCATCGTCCTCGGCTGGATGGAGAGCCGTGCCGGAACCGTGCGTTCCTGCCCGTTCCATGGCGGGACCCCAGATCCCGGCCGACCCCGCCCGTCCCGCCATCGCCGGCGAGCCGGGCGACGCCCTGGCCGCCTTGGCTTGATCCGCACCGCCTTCTTCGGCGTTTTCGGCTTAGCGCCGCCCCGACCGCCCCCGCATGCCGCCAGCCGGTCAGGCCGCCTTCGGCAGCGCCGGCGCTGGCGCCCGCGTTCTGTGGTCCGCGAAGCCGGCTCCGGCGAACGGAAACGGGACGGCCTCAGGGGCGCATCTCGCCGCAACCGTCCCGCTTCTGTCCTTCCTCTGTCCGCCCCTTGTCCTTCAACGGTCCCGCAACTGTCCTACCTTTCGCGTGGCAACAGAGCGGAAGGAAGTGCCACAGACCAAGTGACCCCTCACGGGGTCATCGGGCAAAGGGCAGAACGGCCGGTTGCCGGATGCCGATCGGCCGTAAGAACCCGACCGCGAGGCCGAACCGGTGCTGGCGGGGCTCAAGCGTCGGGGCGGGCCCATCGCCAGCCTCGGGGCGGCGGCGGCCCACGTCGTCCAGGCCTGGACCGCGGGCGACGCCGCCATCCATGGCTCGCCCGGGGACGACACAGTCGCCGCTGCGGCCCTCGCCGGCGGCGACGTCCTGGTCATGTCCGGCTTCGCGCCGCCCCCGCCGACCTGGAGGCCGCCGTTTGACTCTCCCGCTCGCTGGGCAACGCCACGGTGGAGTAAGAGACCGCCTCCCGCTCGCGCAGCACGCCGGGCCTGCTGGCCGGGCGCGGCGCCCGCGCCACCACCAGCCGGGGCGTGGGCATGCACCTCGCTGCCCGGCCCCTGCTCTCGTCCGACGAGGCCACGCACCTGCCGCCGGACTGCCAGGTGCTGCTCCACCCCGGCTGGTGGTGGCCCTGGTCCGCAAGCTGCGGCACTTCGCCGACCCGGAGTTCGCCGGGCTGGCGGACGGTTGAGGGGTGCCGGGGTGCTCGGGCGCCTCAAGGACGCGCGCGGGGCGCGCGCCGCTGCGCGGTCGCCTGCGGCGATCCCTGACCCGCCCTGCGCGCCCCGGCCGGGTGGTGCTTGTCGGGGCGGGAAGCGCCCCGACACCTTCGACCCCGACGCCTCCGGCGCGGGTCGAACAGGAAGCGGCGAAGATACCAGTCGGGTGAAAGCTGTGAGTCGCTGCACTTCGGTCACTGCCCCGATCGGACCACGCGACGATGGTTGGTCGCCGGCGATCGAATGGGGAGCGGAGCGCGAACGGAGGCGGGGCGACTCGGGGGCGATCTGCGGCTCGACCGGGGGCGGTGCGCCCCCTCCACCTCTGTTCCTTTGTTCGACCAGAACAAAGTCGGCCGTTCCTTCGCCCCGACCTGGCGCCGGCAGACCGCCGCGCGCAGCGGAAGTCAAGCAGACTAGCGCAGTGGCTGCTTGACGGAGCGAGCACGGCGGTAAGCTGGTGAAGAGTCGGGGCGGAGATGCCGCGAGTCATGCGCCCCCTGGGCACATTCCGGTTGACGGCGCGTAGCGCCGCCCGGCTACTTATCCACACCTGTTAATTCGTTCTTTAAGTTCAATACTTTAATTTCTAATTTCAGGGAGCGAAAACGACAGCATTTACAAGCACTTACACGAGCTAAAGCTAGGGATCGGGGGCGTAGGGCTAGGGATCGGGGGCACCTACGGCTAGGGGTTGGGGGAGCCAAGGCTAGGGATTGGGGGCGGCCAAGCCTCTGTTACCCACAATCAACGGCGTCTGGCCGTCAGCGAGGCCACCAAGGCTAGGAATTGGGGGGGATCTTTACGTTAGGCTAGACTTGATTGACTTAAACTAGCTTTGCTGATTTACCGGAGAGAATGAGCCGGACGATCGTGCAGCGTTACAACCTCGATGGCATCGTCAAAGCCGGCGAGATGATCGAGGTTCGCCAATCCTCCTTGCTCACCCTGCACGATCGGCGCGTGCTGAACCTTTTGATCCGTCACGCCGGCGACCGCATCGCTGATGACTGCGATCACGTCATTTCCATGCGCGAGCTACGCAGCTCGCACAAAGGCAGCGAGCGTGTGCGCGACAGCATCGAACATTTGATGACTACCCTCGTCTTGGTGCCGACGAAGGACTCAAAGGGTCGCAGGGCGACACGGCGCACCACGCTTCTAGCCGACACCACGACAACGGACGATGAGGACAACCCGCAAGGCGAAGTGCGCTACAGCTTCTCTCCTACTATGCGGGAAATCCTGCGGCGCTCAGAGTATTGGGGGCGCATCAAACCACACGTCATGTTTGCCTTCTCAACCAAGTACGCCCTCGCGCTGTATGAAGCGCTCTGCCTTCGGCGCAACCTCATCCGCACCGAGCATGTGTTTTCTGAGAACGATTTTCGGGAAATGCTGGGTGTGGCGCCGGACAAGCTGAGCACGTTCAAGAACCTCAAATCTTGGGCGATCAGCCCGGCCGTCGAGGAGATCAACGCGCTCTCCGATTTCGATGTGGAGATCGAGCCTGTGCGCGAGGGCGGTCAGGTGCGCGGCAAGATCACCGGCTACCGAGTGTCCTGGGACGTGAAAGAGCCGGAGGAGTGGGACAGGGTGTTGGCCGAGCTGATGCGCTCCAAGATCGGCCGCAAGGCGCGCATCCGGGGAACGGTAGAGCGAGTGAGCGAGCGAGCCCTATAAAGCGGCTTAAGCCGTTGATCCTGCGGCACTTTGGTCCCCCGATTCCTAGCCTTTCTGTTTGACAAGTTCGGGCACGATCGCACGAAATCTTGTTTTCGTGCTTTCTTCCTAATCGCCCTGTTGCTCGCGGTAAGCGGCGAAGCTGCGTTGCAGCAGCTCGTTCAGCTTCAAGTCGTGCGACGCGGCGTAGGTCTTGAAAGCCCGCCGGAAGCTGGCCGGCACTTTGAAGTTCAGCGGCTCCAGGCCATTCCCCTGTTCGGCCGACGCGATGGCCGGGGTCGGCCGCGGAGCGGGTGCGACGCGCGGTGGCATGTCCGGTGCGGGCGCGGCCTGCCCCTTGGTGGCGATCAACCCGGCCGACAGTTCCGCCTTGCTCTTGCTCACAGCGCGTCCTCTTTTTCGTTCTTTCTTGCTCTCGTGCTTTCTGCCATTCGTAACTGCACGAAGCGCCACAGCTCGGCCATCTCCGCCGCGCTTCGGCCCTTGCCGTCCGTCTCGGTGACGGTGCGGCCGTCGATCATCGAAGCGGCGAAGTCCACCCGGTCATGCACGATGGCCTGGGCCACCACCCCATGCGCCGAGAGTGCCGTCACCGCCTGCACGGTCAGGCGCGTGTTCGGCTTGGCCTGCGTGACGATGAAGGCGAAGGGCTTCTTCACCGCCTGCACCAGCTCGACCGTGCTGCCCACGGCCCGCAGGTCGTGCGGGCTCGGACGGGTCGGGATCAGCACGAAATCGGCCGCCGCCACCACGGCGCGGATGGACTCGGTGATGGCGGGCGGGGTGTCCACCACGGCCAAGGCGTAGCCTGCCTGGGCCAGGTCGCGCAGCTTCTTCGGCAGCTCGGCCACGCTCGCGAAGGCCAGGGCAGGGGTGTCCGCTTGGCGGACGTTCCACCAAGCCGAAAGCGAGCCCTGGGGGTCGGTGTCGATCAGCACGGCCGGGCCGGCCCCGGCCGCCTCCGCCGCCACGGCGACATGCGCGGCAAGGGTCGTCTTGCCGGCACCGCCCTTCTGGCTCGCCAGCACGATAACCCGAAATCGTTTTTTCGTGCTTTCGTTCATTTTGCTTATCGTGCTTTCTGCTTAGCACCATAAACAAAAAGCACGAACGGGCAAGCGTTGATCTTGTTCTCGTCTTTTCGTTTTTTCGTGCTTTCTGCTCAGCAAGAAAGGACGATATTTTCCGCTACAGCGAAAATGATTGACGCCGCCCTGTTTTCCGCTGTAGCATCAAACATGCCATGCGCTTGACCTTCGATCCGGCCAAGAACGAACGCAACGTCCGCGAGCGCGGCCTGTCGTTCGAGCGGGTGGCCGATCTGGAGTGGGAGGGTGCGGTCGCGGTCGTGGATGACCGGCGCGACTACGGCGAGACCCGGTTGCGGGTCGCGGCGCGGCTGGAAGGCCGCCTGCACGTCGCCGTCGTCACCGTGCGCGGGGACGCGCTGCACGTCATCAGCTTCCGCAAGGCGAACCGGCGAGAGGTGGAGCACCATGACGACGCCGCACGATCCTGACCCGGCCGCCCGGCCGGACTCGGACAACCCCGAATGGACGGCCGAGGAGATGCGGCGCGCGCGGCCGGCGCTCTCGATGGTCGCGGAGCACTTCGGCGCGGAGGCGGCGGAAACGCTGCGGCGCGGACGGGGACGCCCGCCCAAGCCGGACCGCAAGGTCAACCAGACGCTGCGCCTCGACCCCGACGTGCTGGAAGCCTACCAGCGCGAAGGGCAGGGGTGGCAAACGCGCATCAACGACGTGCTGCGCCGGGCATGTGCCGGCGCGCGCAAGTCGCCCTCCTAGCCTGTGCTGGCCGTATCCGCCCGGAC
>Ga0058700_1000625_pt1 | contig 11301 bp, 10 predicted proteins | sample AgamicAtAme_FD_71365 | JGI IMG/M metagenome (GOLD analysis project Ga0058700, IMG submission 71365) | Agave microbial communities from Guanajuato, Mexico - At.Am.e | ecosystem: Host-associated > Plants > Phyllosphere > Phylloplane/Leaf | place: Guanajuato, Mexico | collected 2012-06-07 | reverse complement strand
GCTGCCCTACGGAGCTCCGATCGCCATGGACGCGGCCCGCAAGGCCATGGCCGCGGCCGAACGCGAGGCCGCGGAGAACAACTGGAACGTGGCGATCGCCATCGTGGACAGCGGAGGCCACCTCGTGATGATGCACCGGCTGGACAGCACACAGATCGCCTCCATCCGCATCGCCGAAGGCAAGGCGCGCTCGGCGCTGGAGTTCCGCCGCCCGACCAAGGCGCTGGAGGACGCGGTCGCTGGCGGCGGCGCCGGGTTGCGGCTGCTCGCTGTGGAGGGCGTCACGCCGCTGGAAGGCGGGGTGCTGATCCAGGCGGGCGGCCGCATCATAGGGGCGATCGGCGTTTCCGGCGTCACGTCGCAGCAGGACGCGCAGATCGCGCGGGCCGGCGCGGAAGCCGCGGTGAGGTGACGGCCTGAGCGGCGCCGCTCAGGCCCGGCGCCGCACCACCAGCGTCGCCCAAGGCCCGACGTCGTGGCGCGCCTCCAGCACCAGCCCTTGCCGGCGGTGCGCGGCCAGCACCATCCGCGCCTGCGCGCCGAGCAGCCCGGCCAGGATCGCCGTGCCCCCGGGCGCGAGGTGCGCCGCGAGGTCGCGCGCCATGGCGCAGAGGGGCCGCGCGAGGATGTTGGCGAAGACCAGGTCGTAGCGCCCCGCGCGCACGACGCGGTCCCGCCAACCGTCCGCGAGCCGCGCCGACACGAGCCGCTGCGCGCGATTGAGGCGCGCGTTGTCGGCGGCGACGCGCACGGACCACGGCTCGATGTCGGTGGCCAGCACCGGGCGGCGCAGCAGCTTCGCCGCCGCGAGCGCCAGGATGCCGGAGCCGGTGCCGAGGTCGAGCACGCGGCGCGGGCGGCGGTGGGCGATCCGCTCCAGCGCGATGAGGCAGCCGCGCGTGGAGGCGTGCTCGCCGCTGCCGAAGGCGAGTCCGGCGTCCAGCCGCAGCACGATCCGCCCGTAGGCGCGCGGGTCCGGCAGGTGCGTCGGCCGCACCAGGAACCGGCGGCCGATCGGCTGCTCGGGGAAGCTCGCCGCCGTGCGCGCGAGCCAGCCCTCCGCCTCCACCGGCGCGGCGTGGAGCGCGGGCTGCTCGACGCCGGAAACCGCCGAGGCGAGCGCGAGCGCGCCCGCCAACTCGTCGTCGCCCGTCCCCGCCTCGCGCACGCCTTCCACGCGCCACGTGTCCGTCGCCTCGTCGCGGAACAGCCCCACCGTGGCGCACACCGTTTGCAGCGCCGCCTCGAAGGCAGGCACCGCGCCCTCCGGCAAGCCTTCGACGGAGAGCGTCTCCAGCGGCGCGGCGCGGCGCCGGCTCACGCCTTCTCCACAAAGCTGCTCAGCACGCGCTTCCGGCCGGTCGCGAACTCCACGTCCAGCTTGTTGTCGTCCACCGCGAGGACCTCGCCGTAGCCGAACTTCTGGTGGAACACGCGCCCGCCGACCGCGGGCGTGTCGGCGGGCGGCGGCCGCTCCCGCACCTCCCACGCGCCCTCGTCCACCACGCGGCGGCGCGCGGAGAGGCCGCCCATGCCGCTGAACACGCTCGGGATCTCCACCATCCGCCCGCGCGTGACGGCGGCGCTCCCCTCCCGCTGCACCTGCTCCGGCGGCAGTTCGTCGAGGAAGCGGCTCGGAATGGAGGCGGACCAGTTGCCGTAGACCTGCCGGTTCGCGGCCGAGGAGATGACGGCCTCCCGCCGCGCCCGCGTCAGCCCGACATAGGCGAGCCGCCGCTCCTCCTCCAGCGCCTTCTCGCCGCCCTCGTCCAGGCTGCGCTGGGACGGGAAGATCCCCTCCTCCCAGCCGGGCAGGAACACCGTGTCGAACTCCAGCCCCTTCGCCGCGTGCAAGGTCATCAGCGACACGCGGTCCTGCTCCGCCGCCTCGTCCGTCTCCATCACCAGGGCGACGTGTTCGAGGTAGCCGGCGAGGCTCTCGAACTCGCCCATGGCGCGCAGGAATTCCTTGAGGTTGTCGAGCCGCCCCGGCGCTTCCGGCGACTTGTCCTGCTTCCACATCTCCGTGTAGCCGCTCTCGTCCAGCACCGTCGCCGCGGTGACGACGTGGCCCTCGCGCGGCAGCATCTCGCGCCAGCGGGCGAAGCCCCGCATCAGCTCCGCCAAGGCCTGCCGCGGCTTCGACCGCAGGTCGTTGCCCTCCACCAAGCGGACGGCGGCGGCGGCGAGGGGGATGCGTTGCTCGCGCGCCATCGTGTGCATCGCCCGCATCGCGGTGTCGCCGAGGCCGCGCTTCGGCACGTTCACGATGCGCTCGAAGGCGAGGTCGTCGGCCGGCTGCGCGAGCACGCGCATGTAGGCCAGGGCGTCGCGGACCTCGGCGCGCTCGTAGAACTTCAGCCCGCCGATGACGCGGTACGGCACGCCGAGGGTGATCAGCCGCTCCTCGAAGGAGCGGGTGAGGAAGCCGGCGCGGACCAGGATGGCGATCTCCGCCAGCGAATGCCCGGACCGCTGCGCCGCCTCGATCCGCTCGCCCACCATCCGCGCCTCTTCCACGGAGTCCCACAAGGAGACGACGCGCACCTTCTCGCCCTCGGCGTCGTTGCGCCCGGAGCGCAGCGTCTTGCCGAGGCGGCCGGCGTTGCGCGCGATGAGGCCGGACGCGGCGGCGAGGATGGGCCGCGTCGAGCGGTAGTTGCTCTCCAGCCGCACCACCTTGGCGCCGGGGAAGTCGCGCTCGAAGCGGAGGATGTTTTCTATCTCGGCGCCGCGCCACGAGTAGATGGACTGGTCGTCGTCGCCCACGCAGCAGATGTTCTTGTGGCCCTGCGCCAGCAGCCGCAGCCACAGGTACTGCACGAGGTTCGTGTCCTGGTACTCGTCCACCAAGATGTAGCGGAACCGCCGGTGCCACTCCGCCAGCACCTCCGGGTGCCCGCGCAGCACCGTCACCATGTGCAGCATCAAGTCGCCGAAGTCGCAGGCGTTGAGGTCGCGCAAGCGGGACTGGTAGGCGGCGTAGAGGGCGCGCGCGCGGCCGGCGGCGTACTCCGTGTCCTCGGCCGGCGTCACGCCGTCCGGCGCGAGGCCCCGGTCCTTCCAGCGCTGGATCGCCGCCATCATCCCCGGCGCCGGCCAGCGCTTCAGGTCCACGCCCGCCGCGTCCATCACCTGCTTCAACAGGCGCATCTGGTCGTCGGTGTCGAGGATGGTGAAGGAGGAGGTCAGCCCCACCAGCTCCGCGTGCCGCCGCAGCATCCGCGCGCAGAGCGCGTGGAAGGTGCCGAGCCACAGCCCCTCCGCCGGGCGGCCGAGGATGGCGGAGACGCGCTCCCGCATCTCCCGCGCCGCCTTGTTGGTGAAGGTTACGGCCAGCACCTGCCCCGGCCAGGCGCGGCCGGTCATCAGCAGGTGGGCGAAGCGGGTGGTGAGCACGCGCGTCTTGCCGGTGCCGGCGCCCGCCAGCACCAGCAGCGGGCCGTCGAGGGTTTCCACCGCCTCCCGTTGCTCGGGGTTGAGGCGGACGAGGTAGTCGGGGCGGGGAGAGAGCGGCGCGGACACGGCGCCCGATATAGAACGTCTGGCGAACTGCTCCAACCGTCCCGTCGCCCTTCCCGCCGCCGCCGATCGGGGCGAGGCTGCGCAGGGTCGGACGGGAGGGAGCGGGCCGTGGCGGACGCGCCGGAGATCACTTGGTACTTCGACACCGTGTCGCCCTTCTCCTACCTCGCCCTGCCGGCGGTGGAGGGGTTGGCGACGCGCCGCTCGGTGGCTCTGCGCCCCGTGGTGCTCGGGGCCGTGCTGGCCCACTGGGGCGCGGTCGGCCCGGCGGAGGTCCCGCCGAAGCGGCTGCACACCTACCGCCTGTGCCAGTTCTTCGCGGAGAAGGCCGGGGTGCCGATGCGCTTCTCGCCGCGGCACCCGTTCCGCTCGCTCGAGTCGTTGCGGTTGCTCACCGCGCTGGGCGCGCCGCTGCCGGCGGTGCGGACGGTGTTCGACTTCACTTGGCGCGAAGGCCGCGACCCGGGCGACGCCGCGGAGTTCGCCGTGCTTCGCGCACGCTTCGCCGACACGGACACCCGCGCCGTCCCCGACGCGAAGGCCGCGCTGCGCGAGGCGACGGACGCGGCGGTCGCGGCCGGCGTCTTCGGCGTCCCCACCCTGCGGATCGGCGCCGAGCTGTTCTGGGGCTTGGACGCGGTGCCGATGGCGGAAGCGTACCTGGAGAACCGCGCGCTGTTCGGCCGCGGGGAGATGGCGCGGTTCGCCGATCTCCCCATCGGCGTCGAGCGGCGGCGCTGAGCGCTACTCCGCCGCCGCCTTCTGGTGGCGCGACCGCGCGTACTGGAGCAGCGCGTCGTCCGCCACCGGCTCGATCGGCGTGAAATCGGTGTGGGCGATCCACTCCGGGCGCGTCGGCTTGCGGATGTAATTCGAGACCGCGTTGAGCGTCAGGTACACGATGCGCCGCGGGTAGGGCGTGATGTTCGGCGCCGAGCCGTGGACCAGGTTACCATGGAACATCAGCAGCCCGCCCGCCTTGCCGGTGGGCGCGACGATGCCGCCCTCCTGTACCAGCTCCGTCACCACCTTCTCGTCCAAGGTCCAGAGCGGGTAGGACGTGGTGGAGGTGTCGTGCGCGGCCTGGAGGTTGCCCCGGTTCTGGCTGCGCGGGATCAGCATCAGCGGGCCGTTGACCGGCATCACCTCGTCCAGGAACACGGCGATGTTCATGGCCCGCGGCTCGAGCATCCCGTCGTCGCGCAGCCAGGTGCCGTAGTCTTGGTGCCACTGCCAGACATCGCCGGTGAAGGCGGCCTTCGCGTTGATCTTGTACTGGTGCATGTAGAGCTTTTCGCCGAAGATCTGCTCGATCGGCTTGATCATCCGCGGGTGCGCGCCGAGCAGGCGGAACGCCTCGTTGTAAAGGTGCGCCGCGAAGGCGGTGCGCGGCGCGCCGGACTTCTCGCGCCACACCTCGGGCCGCTGCTCGCTGTAGATGGCCTCCGACTCCTCGCGGAGCGCGGCGACCTCCTCCGGCGTGAAGGTTTCGGGCAGGAAAAGCCAGCCCTCTTCGTTGAACTGCCGGATCTGCTCTTGGCTGAGCGCCATGGACGTTCTCCCTATTTCCCGATCGCTAGATGGCGACGGGGCATCTTACCGTCTAGGCGCGGCCCGGCCCAAGGCCCGCCCGGCTTCCGCCGCGCCGCCCGCCCGCGCAGACTGCTCCCGATCGGGAGGGCAACGGATGGAAAACCGGAACGACGGATGCCCGGTGGCGCGGCGCGGGGCGATGTTGGCGGCGGCGGCAACGGCGTTGCTCGCGTCCGCCGCGGCGCAGGGCCAGGGCGCCGGCGCTTGGCCGAACCGCCCGATTCGCGTCGTGGTCGCGTGGCCGCCCGGCGGGGGCGCGGACATCCCGGCGAGGCTGGCCGCCGTGCCGATGCAGCAACTCCTCGGCCAAACAGTTGTGGTGGAGAACCGCGCCGGGGCCAGCGGCTCCGTGGCCGAAGGCTTGGTCGCGCAGGCGCCGCCCGACGGGTACACCGTGCTGGCCGACACCGCGGCCATCTCGGTGAACCACCTGCTGGTCCCCGGCCTGCCCTTCGACGCGGCGACAGCGTTCGTCCCGGTCAGCCTGGTCGCCCTTTCGCCGTTGATGCTGGTGGTCCGCGCTGACCACCCCGCGCGCGACCTTCCCGCCCTCGTCGCCCGAATGCGGGCGAAGCCGGGGCAGGTCCCTTGGGGCCACTCCGGCACCGGCACGCTGACCCAGTTGGCGCCCGTGCAGATGCTGGCGAGCGCCGGCGTCACGGCCAACCACGTCGCCTACCGCGGCGGCGCGGCCTCCGTCGCGGCGCTGCTGGCGGGCGACGCGGAGTTCGTCTTCTCCACGCTGCCGGCGGCGGCGCCGCTGGTGCGGGAAGGCAGGCTGCGGGCGCTGGCCACCAGCCTCGGCGAACGCTTGCCGAGTTCGCCCGAGGTGCCGACGGTGGCGGAACAGGGCTTTCCCGGCTTCGACCTGACGGACTGGATGGGCTTCTTCGTGCCAACCAACACCCCTGCCGCCGTGGTCGCCAAGCTCGGCGAAGCGGCGGGGGCGGCGATGCGCGACGCGGAGGTGGTGCGCCGCCTGGGCGCGATCGGGATGCTGCCGCGGGGCACCACGCCGGCGGAGTTCGCGGCCTTCTTCGCGGACCAGCGCGCCCGGCTCGGCGCCCTGGTCCGCGAGCACGGGATCAGGGCGGAGTAGCTTCGGCGGCCGCCTTCTGCGCGGAACGCTCCTCCGCGGCGCCGTTCGGCGCGGCCGGGGCGGGGTCGCCGGCGGCCGGGCGCGCGCCCAGGATGTGGGCGATGGCGTAGACGAGGTCGGGCCGGTTCAGCGTGTAGAAGTGGAACTCGTCCACGCCGTTGGCCTGGAGCAGCCGCACCTGCTCGGCCGCGACCACGGCGGAGACCATGCGCCGCGTTTCCGGGTCGTTGTCGAGCCCGTCGAACAGGTGGCCCATCCAGTCCGGGACGCTCGCGCCGCACATGGCGCTGAAGCGCTTGGCCTGGCCGAAGTTCGTCACCGGCATGATGCCCGGCACGATCGGCACGGTGATGCCGGCGGCGGCGCAACGGTCCAGGAAGCGGAGGTACACCTCGCTGTCGAAGAAGTACTGGGTGATCGCGCGCGTCGCGCCCGCGTCGATCTTCCGCTTCAGGTTTTCGATGTCGTGGTCGGCGGAAAGCGCCGTCGGGTGCGCCTCGGGGTAGGCGGCGACGCTGATCTCGAACGGCGCGATGCGGCGCAGCCCTTCCACGAGGTCGGCGGCGTAGGCGTAGCCTTCCGGGTGCGGCTCGTAGCGCTCGGCGCCCGCCGGCTGGTCGCCCCTAAGAGCCACGATGTGCCGCACGCCGGCCTCCCAGTAGTCCCGCGCCACCCGGTCCACCGTTTCGCGCGAAGCGTCCACGCAGGTGAGGTGCGCCGCCGGCGTCAGGGTCGTTTCGCGGAGGATGCGAGACACGGTGGCGTGGGTGCGCGCCTGGGTGCTGCCCCCCGCGCCGTAGGTCACGGACACGAACCGCGGCCGCAGCGGCGCCAAGCGGCGGACGCAGGCCCAGAGCTGGCTTTCCAGCGCCTCCGTCTTGGGCGGGAAGAACTCGAAGGAGAGTTGCGGCACGGGCATCTCCGCCGGCGCCGGGAGGGCGTCGATGCGGGGGGCGGTGAGCCAGCGCTGAAGCGTGCCGGGGAACGACTGGTGGTTCATGCGGGAGAGTTGCCCCATTCCGGATCGGGCGCGCAAGCGCCGCCGCGCATCATTACATAGGGGTTAGGCGTGGACCGGCCAAAGGTGCTATGGGCTGCCCCGCCGTCTCCCCCTCCCCGGCCGTGAGGCACGCCCTGACCATGCGCCCCAAACGCTCCGTTGCCCTGCTGCTCCTCACCGCCCTGTCCCCCGCGTTGCTGGGCGCCTGCGCGACCCGTCCGCCCGCCGACGACCCGGACGCGGTGGCGGAGTTCCGGCAGAACAACGACCCGATCGAGCCGTTCAACCGCGGGTCTTTCGCCGTCCACCAAACGATCGACAAGTACGCGCTGGCGCCGGTGGCGCGCGGCTACCGCTCCGTCGTGCCCGCCCCCGTCCGCACCGGCGTCCGCAACGTCCTGGCGAACCTCCGCACCCCGGTGGTCTTGGTGAACGACGTCCTCCAGGGCGAGCCGCGGCGGGCCGGCGACACGCTCGGGCGCTTCGTCGTCAACTCGACGCTCGGCGTCGGCGGCATCTTCGACGTGGCCGGGAACCGCTTCGGCGTGCGCGGGCACACGGAGGACTTCGGCCAAACCTTCGCGCGCTGGGGCGTCGGCGAAGGGCCGTTCCTGTTCATCCCGGTCATCGGGCCGTCCAACCCGCGCGACCTCACCGGCTTCGGCCTCGGCGTCGCGGCCGACCCGCTGGTCTGGATCGGCCAGGGCGCGACGGTGGACGCGCTGCTCTACGGCCGCACCGGCGCGACCGTGGTGGACACCCGCGAGGATCTGCTCGAAACGACGGACGACGTGGAGCGCACCTCGCTCGACCCCTACAGCACCTACCGCAGCGCCTACCGCCAGCGCCGGCGGGCGCAGATCGAGAACCGCACCGGCAGCGATCTCCCGTCCGGCTTCGGCACCGGTTTCGGCGTGGCCCCCTCGGAACCAGCGGGGCCTGGGCGCCGCTGATGCGCCGGTACGTTCCAAACAACAGGAGACCCAGACCGACATGGCACCTCGTCGCCTTCTCCTCCTAGGGACCGTTCTCGCGCTGGCCGCGGCGGCACCGGGAGGCGCCCAGGCCCAAGGGGCCGATCCGGCCCGCGCCACGCAGTTCATCCAGGCCACCGGGCAGGAGATGGTCGCGGCGCTGAACTCCAACGCGCCCATCGAGCGGCGCCGGCAGCAGGTGGCCACCATCCTGCGCCGCGCCGTGGACATCGAGGGCGTCGGCCGCTTCATCCTCGGCCGCTGGTGGCGCCAAGCGAGCGCCGCGGAGCAGCAGGAATACATGAAGCTGTTCGAGGAGACGCTGATCCGCAACCTCTCCGCCCGGTTCGGCGAGTACCAGGGCGTGCGGTTCTCGCTGGGGCGGGCGCAGCAGCGGACGGAGGACGACGTGCTGGTGAACACGATCATCGAGCGCCCGAACATCGCGCCCTTCTCGCTCGACTGGCGCGTGGGCGACGTGAACGGGCAGCCGCGGGTGGTGGACGTGATCGCGGAGGGCACCTCGCTGCGGCTGACGCAGCGGAGCGAGTACTCCGCCGTGATCCAGCGCAACAACGGCCAGATCTCCGCGCTGCTGGCCGCCATGCGGAACCAGATCCAGCAACTGGCGGCGCGCGAAGGGCGCTGACGCGCCCGCGCCCGGCCGGGGAGGGCGGCGCGCGGCGATTCCCGCCGTCGCCTCCCCCGAACGGAGGACGCCCCCACTGCACGGGCCTGCTCCCATGCCGCGCGCCGAACACCCGGCGTGCAGCAAGGAGAGCCGAGATGCTTCCGCCCCGTGCCTTTCTCTTCGCGGTTCTCGCCTTCGCGCCGCTCGGCGGCGGCCCTGCGGCCTCCGTGGAGGGGCGCGACGCTCCCGAACCCGGCCGGCTCGCCGCGCTCGCGGCCTGGTCCGCCGCGGCCGGCAATCAGGCGCCGGACGAGGCGGCCGGCGTGGCGTTCGGCGCGCGGGGCGGGTGCGGCCTCGTCCCGCGCTTCTCGGAGGACGTGGGCTTCCACGGCCCCATCACCGGCGAGCCGGAAAAGGACAGCGTGGGCTTCCTCCTCACCGGCCACGAGGAGGGGTGCCCCGGCGCGCCGATCCGCTGACGCCGCCGCGCCTTGGACGAGAGCCCGGCGCAGGGCCTGCTCGCGCTGTTCCTCGGCTACGCGGCGCTGCTGGCGACGCCGGGGCCGAACATGCTGGCGGTCGGCGGCATCGCCGCGACGCGGGGCTTCGCGCGCGCCCTGCCCATCTGCCTCGGCCTTTCCGCGGGCGCGGCCTTTCTCGCCGCGGCCGCGGGCCTGCTCGCGGCGGCCGTCGAGGGGCGGGGCGACGACGCGGCTTGGCGGGTCGGGGGCGCGGCGCTGCTCACGCTGGTGGCCCTGGGCCACGCGCGCTCCGGGGACGATGGCAGCGGCCGGGACGGAGCGACGGCGCGGGGGCTGGACTTCGGCGCCGGCTTCTGCACCGCGGCGACGAATCCGCTGACGGCCGTCTTCTTCGCGGCGCAGTCGGCGGTCGCCCCGCTCGGCGGCGCGGCGCTGGGCGGCGTGGTCGCCATGGCGCTCGTGTTCTACGTGGGCATGGCCGCGCTGATGGCGAACCCCGTGGCGCGGGGCGCGGCCCTGCGGTGGCGGCGGCCGATCCGGCTCGTCTCGGCCGGAGCGCTGCTGTTCTCCGCCGGCACGATGCTCCGGCCCGTCCTGCTCGGTTGACCGGCGCCCGGTCAGGCGACCTCGCGGTGGGCGCGCCGGAGGTCGGCGACGAAGCGCTCGTACTCGCGGGCCTTGCTGTCCGGGTCGGGCAGGCGGAGCAGGTAGGAGGGGTGGACGGTCGGGAAGATCGGCGGGCCGTCGGCCATCGGGATCACCTCGCCGCGGGTCTTGTTGATGGCCAGCGGCTTGCCCGAGAGGGCGCGGAGCGCGGTGGCGCCGAGCGTCACGACCAGTTGCGGCCCGACCAGGTCGACCTCGCGCTTCAAGAAAGGCCGGTAATAGGTGATGTCGCCGGCGTCGGGCGACTGGTGCAGGCGGCGGCGGCCGGTCGGCTTGAATTTGAAGTGCTTCACCGCATTGGTGACGTAAGCCTCGTTGCGCGGGATGCCGGCTTCTTCCAGGGCCTTGTTGAACATGCGGCCCGCGGGGCCGACGAACGGCTTGCCGGCGATGTCCTCCTCGTCGCCGGGCTGCTCGCCCACGAAGACCAGCGGGGCGCCGACCGGGCCTTCGCCGAACACCATCTGCGTGGCCTCGGCCGTCCAGGGCGGGAGGCTGTTCAGCGCCAGCATCTCGTCGCGCAGGGCGGCGAGGGCTTGCTCGGGGTCGACGGAGGCGGTGAAGAGGTCGGCTGGCATGATCGCGGTAACGTCGGAAGCGGCGTAGGGCTTCTCCGGCACGTGGACGTTCCGTTGCCGGCGCAAAGCCGGGATGGAGGGGCCGCGCTCCACCATGGCGGCCGCCCGGCGCGGGGCTTCGGCGAGGAGGCGCGGGATGATCCGGGCCTCCGGCAGGTTGCGCCAGTATTTCACCGGCATCTCCGCCCGCATGGCGTCCGGCTTGAGCCGGGCGGGGTTGAAGATGGAGGCGTAGTAGGCGCGCCAAAGGTCCTCGTGCGCGTCCTCGGCCGGGGCGTCCGCCCGGCGGGCGCCGGGGCCCATCGTCAACGCCGCGCCGTCCCAGTGGGCGGAGGCCGAGGGCGTCAGGATGGACCAGCGCATCCCGGCGAAGCGGCGGATGAAGAAGCCGGTTTCGGCCTCCAGGATGTGGTGGTCCGGCTCGAACCAGGACACGAACCGCGAACCGTCTTCCGTGCGGATTTCGCGGAAGCGGACGAAGGCGTGCATCTTGTGCGCGTCCCGCCGGACGGATTTGGCCATGGCTTCCAGGCGGATGATGTCGGGGTCCGTCGCCACGCGCATCAGCGACGGCTCGCCGTGGGTGAGCCGCCACAGGACGCGGTACAGCAGGGCGAAGCGCTCGCGGTCGCGGTGGCGGATGGCGACTTCGGACAAATCGACGAAGGCGCGCGGGACGCTCGGCGCGGGGCGGGCGGCCGCTGCGGTCGCGTCCGGGGCCGTCCCGGATGCGGGTCCGGGCGCGCTTTCGCC
>Ga0058700_1000615_pt1 | contig 11541 bp, 11 predicted proteins | sample AgamicAtAme_FD_71365 | JGI IMG/M metagenome (GOLD analysis project Ga0058700, IMG submission 71365) | Agave microbial communities from Guanajuato, Mexico - At.Am.e | ecosystem: Host-associated > Plants > Phyllosphere > Phylloplane/Leaf | place: Guanajuato, Mexico | collected 2012-06-07 | reverse complement strand
CTGTTCGGCGGCATGGCGATGACGGCGGTGGGCCGCGCGGCGATGGCCGTGGTGGAGGAGGTGCGGCGGCAGTTCCGCGAGAAGCCCGGCATCATGCAGGGCACCGACCGGCCCGACTACGGCCGCGCGGTGGACCTGCTGACCAAGGCCGCGATCCGCGAGATGATCATCCCCTCCATGCTGCCGGTGCTCAGCCCGCTGGTGATCTACTTCGGCGTGCTGGCGATCGCGGGCAAGGCGGCGGCGTTCTCCGCGCTCGGCGCCATGCTGCTGGGCGTGATCGTCACCGGCTTCTTCGTCGCGGTCTCCATGACCACGGGCGGCGGCGCGTGGGACAACGCGAAGAAGTACATCGAGGACGGGCACTACGGCGGCAAGGGCTCGGAGGCCCACAAGGCCGCCGTGACCGGCGACACCGTGGGCGACCCGTACAAGGACACGGCGGGGCCGGCGGTCAACCCGATGATCAAGATCACCAACATCGTGGCGCTGCTGCTGCTGGCGATCCTGGCGCATTCCTGACCGGCGGGAGGGGGACGGGCGCGCGGCCCGTTTCCCCTCCGCCCCCTGCCCGCCCCGGTTGCGCCCGCGCCGGGGCGCGCTACCTAGCCCGTACCGGCGAAGGGCCCGAAGCGTCCCCGCCGGGCGGAGGCGGGCTTCCACCCATGTGCAACCTGTACGCGTCCCAGGAGCCGGAAACCTACGCGCACGAGACGCGCGCGATCCGGCTCAACGGCCATTGCACCAGCGTGCGACTGGAGGTGGCGTTCTGGGACATCCTCGAAGAGATCGCCGCGGCGGAAGGGAGCACGGTCGCCCGCTTCGCCTCCACCCTGCACGGCGAGGTGGTGGAGCGGCGCGGCGAGGTCGGCAACTTCGCGTCCCTGCTGCGCGTGGCCTGCACCGTCTGGCTGCGGCGGGAGCACGCGCGCCGTCGTGAAGCCGCGATAGCATAATACTACCCGCCCTCTCGGGCGGTCCCCTAGGCTCCCTCCCGACGACCGACGCAGGGGAGCGCCCGTGGCCAAAGCCATCCACACCATGATCCGCGTGCTGGAAGAGGAGCGCTCCCTGCGCTTCTACCGGACCGCCTTCGGGCTGGAGGTGGCCGACCGCTTCGAGTTCGACGGCTTCACGCTGCTCTACCTCCGCAACGACGAAGCCGACTTCGAGGTGGAGCTGACGGTCAACCACGACCGGGAGGAACCGTACAACCTCGGCGACGGCTACGGCCACGTCGCCTTCGCGGTGGACGACCTCGAAGGCGAGCACGCGCGCTTCGAGCGTGAGGGCTTGTCGCCCCGGCCGATCAAGCAACTGGAGCACAAAAGCGGTCTCAAGGCGCGCTTCTTCTTCGTGCAGGACCCGGACGGCTACATGATCGAGGTGCTGCAACGGGGCGGCCGCTACCGCTGAACCGCCGCGGGGCGGAGGAACGAAAAACGAAACGGAGGGGCGTTCGATGAGAGACGTGGACAAGCGCGCCGGCGCGACGCGGCGGGTGTTCCTGCGCGGCGCCGCGGCCGCGGCGCCCGCGGCGGCCGTGGGGTCGGCCGGGCTGCTGGCCGCCGACGCGGCCTGGGCGCAGCGGGCGGCGAACCTGAAGCCGGGCACCATGGTGCTGCTGGCCAAACTCGCCCGCGACATCTTCCCGCACGACAAGGTGCCGGACCGCTTCTACGTCGCCGCCGTCTGGCCCTACGACGCCAAGGCGGGGCCGGACGCCGCGCTGCGCGCCATGCTGGAGGACGGCGCGGCGAAGCTCGACGCGGCGGCCGAGGCGAAGTTCGGCGTCCGCGGCGGCTTCGTCGCCCTCAACTGGGAGCGCGACCGCCTGCCGCTCATCCAGGCGATGACGGAGACGCCCTTCTTCCAGACGCTGCGGAGCGACCTCGTGGTGTCGTTCTACAACCAGCCGGAGCTGTGGCCGCGCTTCGGCTACGAGGGGCCGAGCTGGGAGCACGGCGGCTACCTGGAACGCGGCTTCAACGACATCGACTGGCTGCCGCAGGCGTAGAGGGGGAGGCGCGTAGATGGCCAAGTTCGGCTTGGACGACGACGGGGTCGTCGTGATCGTGGGCTCCGGCGCCGGGGGCGGCACGCTCGGCAACGAGCTGGCGCAGAAGGGCGTCAAGGTCGTCGTCCTGGAGGCGGGCAGCCGCCACGAGTTCCCCGACTTCATCAACGACGAGTGGGCCTCCTTCGCCCAGCTCGCCTGGAAGGACATGCGGACGACCTCGGGCTCCTGGCGCGTAGCGCGGGACTTCCCGAACCTGCCGGCCTGGGTGGTGAAGGCCGTGGGCGGCAGCACCGTCCACTGGGCCGGCGCCTCGCTCCGCTTCCAGGAGCACGAGTTCCGCGCGCGCACCCACTACGGCGACGTGCCCGGCGCGCAGCTCATGGACTGGCCGCTGACGCTGGCCGACCTCGCGCCCTTCTACGACAAGGCCGAGCACAAGATGGGCGTCGGCGGCACGCACGACATCCCGCGCCTGCCGGGCAGCAACAACTTCCGGGTGATGGAGGCCGGGGCGCGCAAGCTCGGCTACAAGGAGATCACCACCGGCAACATGGCCATCAACAGCGAGCCGCGGGACGGCCGCGCCTCCTGCCGGCAGCTCGGCTTCTGCTTCCAGGGCTGCAAGATGGGCGCCAAGTGGTCCACGCTCTACACGGAGATCCCGGCGGGCGAGGACACCGGCAACATGGAGGTCCGGCCGGACTCCATGGCGCTCAGGATCGAGCACGACGCGCGCGGCCGGGCGACCGGCGTGGTCTACGCCGACAAGGACGGCAACCACCACAGGCAGCGCGCCCGCGTGGTGTGCGTGGCCTGCAACTCCATCGAGAGCCCGCGCCTGCTGCTGAACAGCGCGTCCTCCCTGTTCCCGGACGGCATGGCCAACGCCTCGGGCCAGGTCGGGCGCAACTACATGCGGCACCTCACCGCCAGCGTGTACGGCGTGTTCGAGAAGCCGGTGCGGATGTACCGCGGCACCACCATGGCGGGGATCGTCAAGGACGAAAGCCGGCACGACACCTCGCGCGGTTTCGTCGGCGGCTACGAGATGGAGACGCTCTCGCTCGGCCTGCCCTTCATGGCCGCCTTCCTCGACCCCGGCGGCTGGGGGCGCGGCTTCACCTCGGCGCTCGACAGCTACGACCACATGGCGGGGATGTGGATCGTGGGCGAGGACATGCCGCAGGCTGGCAACCGTATCACCCTCCACCCGGAGGCTAAGGACCAGTACGGGCTGCCGGTGGCCAACGTCCACTTCGACGACCATCCGAACGACGCCGCCATGCGCGAGCACGGCTACCGCCAGGGCAGCGCCATCTACGAGGCGGTGGGCGCGACGCGGGTGATGCACACGGCCGCCTACCCCTCGACGCACAACATGGGCACCAACCGCATGAGCGCCCACGCCCGCGACGGCGTGGTGGACCGGAACGGCAAGGCTCACGACCTGCCGAACCTGTACGTGTCCGACGGCAGCCAGTTCACCACGGGCGGGGCGTGCAACCCGACGCTCACCATCGTGGCGCTGGCGATCCGGCAGGCCGAGCACCTGGCGGGGCGGATGGCGCGGGGGGAAGTGTGAACGAGGCGGCGAGGAAAGTGGGCCATAGAACGTCAGCCGCGGCGCACACTCCGACAGGAGAAGCGACGGAGCCAGCGTAAGGGCTTCACAGGCATCTGGCGGGTCTGAAGTAGCTCCTTCTTCGGTGAAAAGTGCTGGGAGGAGCTTGCATCTTCAACCTCCAATGGTATCCCTCAGGTCAGCAATCCTAGGGGTGCGTTGTGGTACCAGTGCGCCTGCCCTCTCGCTACGAGGACCTAGACACGGCTTTTCGGGGGCGCCTGCGCGCGAATCCAGAGTTTTTACGGCGCATCCGCAATGCTTTCGCATCCATGCGTGTGAGTGGCGGAATTCGATTCCTGCCCCTCTACGGCCAAAGTGGCAGTGGAAAAAGTTCTGCCGCGCTTGAGCTTGCAACTCATCTTCCAGAGTTAAAGGTTGCTCACCTTTCGCGGGACGCAATCGAGGATGCTTCGGTTCTCCGCACTGAAGTGGAGGCCGCCTTGATTAACAGTAGAGAAGGATTGGTCGCTGTTGTCGATCAATATGAAGAAGCCGCCGCTGAAAGAGCAGCAATACCGACTTCATTTGTTGAAAAACTGGCACTTTTGGACCGCGGGGAGCTGCGCTCAAAGCGAATACTTTTCATTTGGCTGACTACAAGCCGACATTTTCAACAACAACTCGCATCAGCAACTTCTCGCAATCGACGCATTCTCTTGGACGAGACTTATGAGTTGAAAGGTCCCGAAAAAACAGAGTGGCCCGGCATCATTCAGGAAACTTTTCAATTTCACAACAATGGTCAGGATCTCGCTGATTATGAAGTTTTAGAGCAGGATTTAGAAGACATCAATCAATGCAGCGCTACCCTTGGTAGTTCTATTGAGCAGGTAGGCGAACGCCTTTTTAAGTATACTTCCGATTTGCATGATCTTTCTCAGTATTTAGTAGTTATGCTTTGGCCTGTTACGGATGGTCTCCGCATTACTCGAATTCAACAGTTTACTGATCCTCACCAAGGCTACAAGGTTGACTGGTCGGCTTGGTTCAGGCAACTCAATGCGGACGACCAGAAGCAGCTACCTTTACGCGAATACAACAGAGCGCGTTTGTATTTTGACCTTCGCCTTGTGCCAGTTGCGGCCGCTGATCTTCACAAGCTCTGTTTAGATTTGGATGACATTGAATACAAAATAGCGAACACCTACGTTGACCGTTTCAAATCGACGCACTTTTTCTCCGTCGTGAACAACTCATGGAAGCCGGAGGTAAATGCTCCACTCCGCGAACGCGAGTCGCGGCGAGCCGATGAGGCGCGGGCTTGGTACGAGACGGTGACCTCTGACCCAACTAAGTTGGGCCGTCGTATTGCACGCGTCCTAACCGAACTCGGCCTCACCGCGAAGCACGAGCAGACACTTTCATCTACACATGGGAAAGTGCGTGCAGATGTGTTTATCGAACGTCGGTGCGAGCTGAAACCGAAGGTGATCGTCGAGCTTAAAGCGTTCTCCGCAGAGAATACCATGCCCTCCACTATTTGCTCCCAAGTGCAAACGACGCTCCGGCGCCATGCACAGTTTGCTGGCTTCCTGCAGCGGCAATAGGGTTATTCGGCAACTCGTAGTCGTTCCGGTATCGGCAGCCCCAACCGCGCCGGCACCTGCCAGACCTCGCGCACCGCCCGCACCGGCTTGAAGCCCGCCGCCACGTAGTTCGGCAGCGCGCGCGGGTGGTCGGCGGTGCAGGTGTTGACCGTGACCGCGCGGGTGTTGCCGCCGGCCCAGGCCGCTTCCGTCGCGTGGCGGAGCAGCGCGCGGCCCATGCCGCGGCCCAGCGCGTGCGGGAACAGGCCGAAGTAGGAAAGGTTCACCACCGGGCGGTTGCGGCGGTCCAGCTCGTAGAAGCCCGCCGGTTCGCCGTGCTGCATCAGCACGTGGACGCTGTTCGCCGGGTCGCCGAGGATGCCGGCGAGCTGCCCGTCCGCCAGCGTCCGCCGCAGCCACCACACGTGGTTGCGGCCGACGCCGTCGTAGAGGTAGCGGTAGAAACCGACGGTGCAGCGCTCCGCCACCACCACCGCCGCGCCCCCCGGCGAGGGCGGCCGCGGGCCCTGCGGCGGCCGGTCCATTCGCAGGAACGTCACCTCGACGGCGACGGGCGTGGCCCGCTCCGCCGCGAGCTCCGCGCTCAACTGTCCAAGAAGGAGCGCAGCTTCCGGCTCCGCGACGGGTGCTTGAGCTTCCGCAGGGCCTTGGCCTCGATCTGGCGGATGCGCTCGCGCGTCACGTTGAACTGCTGCCCCACCTCTTCGAGCGTGTGGTCGGTGTTCATGCCGATCCCGAACCGCATCCTGAGCACCCGCTCCTCGCGCGGCGTCAACGACGAGAGCACGCGGGTGGTTGCTTCGCGGAGGTTGGACTGGATGGCGGCGTCGAGCGGGATGATCGCGGTCTTGTCCTCGATGAAGTCGCCGAGGTGGCTGTCCTCCTCGTCGCCGATCGGCGTCTCCAGGGAGATCGGCTCCTTGGCGATCTTGAGGACCTTGCGGACCTTCTCCAGCGGCATCCCGAGCTTGTCGGCCAGCTCCTCCGGCTGCGGCTCGCGGCCGATCTCGTGCAGCATCTGGCGCGAGGTGCGGACCAGCTTGTTGATGGTCTCGATCATGTGGACCGGGATGCGGATGGTCCGCGCCTGGTCCGCGATGCTCCGCGTGATGGCCTGGCGTATCCACCACGTCGCATAGGTCGAGAACTTGTAGCCCCGGCGGTACTCGAACTTGTCCACCGCCTTCATGAGGCCGATGTTGCCCTCCTGGATCAGGTCCAGGAATTGCAGGCCGCGGTTGGTGTACTTCTTGGCGATGGAGATCACGAGGCGGAGGTTGGCCTCGATCATCTCCTTCTTCGCCTGGTTCATGTCGCGCTCGCCGCGGCTCACCGTGGCGTAGACGCGGCGGAACTCGGCGACCGGCAGGCTGGTGTCGGAGGCGATGCGGCCCATCTGCGCCCGCACCGCTTCCACGTCGTCGCGCGACCGCTCGACGAAGGCCTTCCAGCCCTTGCCCGGCAGCCTTTCCAGCGTCTCGAACCAAGCGGGGTCCAGCTCGTGGCCGCGCCAATGCTGGAGGAAGTCCTCGCGCTTCACCTTGTTCGCTTCCGCGAGGCGGAGGACTTGCCCTTCCAGCGCGGTGAGCTTGCGGTTCAGCGCCTTGAGCTGCTCGACCAGCTCCTCGATCCGGTTGTTGTGCAGGTGGACCTTCTGCACCGCCGCCACCAGCTCCCCGCGCCGGCCGTCGTAGGCGGCTTCGTCCCCCGCCCCCAGCGCCCGCCCGGCCGCGTAGGCCTCCATGCGCCGGGCGGACAGCTCCGAGAAGCCGGCGTACAGCGCTTCGATGCCTTCGAAGGCGGCGAGCACGTCCGGCTTCAGCTTCTCTTCCAGCGCCGAAAGGGAAAGGCCCGGGCTTTCGCCCTCCTCGCCCTCCTCGAACTCCTCCTCCGCCTCCGCCTGCTGCTGCTGTTGCGCGGCGGCCGGCTCCGGGTCGTCGGCGGAGGCGGTGGCCTCCAGGTCGATGACGTCGCGGAGCAGCATCCGGCCGTCCTTGACCGCTTCGTGCCAGCCGACGATGGCCTTGAAGGTCTGCGTGCTCTCGCAGAGCCCGCCGATCATCATGTCGCGCCCGGCTTCGATGCGCTTGGCGATGGCGATCTCGCCCTCGCGCGAGAGCAGCTCCACCGTGCCCATCTCGCGGAGGTACATGCGGACGGGGTCGTCGGTGCGGCCGAGGTTCGCCTCGTCCACGTTGCCGCCGGACTCTTCCTCGTCCTCGCCGTCGGCCTTGGCGGCGGGCTTCGCGCCGTCGCCGCCGTCCTCCGACTCGTCGCTCTCCACCACGTTGATGCCGATGTCGCTCAGCATCGCCATGGTGTCCTCGATCATCTCGGAGGAGACCTGCTCGGAGGGGAGCGCGGCGTTCAGCTCGTCCACCGTGACGTAGCCGCGCTCCTTGCCGCGGGCGATCAGCTTCTTGATCGCCGTGGTCATGGTGTCGACGAGCACCCCGTCCACCGCGTCGTCGCGGCTTTCCACCGTGTCGGTGCCGTTAGCGACCTTGCTAGCCATGCCGTGCTCCACTGCCGCCGCGGGCGCCGCAACGCCCCCCTGCCCAATTGGTGATGCTTTGCTACAGTCTGTAAGCTGCCGTCTGTGCGCTCCGTCTCACCCCGAGCGCGCCCCCGTGCGCCGGGCTCATGCTTCCGCGCCGGACACGAGACCGATCTCCCCTCCGCGCAAGGCCAGGCGAGCCTCGGTCAGGTGCTTGAGCCGGCGTTCCGCCGCCGGGTCGTAAGTGGCCACCAAGTCCTGGTAAGCCCTGGTGCAATCCTCCGCCAACTCCGCCTCGCCCCTCAGGAAGGCGAAGAAATGCCACCAAGCGCCCAGCGCTTCCGCCGGTTGCGCTTCCGGCCGCGCCTCCTTGGCCAACCCTGGAACGCTCAGAGCCCAAGCGGTCGCCTCACCTGCTCCCGAAGACGCGAGTTGGTCCAAGAGCAACTCCGAGTCAAGCACATCTCCGCGAGCGAGCACGTCGAGAAGGGCCGACCGCAGCGTCGCGCAATGCCCGTCCGGCAGGTCCAAACCGGCCAGAGACTCCTCAACTTCCGCTATAATCCCAGGGTGCCGCAGCAGTATGGCGAACAGGATTCTGGCCCGGTCGGCCCTGATCGTTGCGTCTTCGACCATTACTCGTTGTGGCTTGACAGCAACCCTGAAATTTTTCTTGCGGCCGGCTTCGAAGAAGCGGTCGAGCAGCGCGCGGCGGTATTCGGACGAAAGGGCCTTGTCGCCGATGGCCCGCGCCGCCGCTTCCAGCCGGGCGCGGAGCGCCGCCCGCTGCTCCGGCGTGACGGCCGGGCGGCCCTCCGCCAGGAGGTCGTAGAGCGCGGCCGAGAGGTGCCGCGCCCCGTCCAGCACCGCCCGCACCGCGCCGGGGCCGCCTTTGGCGAGCAGGGTGTCCGGGTCTTCGCCGGGCGGCAGGGTCGCCAAGCGGAGCGTGCGTTCGGGCGTGAGCAGGGGCAGCGCGATCTCCGCCGCGCGGGCGGCGGCGCGGGCGCCGGCGGCGTCGCCGTCGAAGCAGAGCACGGGCTCGGGCGAGATCTGCCACAGCGCGCCCAACTGCTCCGTGGTCAGGGCTGTGCCGAGGGGGGCGACGGCGCCGCCGAAGCCGCCCTGGTGCATGGCGATGACGTCCATGTAGCCCTCGACCACCACCACCGGGGCGCCGCGGAAGGCGGCTTCCCGCGCCAGGTCCAGGCCGTAAAGGCCGCGCCGCTTCTGGAAGAGCGCCGTTTCCGGGCCGTTGACGTATTTCGGCTGGCCGTCGCCCAGGATGCGGCCGCCGAAGGAGATCGTCCGCCCGCGCCGGTCGCGGATGGGGAACATGACCCGGTTGAAGAAGAAATCGGACAAACCGCCGCTTCCGCCGTCGCGGGCCTTCATCAGCCCGGCCTCGACGAGTTGGGGCGGCTCGATGCCCTCGGCCTTGAGTTCGGCGGCGAGCGCCCCCCTGCCCTCGCCGACCCAACCGAGGCCGAAGCGGGCGATGGTTTCGTCCGTCAAGCCGCGGCGGCGGAGGTAGTCCAGGGCGGGGCGGCCCTCCGGGCGGTGGAGGCGGGCGCGGAAGGCGGCCTCGGCGGCGGCCAGCACCCCGTGGAGGTCGCGGGCGCGCTGCTCGCGGGCGCGAGCCTCGCGGCTCGGCTTGGGCACCTCCAGGCCGGCTTCGGAGGCGAGCCGCTCCACCGCCTCCGGGAAGGAGGCGCCCTCGGCGCGCATGAGGAAGGTGATAGCGTCGCCGTGGGCGCCGCAGCCGAAGCAGTGGAAGTGGTCGTCGTAGACGTAGAAGCTCGGGGTCTTCTCGTTGTGGAAGGGGCAGCAGCCCTTCCATTGCCGGCCGTTGCGGTTGAGCTTGACCTTGCGGCCGACCAGCCCCGGCAGGGGCGTGCGGGAGCGCAGGTCGTCCAGGAAGGCGGGAGGCAGGGCCATCGGCTCCGCCGATCGTAGCGGAGCCGGCCCTGTTTTCACAGCGAAGGCCGGCGCGCGGCCCCGATGGCCGGGCGGGCGTGGCGGCGGCGCCTCGCTTTTTCAGGGCACCGCCGTCCCGCCCCTGCCGCCTTCGGACGATGGGGCGGAGCGCGGGTGTGGACCGTTCGAGCCCGGCTCTTTCGTTGCCTGGACGCGAGCGGTTCCCGCCGCCGGGATCAGGCCGCGCCGGCGATGCGGGCGCGGGCTTCCAAGGAGATCCGGTGGCGGCGGGATTCGCGCTCCTGCAGGCGGTAGCCGCACAGTATGTCGAGCGCGGTGACGGCGGCGACCGCGCCCATGGCGATGTCCACCTCCGTCCGGCGCGGGTTGTCGGACCGGAGGCCGGCGGCGAGGGCGGCGAGGTCGAGCGCGTCGCCGCCGACGCGGGCCCAGAGCAGCCGGGCGTCGGCCGGGCGGGTCAGGATGCCGAGGCCCACCAGGATCTCCCGCAGGCCGAAGAGGCGGAACAGGGGCGTGCGGTGCTCCATGCCGAGGGACGCGGCCATGCGGCGGCCGGCGAGGAGTTCCGCCGCGCCGAGGCCGACGCTGAACCAGCCGAGGGCGCGGGAAAGGGTGAGTGCGTTCATGCCGTTCTCCTGCGGCCCCAGGCGGCCGCTCGGTCCGGCAACGCCGCGGCCGGCGGGCGGTTCTGGCCCGGCGGCCGCGGCGGTCAGGTGTGGACGCGGCCTCGCACCGGCGCCTCGGCGGGCAGGGTCGCGGCTGGCCGTCGGCTGCGCCGGCGCCCAGCCGCGGAAGCGCGAGGCCCACCGAACCGTCGCCCCCCGCCGGGCGTTGTCCCGGAAACCGGGTTCAAGGCGGGCGGAAACCTTTGCGACGAGCCGGCGGCCATCGCCCTGCCCGATCCGGCCGGGTGAGCGCGGTCTAGCCGCCCCCTCCGTCGCCTCCGCACCCGCCGCCGTCACCGCCCGGCCATCCGCTGCCAGGCATCGCGTCGGGCATCGGAGGCCGGTCGCGCCACGGCTCCCGCCGCGCTTCGGCGACCGCCACGCAGCAGACCGCAACCACCGGGACGAAAAGCGACAGGAAGAGCAGGTTCTGGAAGAAGCCCATGGGCGCGAGCCTCGCACGGCCGCCCTCCTCGGAGAAAGCGCCGTCCACGCGGCCCCTCGATGATTCGCCGCCGGGCCGAGAGGCCGCGCGCCCGTCCTGTTTCGGGACGGCGAGCCGTCCGCTGCGGGGCTGCCCTTGCCGCCCGTTCTCAGCCCCCGCTGAGAGCCGCCTTCACCATCGGTCCGGCCTTGGCCATGTCGAGCGTGGCCGCGTGGCGGGCGCGGAGGGCGGCCATCACCTTGCCCATGTCCTTGACGCTCGCCGCGCCGGTCTCGGCCACCGCTTCGCGCACGGCGGCCGCCATCGCGGCCTCGTCCATCTGCCGGGGGAGGAAGCCTTCGATCACCGCGATCTCCGCTTCCTCTTTGGCCGCCAGCTCCGGGCGGTTGCCCTGGCGGTAGAGGTCGGCGCTCTCGCGGCGGCTCTTGACCATGCCCCGGAGCGTGGAGACCACCTGCTCGTCCGGCACCTTGTCCACGCCGGAGGGGCGGGCGGCGATGTCCACGTCCTTGAGCTTGGCGATGATCATCCGCACGGTGGAGGTCCGGGCCGCGTCGCCGGCCTTCATGGCGCTCTTCATCTCTTCGGTGAAACGGCTGCGCAGGTCCATCGGCGGCTCTCCTTCCTCGCCGGGCGCCTATACCGCATCGGCGAGCGGCGCGAGGTGGGAAATAACCTCCCACTCTGATTATTCGCCTTCCCTTGGGAAGTTTTTTCCGGCATTGCTCGCGGGATGCCGACCGTCGAGGACGTGGTGCGCCTGCTGGGCGGGCCTGACGCCGCCGCCGCGCGCTGCGGCGTGGGCACC
>Ga0058700_1000603_pt1 | contig 11819 bp, 11 predicted proteins | sample AgamicAtAme_FD_71365 | JGI IMG/M metagenome (GOLD analysis project Ga0058700, IMG submission 71365) | Agave microbial communities from Guanajuato, Mexico - At.Am.e | ecosystem: Host-associated > Plants > Phyllosphere > Phylloplane/Leaf | place: Guanajuato, Mexico | collected 2012-06-07 | reverse complement strand
ATCGCCGTGGCGTGGGTCACGCCGAGGCGGCGCGCGATGTCGGTCGGCCGCGCTTCCCCCTCGCCCTCCAGCAGGTCCGCGATGATCTCGACGTAGTCCTCCGCCAGCGCGCCGGCGCGCGCCGAGCGCGCCGAGGTGTGCCGCGCCGCCTCTCCCGACGGCCGGTCGGGCGCCCCGGCGTCGGTGTGTTCGGGCGGGTCCATCGCGCACGAGACTAATCCCGCCCTCTCCTTGCGCCAACTTGTAGCGTCGTCAACACTCTGGTTGCCACGCACCACCTTGCAGCCTTCTTCCGACCTTGGGACCGGTGGTTCATCCACCGCCGGAACGCGCCGAGGACCACACCCGAGGAGACCAGCGATGGTCCCGACCAGCGCCGCCGCGCCGCCACGGCGGCGGCGGCGCCCGCCCGCGCCCTTGGCCGCCTTCGCTTCCGCCCTCGCCCTCGCCGCCCCGGCGGCGGCGCAGGAAAGGGGGCCAACGGTCGTCAGCCCCCCGCCCATCGAGGACACTCCGCTCGGGCGCGCCGGCGGCGGCGGCGCGGCGCCGGGCGGGGCCGACCCGGCGCGCGCCTTCCCGCAACTCAGCCTCGACGTGGACATGAACCTCTACGCCATCGGCACGCCCGCCGCCTCGGGGCGCCGCCGCGAAGGCCTCTCCGGCTTCCTGTTCGGCCACATCAACCCGGGCCTCCACCTCGCGCCGGACTTCTCGGTGCAGGCGTTCGTCCACCCCGACCCGGCCGGCGACTCCGAGCCCAACGGGGCGGTGACCTTCCTGCGCCGGCAGAACGCGATCCTGGAGCAGCTCTTCGCCGAGTGGCGCCCTGCGGAGGGCTTCCAGCTCTACGCCGGCAAGTTCAACGCGCCCTTCGGCTACGGCTACGAGTACTTCCCCGGCGTGCTGGCGTCCTTCCGCGCGCACGACGTCTACCTCGTGCGCGAGCAGCTCGGCGCCGGCGCCAACTGGAGGGTGCCTCTCCCGGAAGGCTGGGGCGGGCACACGCTCGCGGCGGCGGTGTTCACCCTCGACACCTCGTCCCTGTCGAACAGCCTGGTCACGCGGCGGCGCTGCTGCGACCCGGGGTTCGGGCGCTACGTCCGCACGACGCGCAGGCAGGGCGGCGCGGGCAACACGGGCAACCTGGACAGTTTCGCGGTCTCGCTGGAGGGGGCCGACGTGGCGGCGCTGCCGGCGGGGCTGACCTACAACCTCGGCCTGCTGTCCCGCGGCCGCGGCAAGGACGGCACGCGCCGCGAATGGGCGTGGGCCGCGGGCCTGCGCCACGAGCGCGCGTGGCCGAACGGGATCCGCACCGCCGCCTTCGCCGAGTTCGTCGAGTTCCGCAACGCCGGCGGCAACCCGTTGGAGGAGGACGCGGACGGCGCCGAGGGCGCCGTGTCGGAGCGGCGGCGCTTCTCGACGCTCGGGGCGCAGTTCCAGTCGGGCTCCTGGCGGGCGACCCTGGTCTGGCAGCGCGACGAGGCGAAGCGCTCCTTCAATCCTCTGCCGACGCAGGACTACTACGAGGCCTCGGTGGGCCGCGACCTCGCCCGGGGCTTCGGCCTCGACGTCGGCTACCAGCACGCGCGGATCGTCCGGGACGACCGGTCTCCCGGCTCCTCGCACAGCGTCGTCGCCCGGCTGAACCACAGATTGACCCGTTGACGCGCACGCCCGGCGCGCGGGGTGGCCGGGGTGTCGGCCGCCCTTCAGCCCGCGGCGGCGTCGGGGCGTCCGGGCGGGACCGCGGGGACGCCGGGCCCTTCGTCCGTCTCCGGCTCCGCGGCCGGCCCCCACGCCCACCCGAGCGGCTGCGGTCCTGATGGGATCGGCGGCCTGTCCACGCCGCGGCACGCCGACGGCGTGCCGGTGGAGAGGTCGATCACCACGGCCGACCCGCCGGACCGGGCGGGCGCGGGCGTGGCGGTGGCCCCCGCCAGTTGCCGGTGCCTCCTTGCGCGGAAGTTTCGGAGCAGGTGCCCCATCGCCTCCCCCGGCTGCCTTTCGGACCGGTCCATCGGTTCGCCTCCCTCATGCCACGAGCAAGGCCAGCGTTTCAGCGATGCCCGGGATCGCCGGCGGCGCCCGCACGGATCGCGCGAGCCCCCATGGCCGCCGGGGGCGGAAACGTCTGGACGTGGCGCCGCGAAGGGCGACATCTGCGTCCGCGGACGCCCGCGCGCCGGCTTGGCCGCGCGGTCGGGCCCGCCACGCGGGGGCGACACGGGGGGGCGTCGGTTGGAGATCTGGACGAAGCGATGAGCGGTGTTCCGCGCCCGGCCGAGGTCGGCTCCGACCGTCCGGTGTCCGCGGCGGGCGTCGGCCGAGGCGCCGGACGCCGGCGCGCGCCGGGTGCCGGCCGTGCCTGACCAGGGCCATCCGCTCCCGGTGACCGACCCGGTGACCGACCAAGCACCGGCCGCGCGGCGTCGCGGGCGGTTGCCCTGGGTCTTGGCGGGCGCGGCGCTGTTGGCCGCCGCCGCCGGCGCCGTCGTGTGGTCGCGGGGCGGCCAGGAACCGGCGGTCGCCGCCGAGGCGAGCCGGCCCGAGCCGCTGTCGCCGGGCGAGTTCCGCCTCTCGGACGCCGAGGTGCGCGCCCTGCGTATCGAGGAGGCGCACCCGCGCGAGTTCACCGCCGAGCGCGTGTCCGAGGGCCGGATCGCCTACAACGAGGACCGGTCCACCCCGGTCTTCTCGCCCTACAGCGGCCGCGTGGTCCGGTCCTTGGCGCGGCTGGGCGACGAGGTCCGCGCCGGCGAGGGGCTGCTGGAGGTCGAGACCACCGACCTGGACGACGCCGCCAAAGACCTGCTCTCCGCGCTCGACGCCGCCAACAAGGCGCGCTCGACCTTGGAGCAGGCGCTGCGGGAGGAGAGGCGGCAGGGCAGCCTGTTCTCCGCCCGGGCCACGTCGCAGCGCGACGTGGAGCAGGCGCGGGTCGCCGCGGCCAACGCCGCGGCCGACCTCCGGAGCGCCGACGCCGCCCTCGCCGCCTCCCGCGACAAGCTGCGCGTCCTCGGCCGCACGCAGGACCACATCCGCCGCATCGAGGCGACGCGGCAGGTGGACGCGCTGGTGCCGGTGGCGGCGCCGATCGGCGGCACGGTGGTGCAGCGCCGGGTCGGCCCCGGCCAGTGGCTCTCCCAGGGCGGCTCGGAGCCGGTGTTCACCATCGCCGACCTGTCCACCATGTGGCTGGTGGCCGCGGTGCGGGAGATGGACGCGCCGCTGGTCCGCCTGGACCAGCCGGTGGGGGTGACGGTGGGCGCGCTGCCCGGCCGCCGCTTCGCCGCGCGCATCGCCTCCATCGGCGCCGGCCTGGACCCGACGACCCGGCGCTTGACCGTCCGCGCCGAGGTGCAGGACCCGGAGCACCTCCTCAAGCCGGAGATGTTCGCCACCTTCCGCATCGCGCTCGGCGAGCCGCAGCGCTCGGTGTCCGTGCCGGCCAACGCGGTCATCCACCGCGGGGCGGACGCCCACGCCTGGGTGGCGCTGGACGGCAACCGCTTCGTCCTCCGCCCGGTCGCCACCGGCACCCGCTCCGGCGAGGCGCTGGAGGTTCTGAGCGGGCTCAACGCCGGCGAGCGGGTGGTGACGGGCGGCGCGCTCTTCATCGACCGCGCGGCGCGCATAGACTGACCCGCGGCGCCGGCGCGGCCAGAAGCGGGCACCAGGCACCACCATGTGGCAAATCGTCGCCTCCGCGCTCCAGAGCAGGCCGCTGGCCATCCTCGGCTTCGGCTTGTGGAGCTTCACCCGGATGAACACCGGCACCTCGGTGTTCATCCGGGCGGTGTTCCCGGCGATGATCGACCTGTTCGGCCGCCCGCGTCGCGCCCGGCGGTGGCCGTCGCGGCCGCGACGGCCACCGCCGGGCGCGGGCATCGTGAGGCGTCCGGCGCGGAGGGGGGCCGAGGCGGCGCTGCTCGGCCTCGCCCTGTTCGCCGCGGCGGGCGCGTCCGCGGCCGACGGCGCCGAGCGGCGCCCGCCCCCGCTCGGCCTGTCGCCGCTGCCGCTGGCGCCGCGCGCGGCACCGCTTGGGCTGGAGGAAGCGGAGCGCCGCCTCATCGAGCGCAACCTGCTCGTGGTCGCGGCGAAGCGGGGCGTGGACGCGGCGCGGGCGCAGGTCCTGGTCGCCGGCTCCCGGCCGCCGTCGCAGGTGACGGTGGGCAGCGCCTTCGCGCAGCTTTCCGAACCGGCGAGCGGGCGCGGCGCGCGCCTTTACGGCCCCACCCAGAACATCCTCGTCGGGCTGGCGGTCTTGGTCGAGCGCGGCGGCAAGCGCGCGCTCCGCGGCCGCTTGGCCGACGAGCAGGTGGGCGTCGCCGAGGCCCAGGTGCTGGACGCGCTCCGCTTGCATGTCTTCCAGTTGCGGCAGGCCTTCCTCGGCGCCCTGCTCGCCCGCGCCAACCTGGAGGTGGCCCTCGCCAACCGGCAGAGCCTCGACCGCACGGAAGCGCTGCTGCGCCGCCAATGGCGCGACGGCGCGGTGCCCGAGGGCGACCTGCTCCGCTTCCAGGCGAGCCGCCTGCCGTTCGAGGCCGACGTCACGGCCGGCGCCCAGGCCTACGCCGCCGGCGTCGCCGCCGTGGCGGCGCTGCTCGGGGAGGACGCCGCCCTCGCGCAGCCCGGCGCGGGCCAGTCCGGGGCGCTGGGCCTGCCCGTCGCCGTCGCTGCGCCGGCGTCCCGCCCGGGGCCGACCGACGCGCCGACCACGGTCCGCACCGCGCTCTCGCCCGTGGCCTTCGACCTGCGCGGCCGCTTCGCCGCGGTGCCCGAACTCGGGGTCGGGCGCGACGAACTGGCCCGGGCGGTGTCCACCCGCGCCGACGTGGTGGCGGCGCAGCGCCAGGCCACGGCCGCCGCGGCGAACACGCGCCTCGCCGAAGCCGGCCGCTTGCGCGACGTCACGGTGAACGGCACCGCCGTGCGCTCCCGCTTGCCGCAAGACCTGCCCGATTCGGCGCGGCGCGTGGACGCCATCAACCAGTTCAGCGTGTCGCTCTCCATCCCGGTGTTCACCGGCCGCATCGTGCAGGGCAACATCACCACGGCGCAGGCGCAGCAGGGGCAAGCCGAGGCGCTCGCGCGGGCGGCGCTGCTGGGGGCGCGGGCCGAGTTCGCCATCGCCTGGGCGACCTACGAGCAGGCGCGCGCGCTGCTCGAGCTGTACACGTCCGGGGCCACGAGTCGCGCGGAGGAGGCCTACCGCAGCACGGAGCAGGCCTACCTCGCCGGCGGCCGGTCGCTGATCGACGTGCTGGACGCGCTGCGGGTGCTCAACGCCACGCGCCTGCAAGCGAACCTAGCGCGGCACGCCTACCTGCTGTCCCTCGCGGCCCTGGAGCAGGCCAGCGGCGTGTCCGGGGTGGCGCCGCGGCTCTGAGCGGGGCGGGAGGTCGCGCCGCCGCGCGCACGGCCGTTCGGCCGCATTGCTTTTGCCACGATGGCATCCCACAAACGGCTTCAGCCAGTTGGGGAAGCGCGATGCCCGAGGCGGCCGAGGAGCGCCTCGCCGGGGGCGGCGCCCAGGCCCGCGGCCGGGTGCGGGTCCTGCTCGTCGATGATTCGGCCGTCATCCGCGAGCGGCTGCGCGCCCTGCTCGCCGAGGTGGACGGCGTCGAGGTCGCGGGCGAGGCGGCCGACGTCGCCGGGGCGGCGGAGGCGGCCGCGCGGCTGGAGCCCGACGCGGTCGTCCTCGACATGCAGCTCGCCACCGGGAGCGGCCTCGCCGTCCTGCGCCATCTGCGGCGCTCCGGCCATGGAGCCTTGGTCATCGTGCTGACCAACAACGCCTGCGCGCGATACCGCCGGGCGTGCATGGCCGAAGGGGCCGACCACTTCCTCGACAAGAGCGCCGAGTTCTTGGCTGTGGCGGAGATCCTGGGCCGGGCCGCGGCGCGGTAGGCGGCCCGGGAGGGAGGCCGCACCGCGGTCGGCTCCGCGGGCCGCGTCGCGCCGTCCCTCCCGCGGCGGTCCGTCCGGGCCGCGCCGCTTCGACCCGCGCCCGGCGCCGCGGCCGCGCGGGGCGGCCGCGCGGGGCGGCATCGCCTACAGCTTCGGCACCTCGACGGCCCGGTGCAGGTTCGGCACCACGTCGGCGGCGGGGAGGGCCGGGGGCGGGGGGATCGGGGCGGCGATGACCTTGTCGATGCGGTTGCCGTCGAGGTCCACCACCTCGAAGCGCCAGCCGCCGATGTCGACGCGCTCGCCCGTGGCCGGCAACCGGCCGAAGGCGTGCAGGACGTGGCCGGCCAGGGTCTGGTAGTCGCGCTCGGGCGGCAGCCGGACGCCCAGGTGCTCGGCCATCTCGTCGGCCGGCAGCCAGCCGGCCAGCAGCCAGGAGCCGTCCCCGCGCCGCGCCGCGCTGGGCTCGGCGGTGTCGGCGCCGGCCCGGAAGGCGCCGGCGATCGCCTCCAGCAGGTCCGCCGGCGTCACGACGCCCTCGAAGTGCCCGTACTCGTCGTGCACCAGCGCCATGGGCACCTCGGCGGCTTGCAGCACCTCGAGCGCGTCCAGCGCCCCGGCGGTGTCGGGGATCACCGGCGCCGCCCGCACGCGGGCGCGCACGTCCAGCTCGTGCCCGGCCAGCGCCTCGACCAGCAGCTCGCGGGTCTGCACCACGCCGAGCATGCGGTCGGTCGAACCCTCGCCCACGGGCAGGCGCGAATGCTGGGTGGAGACCAGCCTCTCGCGCAGCCGGTCCTCGCCGGCGAGCGCGTCGATCCAGTCCACCTCGGTGCGCGGGGTCATGACGCCGCGCACGGGGCGGTCGCCCAGCCGCATCACGCCAGAGATCAGGTGGCGTTCCGCCGCCTCGATGGTGCCGGCGCCCTCGGCCTCGGCGACCAAGGAGCGTATCTCGTCGTCGGTCACCGCCGCCGGCCGCTCGGGGCCGACGCCGAGCAGGCGGAACACCAGGCCCGTCGAGCCGTCGAGCAGCCACACCAGCGGCGTGGCCGCGCGCGCGAGCAGCGCCATGGCCGGGGCGACCAGGCACGCGACGGCCTCCGGGGCGCGCAGCGCGAAGCGCTTGGGCACCAGCTCGCCGACGACGATGGAGAGGTAGGTGATCGCGCCGATGACCAGGCCGAAGCCGAGCGGGCCCGCCACGCCCGGCGGCAGGCCGGCCCTTTGCAGCCCGGCCGAGAGCTGTCCGCCCAGGGCGTCGCCGGAGAAGGCGCCGGCCAGGATGCCGACCAGGGTGATGCCGATCTGCACCGTGGACAGCAGGCGCCCGGGCTCCCGGGCGAGGGCCAGCGCGGCGCGGGCCCCGGCGCGGCCCGCCCGCGCCATCGCTTCGAGCCGCCGCACGCGCGCCGAGACGACCGCCAGTTCGGAGAGGGCGAAGACGCCGTTGAGCAGGACCAAGACGAGCACGACGGCGACGTTGAGCATGGCGCGGAGCCTAGCTCGGCGCCCGCCGCGCGTCTGCGCGGCCCGCCGCCGCCCCGCCGAGAGCGCGGGCGGGGCACCCGGACGGGCATGCCGGAGCGATCTCGCGGAAGCCGGGACGCCCGGCGGTGCCGTTGGGCGGCCTACGGCGGGTGCGGGGCGAGTTCGGCGCGCAGGATGAGTTGCGCGTCCGCGGCCGCCGAGGGATCGCCCGAGAAGGTGTGCAAGAGGGTGTAAGCGAGGGGCGCGCCCGACGGCCGCGGCGTCACGCGGAAGCCGGCCCGCACCGGCCCGCCGTCGTCCGCCGGCTCCGGCTCGACGGCATGCACGACGGTGCGGTCGGGCCCGGCTTGGCCGGCGGCGTGTTCCGAGAAGCGCCGGAGCGCGAGGCCGATGTCGGCCTTCCGCGCGGCGACCGTGCAGACCGTTCCCCTCCGCTCGAGCGCGATGAGGACGTCCTCCCCGGCCCGCCTGTCCGCCCAGACACGCCCGGGCTGCCCCCCCAGGAAGCGCGGCGCGACCGCCGCCCGCGCGCGCCTGAAGCCGCGGTTCTCGACGGCGCGCACCAAGCCGTCCACCGGGTCGCCGATCCGGCCGCACACGTCGCGGAACAGGCCGACGGGATCGGTCGCCGCGGCGGACGACCTGTCGTCCGTGGCGGGGCGGGCGCAGCCCGCCAAGTGGACCACGGCCACGACCACCACCAGGATCTTGCCCGCCCCGAGGCCTTCAGCGAACGGTGAAAAACTCATGGGACACGCCGGCCATCCTTGAGACGAGATCAGCCGGTCGGGCAGACACTCGCCCGGCGGCAGCGTTGCAGAACGCCCGACGAAGCCGCCAAAGACAAGTCCCGCCCAAGCGCGGGATCGGCTTCCGGGGTGGTGTCTCAGTATGCAACAGGAGCTCGATCCGGGAACGGTCTCCGTTCACAAGCCGCGATGGTGAGGAGGACCGGAGGGGCGCGGGATTGTGGAGGGTCCGGCGTTCGCGCAACATGGTCGCGGCGGCCCCTGGGAGACCGCGCGAGGGAACGTCCCTGTGCCATCCCCGTTCAGGCGCTTCCGGGCGTGGTTCGACGCTCTGGAGGATCGGCTTTCATCTCCGCAGACGTCCGCTCTAGAATTTCAAGCAGCAGCAGCAACTGCGTTCGGGCATCGCGTGGACGAAATGCTTGGCCGGGGTGGGAAGCCATCGCCTCCAACTGGGCCGCCGCCTCGCCCAGCAGGTCCCGCACCTCCCGCGAACTGACCAGCCCGCGTTTCAGCAGGAGCTGGATGGTCATCTGGTGCAGCAGCATCCCGGCCAGGCCGGCGCCGTCGCCCGTGTCGCTCATGTCACCTACCGCCCTCGGTGCAAGCGGGTATGGAGAGGCTCAGATTTCAAATCGGTGCACTGCCGGTTGCGCGTCCGGTTTGACAGCCGCGGGATCCCGCCCTTGCTCGTGTCGCAAGGGGTTGACGCCGTCCAGCAGGCGCTGCGGTCGTGCTGCGCCGAAGCCGACAGCCGCGCGTCCGACGCGGCCACGATCTCCATCGGCGAAGCTGATGGTGGCCCTGTTCGCCGCGGCCTGGGTGGCGGGGATTCCGTCCGCCGGAGGGCGAGGTGCGGCGGCGCAGCGCGCCGCGCCGCCGTCCACGGGGCAAGGGAGCATATACGACACGCCGCTGATGCCGATGCGGGCCTCGCCCCTGGCCCGCTCGTTGCCGGACCTGGTGGCCGGCGGGTGGCGCGTCGTGGGCGTGACGCTGTCGGGCCGCATCTTCCAGTACCACCTCGTGGGCGAAGACTCCCTGGCGATCTGCTTCGTGGACACGCAAGGCGCGGCGCCGGCCAGCGAGTGCATCCGCCTCGCGTCGGTTCCGCCTTGAAAGCCGAGCCGGCGGGGGGTGCGTCGGCGCCGCCGCGGCCGGCCGCCGGCGCCGGGAAGCGCCTCGGCGCGCCGGCTACCGAGCCTTGGAAGGAGCGCAACCGCCGTTCGATCCGGTCCGCGGCTTCGACCAGGGCTCCGACGCGCCTCCGCGGATCGAGGGTCCGTTCTCCCGCGCGCCCCGACCGCGGCGGGACCGCCGCCGACCGGATGTCGCCGCGCAGGTCGGCGGCGACGCGTCCCGGCAACGCCGTGGCGTCGGCCCGGTCCAGAACCCCGGCGGCGCTGCCGAGGTCCGAAACCGCCCGGGACAGGTCTTCCTCGAACGGCTCATCCAGCAGCGCCCTCGCCGCGGCGTGCCGCAAGAGCTTGCAGTGGTGCTCGACCAGGTCCGCGCCGACCATCCTCTCCCGCCCCCACGGAGGCCCGCCACCCGCGAGGGGGCGGGGCCGCCGGCCACTACCCGGCATCCGCGCCGGCCCCGCCGGCCCCGCCCTCCGCAGCGCCCACGAAACGGGCGTTCCGTTCCCGGAGTTCCGCCGCGGCGTCGTCGTAGAGGAACGGCAGGGTGGCGTAGCGCAGGCCCCGCGTCACGCGCGTCGCCTCGTGCAGCAGCGAGCAGGAGAACACGACCGCGCCGCCCGCCGGGGGGCGGTGGCGGCGCGGGCCGAACTCGGGGAACCGCAGGTCGCCCCCGTCGAAGTCGTCGTTGAGGTTGATGGAGACCGCGAAGCGTCGGTGCGCCGTGCCCGCGGTGGTGTTGTCGCGGTGGGCGCGGAAGTGGCCGCCTTCCGCCGCGTCGTAGCGGGCCACGATGTAGCGCTCGACGCGGGTGGCGCGGAACTGGAACGCCTTGAGGATCTCCGGCACGAGCCGCCGCTGGACGCGCGCCCGCAGCGCCGCCCGCAGTTCCTCGTCCTCGATGGGGCAGTCGCGGCGGCGCTTGTGCAGCGGGTCGAGGAGGCCGACGGTCCTGCCGCCGACGTCGCGCATGAACCCGCTCTCCTGCCCGCCCCGCGCGTCGTAGAGTGCGATGAGGCGGCGGCAGAACTCCGGTTCCAAGACGCGCGGGAGCAGGAGGACCGGGGCGGGCGCTTCGGCTCCCCCGTGCGCCCCCGGCGGGGGCAGCGCCGCCGCGAAGCGCACAACCGCCCCGGCCTCGGCCAGCGGTGCGCGGAGCAGGACGCGCAGCATCGGGTCCAGCACCAGCCAGAAACGCGAGTAGGGCGCCGGCACCCCCGCCGCGTCCGGGGCGGCGCCCGACGCCCCGTACAGGCGGCTGATCCCGAGGTCGAAGTCCCAGAAGACGCGGATGCCCGGCATGCTCCCGACGAGCCGGCCTAGGCGTTGGTCGTCCGGATCGACGCTGACGGCGAACAGGCAGACCCGGTCGTCGTCGAACAGCCGGCGGTGCCCTTCGGTCGCCGTCCGGAGGGCGGCCGCGGCGTCCTCCTGCCCGGCGGAGCCCAGGAAGCAGAGCACCACGTACCGGCCCGCCGCGGTGTCGAAGGCGTAGCGCGGGTTCGAGGTCGAAGGCGCCACGAAGGTCGGGGCCGGGTCCCCCGGGTGGAAAGGCGGCAGTCGCATCGTGGTCGCGCCTCGAGTTGCCCGTGGGCCCCGGGTCGAAGCCGACCGGACCGCCCGCGACTCCATACAGGGCGAGCGCCGTGCGGGTGAACCGGTCCTTTTCGGTTCGCGCGGAAGTCGGGTCTGGCTTCCGCCACCGGGCACCGGGCACCGGGCACCGGGCGTGCCGTCGTCGCCCGGCCCGCCGCGGTCAGGCGGCGCAGGCGCTCCGGGTGGTCAACGCCGCCTGGAACTCGCGCGGCGTCATGTCGAGCACCAGCCGGCGCTCCGCCGCCACGCGCACGCGCCCGAGCGGGGCGGCGACGCAGTCGCGGCCGAGGCCGAGGCGCGGGTCGAGGGCGAACACGGCGGCCGCCCCCGCGGCGGCCACCAGCGTGCCGACGCGCGTCTCGTCGAAGGCGTACACCTCGCGCCCGCGGAGGTCCTCCGCCCGGACCCGCCCGGCCGCCAGGGCGGCCGACAGCGGCTCGTCCGGCGCCGCAGGCGGCGACCCTGGTAGACTCCTCGCCGGGGGTGCGGAGGCGAGCAGCGACGCCCCGAGCGCAGCCGCCCCCGCCCACCGTCCTTGACGGCAGCGACGGAGCAGGCCGGAGGAACTCGACCCCGTGCGGCGCATGGCGCGGCAGCTTACGCCCTCGACTGCCCGGTCCGCCACCGTCGCACCCCCGACGCGTCAGCATACGGTAACGCCCTGTGCCACCGCCATTGCAGGGTGGTTTGTAGGGATGCCCTGACATCAGCCGCGCGCCCTGTACCATTTTGTCAAACGCCGAACAGCCAAGCCGGCACGGCCGAACAAGGTGGGGCCAGACGCCTTTCCGATCGGAGGGTGCGGCAGGCCCCCGACCTACGTTGCCGCGAGCAGTTTCCGCACCGTCTCCGGGTGCCAGGCCCCGCCGCGCAGCGGCGGCACCCCTTCGGCCACCAGCGCCGCCACGATGCCGCGCAGGCTCAGCCCTTC
>Ga0058700_1000595_pt1 | contig 12008 bp, 10 predicted proteins | sample AgamicAtAme_FD_71365 | JGI IMG/M metagenome (GOLD analysis project Ga0058700, IMG submission 71365) | Agave microbial communities from Guanajuato, Mexico - At.Am.e | ecosystem: Host-associated > Plants > Phyllosphere > Phylloplane/Leaf | place: Guanajuato, Mexico | collected 2012-06-07 | reverse complement strand
CTTCCACGCCCATGCCGAGCGGCCCCGCCAGCTCCCGCGCGAAGGCCGCGCGTATGTCGCCGAGCGAAACGCCGGCGGGGACGGAGGTGAGGCGTTCGGGATCGAGCCGCCCCAGGATCAGGTTGGCGTCGGTGATCGTCGGACGCTCGCCGCCCCGGCCGTAGCCGATCGGGCCGGGCTGCGAACCCGCGCTCTCGGGGCCGACCCGGAGCATCCCCGCCCGGTCGACGCTGGCGATCGAACCGCCGCCGGCGCCGACCGTCCGCACGTCCACCATCGGCAGGTGGATCGGCAAGCCGTAGTCTATGGTCAGTTCCGCCGAAACCTCCGGCACCCCGCCCGCGATCAGCGCGACGTCCGTGGAGGTGCCGCCCATGTCGTATGTGACGGCGTTCGCCAGGCCCGATTGCGCCAAGGTCGCCGCCGCGGCCATGACCCCGGACGCGGGGCCGGACATGACGGTCCGCGCCGCCTCCTGCGCCACGTGCTCCGCCGACACCATCCCGCCGTTGCCGTTCACCACGAGCAGGTCCCGGGCCAGCCCCTTGGCGCGCAACTCCCCCCGCAAGCGGCGCACGTAGCGGTCGAGGATCGGCTGCACGGCGGCGTTCACCGAAGCGGTGGTGCCGCGCTCGTACTCCCGGAACTCGGACAGCAGGGCGTGGCCGAGCGTGACGTACTCGTTCGGCCACACCTCCCGCGCGATGGCGCCGGCGCGCAGCTCGTGCTCCGGGTTGGCGTAGGCGTGGAGGAAGTGGATCACCAGCGCCTCGCAGCCCGCCTCCACCAGCGCGAGCGCCGCCTCCCGCACGGCGCCCTCGTCGAGCGGCGTCCGCACGCGGCCGTCCGCCATCACGCGCTCGGGCACCTCGTGGCGCAGCTCGCGCGGGATCAGCGGTTCGAAGGTGCCGAACAGGCCGTAGGGCTTCGGCCGCGTCCGCCGGCCGAGTTCCAGCACGTCCCGGAACCCCTCCGTGGTGATGAGCCCGACGCGCGCCGTCTTGCGCTCCAGCACGGCGTTGGTGGTGGCCGTGGTGCCGTGGATGACGAGGTCCAGGCCGCCGGGGCCGACCGCCACGGCATCGATCGCCGCGAGCACGCCGCCGGCTTGGTTCTCAGCGGTCGTCGGCACCTTCGCCAAGCGCACGGAAACGCCGCCGTCCGCCGCCGTTTCCGCCAGCAGCAGGTCGGTGAAGGTGCCGCCCACGTCGATGCCCGCCACGCGCCGCACGCCGGACCCCGCTCGTTCGCCTACGAACAGTCTCGGCGCAAACCACCCCTTTTGCCAAGGGGGGCGGTTCAAACGGTCAGGTACGCCTCCCGGACCTCGTCCCGCGCCTCCAGCTCCTCCGTCGTGCCCTCGTACCGCACCGCGCCCTTCTCGATCACGTAGGCCCGGTCGGACACGGCGGAGGCGAAGTTAAGGTTCTGCTCGGAGAGCAGCACGGCGATGCCCTCCTTCTTCATCCGCAGCACGGCGTCCGCCATCTGCTCGACGATCACGGGCGCCAGTCCCTCGGAAGGCTCGTCGAGCAGCACCGCGCGCGGGTTGCCCATCAAGGTGCGGGCGATGGTGAGCATCTGCTGCTCGCCGCCCGACATGGCCGAGGCCCGCCGCGCCTTCATCTCGGCGAGGTTCGGGAAGACCGAGAACAGCCGCTCCGGCGTCCAGGGCGCGCGCCCGTCGGCCGCGGCCCTGCGCCCCACGTCCAGGTTCTCGAACACGGTCAGGTCGGTGAAGATGCGCCGCTCCTCCGGCACGTAGCCGAGGCCGATGCGCGCGACGCGGAACGGCTCCCAGCCGGTCACGTCCCGCCCCTCGAAGACCACCTTGCCGCCGGTCGCGGGCACCAAGCCCATGACGGCCTTCAGCGTCGTGGACTTGCCGGCGCCGTTGCGCCCCATCAGCGCCGCCACCTCGCCGCGGTGCAACGCGAGGTCCACGCCGAACAGCACCTGCGCCTGCCCGTAGGCCGCCCGCAGCCCCTCCACAGCGAGTATGGCGCCGCCATCGCCGCTCACGGCGCGGCCGCTTCCTTGCGCGCCTTCAGCGCCGCCTTGACGCCCGTTTCGCCGAGGTAGACCTGCTTGACCCGCGCGTTCCCCCGCACCTGCTCCGGCGTGCCGGCCGCGATGACCTCGCCGCGCACCAGCACGAGGATGCGGTCGGCGTGGGCGAACACCGCGTCCATGTCGTGCTCGGTGAACAGCACGCCGATCCTCCGCGAGCGGGCGAGGCGGGCCGTCAGCTCCATCAAACCCGCGCGCTCCCGCGGCGCCATGCCGGCGGTGGGCTCGTCCATGAGCAGCAGCTTCGGCTCCGAGGCGAGCGCGATGGCGAGTTCCACGCGCTTCACGTCGCCGTAAGCAAGTTCCGAAACCGGCCGGTCCGCGTCCGCGCGCATCCCGACCTGGTCCAGCAACGCCGAAGCCTCCTCGCGGTGCAGCGCCCGCGCGTCCGCCACGAGGTTGCGCGTTTGGCCACGGCCGGAGACGAGCGCCATCTGCACGTTCTCGGCCACCGTCATGGACACGAAGGTCTGCGCCACTTGGAAGGTGCGGCCGACGCCCTTGCGCCAGATCTCCCGCGAAGGCAGCCCGGTGATCGCCTCCCCCGCCAGGGTCACGGTGCCGGAGTCCGGCTTCAACTGCCCGCCCACCATGCCGAAGGTGGTGGACTTGCCGGCCCCGTTCGGCCCGATCACGGCGAGCAGCTCGCCCGCGTCGAGCGAGAACGACACGTCCTTGGCGGCCGAGACGCCCCCGAAGCGCTTGTTAAGGCGGTCGACGACCAGCAGGCTCACGCGGGCCGGGCCACCGCCGGCCGGGCGCGGCGCATCCGACCCTGCAACCCTTCGACGGCGCCCACGATGCCGCGCGGGAACAGCAGCACCATGGCGATGATCGAAGCGCCCAGGAACAGCCGCCAGAAGTCGGTCAGCGGCATGAAGAAGTCCTTCAGCGCGTGGAAGGACGCCGCGCCGACCAGCGCGCCCATCACCGTGCGGATGCCGCCCACCAGCACCATCACCAGGAAGTCCACCGACATCGGGATGGAGATCATGGTCGGGTCTATGGAGCCTTTCGAGAAGGCGTAAAGCCCTCCGGCCAACCCCGCCGCCGCGCCCGCCAGGGTGAAGCCGAGCCAGCGGTGCGTCCGCACGTCCACGCCGATGGCGTCGGCGCGCATGGCGGAGTCTCGGGCGGCGCGGAGCGTGTAGCCGAAGGGCGCGTAGACCACGCGGCGCAAGGCCGCGATCGCCAACAGGGTAAAGGCCGCCACCACGTAGAAATAGACCTCCCGCGCGCCGGCCCAGGCCGAGGGCCACACGCCGACCACGCCGTTGTCGCCCCCCGTCACCTCCACCCATTGGAAGCAGACCGCGTAAACGATCTGCGCGAAGGCCAGTGTGAGCATGGCGAGGTAGATGCCCGACAGGCGCACCACGAAGAAGCCGAACAAGGCAGCGCTCAGGCCGGCGGCGACAGGCGCGAGCAGCAACGCCGCCTCCATCGGGAGCTTCAACGGCCCGGTGGCCAGCAACCCGGCCGCGTAGGCGCCCATGCCGAAGTACGCGGCGTGGCCGAAGGAGACGAGCCCGCCCACGCCCATCAGGAACTGGAGCGAGAAGGCCGCCAGCGCGAACACCATCACCTCGATGGCGACCTTTGTGGTGTAGCTGTCGCCCACCAGCGGGATCGCCAGCAACGCGGCCACGGCCACGGCCACCAGCATCGCCTCCAGCCGCCCGAAGCGCGCGAGCGAGAGGACGCCCTCCGGCGTCGCCGACTGCCCGCCATCGGTCGGCCTGCCGAGCAAACCATAGGGCTTCACCACCAGCACCGCCGCCATCAGCAGGAACACGAGCACGAGCGTGACCTTCGGGAACACGAGGATGCCGAAGGCCTGGAGCTGGCCGATGATGAGCGAGGCCAAGAACGCCCCCGGCACCGAGCCCATCCCGCCTATCACCGTGACCACGAAGGCTTCGGTGATGACGGAGGTGTCCATCTGCGCGCTCGCCGGCACGCGCGGTATCTGCAACGCGCCGCCCAGCCCCGCGAGGAACGCGCCCAGGAACAGCGTCCCCGTGAACAGCAACGCTTGATTGACGCCGAGCGCGCCCACCATCTCGCGGTCCTGCGTCGCCGCGCGGATCAGCACCCCGAAGCGCGTCCGCTGCATCAGCAGCCAGAGCAGCCCCAGCACCGCCGGCCCGACCGCGATCAGGAACAGCTCGTAGGCCGGGAAGCGCTCCCCCAGGATCTCGACGCCGTGGCGGAGCCCCGGCGCGCGCGGCCCTGGGATATCCACCGGCCCCCACACCTTCAGCACCACGTCCTGCACGATAAGCACGACGCCGAAGGTGGCGAGGAGCTGGAACAGCTCCGGCGCCTTGTAGATGCGCCGCAGCAGCAGGAACTCCATGACCACGCCGAGCAGCCCCACCGCCACCGCCGAGGCGAGCACGCCCGCGAAGAACATCCAGGGCGAGTAGGAAAGGTCGAGCAGCCGCGGCACGATCGTCACCGCGAGGTACGCCCCCAGCATGTAGAGCGAGCCGTGCGCGAAGTTCACGATGCGGGTGACGCCGAAGACGATGGTGAGCCCCGAGGCGATCACGAACAGCGACGACGCGCTGGCGAGGCCCGAGAGCGCCTGCGTCGCCAGGAATGAAAGGTCCATGGGGTCGCCCCTGTCCGCCGAACGCCGAGGGTCCGGGCGCCCTCAGTCCTTGCGCGCGGCCCGCACCTCGTCCTCCGGGTGCATGTACCCGGCCCCGTCCTCGTAGCGGAAGTTCTTCATCGTGCCCTGGCGCCCGTTCAGCGCCGTCTCGCCCACCCAGGCGCCGAGCGTCGCCTGGTTGTCGAGGGCGCGCATGACAGCCGGGCCGGCGATGGTCTCGAAGCGAAGGTCCTCCAGCGCCGCGATCATCGCCTCCGTGTCCGTGGACTTCGCTTTGTCCAGCACGTCGCGGATCAGGTAGGCGACCACGTAGCCGAGGAAGGAGCCCAGCCGCGGCGTGTCGTTGAAGGCGGCGCGGTAGGCCTGGACGAAGTTCTTGTGCTTCGGCTCCTCGATCTTGTCCCAGGGGTACCCCGTGGTGATCCAGCCCTCCGGCGTCTCCTCGCCGAGCGGGATCAGGTACTCCGGCTCGCCGGTCAGCAGGCTCGCCACCAGGCGCCGCTCGAACAGGCCGCGGGTGTTGCCCTCCCGCACGAAGGTCGTCAGGTCGGCGCCGAAGAGCACGTTGAAGATGCCGTCCGGCCTGACGCGGCCGAGCGCGCCCACCGTCGCGCCGGCGTCTATGCGCCCCAGCGCCGGGAATTGCTCGCCCACCACCTCGAAGCCCGGCACCGCGGCCGCCATCAGGCGCTTGAAGTTCGCCGCCGCCGATTGGCCGTACTCGTAGTTCGGCGCCACGATCGCCCAGCGCTTGACGCCCTTCGCCCTCACGGCCTCCACCAGCATTTTGGTCTGCATGAAGGTGTTCGGCCGCACGCGGAACGTGTAGCGGTTGCCGTTGGCCAGGGTCAGCGCGTCGGTCAGCGGCTCCGTCGCCAGAAACAGCACCTTGCGCTGGTTGGCGAAGTCAGCGACCGCGAGGCCCACGTTGGACAGGAATGTCCCGGCGAGGAACGCGACGTTCTCGCGGGTGAGCAACTCCTCCGCCACCCGCACCGCGTCGCCCGGCGCCGAGCCGTCGTCGCGGAACACGATCTCCAAGGGCCGCCCGCCCATCCCCTTCACGCCGCCGGCCTTGTTGATCTCGTCGACCGCCATCTGCATGGCGTTGCGGTAGGGGACCGCGAAGGCCGCCATCCGGCTGTAGGAGTTCAGCTCCCCGACCCGGATCGGCCCGCCGCCCTGCGCGGAGCCGCCGCGCGCCGAAAGGACGAACGGCGCCGCGGCGATGCCGCCGACCAGCGCGCGACGGGAGGGGTGCCGGGTGTCCATGTGTCAGCCTCTTCGCGTTGCCGGGGCGGGTGCAGCGGCTGCCGGGTCCCCGCCGCGCCTTCCGGACGGGGCGGAAAACCGTTCGCGTGCGAACGTTACAAGGCTCGATCAGAGGCGCAAGGGGAGCGCGCCGGCAATCGGCGGCCTCAAGCGTCGGACATGGTGATGCCGAGGTCGCGGATCGCCCTGCCCCACTTCTCGGCGTCGGCGGTCAACGCGGCGGCGAAGGCCTCGGGAGTCTCGTTCAACACCTCGACCCCGATCTCCGCCATCCTGCCGCGCACCTCCGGCAGCGCCAGGGCGCGGTTGATCTCGGCGTTGAGCCGCGCCACGAGGTCGCGCGGCATCCCCTTCGGCCCCAGCGCGCCGTACCAAACCGCCATCTCGAACCCCGGCACCGTTTCCGCCACGGTGGGCGCGTCCGGCAGCAGCCGGGAACGCCGCCCCTCGGTCACGCCGAGGAGCCTGAGCCGCCCCTCCCTCACGTGCGGCAGCGTCTGCGTGCCGGCGCTGAACAGGAGTTGCGTCCGGCCGGCGACCGTGTCCAGCACCGCCGGCACCCCGCCGCGGTACGGCACGTGGACCATGTCGAGGCCCGCCATGCGCGCGAACATCGCCGCGCAAAGGTGGTTGGTGGAGCCCGCGCCGGCAGAGGCGTAGGCGATCTTCCCCGGGTTGGCCTTCGCGTGGGCGATGAACCCCGCCACCGTGTCCGCCGGCACCGCCGGGTGGACCACCATCGTATTCAGCACGAAGGCGAGGAGCGAGATGGCGGTGAAGTCCTCCGCCCCGTGGAAGGGCATGTCGCGGAACAGCGCGCCGTTCATCGCGTGCGTGCTCATGGAGCCGAACAGCAGCGTGTGGCCGTCCGGCCGGGCGCGCGCCACCGCCGCCGAACCCACGTTGCCGGACGCGCCGGAACGGTTCTCGACGGCGACGGGCTGGCCGAGGGACCGCCCCAACGGCTCCGCGACGGCGCGGGCCAAGATGTCGGTCGAGCCGCCAGGCGCCCAGGGCACGACGACCGTGATTGGCCGGTCGGGGTAGCGGTCCTGCGCCCGCGCGACCGCGGGCACCGCCGCCGCCCCGCCCGCCGCGAGGAGGAGCGCCCCGCGCCGCGTGAAGGCCATCGCCTGCGTCATGTCCCGGAACTCCCCGTGTCGGTTCAGCCCGCCGCGGCGCGGAACGCCGCCACGAAGCGGTCCGCGTCCGCCTCGTCGTTGTAGACGTGCGGGCTGAGGCGCAGCCGCCCGAGCCGGGGCGCGACGTGGACGTTTTCCGCCGCCAGCCGCCCGGCCAGCCCCTCGGGCATCCCGCCCGGGAACTCCAGGCAGAGGAGGTGCGGCGCCCGCACCCGCGCTTCCGGCACCCGGACCGCGCCGCCGCACGCCTCGGCGAGCCCCGCAGCCATCCGGTCCGTCAGCATCCGCAGCCGCCCCGCCACCGCCTCGGCGCCCCACCCCGCCATCATCTCCATCCCCAGCGCCGCCATTTCCAGGGAGATGAAGTGGTCGCGCTCGCCCATGTCGAAGCGGCGCGCGCCGGGCGCGTAGGAAAGGTCGCGCAGGTAGGGCACGCGCTCCGCGGCCACCCCGCGCCGCCCGTGGGACGTCTGCTCCAGCGGCGAGCCCTCCGCCTGCCGGCGCTTGGCGACGTAGAGGAACGCCCGTCCGTAGGGGCCGAGCACCCACTTGTAGGTGGGGAAAACCAGGAAGTCGGGGTCGAGGACCGCGACGTCCGTCCCCACCACGCCCACCGCGTGCGTCGCGTCCACCACCAGCGCCGCGCCGCGCGCCCGCAGCGCCTCCGCGACGCCCTCCATCGCCAGCAACCCGCCGTCCGACCAATGCACGGAGGACACGGAAGTGACCGCCACCGGCGGCGCGCCCGGCCGCTCGATCGCCTCCAGCAGCGCCGCGGTCCAGTCCCCGTCCCCCGGCCGCCGCACCGTCTCTACGGCGAAGCCCTCCGCCGGCGAGCGCGCCACCCATTCCAGCACGGGCGAGGAGTGGTCGTCCTCCAGCACCAGCACGCGCGAGCCGGCGGGCGGCCGCAGCGCCTTGCCCGCGGTGGCCACGCCGTAGCTCACGGAAGGGACCAGGGCCACGTCGTCCGGGTCGGCGTTGATCAGCCGCGCCGCCGCCGCGCGCGCCCGCTCGTGCTGCGCGGCCGCGAACTCCGGCGCCAGTTCCCAAGGCCGCCCTTGCGGGACACGCCCTCCCGCCCGGCCTGCTGCACCGCCAACGGCAGCGGGCTCCAGCCGGCGGCGTTCAGGTAACAAACCTCGCGCGGCAGATCGAACAGCGCCCGCTGGGATGGCAGCATCGGTGGGGGGCCTCCTGTGGCCGGTGGTGGGGGTCGCGCCGCAGTCTAAGCGTCCGCCGCGGCGCCGCGCCGCAGGAATTCGGCCGCGCGCTCCGCGACCATGATCACCGCGGGCTGGATGTTGGACGACGGCACCAGCGGCATCACGGACGCGTCCGCCACGCGCAGCCCCCGCAGCCCGAGCACGCGCAGCTCCGGGTCCACCACCGCGCCCGCGCCCGTGCCCAAGCGGCAGGTGCCGCAAGGGTGGTACACCGTGGTGGCGCTGCGGCGGACGTAGTCCAGCAGCGCGTCGTCGGTGTCTTCGCCCGGCGGCGGCGCCGTTTCCTCTTCCACCAGCCCCGCGAAGGGCGCCGCGCGCCCGATGCGCCGCCCCAGGCGCGCCGCCTCCACCATCACGCGCCGGTCGCCCGGCGCGTCGAGGTAGTTCGCGCGGATCACCGGCTTGTCCTCCGGGTCGGGGCTGCGGAGCGCCAGCGTGCCGCGGCTGTCCGGGCGGCACTGCCCGAAGTTGATCATCATCCCGGGCTGCGGCGGCAGCACGTAGCTGCCGGCGGTCAGGCTGAAATTGATGAACTGGAACTGCGCCTCCGCCTCCTCGGCGCCGGGGGTGACGCGGGCGAACAGCGTCGCTTCCGTCGCGCCCACCGCCAGCGGCCCGTTCCGCCGCACCGCGTAGCCCAGCACGGTGCGGAACAGGCCGAGGCGGCTCGCCATGATCTCGTTCAGCGTGCCCGCCGGCTTCGTGCGGAAAGACAAGCGCGCGATCAGGTGGTCCTGCAGGTTGCGCCCCACGCCGGGCAGGTGCGCCGCCACGGGGATGCCGAGCGCCGACAGGTCCTCGCCGTCGCCCACCCCCGACAGCATCAGGATTTTGGGCGAGGCGACCGCCCCGGCGCAGAGCACCACCTCCCGCCGCGCCCGGAAGCGCTCCTCGCCCCCGGCGCCGTCCCGCCGCGCGAGCACGCCCACCGCGCGCCCGTCCTCGACCAGCACCCGCTGCGCGCGGACGCCGGTGAGCACGCGCAGGTTCGGCCGGCGCCGCGCCGGGCGCAGGTAGGCGCGCGCGGTGCTGACCCGCCGGCCGCGGCGGGTGTTCATCTGGATCGGCGACACGCCCTCGATCGGGCCGTCGTTGATGTCGCGGTGCAGCGGGAAGCCGAGCCCCTGGCAGGCGGACACGAAGGCGGCCGCCCCGGCGGACAGCCGCGACACCTGCCCCACCGGCAGCGGCCCGCCCGCGCCGCGCGTGTCGCCCGGCGGCCCGTCCCAGTCCTCCATGCGCCGGAAGGCCGGCAGCACGTCCTCCCAGGACCAGCCCCGCGCGCCCGCCTGCGCCCAGCGGTCGTAGTCCCGCGGCGAGCCTCGCAGGAACACCAGGCCGTTCACCGAGCCCGACCCGCCGAGCACCCGGCCGCGCGGCCAGGCCACCGAGCGGTCCGCCAGCTCCGGCTCCGCCTCCGTGGCGAACTTCCAATCGTAGCGCCCGCTGGCGAAGAGCCGCGCGTAGCCGGCGGGCACGTGTATCCACACGTCGCGGTCCTCGGGGCCGGCCTCCAGCAGGGTGACGCGGACAGAAGGGTTCTCGGACAAGCGCGCGGCCACCACGCACCCGGCCGTGCCGCCGCCGACCACGAGGTAGTCCGATGTCTCCGATGCGTCGGCCATTCCCGTGTTCTCCCCCGCGGGCGGGCGCTGTCAACCGACGCGGCGGCCCGGTAGTGTCTCAGCTTGAAAGTGGCAGCGGCGGGCGCATCGACCGTTCGTTGCTTTTGCGCGCCAAAAAGCGGTATGCCACAAGCATGACCCGAGCCCTCCGGGCGTTATTGGCCGCGCCCTTCATCGCCCTCGGATGCCTGAGCCTCGTCCTCTCTGTGGTGTTGTTTTACGTGAGCGCCGCAATCACCGGCAGGCTAAGGCACATCCTGAAGCACGAAGATGAATTCCTCGACGATTTGCTGGCCGCTCTACGCGCATTCAAAAAACGGGTGAATGCCGAAGCAGGGTGATGACGCCGCGTGATGCTGATGGGCGAGACAGGTGGCTGCTGCCAAGCGGTTCGAGCGGCCTAGCTCGCTCCCAGAGTTTCCTGACCCCGATTTCAAGCTGAGACATTACCGGCGGCCCGGCCGCCGGCGGGGCCGGGCGCGGAACCCGCGCGACCCGGCGCCTTTCGTACCGGAAGGAGGGCCTCGCCGAACGGCCCGCACCACGGAGGAGGAGACCCCGAGCATGGCCACCACGCCCGCCCGCCGCCGCGCGTTCGTCGGCGCCGTTCCCCTCGCCCTGCTCGGGGCCGCTGCGGCGCCGGCCGCCCGCGCGCAAGGGACTTGGCCCAGCCGCCCGGTCGCCGTGATCGTGCCCTTCGCGGCCGGGGGCTCCACCGACGCCGTGGCCCGCGTGCTGGCACAGCGGCTGTCCACCGACCTCGGCCAGAACTTCGTGGTGGACAACCGCTCCGGCGCGACGGGCACCATCGGCATGGCGCACGTCGCCCGTTCGCGGCCGGACGGGCACACGCTCGCGCTCGCGCCCGGCAGCACCTTCGCCATGGCGCCGCACCTCTACAAGCTGCCCTACGACAACGACCGCGCCTTCGCCGGCGCCGGGCTGGTCGCCACCATGCCGATGTTCCTGACGGTCCCGGGCGCGTCCCCCGTCCGGGCCCTGGGCGGGTTCGTCGAAATGGCCAAGCGCCCGGGCGCGAACGTCACCTACGGGCACGCCGGGGCGGGCTCTTCCATGCACCTGGCGGCGGAGCTGTTCCTGCAGCAGGCGGGCATCGACATCCAGGCCGTCAGCTACCGCGGCGCCGCGCCGGCCGTGCAGGGGATGCTCGGCAACGAAACGCAGATGACCATGATGCCCGCCTCCGCGGTGATGCAGTTCCTCCAGTCGGGCGACGTGCGCGCGCTCGCCGTCACCACCAAGGAGCGCAGCCCGCTCGCGCCCGACGTGCCGACCTTCGCCGAGCAGGGTTTCCCCGGCTACGAGGTGGTGGAGGAACTCGCCTTGTTCGCGCCCGCCGGCACGCCGGAGCCGGTGCTGCGCCGGCTCAACGAAGCGACCGCCGCCGCCTTCGCCGCCCCCGAGGTGCGCGAGCGGTTGAACGTCCTCGCCGTTTCGCCTGCCGTCGGCCGCCTGGAGGACTGGCCCGCGCACTTCGCGGCGGAAAACCGCAAGTGGCGCGACGTGATCCAGACCCGCAAGATCACCTTGGAATGACCGCGTCGCGGCCCAGGAGGGCCAAGCCCTCCGCGACGGAGACGAACTCGCCGCCGCCGGCGACCCGCTCCGCCCCGAAGCGCCGCTCGAACAGGTCGCGCACCGCCGGGACCAAGGAGGTGCCGCCGGTCATGAACACGCGGTCGATCCGCTCCGGCGGGGTGCGGGCGTCGGCCAGGGCGGCGTCCACCGCCGCGCCGATCCGCGCGAGGTCCGGCGCGATCCACGCCTCGAACTCCGCGCGGCGGATGGCGGCGTCCACTTCGAAGTCCGCGTGCCGGAAGCGCAAAGTGGCTTCCTCCGCGTTCGACAACGCGGCCTTCACGTTGGAGACCGCGCGGTAAAGCGCGTAGCCCGCCTCGTCCTCTACCAAGCGGATCAGCCGGTGCAGGCGCTCGGGGTGGGCCGCGGTGCGCGCCACTTCGGCGATGTCGCGCAGCGTCTTCGGCGCCCGCATCACCGACAGCAGGTGCCACCGCGCGAAGCTGGAGTACCAGCC
>Ga0058700_1000592_pt1 | contig 12056 bp, 9 predicted proteins | sample AgamicAtAme_FD_71365 | JGI IMG/M metagenome (GOLD analysis project Ga0058700, IMG submission 71365) | Agave microbial communities from Guanajuato, Mexico - At.Am.e | ecosystem: Host-associated > Plants > Phyllosphere > Phylloplane/Leaf | place: Guanajuato, Mexico | collected 2012-06-07 | reverse complement strand
GACTTCTCCAAGCGTTACGCCCAGTATGTCGAGCAGGCGGAAGCTGGCAAGATCAAGCGCTTTCGGCGCACTACTGCCCGCGAGCAATTCCGAGCCATCTTGGTGAGCCTACAGACGACGTCGCACCCATGGCTGACGTGGAAAGATAGCATCAATACTCGCGCGTTGAACAGCAATACCGGGACGATCCACTCGTCAAACCTATGCACCGAAATCTGCCTGCCACAGGACCGCGACCACACCGCGGTGTGCAACCTCGCCTCGGTGAACTTGGCGGCGCACCTCGCCGGCCCGCGTGGCAAGCGTCGTCTGGATTGGGACCAGTTGGCCGCCACCACCCGGCTGGCGGTACGTCATCTCGACAACCTTGTCGACATCACCGCCTCTGCAGTACCACAGGCTCAGCGCTCCAACGAGGAAAACCGCGCAATTGGTCTAGGCGTCATGGGTCTGACGGATATGCTCGAGCAGATTCGAGTCCCCTACGACTCCCCGGATGCGTGCGAGATCGTCGACCGGGTCGTTGAGTTCATCAGTTGGCACGCTATCGACACCTCGGCCGACCTGGCCGCCGAACGTGGGGCGTACCCAATGTTCGAAGGGTCGGGGTGGTCACGCGGGATGGTTCCCGTGGACACTTTGGCCGTCCTCGAGCGCGACCGTGGCATCCCTGTCGACGTCGACCGGACGACGCGGATGGACTGGGACGCGCTGCGCGCCAAGGTGCGCACTGGGATGCGCAATGCCACCTTGATGGCGATCGCTCCGACGGCGTCGATCGGCCTCATCGCGGGCACAACGCCCGGCCTGGATCCGCAGTTCTCCCAGATGTTCTCCCGAACCACCTCGGCCGGGAAGTTCCTCGAGGTTAATCGCAATCTCGTGGCGGACCTCAAGGATCTGGGCCTGTGGGAGACGATCCGCGAGGAATTGCTGCGTCGTCAGGGTGATCCCAGCGAGATTGAGGCAATTCCGGCGCCCTTGCGTCGTCTTTACCGCACCTCCTTCACCCTGGACCCGATGGCCTACCTCAACGTGGCCGCTCGGGCGCAGAAGTGGGTGGATCAGGCCATTAGCCGCAACATCTACCTGGCCTCGCGGTCGGTCGGTGACATGGAGGACCTCTACACCGCAGCTTGGCGAATGGGTGTCAAAACGACGTACTACCTGCACATGCTGCCTCGCCACACCGCCGAGCAGTCGACGGTGGCCGTTAATAAGGCCGCCGGGCGTCGGAACGGCCCACGTCGCGGATTCGCCACTGCGGTGCGTCGGGCCTCAGGTGCCGCGACGATCAGGAAACCGGTTACCGAAACGCTCAATGCGAGCGTGGAGCCCGTCGTCTCCCTCGACCTTATCGACGGCGCCTCCTGCCCTGTTGACCCCCAGGAGCGCCAACAGTGCGAGTCCTGCCAGTGATTGACCATACTGCCCGCTGAAAGCGAGAACACCGATGATCCTTGGTTCTGGAATCCAAGAGGGGCTGCTACTCAAGCCCGTCACCTACTCCTGGGCGTACGACCTCTACAACCAGGCTGTGGCAAACACGTGGTTTCCCAACGAGATTCAGCTCGATGAGGACCTTGCCGACTTTGCCCGGATGACCCCAGACGAGCACCATGCCTTGACCCACCTCATGAGCTACTTCAACCCCAATGAGCTGCTCGTCAACAAAGCGCTGGCTTTTGGGGTCTACCCCTATGTCAACGCTGCCGAGTGCCACCTATACCTGGCCAAGCAGATGTGGGAGGAGGCCAACCACTGTATGGCCTTCGAGTATGTCCTCGAAACCTTCCCGATTGACCGCGACGAGGCCTACCGATCCCACATCCACGTCCCCTCAATGGCTCGCAAGGAAGCTTTCGAGGTGGCGTTCATCAAGCGGATGACCGAGCAGACTCTTGATATCACCACCGTCGAGGGTACGCAGGACTTCGTGCGCAACCTGATTGCCTACAACATTATCCTCGAGGGGATTTGGTTCTACTCCGGCTTTATGGTCGCATTGTCGTTCCGTCAGCGGAACCTCCTTCGCAACTTCGGTTCCCTCATCGACTGGGTGGTCCGTGACGAATCCTTACATCTGAAATTCGGGATGAACCTCATTCTGACGGTGCTGGAGGAAAACCCCGAAATCGCCACCGACGAGTTCGCGGCCGAGATCCACGATATGATCGTTCAGGGAGTCGAGATGGAGGAGCAGTATAACCGTGACATGCTCCCGCGGGGGATCCTCGGAATGAACGCTGATTACGTTAATGACTATGTCAAATACCTGGCAGATCGTCGTCTCGAAGAACTCGGATTCGAGCCAGAATACCGCGTAGCTAACCCTGCCAAGTGGATGGCCACGGCCAATGACACCTTGCAGGTTGTGAACTTCTTCGAGGCCACCAATACCTCTTATGAGGTCAATGCCCACGCCACCGGCAGTCGGTGACGCGCGCCGCGACGAGTCGAACATTCGCTGCGGCGCGCGGTGAGCGTGCATGAAGTCGCCACAGCATGCACGCTGACGTGTCGGCCCCAAGTATGGTCTTGGGGCCGACATCGTCCCTTGTTAGAGCCCACTAACGTGGACGAACTTTTAGCCCACCGGAGGCGTAATGGCATCCGGTCTCCAAAAACTACGTGACCGTCAAAAGGCTCATGGTCTGTCTGACCTGGAGCGCCCTCACGGTCGTCCTCGCCGTCGTGCTGGGAGTTTTCGTCACTTGATGGGCGGGGGTCGTCGCCATCACAGCCACCGGCGCCTCCATTGACGGGCTGCCATCCGAGGAGGCTCGTGCGTTACGCGACCGCATGACGGAACTGGCCGAAGGCAAGGACGCGGCGCTGTGATCGAACAGAGGGCCAGCGAAGCGCGGGGCGGCGAAGAGGTTGTTGAGCAACGTCCCCACTGGGCGACTCCACTCGTGCGAGGCTGGATGATTATTGCAGCCGCTGCTGTGGCGGCCGCTTGGGATGTCACGTATCAAGATGACGGTACTTGGCGGAATCAAGTTGTCCGAAGTCGAACAATCAACGGTACTGTTGCCGATCGGCGATGATGAGCAGGTACGCGCCGCCCTTGACACCCTGTGGCCTAGGTTCCGACTAGACGCAGTGCCCCTCCATGGGATTCCGAAACGAGCGCGGTGGTTCCGGTGGTTTGATTAGAGAATCGTCGGCTGGGGGTTCAACGAGGAGGTCGTCGTGACGCGCAGGGGTTGTTTACCTGGACCGTCAGCGTCGTTCCTCATGCTCGGTCGCAGTCGGTAAGACTGTCCCAGGGGCCGATACAACGCAAACTCGGCTTGGCTGATATCGACGTGCATACCTCGTCTGGCCCAGTGACGGTTTCCTGTCCCCACCTCGACGCCATGGACGCCCAGGTCTTCGCCGTCGGTCAGATGGATCCGCCCGTGCCGCCCGTGGCCGGGAACTGTCACCCGAGTCTCCCCCGCACCAACCATCTACCGTTACGCTTGTCCACCATGAACAAGGTGCTGGGAATTGACGTTGGTGGTTCCGGGATCAAGGGAGCCCCGGTTGACCTCGAGGTCGGAGACTTTGCCGAACCGAGGCTTCGCATTCCCACCCCGGAGAAGTCGTCCCCCGAGAACATCGTTACCGTGCTGCGTGAGATCGTCGACAATTTCGCCCCCACCATCGGTGACGGGCCGGTTGGCATCTCTTTCCCCGCCCCGGCACGCCACGGCGTCATTCCCTTCATCGCTAACCTCGATCAGGGTTGGGCCGGCCTGCACGCCGAGAAATATATTAGTGACGCTCTCGGCCGCCCAGTGACCGTTCTTAACGACGCCGACGCCGCAGGTGTGGGCGAGGTCCACTACGGCGCTGCGAGGGGAGTACCTGGCGTTGTCGTTCTCACCACTCTGGGCACCGGCATCGGCTCTGCCGTCATCAATAACGGCATCCTGCTGCCGAACACCGAGCTTGGGCACCTCGAGATTGATGGTCACGACGCCGAGAAGCGCGCTGCCTCCTCGGTTAAGGATCGCAAGCACATGTCTTACAAGGACTGGGCAACCAAGCGTCTGCAGCGTTACTACGAGGTCGTCGAGATGCTCTTTTCCCCCGATCTCTTTGTCGTCGGTGGCGGTATCTCTAAGGACCATAAGAAGTTCTTCAAGTACCTCAAGCTCGAGACGCCGATGGTGCCCGCCCAGTTGTTGAATCGAGCTGGCATCATCGGTGCGGCCTGGCAGGCCCAGTGGCGTCTAGAGCATCCTGACGCCACCGAGGAAGAGGTCGTCAAAGCTGCCAAGAAGGCGAAGGACGCTGACTGAGGCCACGTGAGAACTAGGGATCGTTCGTCGGAGTAGAGGGGCGAATATCTGCGGGGTCCTGGTCAGTCACGCACTCAACCCCACGTATCACTCGGTTTTCGTGCCGCGGAACGATGCGCGACGACCTTCCGCCACGGCATGGTGGATGCCATGACCACGGATGAAAGGAACTCATGACCAAGCAAGAATTCATCCTTACCTTCATTTCGGTTGCGATCTTCTTAGTTCTTCTTGTTCCTACGCTTATCTACAAGATTCGCAGGGAGCGGAAACTCCCCACCGGCGAGCCGGTACCCGTGACTCAGGGGCAACGTTTCATGGCCTTGCTGGGTGATGCCATGTGGGTAGGCCTGCTTACGCTGGCAGGATGGGGCTTGTTTAGCGGCGCCACACTCGGGTATGAGTTCAACCACGTCGACCAAAAATCAGCCATCGAGCAGGCCATTCACCCCGCAGGCAGCGCACTCCTGCTAGGAATTAACGTCGGCTACGTACTGATATCGCTCGTGGGACGCCTTGGCGTCTCCCCTGGAACGAACTCCCGACAGCTTGCCTGGGTAGATTCGACCGGTCGCCCGGCAGGGCGCGGTCACACTTTCGTTATCGGTCTGGCTTTCATCTTGTCCATTCTCGGCAAGACGTCGGTCGGAGTCTTTGCGTCGATCGGTGGCACCATCCTCTTCATCGAGGCAGTCTCCGTACTCACGACTAAACGCGGCATTATCGGCAAACTCATGCATGTGAATCTCGTCGATGCCAGATGCATCACGCCGCAACCATGCTGACTTACGCATCGCCCGCCCAAAGAGGACGGGCGATCGTCACCTTCACCTGTTCAGCCCTGACGGGTCTTCAGCCGCGGGTTCTTCTTATTGATGACGTAGACGCGACCATGACGGCGCACCACCTGGGAGCCGGGCTGGTTCTTCAGAGATCGTAGCGAGTTCCTGACCTTCATAACCTTCTACGTCCTTGACGATACCATCTTATTGGTACTCGTTCTCACTATCAAACCAGCTCCATATCCTGAGACTCAGCCCAGTACATCCAGCGGTAGAGACCCGCCCTGTCAGCCATCGACTGCAAAGCCAACGCCGATTCTCGGCCGTCATCTGTTGATCATATCGCAGCAAGGATCCCCACCCCATCCAGTCAAAATTCTGGTTGCTTACCTCTCAAGATCCCTCAGGTTAGCGACGCAACGAAGACGACCTTGATGATGTGCATACGATTCTCGGCGTGCTCGCGCATCGTCAAAGCATCAGCGCACACCCAAGTCGGATGAAACTCGTCAGTCAAACCATTAAAACCGGAACATCGGCATACTCAGCCAGTCCCTCCACTACCGACCGATGACCCCCGGATACTCATATATATGACCCATCATCCGACCCGCATCTTTTACAGACTCCTTATGCCCCATATCGGATCCACTCGTCACATGCTCACCCTATCCGTAAGCCGCCACCTCGAGAGCACACCGAGTACGCGCCGACGCCTTCTTAAAAATCAGGGCATATTCTTCCTCGCAAGCATAGGATGCTCAGTTCCGCAGCACTTAGCATCCTTAAGCTGCGCAGCCAAACCGGCGATGGATTCAATTTCCTCAGCACCACAAGCATGTCAACGACAACGATCTTCACAGTAAAATCCGTGACATGATATTCCTTCTTCGACGTGTCCATCTCTATCCGACTAACACATATTAGCTGTTCTATTTACGAGGCCTATCAATAATCCATTGAATCACGAGCAATCGGGCACGTCATACAATGATTTCCATCAATCATGATGGCATGTAAAACCATCAAAGCCCAGCGAATTAACTACGCTTGCGGCGATAATTCTCTACACGGCATGAGCTGAGGACGTACCCCCCTTGCCAACGTCACCTCACGGTCGTACCGTGGTGATTAGCAGCTAGCCGAGGCGCTAGCCGCCATATAAGATTCCCAAATAAGAGGAGAAGCAATGCGTCGGTCAAGAATTGCTGTCGCTGCTGCGACGGCTACTGCGCTGGTCGGATCAATCGCAGCAATCACCCCCTCCCCCCAGGCAGAAGCTAGCTCCAATAGGCCACGCTCGGTAGCTCAAGCCGCTATCGCCACGGATGGAAAGGGGATAATCAACAAGGACTGCCGTGATGCAGTCATCAACGATGCAAAGCTGCGTGCCGCGATTGCCGGTGCGTTGGTTAAGGCTGGATTTAGTTCCGCCGACGCGGTGGCTCTAGCGCCGCGTATTGCCAGAGAAATGGCAAAAGAGGGCGTCCTCCTCATCAACCACCACAAGCTAAAGGCTCTCATCGGAGCCCAGGTGGGTCTGCTCACTGATGCGAAGATCCAGCGTGCTGCCGCTGCAGTGGACCTCGGCATCAAAGCCACTCTAGCTGCGACAATCATTCCCAACGCGCTGCATTCAGCGGCATTCAAGGATGCGGTGGTCGCAAATCTTGTCGCCGCCGGCGTTGACAAGAAGTTGGCAAAGGCTACGGCTGTCGCCATTGCCGCAACTGCGCTCAATCCCGCTCTCGGGCCGATCGCAAAGACTGAGGCCATTAAGGCTGAGATCGGTGCCCAGGCAGCTCTCCTAGTGAGCAGGGGTGTGCACCTCAAGAAGGCGGCCATCGAGCATATCATCGGTCGGAGTTTCGACGCTGCCGTTGCCACGGCAATCGTCAGTTCTCCCATCCTAAATGCGCGTATCGTCACCCACTTGGTTAGGGCTGGGATAGACAAGTCCCTTGCAGTCCAGATCGCACCTCGCATTATCGATCGGCTGGCCAAGGAGCCGCTTCTTGCGCTCAACACCGCCAAGCTCATGAAGAACATCACTCGACAGATTGTTGACGTTATCACCGCCGACAAAGCTATCAAGACTGCTGAGCAGCTCGAGAAAGAACTGCCGGCTCTGGACGACCTTGTGAAGAAGGCTTGCTCCTGCCCGAAGCCGACTCCTACTCCCACTCCAACACCAACCCCTACTCCCACTCCAACACCAACCCCTACTCCCACTCCAACACCAAAACCAACCCCTACTCCAACACCAAAACCAACCCCAACTCCCACTCCAACACCAACCCCAACACCGAAACCAAAGCCAACCCCGGCTCCGGCTCCGACTAGTGGGGCGACCTCTGATGAATCGACCAGCCGCTCGGGAGGCCATTCGCAGGGTGGCTCCGGGACTCATTACATCCATCACGGTGTTGCCCCTGTGCTGACCCACTCAAGTGATCTTCCGTCAACGGGATTCTGATCACCATCGGCGATAACCCCTTGGGGTGGTTTATCAGCCAATCACAATGGCCATGGCTCACAGTTCTTGTGGGCCATGGCCATTGTTTTTCAGCCACGAAATCGGCAACCAGGATCTGTAACAAGTAATCCCACCCACCACCTCTGGGTTTTCACCACACCGTGTACGGCACCGATATGGTCAAGATATCGTCGATCCCGGGGGGCAGCTCGGGTAGATCATTCCCGTTCTGGACTCGACGGGTCACATCCGATCTGGGGCATCAATACCCAGCAGGTCAAGGCCTCGGCCAAGCACCCGACGAGTAGCCGCGCACAAGGCCAGACGCGATCCGCGAACCTCGCCGGTACTACGCAACACCGGGCACTGCTCATAAAACACCGAGTAAGCGCCAGCCAATTCGTAGAGGTAAGTGCACAGCTTGTGCGGAGTTAGGTCGGTAGCAACAACCTCGACGATCTCTCCGAACCTCGACAACAACAGGGCCAACTGTTGCTCGGCTGGCTCGTCGAGGACGCTGATGCGACCCCAATCCATCGCATCCAGGTCGGCCTCGGGATCGACGTTCGGGTTGGCCTCAGCGGCCGCTTTGCGCAAGATCTGTGAGACGCGGGCGTGAGCGTACTGCAGATACGGGCCAGTGTCACCGGTGGTCTGCACCATCCGCTCAGCGTCAAAAACATAGTCCTTCTGCAAGCCGTTGGACAGGTCGGCGTATTTAATGGCAGCCAAGGCGATATTCGGAGCCGCGTGCGTCTCGGCCTCGTCGAGCAGATCCGACAACGACACTGTGCCACCCTCACGAGTCTTGAAAGGACGGCCATCAGGGCCAAGCACCATGCCGTAGCCGACGTGCTCGGCCTCGACGTCGTCAGGCAGGAACCCGGCCATTCGGGCCACCTGGAAAAGCACTTCAAAGTGATGGCTCTGGCGCACGTCGGTGACGTAAATAATGCGGTCGGCCTTGAGTTTGCCCACGCGACGACGAATCGCAGCGAGATCGGTGGCGTCATATCCGAAGCCACCGTCCCTCTTACGCACGATCATTGGGGCATCCTGCCCCTCGACGAAAACGCACAGTGCGCCGTTGTCCTCGACGGCCAGGCCGTCAGCCACGAGCTCGTCCACAACCCGCGGCAGGTCGTCGTTGTAGCTGGACTCGCCGGCCACGTCCTCGTCCGTCAGCAGCACCGACAGACGGGCGTAGGTGGCGTTGAACCCCTCCAGGGAGATGTCAATGAGAGTACGCCAGATCCGCAGAGTCTCGGCGTCCCCACCCTGCAGTTTGACAACGCGACGGCGCGCACGGTCAGCAAACTGCGGGTCAGCATCGAAAGTCTTCTTGGAATCCTGGTAGAGCTGCTCGACACCGGACAGGTCGAAATCTTCGACGTCCATCCGTTTCTCGACGATGTACTCAATGAGCATGCCGAACTGGGTGCCCCAGTCACCGATGTGATTCTGTGGGATAACGGTGTGCCCTTGAGCGCTCAGGACACGGTTGAAGCAGTCGCCGATGATGGTGGAACGTAGGTGACCGACGTGCATCTGCTTGGCGACATTGGGGGCCGAATAGTCGATGACAACTCGCTCGGGTTTCTCAGCCTGGGCGATCCCGGCGTTGGGATCGGTGACGAGATCAGAGGCCACCCGAGCCAGAACGTCGGTACGCAGGCGCAGATTGATGAATCCGGGACCGGCGATCTCGGGGGTTTCGCACAGATCCTCGATATCTAGCTTGGCAACAATATCGGCGGCCACGTCGCGAGGTGGACGTTTCTCCTCCTTGGCCAGGCGCAGGGCGACGTTGGATTGGAAATGTCCGAACTGTGGCTTAGTGGCCGGGCGCAACTGCGGGTCAACTCCGATGGCGGACTCGATGCGGGCAGCAAGCTGAGAGGGAAGAGACGACATGGCGGCATTATCCCACGAGAGGGCCAGCTCGTCACAGTCGGAGGCGCCACAGGCCCCGTAGTGACGTTTTTGGAACAAACACCGCTGCAAAGACGTTTGCCTTAACGATAACGATGTTTCGACAGGGAGGATCTATGAGCGTTCCAACTATCACTCTCAACGACGGAGTTCCCATCCCCCAGCTCGGCTTCGGCACTTGGAAAGTTCCTGCCAACGAGGCCGAGAAGGCCGTCAGCGCCGCCCTGGAGGCAGGTTTCCGCCATATCGACACCGCAGCCATCTACGGCAACGAGGAGGGTGTGGGCCGTGCACTCGCCGACTCCGGTCTGGATCGCAAGGACCTTTTCGTCACCACCAAGCTGTGGAATGACTCCCATCATGCCGACGATGCTCGCAAGGCCATCGAGACCAGTCTGGCCAAGCTGGGCCTCGACCACGTCGACCTCTACCTCATCCATTGGCCAGCCCCGGTCAAGTACGGCGACGCCTACATCGAGGCGTGGAACGCCCTGCAGGACTTCAAGTCAGAGGGCCTGACGCGCTCCATCGGTGTGTCGAATTTCAAGACCGAGCATCTGGACGCCATCGAGGGGGCCGCTCCGAGCGTCGACCAAATCGAGATGCATCCCTCGTTCAACCAGGCGACCTTCCGAGCAGAGCTGGCTGAGCGCGGCATTAACCCGGAGGCCTGGAGCCCGCTGGGCCAGTCGAAGGATCTCGACAATCCCGTCCTCACCGATATTTCCAAGGCGACTGGAAAGACGCCCGCCCAGGTCGTCATTCGCTGGCACCTGCAGATCGGCAACATTGTTTTCCCGAAATCGGTCACCCCGTCGCGCATCGTCGAGAACTTCGATGTGTTCGATTTCGAGCTGTCTGACGAGCAGATCGCCGCAATTGATGGCCTGGATCACGGCAACAGGCTCGGTGGTGACCCTTCTACCGCCGACTTCTGATTCTGCGACAGTGACCGGTCATAGCTTGGCCCCGGCAACGCGGTTGTCGGGGCCAATCGTCTGTCCTTACGAGTTGAGCGCCTTGTGGACGCCATTGTCAGTCTGTCCCAAAGTCGGTTCTCGTCGACTGACGACATCCCAGATCATTTTAAGCCGAGACCCGAATTCGCGACCCCAGCCATACCACCACACGTTGTCGCGAGGCTGGGTGCGATCGGGGACCCCGACAGCGTCAAGCCCGGTCATCCGGCACGTCGCGACGGTACGAATCTCGTGGTAGTCCTGCGTCACCATGATGGCCCGGTCGACCCCGAAGATCCGTCGAGCCCGAACACAGGTGTCGTAGGTGTCGAGACCAGCGACGTCCTCGACGATCCTGGCCGCCGGAACTCCCTTGCTGACGAGGTACGTCTTCATCACCTTGGGCTCGTTGTAGTGAGTCTCTCGGTGGTCCCCCGACACCAAGATGACCTTGGCCTTGCCGCTGCGGTAGAGATCCGCGGCAACGTCGAGGCGTCCTCGCAGATAGGCCGACGGGGTACCCGAGGGCAGGACTTGGGCACCGAGGACAATGGCGACGTCGCGCGGTTCAGTGTCAGCGACGTCGTGAACCTTGCCATATGACAGTGCCCCAGCCAGCGCCCAAGGCCCCAACAGTGCAACAAAGGCAGCAATGCATGTCGACACGACCACAGTGCGAATTGGGTGTCGGCGGCACGAACTCACACTCCCACTGTATAACCCGTGTTTCGGCATCCAGCGACTGCAATGGCATGTGGTAGCACAAAGAGGTCACCACGGCACCACGCCGCCTATCCAAAACTTTGTCGCTATCCCTACCGCTTATCGCCTTTGCAGAGATTAACCACTAGGAGACCAATAATGACCACAAGAATAACGACCGCGACGATCAGGATCGAGATAATCCAAGACTCACTCGACATCAATAATACATCCACGCGCTAGACCTTCCCTTCAGCTAGCAACCCAGCAGTAATTTTCATAAACTATGACAACCCAGCTTGCCCTAGTCTGTAAGCTAGGCTGTTGCGTTAAAGTCCTTTACAGAGAGATCCAGAAACCTTGATCCAGAAAACACACCAGCATAACTAGTAATTGTGCCACCAAACCTCACATGAGAAGGAGATAGCCTTTGATAGTGAGCACCAGAAATACTTCCTCCCCGAAATTGAAGGTATGGACGGTATCCCTGCCGCCAAACACCACCCGCAGTGATCACCGACGGTGCTCGCGGTACCACGTCACTAGCGAGGCCGTCGACGGATCCTGAGCCTTCAGGGCGTCATCGTCACCGGACACAGCCGGGGCGATCTGCAGCGCAAGCTTTTTACCTAATTCGACACCCCACTGGTCAAAAGAGTCGATACCCCAGACGGCACCCTGCACAAAAGTGATGTGCTCGTAAAGGGCAATGAGCTCACCAAGCACCTTCGGGGATAGTTCGGGAGCCATGATTGACGTCGTCGGACGGTCTCCGGCAAAAACCCGAGCGGGAACAATGGCCTCATCAGTGCCCTCGGCACGCACCTCGTCGGCGGTCTTACCGAACGCCAACGCGGCGGTCTGGGCGAAGAAGTTGCTGAGGAACAGCTCGTGGACGTCGGTACCGCCATCC
>Ga0058700_1000583_pt1 | contig 12271 bp, 15 predicted proteins | sample AgamicAtAme_FD_71365 | JGI IMG/M metagenome (GOLD analysis project Ga0058700, IMG submission 71365) | Agave microbial communities from Guanajuato, Mexico - At.Am.e | ecosystem: Host-associated > Plants > Phyllosphere > Phylloplane/Leaf | place: Guanajuato, Mexico | collected 2012-06-07 | reverse complement strand
GCCCGCAACCATCCCGCACATCCGCTTCGCCGAGGTCCGCGGCGTCGAGGGCATGGCCGAGGCTACGGCCGACAGCCCCCGCGCCCGGCGCAACCTGCTGCTCGGCCTCTGGGCCGCCCGGCGCCTCGGGCTGCCCGAGGCGGACACCGCGCCCTACTGCCGCGCGGTGATGGAGGCCGACCACGAGGAGCAGGGGGACGGTGACGTGCTGCGCAAGCTCGCGGCCGACCTCGCCGCGGCGGGGCGGCCCGAGCCGGAAGGCGCGCTGCGGGAGGCGCTGGTCGCCGCCCAGCGCCGCGCCTTCGACGAAACGCGCCACCACGACTGACGCGGCCCCGTTCGGATGGTCGGAGGCCTCGGCACGCTGCTGTCGCCGGTGATCTTGTTCTTCGCGCTGGGCGCCGCAGCCGCCTTCGCGCGGTCGGACCTTTCGGTGCCGGAGGCCGTCGCCAAAGGCATGTCGCTCTACCTGATGGCGGCCATAGGCCTGAAAGGGGGCGTGCAGGTCTCGGAAAGCGGCTTCACGGCTGACATGGCCGCCGCGGCGGCGGCGGGCGTCGCGCTGAGCTTCCTCCTGCCGCTGCCGGCGTTCGCGGCGCTGCGCCGCTTCGGCCGGCTGGACCCGTTGAACGCCGGCGCCGTCGCGGCCCACTACGGGTCGGTCAGCGTGGTCACATTCGTGGCGGGCGCGGAGTTCCTGGCCGCGACCGGGCTCCACCCGGCCGGCCACATGGTCGCGGTGCTGGCGCTCATGGAGACGCCGGCCATCGTCGTCGGCCTGCTGCTGGCGCGGCGCGGGGGCGAAGCCGCGGCCGGCGGCGCCAGGACCGGCGGCGACTTGCTGCACGAAGCGTTGCTGAACGGCTCGGTGGTGCTGCTGATGGGCAGCTTCGCCATCGGCCTCGCCTGCGGCAAGGAGGGCGTCGCGCCGATCGCGCCGGTGTTCGACACCGCGTTCCGTGGCGTGCTCTGCCTGTTCCTGCTGGACATGGGCCTGGTCGCCGCGCGGCGCCTCCGCGACGCGCGGGCGCTCACCCCGCGCCTCGCCGCGCTCGCGGTGCTGCTGCCCGTCGCCAACGGCACGGCCGGCGTGCTCGTGGCCGGCCTCGCCGGGTTGGACACCGCCTCGGCCGCGGCGCTCGGCGTCCTCGCCGGCAGCGCCTCCTACATCGCGGTGCCGGCCGCCATGCGCCTCGCGTTGCCGCGGGCCGACCCCGGCCTCTACCTCGCCATGTCGCTCGCCGTGACCTTCCCGTTCAACCTCGCGGTCGGCATACCGCTCCGCGCCTTCCTCGCAACCAGGTTGGTTTGAGACCATGGCGAGCGACGTCCAGCGCCGGAAGGTCGAGGTCCTCGTGGACGCCCCGCTCGCGCGCCGCGTGATCGCCGCCGCGGAGGCCGCCGGGGTTTCCGGCTACACGCTGCTGCCCACGCTGGGCGGCGCGGGCCGCGGCGGCCGGTGGTCGGACGACCAGGTGACGGGCGCGCAGGCCAAGGTGGTCTTCGTCACCGTCACCACGGACGAGAAGGCGGCCGCGCTGACCGAGGCGCTCGCGCCCCTGCTCGACAGCCACGGCCTCCTCCTGATGACGAGCGCCGTGGGCGTGGTGCGCGGCGCCAAGTTCTGAAGCGGACTCGGATCAGGTGACCTCGTAGGCAGCGGGCGAGGCGGTTCCGACACCCGGCTCCCGGACGGTTCACGCGCGTCTCTCCTCCGGTGCCGGGCCACTTTTGCTGCGCCCGCCGCCTCGTGGCGGGCGCGGACGGAGGTGTCGTCGGGGAACGCCGTCGCGGGCGCCGCCCCGCGCTCCTGCGGCATGGCAGGCATGCGCTCCGGACGCCGAGGCGCGATCGGCGGACGAAGATCAGGGCGGTGGTCCGTGACGGCCCGAACTCCTCGGGGGCGGCCCGCCGCCCCGCCCCGTCCCGCTCCGCAGGAGGATGGCCGACATCCTCCGCCGCAGGTCCCGCGGCGGCGCCTCCGCGTGCGGGCGGCGGGGCAGGCCTCCACGACCGGCTCTAGCACCGCCCCCCGCCCATCCGCCAGCACCGACACCGCCCTCCGCAAAGGCGGCTCAGCGCCAGAACCGCCCCGGCGTTCAGGCGCTGACAGGACCTAACCTGCCGTGTTTCGCAGTGGGCATCGGGCCAGCGTCTTGCCTGCGCCGGTCGACCCGCTGCTATTCCGGCGGCAGAGGTCGCACGCGGAGATCACAGCCGAGCAGGGCAGCCGGGCTTCGCCGGAGTTGAGACAAGCGAAGGTCCGTGAAGGGTCGAGGCTGTGTGAAAACGCGGCTGTCGGCGCTGGCTGGGCTGAGGGCGAAGCGGCCGACGCTTTCGCCTCCGCCAACATGGAGCACCCGGAAGCGGTGGGGAGCGAGCGGGGGCGGCCGGTGGTCCTCTTCGCGCGCAACCGCCTCTGCGCCATCGCGCGGCCCGGGCTCGACGTGTCCACGGACACGCTGCTGGACCGCATGCTCGATCCGGCGGTGAAGCTCGGCACCTCCACGCCGGGCGCCGACCCGGCCGGCGACTACGCCTTCGTGCTCTTCGCCCGCGCCGAGGCGCTGCGCCCGGGCGCTCGCGCGGCGCTGGAGGCCAAGGCGCTGCGGCCCACGGGCGGGCCGGACAGCGCTCGCCCGCCGCCCGGGCGCGACCCCTACGCCTGGCAATCCGAGCGCGGCGCGGCGGACCTGTTCCTGACCTACTGCACCAACGCCGCGCTCGCGCGCGCGGCCGACCCGTCCCTGCGCCGGGTCGCGGTGTCGGAGGCGCTGTCGGTCGCGGCGGAGTACGGGCTCGTGGTGCTGTCGGACCGGCCGGAGGCGGCGCGCCTCGCCCTGTTCGTGCTCTCGCCCGGCGGGCAGGTGGTCCTCGCCCGGCACGGGTTCGAGGCGCCCGCGCTGCCCGCGACCGCTCGGCCCGGTGGCTGAACCGCGGCGGCCGGCCGACCCGACACCGACCAGGAGACGCGCATGCCCGACACGACCTCCGACGCCCCCGCCGACGTGGACTGGGACGCGCTCGCCGCGCGGGTGGCGGCGCACCACCAAGCCACGGACGGTTGGGGCCTGCTCGACGACTGGCTCTCCGGCGCGGCGCCCGACCCCGCGGGCTCCGACGGCCCGATCCGCCTCGGCGGCGAGGTCGCCGAGCCGGCCGTCTACACCGTCGACGCGCTGCGCGCCCTGCCCGCGGTGACCCAGACCGCCACCTACACCGCCGCCGGCACGCCGGTGACGGACACCTACACCGGCGTGCTGCTGCGCGACCTCCTCGCCGGCGCCGGCGGGGTCACGACCGACCCGGCCGTCCGCAACGACATCCTGGCGCACTACGTCGTGGCGACGGGCAGCGACGGCTACCGCGCCGTGTACTCGCTCGGCGAGATCGAAGCGCGCTTCGGGGGCGAGCCGATCGCGGTCGCCTACGAGGACACCGCCGGCCAGCTCGGGCCGGGCGGCGCCGATGGCTTCGCGCGCATGGTGGTGCCGGGCGACGCGGCGGGCGGGCGCTACGTCTCCGACCTTGTCTCGCTGGAGGTGCGGTCCGGCCCCGGCTTCGTCGCCGGGCCGGGCGGCCCGTCCACCGCGTTCGCGCTCGGCGGCGCGGTGGCGAACCCGGCCGTGTTCGACGGGGAGGCGCTCGCGTCGCGGGAAGGCCAACTGACGCAGGCCGTCACCTACGCGGCGGGCGGCGCCCCGGTGACGGACACCTACACGGGCGTGCTGCTCTGGGACCTGTTGGCCGACGCGGACGTGCTCACGGACCCGGCGGTGCGGAACGACATCCTGGGCTTCACTGTGGTCGCCACCGGCAGCGACGGCTACCGCGCGGTGTTCTCGTTGGGCGAGATCAACCCGCGCTTCGGCGGCGAGCCCGTCACGGTCGCTTACGACGACGAACTCGGGCAGCTCGGGCCGGAGGGACCATCGGGCTTCGCGCGCATGGTGGTGCCGGGCGACAACGCCGACGGACGCTACGTCTCGAACTTGGTGGGCATCGAGGTGGTGGACGTCGACGCCGGCCCGGCCGCCGGGGACCATGTGTGGGGCTGACCCGCCACGACGAGCCCCTCGCACGGGGCGCGGCCGTTCCGCCCGCTCGCGCGCGCACAGAGACCGGGCGCACAAAGGCGCGGCCGCGCTCCCGCGGGGCTCCGTCCGGAAGGCCGGCTCCTGGCGCGGCGCCGATGCTCCGGAAGAGGGACGCGAGCGCGTGGTGAGGAGGGACGAGATCCGGGACGGCGAAGTCGCGGTCGAAGCGCCGCCGGCGGCCGACGCGGGCCTAGTCTTCGTCGGGCGCATCGCGGCGCCCTGGGCGGACCGCCTCGCCTGCCCGCGCCAAGGCCGGCTGGACGGGCCCCTCTGCCGGATCGGGGTGTTCGCCCCCTGGGCGCCCGGCGCCCTCGACGGCGGCGAGCAGTACGAGCGGCTCGAAGTGCTCTACTGTCTGCACCTGTCGCGCCGCGACCTCGTGCGGCAGAGCCCCGCGGACGACGGCGCGGCCCGCGGCACCATTTCGCTCCGCTCGCCGGTGCGGCCGAACCGCCCTCCTAGCCGCCGCCCCGGCGCGGCCCTGCGCGGGGCTGGAGGGGCGCCGGACCAAGGCGCTGTTCGACCGACGGCCAGGCCGCCGACCTGCTGGCCGGGCGCGGCTTGGGCTTCGCCCTCTCGGCCGAGCTGAACGGCCACCCGGGGCCGATGCACGCGCTGGAGCACGGCCGACGCGCCGCGGCTGGCACCAGCGCAGCGGGCGGTCGCCGAGGCCTTGCGCGACCGGATGGCGGGCGAGGCGCGGACCCTGGGCGCGCGGGTCGTCGCGCTGGAGGAGGAACTCGACCGGCTGTTCGCGGCCGGGACGGCGGAAACGGCGCGCCTCGCGGCCCTGGCCTCCTCCATCGGCGCGTTGGACGGCAGGCTCCGGGAGGTGGTGCACCTCGCCGCCCACATCGCCATGCGCGGCCGCTCGACCCTGAGCAGCGCGCGGCCTACGCGCGGCTGCGGGGCTACGCCGCAGCGCGTTGAAGGGGCGGTCGCGCGTGACGGGTGGGGATGCGATGGCGCCGGACGCGGCCGGGCAGCGAGCGACCGCCGTTGACTTGGACCGGAAACCGGGGGAAGGGCGCGCGGTTCTCTGGACGTTAGCTGAAGGGAGCGCCGATGCGCCGACGCGCCGTCCTGGCTTGCGCGCCCACGACCCTGGTCGGTCTCGGTCCGCGCCGGGCCGCCCGCGCCGCGCCCGACGCCGTCGACATCGCCCTGGTGCTCGCCGTCGACGTGTCCCGCTCGATCGACGCGGACGAGGCGCGGCTGCAGCGCGAGGGCTACCGCTCGGCGGTCTCCGACCCGGAGGTCGTCGGGGCGGTCCGCGGCGGCACCATCGGCGCCGCCGCGCTCGCCTACGTCGAATGGTCCGGCATCGGGTACCAGCGCGTGGTGCTCCCTTGGGCGCGCATCGCCTCGCAGACCGACGCGGACGCCTGGGCGCGGCCGCTCGGGGGAGCGCCGCCCGCCTCGGTCCGCAACACCTCGATCTGGGGCGCCATCGACTTCTCGCGCCTGGTGCTGGCCGATTGCCCCTGGGAGGCCACCCGCCGTGTGATCGACGTCTCCGGCGACGGGGAGAACAACAGCGGCCCGCCGGCCGAGGACGCCCGCGACCGAGCGGTCGCCGAGGGCGTCACGATCAACGGCTTGGCGATCATGAACGACCGCCCGGCGTCGGGCCGTCCATCCATCCCGCTGGACCGGTACTACCGGGAGAACGTGGTCGGCGGGCCCGGCGCCTTCGTGGTCGCGGCGGCGGACTTCGAGGCCTTCGGGCTGGCGGTGAAGCGCAAGCTGATCCGCGAGATCGCGGGCATGCCGGCGGGCGCCGCCCGGCCGTCGTAGCCCCCCCGGGCCGCCCTCCGGCAGGATCCCGCGGCTTGGCCGGTCGGCGGCGATGTCCACCCCGGCGCCCGCGGCCCCTGTCCGGAGGCGAAATCTCACCGCGCGGGCGGCCCGGGCGGGACGGGGCACGTCCATGTCGCTTAGCGAAGTCGCGGTCCGGGCGCGGCCAATCCGCACATCTCGGCCCCCGCGCGGTGCGGGAGGAACACACCGAGGCCTCGAAGCGACTTCCGGCGCTTCCGATGGGGCCGCAACGACTTGACCGGAAGGTACACAATCGACTTAGGTCGGCGCCGGGCCGTGCCCAGCCGTCATCGCCGGCCGGACCGTGTCCCAACCGCCCGGAGACCGCATCGTGCATCGCAACATACCGCCACCCGGCGCCGGATCGTCGAGCGATGGGTAGCGGCCGCTGGGTCCCCCGCCGCTGGATCTTGCTGGGCGCCGGGGCCGTCCTGGGGAGCGCCCTCGTCGCGGCCGCCGCCTCGCTCGCGCCGCGGGGCCCGGAACGGGACTGGGGCGCGGAGGCCAGGGCGGCCGCGCAGCGGAGCATCCTCGACCGCGCCCTGGACAGGGACGACGTGGAGTTCGCCGGCATCGAGGTCCGCCGCAGCGGGAACGACGACGAGAAGTGGGTCTGCGGCTCCTTCGCCGCACGGGACGGGGAAGGGTCGCTCGGCCCTTTCCGGGACTTCTGGGTCACGGTGGCCAGGGTCCCTGGCACGGGGTCCGACATCCAAGACGTCCGCGTGAACGAGTTCGGGCGCGACGACTTCCTGGACCGGGACTCGGCCCACTTCCGGGCCTGCTTCGCCCCCGGCGACGACATGGAGTGAGCCGGGACGCCGCGCCCTGCTGGCGCGGCTCCTCCATACGTGGACCGGCATCGGCCGTGGACCGGCATCGGCCCGGCCGGGCTCCGCCGAAGCGGAGCCGGTCCGTCACGGCAGCTGTGCTGCTCCGACTCGCGATGGCGCCCTGGCCCGCGCCTACCGCTGCGCCGACACTTCACCGCCGCGGATCGCCTTACGGATCCGGGGCGGCCGGACCGCTGAGCGCGCCGGCCAGCCGCTCCAGGAGGGTGTGCCGAGGCGGACGGCGCCGAGCCGCATGGCGGAGCCGGGACACCCGGAATCCGTCCGCACCCCATGACTCCGACGATGCGTGGGGCTCGTCGTGCCCCACGCCGTCGATCCGGCATTCTGGAGCAAACATACTTAACCTAAACGATAATCGTTGGTGTTATGCAGCGAGATCCCCAGGGGGGATTCATCCCCGGCGCCCGTTGGCCTAGAGGCCAGTCCGAAACGGAGACGGGGACAGGGACGCCCGATGGCCGACGCCACCTACAACCTGAACGGCGGCTTCAAGCCGACCATCAAGCGCCTCGCCGACTTGGAGGGGCCGGACTTCTACCCGACGCCGGCCTGGGCCACCCACGCGCTGATCGAGAGCGAACGCTTCTCGGACGAAACCTGGGAGCCGGCCTGCGGCGACGGAGCCATGTCGAACGTGCTGGCCGAGACCGGCAACCCGGTCGTCAGTTCGGACCTCTGCGACCGGGGCTTCGGCGAGATCGGCCACGACTTCCTGACCACCGAGCGCCGCCACGCGAACATCATCACCAATCCGCCCTACAACAGCGCCTAAGGCTTCGTCGCGTCGGGCCTGCGCTGCACGGGGAGGAAATTCGCCCTCCTGTTGCGCTTGGCTTTCCTCGAAGGCGCGAACCGCGCGAACACCATCTTCCACAAGGCGCCGCCGAGCCGCGTCTGGGTGTTCAGCGAGCGCATCACCTTCTACATGAAGGGCGCCCAGGTCGCGGGCAGCGGCACCACGGCCTAAGCGTGGTTCGTCTGGGACAAGGACCACTCCGGACCGACCGAGCTGGCCTGGATCAAGCCCAGCCTCAAGGCGAAGTATTCGGGCGCAACGTCTCGTCGGGGTGCAGCCGCCTTCGCTGGGATCTAGGGCTTCCGCGGCTCACGGCAGGAGGCGAAGGGACGCTCCACCGCAATTCGTTGCAGTTTCATGCGGACCTCATGCTACAGTTGAGATGGTGGGTCTGACATGCGGGGGCTGCTAAATGAAACTGTGGAAGGCGCTGGCGGCCGCTGTTTTGAGCGCGGGGCTCTATGGAACCAGCGAGGTTCAGGCACAAGGCTTCCCCAGTTGGCTAAGGTAGCGCAATGGGTTGAATCGCGAGGTTCTTGACTCCGCCCGGGGGCGGGTGCGGAATCCATCCCGGCATGTGGTCCAAGGCCCACAAGCCCCTGTCCCGGGCGGAGTTCGACCGGCGCTTCCCTGACGAAGCGTCCTGCGCCGAGCACTTGGCCGCGCTCCGCTGGCCGGAGGGCTTGGCGTGCCCGCATTGCGCCGGGCGGAAGGGCCGGCGGCTGGAAGGCGACCGCGGCCTGTGGGAGTGCGCCGGATGCCACCGGCAGACCTCCGTGACGGCCGGCACGGCTATGCACCAGAGCAAGGTGCCGCTGCGCGCGTGGTTCACCGCGCTCCACATCGTCACGAGCCACTCGAACGGCATGAGCGCGCTGCAGCTGCAGAGCCAACTCGGGCTCGGAAGTTGGAACACGGCGTGGCTGCTGCTGCGCAAGATCCGGGCGGCGATGGCGGCGCCGGAGGGCGACGGCGCGCTGTTCCGCGGCTTGGTCGAGGTGGACGAGACCAGCATCCCGTGCCGCAGCAAGGAGGACGACCTCACCGCCGACAGCCGCGGCCGCAGCCACCTGGGCAAGATCGCGTTGATCGGCGCGGTCGAGATCGACGAGGGAGGCCGGCCCGGCCGCGCGCGTTTGGCCGTGCTGGCCGGCTACTCCGCGGACAAGATCGGCGCCTTCGTGCGCAAGGCGGTGGCGCCCAAGTCGGGCCTGCTGACCGACGGCCTGCCCGCCTACAAGGCGCTCGCCGGCGAGTATAACCACCGGCCCAAGGTGGTGGGCAAGATGGCGGCGCACGTCGTGATGCCCTGGGCGCACCGCCTGTTCTCGCGGCTCTTGCGCTGGGGCACGGGCACCTTCCACGGCTTCCGGCGGCCGCACCTGCAGGCGCACTTGGACGAGTTCGCGTGGCGCTGGAGCCGGCGCAACTTCCGGCACACCAGCTTCGACCGGTTGCTGGACGGCTTGGCGGCGCGGCCGCACCGCGCCTACCGCGACTTCGTTCCCGGGCGCGCCGCCGGGACGGCCTGACCCGCCGCAGGGCGCCCGCCGCACCGGGGTGTCACCGGCGCGGCAATGGAGTTTCAGCCTGTTCGTTGCTATGTTCAGGCCGCCGATGTCCGTTCAGGAGCGGGCCCGGGAGGGATCCATGCCGAGCGTCGTGAGCAAGGAAAGCGTCAACGACCGGGCGAAGCTGATCATGCACCGCCTGATCGCGCGCCACCTCGCGCGGGACCCGGCGCTGGTCGAGCGGGCGCGCGGCCTCGTGCGGCGGCGGTTGGCCGAAGGGGCGGCGCTGGATTGCGCCGCGGAGTGGGACCGCCTCCTCGGCCGCGGCCCGGCGAGCGTCAGGCGGGCCATCGTGAGCCGGGATCCGGAGATGGAGCGCCTCCGGCTCTCCTCGCCGCTCCCCTCCCTCGCGGGGTTCCGGGACGAGGCGCTGCGGCGGCGCATCTGGCGCAAGGCCAAGCTCGCCCCGGCCGCGTAGGCCGGACCGGTGCCCGCCCCGCTTTCGGTCAGGACCCGGTTGGACCTCGAGCGGGCCGTCCGGTCCCTCGCCGAGCACTTCCGGACGGACGCGGTGGTCGTCGTCGGGAGCCAGTCGGTCCTGGTCGGCTGGCCGGACGCGCCGGTGCTGATGCGGACCTCCGGCGAGATCGACGCCTACCCGGCGAACGCGAGGCTCCTGGAGCGCGGCAGGCCTGGCTACGAGGTCTCGGAGGAGATCTTCGCGCTGTTCGGCGACGGCTCGCCCTTCGAGGAGGCGCACGGCTTCTACATCGACGGCGTCGACGACACGACGGCCAAGCTCCCGCCCGGGTGGGAACGGCGCGCCGTCTACCACGAGACGGAGGCGCTGGACGGCCGGCCCCTGCGGGCCATCGCCCCTTGCACCGACGACATGATCGTCTCCAAACTCCACCGGCTGGTCGAAAAGGACCGGGCCTACGTCGAGGCGTGCCACGCGGCGCGCCCGCTGGACGTCCCGCTCCTGAAGACCCGCATGGCGGCGTGCGGGCCGCGCCGCGAGGTGCTGGACAAGGCTTGCGCCTTCCTCGACACCCTCCCTCCGGCTCCCCAGGCGCATCCGCGGCCGGTGTCGTCCACCCGCGCCGCAGAGCCGCCGCCCCATCCGGCGGGCACCCACCACGCCTTCGTGGACCGGGACGGGGCTGTGTACGTGCGCGAGTGGGACGCCGCCCTCGGGATCTTCAACCTGGTCGGCAACACGCTCGGCCCGGCGGTCGTGCGGCGAAACGGCGTCGTCTACGTGATCGCGGGGGAACGCATGGCGGAAGCGGCTTGGGCGGCCGACCCGCGCGTCACCGCGGCCCGCGCCGCCACGCGGGCCTGACCTCGGCCTCGCGGCCGGACGGCCGCCGGCGCGAGCGCTCGAAACCGCGCGTCGTCCTCCCGGTCCTCCGCCAGGGCGCCGAGACGATGACCGAAACAACCGGAACCTTCCTGGCGACCTCGGTATGGCGTGTCTTGGCCGACGCTCAATAATACGATTCCGCCACGAAATACAACATGTGGTGCCCCGCGCCGCATTACCTTGGTCAAGTGGGGAAGCCTTCTCCGCTAATGATTTGTGCCCGAGACAGTAGCCAACGACACTATCCGGCGGCGGCGCGGAGGCGACCGGCTTCTGTGATGCGCAGGCCGTGCAGCTTGCCGTCGTACTCCGCGAGCCCGTCGTTGATTATGTTGCCCGCCGCCTCGCGGTGCGAGACGATGTTGCGCACGATCCGCGAGAAGCGGGTATCCGACCGGCCCGCGAGGATTTCGGCGTCCTCTCCTTCGGGCGCGAAGCGGTCCTCCAAGGCTCCGATCAAATCCGCCGTGCGCATGAAACCGTCGGCGGCGGCCGGACCTTCCCGTTCGTGGCGCCGCGCGAGGCCGCTGCGGTGCCGATGATCCGCGCCAAGGTCGCGCCCGGCACCGTGCTCCACGCCGACGAGGCGGCCGGGTGGGACCTGCTCCATGCGTATTACGACGTGAAGCGGATCAACCACACGGTCGCGTTCTCCTTCGACGGCGCGTGCACCAACCAAGCCGAGAGCTTCTTTTCGCGGCTGCGCCGGGCGGATCTGGGCCAGCACCACCATATCTCGGGCAAATACCTCGCCGCCTACGCCGTCGAGATGGCGTGGCGGGAGGACACACGCCGCCGCCCGAACGGAACGCTGCACGCCCTCGCGGCGGGCGCGGCGCTGGGCATCCCGTGTCGCGCGTGTGGAAGGGCTACTGGCAGCGCGCGGCGCGGGCGTGAGGCGGTCAGTTCATCCGGACGAAGCCGGCCCGCTGGTAGCCCTCGGCGCAGCTCCGCGTGGCGCTGTTGTCGATCACGGTTTGGGCGATGGGGAAGAACGAGGCGCCGCTGCTCGTGCGGCACTCCTTGATCTCGCCCGTTTGCGGGTTGCGGAGCACGATCATCTCCGATTGCGCGCACCCGGCGAGGGCGAGCGCGGCGAGGACAGCGATCTTCGGTGGCATTCCGCGATGCTGCCCTCGGCGGCTCGGCTGGTCCATGGACGCGGCGGTCCGCCGGACGCCCGCGGGTGGACACCTGGGGCGCCGCGGCAGGCGGCAGGCGTAGCGGCACGAACCGGGGCTTCGGGTAGTTCGGCGGCCCCACAGGAGCGCTCACCCATTGCGCCAGGATCGGCCGACGCTTGCAGGTCTGGCACCGGAGCCGTGCGAGCAGGCGCGGAATCGAAGCCAGCGCCCCGTGGCGCTCCGCGACCATCTTGCGGGGCACGTAGGCGGACCGGCCGCATTCGCAGCGCACTTCGAGCCACCAGCCGGTGGTGGCCACCGTCTCGGCGCGGGCGTTGATCGGCTCCCGCGCCCCCTTCTCGGCCTTGGCCCAGTGGGGCCGCAGCCCCCAGCGCAGCGGGTCCAGGTGCCGTTCGCCCGTCTCAGGGTGCCGCCGGACCACGGGCGCGGACTGCGTGGGCGCCACCTTCCACGACGGCGCGAGGTTGGGCAGCGGGCCGGCGGTGCGGAACAGCTCCCGCATCGCGTCGGCGGGCACGGTCTGGACGTAGCGGCCGCACATGCGGGGGAGGATACCGTTGCGGCCGGGAAGTTGGACAGCCCGCCCTTAACCGTGGCGGTCCAAGCTGGGGTGCGAGGGCCTACTTACTCCTGCACCACGGCAGTCCCACCCACAGGACGTTCAGCACGACGCCCCTTTGT
>Ga0058700_1000582_pt1 | contig 12291 bp, 13 predicted proteins | sample AgamicAtAme_FD_71365 | JGI IMG/M metagenome (GOLD analysis project Ga0058700, IMG submission 71365) | Agave microbial communities from Guanajuato, Mexico - At.Am.e | ecosystem: Host-associated > Plants > Phyllosphere > Phylloplane/Leaf | place: Guanajuato, Mexico | collected 2012-06-07 | reverse complement strand
TTTTCCGTTCGCACCCCGCTGGTGGCGGGCGACACCGGCGGCGCGGCGGTCACCCGGGCATGGTCGCGCCCGTCAGCGCGGGCGCGGGCCGGTGCGCCGCGGCTCCGGGCCGCGCGCCGACGCCTGCGGCGAGGCCGTCGCCTCCGGAACGGCGCCCTCCGCCGCCCGCCGCGCCTGTTCGCGGAGCTGCGCGACCGTGGAGCGATTGGTGATCTGCTCCGGGTCCGTGCGCAACTCGATCACGGCGGGCTTGCCGCTGGCGCGGGCGCGCTCGAAGGCGGGCAGGAGGTCGTCCGTCCGCTCCACCACCTCGCCGTGGCCGCCGAAGCTCTCGATGAAGCGGGCGAAGTCCGGGTTGGTCAGCGCCGTGCCGGAAACGCGGCCGGGGAAGGTCTTTTCCTGGTGCATCCGGATGGTGCCGTACATCTGGTTGTTGAACACCAAAACGATCGGCGCCACCGAGTGGTGGAAGGCGGTGGCGATCTCCTGGCCCGTCATCAGCATCCCGCCGTCGCCCACGAAGCACACCACGCAGCGGTCGGGGTGGAGCACGGCGGCGCCGATCGCGGCCGGCACGCCGTAGCCCATGGCGCCGTTGGTCGGGCCGAGGAAGTCCTGCCGCTCGCCGACGTGCATGAAGCGGGTCGGCCAGGTGGCGAAGTTGCCGGCGTCCGTGGTGAAGATCGTGTCGGGCGGCAGCGCCTTTTCCAGCGCCTGCAACGCCCGCGCGACGTCGAGCGGCCCGCTGACCTCGGGCGCCTGCGCTTGCGCTTCGCGGGCCGCGCGCAACTCGCGCGTCCAGCCGGACCAGGGCGGGTCCTCCACCGGCGCGGCGGCGCGGGCGGCGGCGGCGAAGGCGTTGAGGTCGGAGGTGACGCCGAGCGCGGGGCGGTACACGCGGCCGATCTCGGCCTGGTCCTGGTGGACCTGCACGATGGGCGTGGCGCCGGCCATGTCGAGCAGGGTGTAGCCCTGGCTCACCGGCTCGCCCATGCGCGTGCCGAGGGCGAGGAACAGGTCGCAGTCCTTCGCCTTGGCCACGAGGGTCGCGTCGGCGCCGACGCCGAGGTCGCCGGCGAAGTTGGGCGAGGTGCCGTCGAACAGTCCTTGCCGGCGGAAGGACACGCAGACCGGCAGGTCGTTGGCGAGCAGGAAGTCGCGGATCGCGGCGCGGCCTTCGGCGGTCCACCCGCTGCCGCCGAGCACGGCGAGCGGGCGCTGCGCCCGGCGGAGCATCTCCATCATGGCCGGCACCGCCTCCGGCGCGGGGTGCGGTGGCAGCACACGGGCGGGGCCGATGTCGGGCACGGCGGCCGAGTCGCGCTGCATCTCCTCGGAGATCGCCACCACCACCGGGCCGGGGCGGTCGCTCACGGCCACGTCGAAGGCGTGGGCCATCAGCTCGGGGATGCGCGCGGCGTCGTCGATCTGCGTCACCCACTTGGCGAGCGGCGCGAACATCTTGCGGTAGTCCACCTCCTGGAAGGACTCGCGGTCCGTTTCCTCGAAGGGGATCTGGCCGACGAGGAGCACCAGCGGCGTCGAGTCCTGGAAGGCGACGTGGACGCCGATGGCGGCGTGGCAGGCGCCGGGGCCGCGCGTCACGATGGCGACGCCGGGCTTGCCGGTGAGCTTGCCGTAGGCCTCCGCCATGTGGACGGCGCCGGCCTCGAAGCGGCAGGTGACGAGCTGGACGCGGTTGCGCTGCGCGTAGAGGCCGTCCAGCAGGTCGAGGTAGCTTTCCCCCGGCACGCAGAAGGCGTGGGTCACGCCCTGCGCCACCAGCGCGTCCGCCAGCAGCTTGCCGCCGGGGCGCCCCGGCGCCCGCTTTCCGTCCGTCATCCGCCACGCTCCTCCGTTCCCGGCAGCGTACCGCGCGGGCGGCGCCGCGTCATCAGAGGTGGCGGCCGCGCTCCATGATCTCCAGCGCGTAGGCGCGGTACGTCATGCCGAGCGCTTCGGCGCGCGCGAGGCGGCGGAGCGCGATCTCGCGCGGCGGCGTCCTCCAGGCGCGGCGGTGCGCGCGGCGCCAGCACCAGTCGCGCCAGCCGCCGTCGGCCGGCTCCCCGTCGTCCAACGGCGGCCCGCCGTTGTGGCCGAAGGGCAGCGGCGGCTTCGGCGCGGCGGCGCCCTGCCCGTCCCGGTGCCGCAGGAGGGAGGAGCGGCGCCGCGCGCTCATGCCGCCACGACGTGGATGCAGCGGGCGGCCCGTCCGGGCACTGGCGAGCGAGGCGCCGGCACGGCGGCGGTGCAGGCCGGCTCCTCCACCTCCGGGCAGCGCGGCGCGAAGGGGCAGCCGGTGGGCGCGCGCTCCAGGGAGGGCGGCGCGCCGGGGATGGTGGTGAGGCGCTTGCCGCGCATCCCGGGGTGGACCGTGGCGCCGAGCAGGCCGCGCGGGTACGGGTGCAGCGGGCCGCCCATCAGCGGGCCGACCGGCCCCTCCTCCACCACCTTGCCGGCGTACATCACCGCCACCCGGTCGGCGATCTCGCCGGCCACGCCGAGGTCGTGGGTCACGAAGACCACGCCCATGCCCATCTGCTCCTGCAGCTTGCGGAGCAGCAGCAGCACCTGGATCTGCACGGTGGCATCGAGCGCCGTGGTGGGCTCGTCCGCGAGCAGGAGCTTGGGGCGGCAGGCGAGCGCGACGGCGATCATGGCGCGCTGGCGCAGGCCGCCGGACAGCTCGTGCGGGTAAGCAGCGAGGCGGCGCTTGGCGGAGGGGATCTGGACCAGCTCCAGCAACTCCAGCGCGCGGGCGTCGGCTTCGCGGCGGGAGGCCTTCTCGTGGCGGCGCACCGTTTCGCCGATCTGCTGGCCGATGGTGAAAACCGGGTCCAGCGCCGTCATCGGCTCCTGGAAGATCATCGCCACGTCGCCGCCGCGGAAGTCCTGCAACTCGCCTTCGTCCATGGCCTGCACGTCGCGCCCGGCGACCTCGATCCCGCCCTCCACGCGGGCGGTGCGCGGCAAGAGGCGCATCAGGGCGCGGAGCGTGACGGACTTGCCGGAGCCGCTCTCGCCGAGAATGCAGAGCACCTCGCCCGTCGCAAGGTCGAGGTCCACACCGTTGACCGCGTGGACCGTGGCGTCGCGCGACACGAAGCGGACGTGGAGGTCGCGCAGCCGGACCAGCGGGTTGCCGGTGGGAAGAGGCTGCTGGGCTACTGCGGCGCTCACGCGGCGAGCCTCGGCGCTTGGCTGTGGCCGCTGCCGGGCAGCGCCATGAGGCAGCGCGCCTCGTGCCCGCCGCCGAGGTTGGCCGCGGGCGGGGACTGTTCGGCGCAGACCGGCTCGGCGTGCGGGCAACGGGTGCGGAAGCGGCAGCCGGAGGGCGGGTTGACGGGGTTGGGCGGGTCGCCGGTCAAAGGCGGTTCCGTGCGGCGGCGGGCCGGGTCCATGGACGGGCGGCTGGCGAGCAGCGCGCGGGTGTAGGGGTGGGCCGGGCGCTCGTAGATGGCGTCCACCGGGCCGATCTCCGCCACTTCGCCGAGGTACATCACCAGCACGCGGTCGCTGATGTACTGCACCACGTTGAGGTCGTGGGAGATGAAGACGTAGGTGAGGCCGAAGCGCTCCTTCAGGTCCACCAGCAGGTTCAGCACCTGCGCCTCCACGCTCTTGTCCAGCGCCGAGACCGGCTCGTCGAGCAGCACGAGGCGCGGGCGGAGCGCGAGGGCGCGGGCGATGTTCACGCGCTGGCGCTGGCCGCCCGAGAGTTCGTGCGGGTAGCGGCGGGCGAACTGGGCGGGGGCGAGGCCCACCGCTTCCAGCAGCTCGCGCGCCCGTCCGCGCGCTTCGCCGCCCGGCAGGCCGTGGACGCGCGGGGCGAAGGCGATGCTGTCCTCGATGGGCAGGCGCGGGTTGAGCGAGGCGTAGCTGTCCTGGAACACCATCTGGACCTGGCGGCGGTAGTCCTTCAGGCCGATGCCGCCGGTTTGGCTGTCCTGCCCGACGCCTTCGCCGTCGAACACCATGGAGCCGGCGTCCAAGTCGAGCAGGCGCATCAGGAGGCGGGCAGTGGTGGACTTGCCGCAGCCGGATTCGCCCACGATGCCGAGCGTCTCGCCCTTGCGGACGGCGAAGGTGACGCCGTCCACGGCGCGGACGGTGGCGACGGTCCTGCCGAACAGGCCGCCGCGGATGGGGAAGTGCTTGCGGAGGCCGTCGAGCGCCAGGAGGGGCGTTCCGGGGCCGCCGCGGTCAATCGCTTGGAAATCGGCAGGGATCATGGGGCGCTCGTTCGGCGATGGCGGATGCTGCGGTTTCCGCCGTTCGGGTGCAATCGGCGTGCCATGGCGTCAGCGCGGCGCGAAGGGGTGCGGCGCCGGGGGTGCCCCAGCGGCGGGCAGTCGCCCTTCCCCGCCGCCTGGGTGCGCGCCATCCTGCCGCGCCGGCCGAGGGGAAAGGCGATGCGCGCGATCTTCGTGATGGTGAAATGCGAGATGGGGCAGGCCTACCGGGTGGCGCGCGACATGGTGGACGGGATCGAGGAGGTGTCGGAGGTGCATTCCATCTCCGGGCAGTACGACCTCATCGGGAAGTTCTATCTCACGCCCGACCAGGACATCGGCCTCTTCGTGGTCGAGAAGCTCCAGACGGTCGCGGGCGTGAAGGACACCTACACCCTGCAGACCTTCAACGCCTTCACCACCGGAGCGTGAACCGGCGCCGCTAAAATGCCGCGGATGTGCCAAGGCACGGCCTTCCGCATCGGGGATGATGCTCTTCGGGGCGCCGGGTGAACCAACCAGAACCGGCGCCGAGGAGAACCGGGAACCATGCGACGCCTGACCGCCCTGGCCCTGTCCGCCGCGCTGCTGGCCGGCTGCACGGACTCCTACGGGCGCGTGGATTACGGCCGCACGGCGCTGCTCGGCGTGGGCGTGGGCGCCGCCGCGGCGCTGACGGCCGGCGCGCTGTCCGACCGGCCACGGCCCTACTACGGCAACCGGCGGGGCCGCTACGATGGCGGCGGCTACGGCTACGGCTACGGCGCGCAGCCTGGCTACGGCTATGCCGCGCCGCGCGGCTACGGGTACGGCGGCTACGGCGGCGGGTCGCGCGGCTACTACGGCGCGGGCTGGTAGGCGCTCAGCCGAAGCCCAGGAAGCCCTCCATCCCGCTGATCGGCGGCGCATTGCGGAGGGCCGCGAGATCCGGCACCGGGCGGCGCAGCTCGGGGTCGGTGGCGAAGGCTTCTTCCAACGCAGCCGCGATGCCGAGGACGAGGGCGTCGCCGCCGCGCGGCCCCACGATCTGCAGGCCGAAGGGCATCCCCTTCGAATCGATGCCGACGGGCAGGCTGACCGCGGGGTGGCCGGTGAGCGTCACGTAGTAGGCCAGCGCCAGCCAGTGGAAGTAGGTGCGGGTCTTCTGCCCGTCGATCTCGGAGGGGTAGAGCTCGCGCCAGGGGCGCGGGCTGATCGTGATCGAAGGCGTGATGAGCACGTCGTGCTCTTCGAAGAAGCGCTGGAAGTCGCGGTAGATGCGGGTCTGCGCGGCGGCGGCGCGGACGTGGTCCTCCAGGGCGTAGCGGAGCCCCTCCTCCACGTTGGCGCGGACGTTCGGGCCTACGTCGTCCGGGCGCGTTCGCACCTTCTCCGCGTGGGCGTGGAGGAAGTTGCCGGCGCGGAGCACCTCGAAGGCCATGTCGCCGTCCGTGCAGTCCGGGTGCGCCTCGGCGCCCGCGCGGAACAGCTTGGATGCGGCGGCGGCGGCCTTGCGGAAGGCCGCGCGCACGGTCTCCTCCACGAGCGCCTGGCCGAAGTCTTCGGTGAAGGCCGCGCTGAAGGCGGAAAGGTCGAGCTGGCGGACGGGGTGGAACAGCGCCTCCCTGCCCCTCACCGGCCGGGCGTGCAGGGTGTAGGCGAGCGGGTCGCGCGAGTCGTCCGAGGCCATGGCGGAGAGGAAGAACGCCGCGTCTGGCACGTTCCGCGCCATCGGCCCCAGCACGGGCAGGCAGGACCAGCCGAGGCCGCGCTTCTCCGACGGCACCAAGCCGGGGCTCGGACGGTAGCCGACGATGCCGCAGAAGGCCGCGGGGTTGCGCAGCGAGCCGCCGGTGTCGGAGCCGGAGCAGAGCGGCGCCATGCCGGTGGCCAGCGCGACCGCCGAGCCGCCCGAGGAGCCGGCGGCGGAGCGCGCGGGGTCGAAGGGGTTGCCGGTGGCGCCGTACACGGCGTTGCGGGTGTTGGCGCCGGCGCCGAACTCGGGCGTGTTGGTCTTGCCGAGAATCACGGCGCCGGCGGCGCGGATGCGCGCGACCATGCCGCAATCGGCGTCGGGCACGGTGTCCTTGAAGATCGGGCTGCCGTAGGTGGTACGGACGCCCGCGACCTCCTCCAGGTCCTTGATGCCGACCGGCAGGCCGTGCAGCGGGCCGAGTTCGCCGCCGCGCACCACGGCCGCCTCGGCGTCGCGCGCGGCGGCGCGGGCGCGGTCCGTGTCGAGCGCGACGAAGGCGTTCACCGCCGGGTTCACGGCCTCGATGCGGCCGAGGCAGCTGTCGAGCAGTTCGACGGGCGAGAGGGCTTTCCGCCCGATCAGGCGGCGGGCCTCCACGGCGGACAGGTCGCAGGGCTCGGTCGTCATGCGGCGAGTTCCTCCTCGTAGAGCGCGAGCGTCGCGGCGTCGAAGCAGGCGATGTCGAGGCCGGCGCCGTGCTCGCGGCAGGTCGAGACGGCGATGCGCGTCGCCTCGTCGGCGGGGTAGCCGTAGATGCCGGTCGAGATGGCCGGGAAGGCGACCGACGCGCCGTCGGCTTCGCGGAGGCGCTCCAGCGAGGCGCGGTAGGCGCCGGCGAGCAGCGCCGCCTCGCCGTGCCCGCCGCCGCGCCAGACCGGGCCTACGGCGTGGATCACGTGGCGCACTTTGAGCCGGAAGCCGGGCGTGATCCGGGCGTCGCCCGTCGGGCAACCACCGATGCGCCGGCAGGCGGCGAGCAGTTCCGGCCCCGCGGCCCGGTGAACCGCGCCGTCCACGCCGCCGCCGCCGGCCAGCCGGTCGTTGGCCGCGGTCACGATGGCGTCCGCGTCCAGCGTGGTGATGTCGGCCAGCGGGGCGCGCATCGGCACGGGATCAGAACCCGAGCGCGCAGCCGTCCTTGCGCGGGTCGCTGCCCGCGACGAGCACGCCGCGCTCGCGGTCGATGCGGATGGCCTGCCCGCCGCCGTGCGGCTTGGCGATCACCTCGCAGCGGTGGCCGAGGCGCGCGAGCTTCTCGGCCGCGTCTGCCGGGATGCCGCGCTCCAGCTCCACCACGCCCTTGGACGGGTTGGGGAACAGGCGCGGGCAGTCGATCGCCTCCTGCACGTCCAGGCCGAACTCGAAGTGGTTGGACAGGAACAGCGTCTGGCCCATGGGCTGGAAGTGCCCGCCCATGACGCCGTAGGGCATGATCGCTTCCATCCCCCTTGGGCCGTCCTTCACCACCATTCCCGGGATGATGGTGTGCATCGGCCGCTTGTTGGGCGCGATGCAGTTCGGGTGGCCTTCCTGCAGGCGGAAGCCGTAGCCGCGGTTCTGCAGCATGACGCCGGATTGCTCGGCGAGGATGCCGCTGCCGAAGCTCTCGAACAGGGAGTTGATGAAGGAGCAGGCGTTGCCTTCGCCGTCCACCACGCAGAGGTAGACCGTGTCGCGGTGCCGCGCCCAATCGGCGGTGCCGGCCGCCGGCATCTCCGGCATGGCGCGCGCGTCGTCGATCAAGCCGCGGAGCTTGCCGAGGTAGGCGGGGTCCATCAGGCGCTCCACCGGCACGTCCGCTTGCGAAGGATCGGCGAGGAAGGCGTCGCGGTCGCGGTAGGCCAGCCGCGCCGCTTCCACGTGGCGGTGCAGCCGCTCGGCGGAGAGCGGCCCACCGGCGGCGGGCTCGAAGCCTTCGAGGATGCCGAGCATTTGCAGCACGTGCATACCGACGCCGTTCGGCGGGCACTGCACCACCTCCATGCCGCGCCAGCCGATGCGGATCGGCTCCACGAACTCGGCCGCCTCCGCGCCCGCGGCGAAGTCGGCCTCGGTGTGCAGCCCTCCGGCGTCGCGCAGCGTCCGGACCATGTCCGCCGCGATCTCGCCCTCGTAGAAGGCGCGCGGCCCCTTCTCGGCCACGGCGCGGAGGGTGCGGCCGAGTTCCGGCTGGTTGAAGCGGTGGCCGACGGGGAGCGGCGCCCCGTCGAGCAGGAAGCGGCGGCGGGAAGCGGCGTGGCCGCGGAGCTTCTCGGCTGCGGTGGCCCAGTCGAAGGCGACGCGGGCGTGGACCGGCCAGCCCTCCTCGGCGCAGCGGACGGCGGGCCGGAGCAGCTCGCCCAGCTCCTTGCGCCCGTGCGCCCGGTTCAGCAGCGCCCAGGCGGAGACCGCGCCGGGCACGGTGACGGAGTGGGGCGAGGCCGGCGTCAGCGCGTCCACGCCTCGCCCGCGCAGGGCCTCCGGCGTGGCGGCGGCGGGCGCCCGGCCGGAGCCGTTCAGCGCCACGACCTTCCCTGATCCGGCCGGTGCGTAGAGGCAGAAGCAGTCGCCGCCGATGCCCGTGCTCTGCGGCTCCACAACGCACAGCACGGCGACGGCGGCGATGGCCGCGTCGAGCGCGTTGCCGCCCGCCCGCAGCACGTCGAGCGCGGTGAGGGTGGCGATGGGCATGGAGGTGGCGGCCATGCCGCCGGTGGCGTGGACGGCGCTCCGGCCGGGGGCGTGGAAATCGCGCTTCATGCTTGCCTCCGGGCTTCCTCCCGCGTCTCGCACGGCCCCGGCCCGGCGGCAACCCGGGGCGCTTCCCCCGCCCCGCGCCGGCGCGCTATGCCTCCGTCCATGGCGGACCAGATTTCCTTCGACGACTTCGAGCGGGTCGAGATCCGGGTCGGCACCGTGGTCGACGCCCAACCCTTCCCGGAAGCGCGGAAGCCCGCGATCAAGCTCTGGGTCGAGTTCGGCGGCGGCCTGGGGGTGCGGAAAAGCTCCGCGCAGGTCACCAAGCACTACTCGCCGGACCGGCTGATCGGCCGGCAGGTGCTGGCGGTGGTGAACTTCCCGCCGCGCCAGATAGGCCCCTTCCAAAGCGAGGTGCTGGTGCTGGGCGTGCCGGACGACGCGGGCGAGGTCGTGCTGCTGCGCCCGGATCTGCGGGTGCCGGACGGCGGGCGGATGTTCTAGCGATGGCCGCCGCTCCTCCCCGCTACTACGCCGTGAGCTGGGACCAGCTCCACCGCGACTCCAAGGCGCTCGCCTGGCGGCTGGTCGAGCGCGGGCCGTTCCGCGGCGTCGTCGCCATCACCCGCGGCGGATTGATCCCGGCCGCCGTTGTCGCGCGGGAGTTGGAATGCCGCGTGATCGAGACCGTCTCGGTCGTCACCTACGACGAGGAGAAGCGGGGCGAGCCGCGCGTGGTGAAGCCGCCCGCCGCCGCCGGGGACGGCGAGGGCTGGCTGCTCATAGACGATCTGGTGGACACCGGCACCACGGCGCGGCTGGTGCGCGGCATGTTGCCCCGGGCGCATTTCGCAACCGTGTACGCCAAGCCCGCGGGCCGGCCGTTGGTGGACACCTTCGTCACCGAGGTGAGCCAGGACACCTGGATCCTGTTCCCTTGGGACACCGAGGCGCAGTTTGTGGCGCCGATCGCCAAGGCCCGGGACAACGGCGCGTGAGCCGACCGGCGGATCGTCGCCGGTCGGCCTGTCTCCCGTTTCCCACCCGTCCGCGGCTCGCGCGTATGCGGGTTGCCCACAAAACTTCCGAACTCACAACGAGAGGTTCGGCGAGCGAGTAAATCGCGGTTCGTTCTGCGGCCGTCGCCAAACCCGTCCGAGGCGTCGCCGTTGCTCCCGTCATGGTCGCCACGCCCCTTCCGCGCCGCGGCCCAACGATGGGAGACAACACAGCCATGATCCGACGCGACCTCTTCCTCGCCGGCGCCGCCGGCGCGGGCCTCGCCTCCACGCTCCTCCGCCCCGCCGCCGCGCAGCGCGCCATGTCCGGCAGCGGCATGTCGCCAGACCAGACGGCGCAGATGGCGCTCGGCGGGATGGCTTTCGCGCTGGCGGCCAGCCAACTCGCGCTGCAGCGGGGCGAGAACCCCTTGGTGCGGACCTTCGCGCAGCTCGAATCGGAGGAGCAGATGGCCTTCACCGAGGCGCGCCGCATGGCCGGGCTGCCGGTGCCTTCGCCTTCCATGATGGACGCCCAGAAGCAGGGCATGGTGCAGCAGCTTCAGTCGATGAGCGGCGCCCAGTTCGACCGCATGTACATCCAGGGGCAGATCACCGGCCACCAGGAGCTGTTGCAGCTCCACCAGGCGATGGCCTCGTCGGGCTCCACGCAGGCGGACCGGATGCTCGGGACGGTCGCGGTGCCGGCCATCAAGAGCCACCTGTCGATGCTCCAGGGCATCCAGCAGATGCGCTCGTGAGGCGCGCGGGCGCGGGCGGGCCGGAAACGGCCCCGCCCGCCCCGCCTTCTCACGCCGCTTCCGCGGCCTCTTCCCGGCTCGCCAGCACCTTGTCCACGCGGCGGCCGTCCATGTCCACGATCTCGAAGCGCCAACCCGACCAGACGATGCGGTCGCCCTCGCGCGGAACGCGCTGGAGCAGCGCCAGCATGAGGCCCGCGACCGTGTGGTAGGTGCCCTGGTAGGGCAGCGGCGGCAGGTCCAACTGCGCGCGCAGCTCGTCGCTGGGCATCATGCCGTCAAGGAGCAGGCTGCCGTCGGCCCGGCGCACCGCTTCGCCGGGGGTTTCGTCCCGCGCCTCCACCGGCCCGATCTCGCCGACGATGGCCTCCAGCAGGTCGGACGCAGTCACCACCCCTTCGAAGCTGCCGTACTCGTCCAGCACCAGCGCCATGCCGATCGGGTCCTGGCGCATCCGCTCCAGCGCGGCGAGCGCCGACAGGCTGTCCGGCAGCACCAAGGGCTGGCGCAGCGCGCCCGCTAGGCGCAGGCGGCCGCCCGTCAACACCTGGCCCAGCAGGTCCTTGACCGCGACCACGCCCACGACGTTGTCCACCCGCCTGTCCGCGACCACGAAGCGGGTGACGTTGTGCGCCTTCAGCGCCGCGGCGATCTGCTCCTGGGTCGCTGCGCGCTCGATCCAGGCGACGTCGTTGCGGGGCGTCATCAGCGCGCGCACGGGCTTGTCAGCCAAGCGCAGCACACGCTCGATCATGTGCCGCTCCTCCGTTTCCAGCGCGCCGGCCTCTTCGCCTTCGGCGACCACCGCCTTGACCTCTTCTTCCGTCACGGACTGCGCGCCGGGTCGGGCGGCGCCGAACAAGCGCAGCACGAGCCCCGAGGAGTGCGACATCACCCAGATCACCGGCCCGCTCGCCCGCGCCAGCCAGGCGAGCGGGCGGGACACGCTGACGGCGATCCGCTCCGGGTCGCGGAGCGCGAGTTGCTTCGGCACCAGCTCGCCGACGATGAGGTTGGCGTAGGTGATGGCGACCACGACCAGCACGAAAGCGACTTCGTTCGCGAAGGGCGCGAAGCCCGGAATCCTGGCCAACACCCCTTCCAGCGGGCCGGCGAGCCGCGCGCCGCCGAACACGCCGGCGAGGATGCCCACCAAGGTGATGCCCACCTGCACCGTGGGCAGGAAGCGCTGCGGGTCCTCGGCAAGCGCGATGGCGGCGGCGGCGCCCGGGCTGCCGGTCCGCTGCATGGCCAGCAGCCGGCCGCGGCGGGCGGACACGATGGCCAACTCGCTCATGGCGAAGGCGCCGTTGAGCAGGACGAGCAAGAGAAGGACGACGATCTCGAAGCCGATTGCCATGGAAGGTTCCCCGATGGGGGCTGTCTATCTCCGGCGGCTTCCCCGAGATAGCCGCGGCGGCCGCAGCGGCCGGCGCCGGGCGGATGACGTCTTCGCGGCCCGGCGTTGCGCGGCGGCCCGACGCGCCGAGGTGGGCGGGCATGAAAACGCAGATCGCCCCCGCTCCGGCCTTCCGCCTCCTTGGCTACGCCGGTCTCCTGCCCTTCGCCGCCGGCGCGGTGCTCGCGCTCCTGGGACCGCCGCCGTGGCGCGAACTGGCGCTGCCGGCGCTGGCCGCCTACGGCGCGGTGATCCTGAGCTTCCTCGGCGCGGTCCACTGGGGCTTGGCGCTGCGGGCCCTTCCCGGAGAAGCGCCCGCGGCTTGGCCGCGCTTGGGTCTGGGGGTGTTGCCGGCCCTCGTCGGCTGGGTCGCGCTGCTGTTGCCGCTGCGGTTGGGACTCGCGGTGCTCGCGGCGGCCGTGGTGCTTGTCGCGGTGATCGAGACGGTGGCGGCGCGGCGTGGGCTGGTGCCGGATGCGTACCTCGGCCT
>Ga0058700_1000576_pt1 | contig 12476 bp, 6 predicted proteins | sample AgamicAtAme_FD_71365 | JGI IMG/M metagenome (GOLD analysis project Ga0058700, IMG submission 71365) | Agave microbial communities from Guanajuato, Mexico - At.Am.e | ecosystem: Host-associated > Plants > Phyllosphere > Phylloplane/Leaf | place: Guanajuato, Mexico | collected 2012-06-07 | reverse complement strand
CAAGCAGGGTGGTGGCGAAGTCGCCGCGGAAGCCACGGCTGAAGCCTAAGTTCGACGCGTATCTCAATCGAATCAATTTCCAGAGGTAATACAAAATGTCCCTGACTAACGATCAGATCGTTGAAGCCGTTGCCGCCAAGTCGCTCATGGAAGTGATGGAGCTGGTGAAGGCCATCGAAGAGAAGTTCGGCGTGTCCGCCGCTGCCCCGGTCATGATGGCCGCCGGCCCGGCCGCCGCTGGCCCGGCTGCCGAAGCGCAGACCGAGTTCGACGTCATCCTGAAGAGCGCCGGCGACAAGAAGGTCGACGTGATCAAGGCTGTGCGTGCGATCACGGGCCTGGGCCTGAAGGAAGCGAAGGACCTGACCGAGGCCGGTGGCGTCGTGAAGGAAGCCGCTTCGAAGGAAGACGCCGAGAAGTTCAAGAAGGACCTCGAAGCTGCCGGCGCCACGGTCGAACTGAAGTAATTGGCGCTCTTGCGCGCCGTCAGTTTGATCTAGCGTCAAAGCAAGCCTGGGGGCGTAAGCCCCCGGGCTTTGCCTGTTGTTGGCAGGGAATGGGGAATAGGGAATTAGGGAGCAGCCCTTGAAGGTGGGTAGCTTTCGATTCTCTATTCCCGATTCTCTATTCCCGATTCATCGAATACACAACCGAGGCGGTACCCACCATGACCTACTCGTTTACCGAGAAGAAGCGCATCCGCAAGGATTTCGGCAAGCGTCCCCCCGTTTTGGGCGTTCCGAACCTGCTGACCATCCAGACCGACTCGTATCGCGAATTCCTGCAGGAGCACGTCGCTCCCAAGCAGCGCGATGACAAGGGTCTCCACGCCGCGCTGAAGTCAGTGTTCCCGATCGTGAGCTATTCGGGCAATGCCGCGCTGGAGTATGTCGACTATCGCCTGGGCGAACCGCCGTTTGACGAGCGCGAGTGCCGCAACCGCGGCATGACGTTCGGCGCGCCGCTGCGTGTGACCGTGCGCCTGGTCATCTACGACAAGGACAGCCCGGCGTCCAAGAAGGCCGTGAAGTACGTGAAGGAGCAGGAAGTCTACATGGGCGAAATTCCGCTCATGACCGACACCGGTACCTTCATCATCAACGGCACCGAGCGCGTCATCGTCTCGCAGCTGCATCGTTCGCCGGGCGTGTTCTTCGATCACGACCGCGGCAAGACGCACAGCTCTGGCAAGCTGCTGTTCTCCGCTCGCGTGATCCCCTACCGCGGTTCCTGGCTCGACTTCGAGTTCGACCCGAAGGACGCGCTGTTCACCCGTATCGACCGTCGCCGCAAGCTGCCGGTGACGGTGCTGCTGCGCGCGCTGGGCTACAGCAACGAAGAGATGCTCGCCATCTTCTTCGAGCACAACGTGTTCCACCTGGGCAAGAAGGGCGGCACCACGCTCGAGCTCGTCGCCGAGCGCCTGCGTGGCGAAACGCTGACCTTCGACCTGACCGTGGGCGACAAGGTGCTGGTGGAAGCCGGCAAGCGCATCACCGCGCGCCACGTGCGCCAGCTCGCCGCCGAGAACATCACCGCGCTGGAAGTGCCGGACGACTACCCGGTCGGCCGCATCCTGGCGATCGACGTGGTCGATCCGAAGACCGGTGAACTGCTGGCCCAGGCCAACGACGAAATCACTGCCGAGCAGCTGGAAAACTTCCGCAAGGCCGGCATCGAAGTCGTGCCGACGTTGTACGTCAACGATCTCGATCGCGGCGCGTACATCTCGCACACCCTGCGCATCGACAACACCAAGACGCCGCTCGAGGCGCTGGTGGAAATCTACCGCATGATGCGCCCGGGCGAGCCGCCGACCAAGGACGCCGCGCAGAACCTGTTCTACAACCTGTTCTTCACCTTCGACCGCTACGACCTGTCGGCCGTGGGTCGCATGAAGTTCAACCGTCGCGTGGGCCGTCAGGAGATCGTCGGTCCGGGCGTGCTGTACGACAAGAAGTACTTCGCCGACCGCAAGGAAGAGGAAGCCCAGGAACTGGTCAAGTCGCAGGGCGACCAGTCCGACATCCTCGACGTGCTCAAGGTGCTCATCGACATCAAGAACGGTCACGGCACCGTCGACGATATCGACCACCTGGGCAACCGCCGCGTGCGTTCGGTCGGTGAAATGGCGGAGAACACCTTCCGCATCGGCCTGGTGCGCGTCGAGCGCGCCGTGCGCGAGCGCCTGTCGCTGGCCGAGTCCGAAGGCCTGACCCCGCAGGAACTGATCAACGCCAAGCCGGTCGCGGCGGCGGTGAAGGAGTTCTTCGGCTCCTCGCAGCTCTCGCAGTTCATGGACCAGAACAACCCGCTGTCGGAAGTGACGCACAAGCGTCGCGTCTCGGCACTGGGCCCGGGCGGCCTGACCCGCGAGCGCGCAGGCTTCGAAGTGCGCGACGTGCATCCGACCCATTACGGCCGCGTCTGCACCATCGAAACGCCGGAAGGTCCGAACATCGGCCTGATCAACTCGCTCGCCGTTTACGCGCGCACCAACCAGTACGGCTTCCTCGAGACGCCGTACCGCAAGGTCGTGGGCGGCAAGGTCACCGACCAGGTGGATTACCTCTCGGCCATCGAAGAAGGCGACCACGTCATTGCGCAGGCGAACTCGCCGCTCAAGGACGGCGCGTTCATCGAAGACTTCGTGTCCTGCCGTTTCCGCGGCGAGTCCGAGCTGCGTCCGGCTGCTGAAGTCGACTACATGGACGTCTCGCCCATGCAGACGGTGTCGGTCGCTGCCGCGCTCGTGCCGTTCCTGGAGCACGACGACGCGAACCGCGCGCTCATGGGCGCGAACATGCAGCGCCAGGCCGTGCCGACCCTGCGTTCGCAGACCCCGCTGGTGGGTACCGGCATCGAGCGCGCCGTGGCGCGTGACTCGGGCGTCATCGTCACCGCCAAGCGCGGCGGCGTGATCGACCAGGTCGACGCCGGCCGTATCGTGGTGCGCGTGAACGAGGAAGAAGTCGGCGACAACGACGCCGGCGTCGATATCTACACGCTGACCAAGTACACCCGCTCCAACCAGAACACCAACCTCAACCAGCGTCCGCTGGTGAACGTGGGTGACGTGGTGGCGAAGGGCGACACGCTGGCCGACGGTTCGTCGACCGACCTGGGCGAGCTCGCGCTCGGCCAGAACATGCTGATCGCCTTCATGCCGTGGAACGGCTACAACTTCGAAGACTCGATCCTGCTCTCCGAGCGCGTCGTGCAGGAAGACCGCTACACCTCGATCCACATCGAGGAGCTGTCGTGCATCGCGCGTGACACCAAGCTGGGCGCCGAGGAAATCACCGCCGACATCCCGAACGTGGGTGAGCAGGCGCTGGCCCGCCTCGACGAATCCGGCATCGTGTACATCGGCGCGGAAGTGAAGGCCGGCGACATCATGGTCGGCAAGGTCACGCCCAAGGGCGAGAGCCAGCTCACGCCGGAAGAGAAGCTGCTGCGCGCGATCTTCGGCGAGAAGGCTTCGGACGTGAAGGACAGCTCGCTGCGCGTGCCGCCGGGCATGGACGGCACCGTCATCGACGTGCAGGTCTTCACCCGCGACGGCATCGAGAAGGACAAGCGCGCCCGCCAGATCGAGGAAATGGAAATCAAGCGTATCCGCAAGGACCTTGACGACCAGTTCCGCATCCTCGAAGGCGCGATCTACAACCGCATGCGCCTGCAGCTCGTCGGCAAGACCGCGATGAGCGGCCCGGGCGGCCTCAAGCGCGGCGCCGAGATCACCGACGCCTACCTCGACGGCCTGAAGAAGGACGACTGGTTCAAGATCAACGTCAAGGAAGAGGACGTCACCGAATTCCTCGAGCGCGCGGCCGATCAGATCAAGCGCCACAAGGAAGAGTTCGACAAGCGCTTCAAGGAGAAGCAGGGCAAGATCACCCAGGGCGACGACCTCGCGCCGGGCGTGCTCAAGATGGTCAAGGTGTTCCTGGCCGTGAAGCGCCGCATCCAGCCGGGCGACAAGATGGCCGGTCGCCACGGTAACAAGGGTGTGGTGTCCAACGTGGTGCCGGTGGAGGACATGCCGTTCTCCGAAGACGGTACCTCGGTCGACATCGTGCTGAACCCGCTGGGCGTGCCGTCGCGTATGAACATCGGCCAGATTCTGGAAGTGCATCTTGGCTGGGCCGCGAAGGGCCTGGGCAAGAAGATCCAGAAGATGCTCGAGGCGCAGGCCAAGGTGTCGCAGATCCGCGAGTTCCTCGACCAGGTGTACAACCACCACGTCGCCGGCGCCGTGCAGCATGTCGACCTGAAGTCGCTGACCGACGAGGAAATCCTCGCGCTGGCGAACAACCTGCAGGAAGGCGTGCCGATGGCCACCCCGGTGTTCGACGGTGCCGAGGAAACCGAGATCAAGGCGATGCTCAAGCTTGCCGATCTGCCGGAATCGGGCCAGACCACGCTGTACGACGGCCGCACCGGCGAGGCGTTCGATCGCCCGGTCACCGTGGGCTACATGCACTACCTGAAGCTGAACCACCTGGTCGACGACAAGATGCACGCGCGTTCGACCGGTCCGTACTCGCTCGTCACGCAGCAGCCGCTGGGTGGCAAGGCGCAGTTCGGTGGCCAGCGCTTCGGTGAAATGGAAGTCTGGGCGCTGGAAGCCTACGGCGCGGCCTACACCCTGCAGGAAATGCTGACGGTGAAGTCCGACGACGTGCAGGGTCGCAACCAGATGTACAAGAACATTGTCGACGGCAACCACGAGATGGCGGCGGGCATGCCGGAATCCTTCAACGTGTTGGTGAAGGAAATCCGCTCGCTCGGTATCGATATCGATCTGGAAGAAGTGAAGTGAGTTGAGGAGGCAACGAGGAGAACTCCTCGTTGCCTCTGACTGATTCTCCATTCCTTATTCCCGATCTTCGGAGACATCCATGAAAGACTTGCTCAATCTGTTCAACCAGCAGCGCACCGCGCCTGACTTCGATGCGATCAAGATCGCTCTGGCTTCGCCGGAGCTGATCCGCTCGTGGTCGTACGGCGAAGTGAAGAAGCCGGAGACGATCAACTACCGCACCTTCAAGCCCGAGCGTGACGGCCTGTTCTGCGCCGCCATCTTCGGCCCGGTGAAGGACTACGAGTGCCTGTGCGGCAAGTACAAGCGCATGAAGCACCGCGGCGTGGTGTGCGAAAAGTGCGGCACGGAAGTGACGCTGGCCAAGGTGCGCCGCGAGCGCATGGGCCACATCGAACTGGCCTCGCCCACTGCGCACATCTGGTTCCTCAAGTCGCTGCCCTCGCGCATCGGCCTGATGCTGGACATGACCCTGCGCGACATCGAGCGCATCCTGTACTTCGAAGCCTTCGTGGTGATCGATCCGGGTCTGACCGCGCTCGAGCGCGGCCAGCTGCTCAGCGAAGACCAGTACCTGGAAGCCGTGGAAGAGCACGGCGACGAGTTCGACGCCCGCATGGGCGCGGAAGCCGTGTATGAGCTTCTGAAGTCCCTGGATCTTCCGGGCGAAGTCGTGCGCCTGAAGGAAGAAATCGCCTCCACCAACTCCGAGACCAAGCTCAAGCGCCTCACCAAGCGCGTGAAGTTGATCGAGGCGTTCCTGGAGTCGGGCAACCGTCCGGAATGGATGGTGCTGACCGTGCTGCCGGTGCTGCCGCCGGACCTGCGTCCGCTGGTCCCGCTGGACGGTGGCCGTTTCGCCACGTCCGACCTGAATGACCTGTATCGCCGCGTCATCAACCGCAACAACCGCCTGCGTCGCCTGCTCGAACTCAACGCGCCCGACATCATCGTGCGCAACGAAAAGCGCATGCTGCAGGAATCGGTCGACGCGCTGCTCGACAACGGCCGCCGCGGCCGTGCCATCACCGGCACGAACAAGCGCGCGCTGAAGTCGCTGGCCGACATGATCAAGGGCAAGCAGGGCCGCTTCCGCCAGAACCTGCTCGGCAAGCGCGTGGACTACTCCGGTCGTTCGGTGATCGTGGTGGGCCCGACCCTGCGCCTGCACCAGTGCGGCCTGCCGAAGAAGATGGCGCTGGAGCTGTTCAAGCCCTTCATCTTCGCCAAGCTGCAGGCTCGCGGCGAGGCGACCACCATCAAGGCCGCCAAGAAGCTCGTCGAGCGCGAGGAAGGCCAGGTGTGGGACATCCTCGAAGAGGTGATCCGCGAACATCCGGTCATGCTCAACCGTGCGCCGACGCTGCACCGTCTGGGCATCCAGGCGTTCGAGCCGAAGCTGATCGAAGGCAAGGCCATCCAGCTGCACCCGCTCGTCTGTACCGCGTTCAACGCGGACTTCGACGGTGACCAGATGGCCGTGCACGTGCCGCTCTCCATCGAGGCGCAGCTCGAAGCGCGCGCCCTGATGATGGCGACCAACAACATCCTGTCGCCCGCCAACGGCGAGCCGATCATCGTGCCGACCCAGGACGTGGTGCTGGGCCTGTACTACATGACCCGCGAGCTGGTGAACGCGAAGGGCAACGGCATGGTGTTCTCGGGCATCGGCGAAGTTCGCCGCGCCTACGACAACCGCGCCGTGCAGCTGCACGCCAAGGTCAAGGTCCGCATCAAGCAGGTGCAGATCGACGAGGACGGCAACCGCACCGAAACCACCCAGCTGGTCGACACCACCGTGGGTCGCGCGCTGCTGCTCGAAATCATGCCCGAAGGCCTGCCGTTCGCGCTGGCCAACGTCGAGCTGACCAAGAAGAACATCTCGCGCCTGATCAACCAGTGCTACCGCCGCCTGGGCCTGAAGGACACCGTGATCTTCGGCGACCAGCTGATGTACACCGGTTTCCGCTTCGCCACGCGCGCCGGCATCTCCATCGGCATCGACGACATGATCATCCCGGATCAGAAGAAGCCGATCCTGGAAGAGGCCGAGAAGGAAGTGGTCGAGATCCAGGAGCAGTACCAGTCCGGTCTCGTCACCGCCGGCGAGCGCTACAATAAGGTCGTCGACATCTGGTCGCGCACCAACGAACTCGTCGCCAAGGCGATGATCGACGGCATCGGCACCGAGAAGGTGGTCGATGCCGAAGGCAACACGGTCAACCAGAAGTCCATGAACTCGCTGTACATCATGGCCGACTCGGGCGCCCGTGGTTCGGTGGCCCAGATTCGTCAGCTGGCCGGTATGCGCGGCCTGATGGCTCGCCCGGACGGCTCGATCATCGAGACGCCCATCAAGGCGAACTTCCGCGAAGGCCTGAACGTTCTGCAGTACTTCAACTCCACCCACGGTGCCCGTAAGGGTCTGGCGGATACGGCGCTGAAGACGGCGAACTCCGGTTACCTGACCCGTCGTCTCGTGGACGTGGCGCAGGACGTGGTGATCACCTCGTACGACTGCGGTACCGACGAAGGCATCACCATGCAGCCGATCGTGGAAGGCGGCGACGTGGTCGAGCCGCTGCGCGACCGCGTGCTCGGTCGCGTGGCGCTGGAAGACGTCTACGGCCCGGGCGAAGACAACGAGCCGATCGTCACCCGCGACACCCTGCTGGACGAAGCCCTGGTCGAGAAGCTCGACAAGGCCGGCGTGCAGTCGGTCAAGGTGCGCTCGCCCATCACCTGCGCCGCCGATCACGGCGTGTGCGCACTGTGCTACGGCCGCGACCTGGCCCGTGGCCACCTGGTGAACATGGGTGAAGCCGTAGGTGTGGTGGCGGCGCAGTCCATCGGTGAGCCGGGTACCCAGCTGACCATGCGTACGTTCCACATCGGTGGTGCGGCGTCGCGTGCGGCGGCGGTCGACAACGTGACGGTGAAGACCACCGGCACGCTGAAGTTCAACAACCTCAAGACCGTGCAGCACGCCCAGGGCCACCTGGTGGCCGTGTCGCGTTCGGGCGAAGTCAGCGTCATCGACGCCAACGGCCGCGAGCGCGAGCGCTACAAGGTGCCTTACGGCGCCACGATTACCGTCAAGGATGGCGATGCGGTCAAGGCCGGCCAGGCCGTGGCCAACTGGGATCCGCATACCCACCCGATCGTGTCGGAAGTGGCCGGTACCGTGCGTTTCATCGACTTCATCGATGGCGTCACCGTGCAGAGCCAGACCGACGAACTGACCGGCCTGGAGTCGGCGGTGGTGACCGATCCGAAGCGCCGTGGTACGGCCGCCAAGGATCTGCGCCCGATCGTGCGCCTGGAAGACGCCAAGGGTCGCGAGCTGAAGCTGCCGGGCACCGACGTGCCGGCGCAGTACATGCTCCCGGCCGGCGCCATCGTGTCGATCCAGAACGGTGCGCAGGTGGGCGTGGGTGACGTGGTTGCCCGTATCCCGCAGGAAACCTCCAAGACCCGCGACATCACGGGTGGTCTGCCGCGCGTGGCCGACCTGTTCGAAGCGCGCAAGCCGAAGGAGCCGGCGATCCTCGCCGAGCGTTCGGGCGTGGTCAGCTTCGGCAAGGACACCAAGGGCAAGCAGCGCCTCATCATCAAGGACGTGGACGGCAACGAGCACGAAGAGCTGATTCCCAAGTGGCGTCAGGTCATCGTGTTCGAAGGCGAGCACGTGGAGAAGGGCGAAACCATCGTGGACGGCGAGCCGAGCCCGCACGACATCCTGCGCCTGCTGGGTGTCGAGCCGCTGGCCGCCTACCTGGTCAAGGAAATCCAGGACGTCTACCGGCTGCAGGGCGTGAAGATCAACGACAAGCACATCGAGGCGATCATTCGCCAGATGCTGCGCAAGGTGGAAATCACCGATCCGGGTGAGAGCCACTACCTGCGTGGCGAGCAGGTCGAGCGCGTGCGCATCAACAGCGAGAACGAGCGTGCCATCAAGCGCGGCGAGCGTCCGGCGGAATTCCAGTCGGTGCTGCTGGGCATCACCAAGGCCTCGCTGGCCGCGGAATCCTTCATCTCGGCGGCGTCCTTCCAGGAAACCACCCGAGTGCTGACGGAAGCCGCGGTCCGCGGAACGCGCGACACCTTGCGTGGCCTGAAGGAAAATGTTATTGTCGGCCGTCTCATTCCGGCAGGTACGGGTCTGGCGTATCACGCATCGCGTCATCGCCAGGGCGGTCTGACCGCCTCGGAGCTTGAAACCCTCTCCGGCTCCGCTTCGTCGGCTTCTTTCGCAGAAGCCACCACCGGTAGCGACATTGGTGTGGAGTAAGCCCCTCACGGGTTCTACTCGCTGACATACGAAATGAGGCGCAAGGAGTGCGCCTCGTGTTCGGGCCATGGCCGGCAGGGCGTCAGCTTGTCTGTGACAGGCTGCCCATGTTAAATTCCCGCTTCTTGGCAGACCGAGCCGGTTCGGTCTGCCTTTATGTTTCTCAGGAACTGCTTCAGATGACGACAGTCAACCAGTTGGTTCGCAAATCCCGTAGCCCGAAGACCTACAAGAGTGCTTCGCCGGCTTTGCAGAACAGCCCGCAGCGTCGCGGCGTGTGCACGCGCGTGTATACCACGACCCCGAAGAAGCCGAACTCGGCTCTGCGCAAGGTCGCCAAGGTGCGCCTCACCAATGGCTACGAAGTGATCAGCTACATCGGTGGCGAAGGTCACAACCTGCAGGAGCACTCCGTGGTCCTGATCCGTGGCGGCCGCGTCAAGGATCTCCCGGGCGTGCGTTACCACACCGTGCGCGGCAGCCTCGACTGCGCCGGCGTCACCAAGCGCCGTCAGTCGCGCTCCAAGTACGGCGCCAAGCGCCCGAAGTCCTGATCTTTAGGAAATAACTATGTCGCGTAAAGGTTCCCATCCCGCCCGCCTGGTCCTGCCGGACCCCAAGCACGGCAGCCAGCTGATCGCCCGCTTCATCAACATGGTGATGAAGAGCGGCAAGAAGTCGGTCGCCGAGAGCATCGTCTACGGTGCCCTTGACCACCTGGGCGAAAAGAACGCCGAGCCGGTTCAGCTCGTCGAGAAGGCCCTCAACAACATCGCTCCCGCGGTCGAGGTGAAGTCCCGTCGCGTCGGCGGCGCCACCTACCAGGTGCCGGTCGAAGTGCGTCCGGGCCGCCGCATGGCGCTGGCCATGCGCTGGGCCATCGAATCCGCCCGCAAGCGTGGCGAGACCTCGATGCCGCGCAAGCTGGCCGCCGAGCTGCTCGAAGCGTCGGAAAACCGTGGTGGCGCGATCAAGAAGCGCGAAGAAACCCACCGCATGGCAGAGGCCAACAAGGCCTTCTCGCATTACCGCTGGTAAGCAGTACAGCTAGAACTTTCAGAGGTTAAGACCGTGGCACGCACCACTCCTATCGAGCGCTACCGCAACTTCGGCATCATGGCTCACATCGATGCCGGCAAGACCACCACCACGGAGCGCATCCTGTTCTACACCGGCGTCAGTCACAAGATTGGCGAGGTGCACGACGGTGCGGCAACGATGGATTGGATGGAGCAGGAGCAGGAGCGCGGCATCACCATTACGTCGGCGGCAACGACGGCGTTCTGGAAGGGCATGGACCGCTCCCTGCCCGAGCATCGCTTCAACATCATCGACACCCCAGGTCACGTGGACTTCACCATCGAAGTGGAGCGCTCGCTGCGCGTGCTCGACGGTGCGGTGTTCGTGCTCTGCGCCGTGGGTGGTGTGCAGCCGCAGTCCGAGACCGTCTGGCGTCAGGCCAACAAATACAAGGTGCCGCGCCTTGCGTTCGTCAACAAGATGGACCGCACTGGCGCGAACTTCTACAAGGTCGTCGACCAGCTGAAGGCTCGCCTGGGTGCCAACCCCGTGCCGATGCAGGTGCCGATCGGCGCCGAAGACAACTTCGACGGCGTGGTCGACCTGCTCAAGATGAAGGCGATCGTGTGGGACATGGAGTCCCAGGGCATGAAGTTCGAGTACGCCGACATCCCGGCCAACCTGGCGGACAAGGCGGCCGAAGCCCGTGCGTATATGGTCGAGTCGGCGGCCGAAGCCTCCGAAGAGCTGATGAACAAGTATCTGGAAGAGGGCGAGCTCTCTGAAGAGGAAATCATCGGCGGCCTCCGTTCGCGCACGCTGTCCAGCGAGATCATCCCGGTCTACTGCGGCACCGCGTTCAAGAACAAGGGCGTGCAGGCCATGCTCGACGCCGTGGTGAACCTGCTGCCGTCGCCGGTCGACCGTCCGCCGGTGCAGGGCGTGGACGACGACGAGAAGGAAGCCACCCGTACGGCTGACGACTCGGCTCCGTTCTCGGCGCTGGCGTTCAAGATCATGACCGACCCGTTCGTGGGTTCGCTCACGTTCTTCCGCGTCTACTCGGGCACGCTCAACGCGGGCGACCAGGTGTACAACCCGGTCAAGTCCAAGAAGGAGCGCATCGGCCGCATCCTGCAGATGCACGCCAACGAGCGTCAGGAAATCAAGGAAGTCCGCGCTGGCGACATCGCCGCGGCGGTCGGCCTGAAGGACGTGACGACCGGTGACACGCTGTGCTCGCAGGATCACATCATCACCCTGGAGCGCATGACGTTCCCGGAGCCGGTGATCTCGATGGCGGTCGAGCCGAAGACCAAGTCCGACCAGGAAAAGATGGGCATCGCGCTGGGTCGCCTGGCTGCCGAAGATCCGTCCTTCCGCGTGCGTACGGACGAAGAATCCGGCCAGACCATCATCTCGGGCATGGGCGAGCTGCACCTGGACATCCTCGTGGACCGCATGAAGCGCGAGTTCAACGTGGAAGCCAACGTCGGCAAGCCGCAGGTGGCCTACCGCGAAACGATCCGCAAGAGCGACGTCAAGTCGGACTACAAGCACGCCAAGCAGTCGGGCGGTAAGGGTCAGTACGGTCACGTGGTGATCGAGCTGTCGCCGATGACCGAAGAGGACCGCAAGAACGATGGCGTCAAGGACGATTTCCTGTTCTTGAACGAAATCACCGGTGGCGTGATCCCGAAGGAATTCATCCCGTCGGTCGAAAAGGGTCTGCGCGAAACCATCACCAGCGGTCCGCTCGCGGGCTTCCCGGTGGTGAACGTGAAGGTCAAGCTGGTGTTCGGTTCGTACCACGACGTCGACTCGTCCGAAATGGCGTTCAAGCTCGCCGCGTCGATGGCCTTCAAGGAAGGCTTCCGCAAGGCCGATCCGGTCCTGCTCGAGCCCATCATGAAGGTCGAAGTGGTGACGCCGGAAGACTACGTCGGTGACGTCATGGGCGACCTGAGCCGCCGTCGCGGCCTGCTCCAGGGCCAGGACGACACGCCGTCGGGCAAGACCATCAACGCGATGGTCCCGCTGGGCGAGATGTTTGGTTATGCGACGACCATTCGTTCGCTGACCCAGGGTCGCGCCACCTTCACGATGGAGTTCGACCACTACGCTGAAGCGCCGAACAACATCGCTGAGCAGGTCATGAAGAAGGCCTGATAAGGCCTTCTTCCTCCACACTACCGTTCTTTTTTAGAGGTTTAAGTCATGGCAAAGGGTAAATTCGAACGCACCAAGCCGCACGTCAACGTCGGCACGATTGGTCACGTGGACCACGGCAAGACGACGCTGACGGCTGCGCTGACCAAGGTGGGTGCAGAGCGCTTC
>Ga0058700_1000549_pt1 | contig 13481 bp, 14 predicted proteins | sample AgamicAtAme_FD_71365 | JGI IMG/M metagenome (GOLD analysis project Ga0058700, IMG submission 71365) | Agave microbial communities from Guanajuato, Mexico - At.Am.e | ecosystem: Host-associated > Plants > Phyllosphere > Phylloplane/Leaf | place: Guanajuato, Mexico | collected 2012-06-07 | reverse complement strand
CGCTGTACCTGATCGATTTCGACCGCGGCCGCCAACGCGAGCCCGCTGAGAGCTGGCAGCAGGCCAACCTGCAGCGCCTGCGACGCTCGCTGGTGAAGCTTGGTGCGGCGGCGCAAGGCGAGGCGGCCTTCGAGGAGACGTTGTGGAAACCCCTGGTCTACCGCTATGAGCGTACGCTGAGAGCATGAACTGGTCCCTGCATTTCCTGGGTGTCGGCGCGGCGCATGCCGTGGAACTGGGCTCGTCCGCCGTGGTGCTGGAGCGTGACGGCAAGCCGATGCTGCTGATCGATTGCGGCCCCGACACGCTGGACCGCTACGTCGCCGCCTATGGCGAACCGCCGCGTGCGTTGTACATCACGCATACCCACATGGATCACATCGGTGGCATGGAGCGGCTGTTCTTCCGGCTGTGGTTCGACGACGCATGGCGAGGGCGCACCAAAGTGTTCGTGCATGCCGGCCTATTGCCCTGGCTGCAGGCGCGCGTGGCGGACTATCCGAACGTGCTGGCCGAAGGGGGCGTGAATTTCTGGGAAGCCTTCCACCTGGTGCCCTGCACGCGGGGTTTTTGGCTGGACGGCCTGTGGTTCGATGTCTTCGGCACGCGCCACCACATGGCCGGTACCTCCTACGGCGTGGCCCTGGCGGGCAGCTTTGCCTACACCGGTGACACGCGCCCGATTCCCGAGGTGCTCGCGCGCGTGGCGGGCAGCACGGAACTCATCGCGCACGATTGCGGCCTGGTGGGCAATCCCTCGCACACCGGCGTGGACGATATCGAGCGCGAATATCCCGAGGCGTGGCGCGCCCGTTTGCGCCTGTACCACTACGGCAGCGAAGCCGATGGCCAGGCACTGACCTCACTTGGCTACACCGTCGCGCGTACCGGTGATCGCCTGACGCTTCCGGCGCCGGCGCCGCTGCTTCCCGACGCTGGCTGACGCCGTTCACAAGGAATACCAAAACACCATGTCCACTGCCTATCTGCGCAAGCTGCTGCGTTACCGGGATTGGGCCGACCGGTTGACCTATGCCGCGGTGGCGGCACTGCCCGAGGGAGCGGCGACCGCTCCGCGCGCCACTATCTTCGGCAACATGCTGCGCACGCTCAGCCATACCTGGGTCGTCGACGACATTTTCCAGGCGCACCTGCAAGGCCGCACCCACGGCCATACCAGCCGCAACACGCCCGAGCCCTTGCCGTTCGACGAACTGTGGGCGCGGCAGCAGGCCATGAACGCGTGGTATCTCGACTATGCCTCGGCACTCACGCCGGAACAGGCAGCCGAGCGGGTCACGTTTCAGTTCATCGGCGGCGGGGAAGGGTGCATGAGCCGCGAGGAAATGATGCTCCACGTAGTCAACCACGCCACCTACCACCGCGGTTTCGTAGCGGACATGTTCTACCAGGTCCCAGCCAGGCCGCCGGCGACGGACCTGTCGGTGTTCCTGCGGGACGTGCCGCAGGAGTGAGCGAGACGCCCCCGCCGCTATCTTGTGTGAACGGGCCCGTCCCGCTATCCTTTCGCCTCTTTGCCGGGACTGTGTCCCCGGCAAGCGGTTTCACCATGGCGGAGAGGTGTCCGAGTGGTTGAAGGCGCAGGCTTGGAAAGTGTGGATACGGCTTATTCCCGTATCGAAAGGGTTCGACAAATTCGTCCGGAACGAATTTGGACAACCGGAGGTTGGCCCCGAGCGTAAGCGAGGGGTGAGGCCCAGGAGGGGCCGAACCATCCCGCCCGTCGCGGATGGTTGCAGTAAAGGTTTTGCGTGCGGAGAGGTGTCCGAGTGGTTGAAGGAGCACGCCTGGAAAGTGTGTATACGGCTTATCCCCGTATCGCGGGTTCGAATCCCGCCCTCTCCGCCAGTTTCAAAAACGCGACGATCCCGTATCGGCGCGAACATCGGGATTAGGGCATAGCCTTGTCCCCGTCTATGGTGGCCCTGTCGGTCCCCCCGCGACGATAGTTCGTAAACCCCGCCAGGCCCGGAAGGGAGCAACGGTAGCGAATGATTCGGGTGCCGGGGTGTGGCTGGCAGGGCCGCCGCCTTTTGGGCCCCTCGCCAAGCCGCGATAGTCAATGCTGACTTATCCCCCGTCCACTTGGCACAATCGGGACTTGCCCCAAGGTATACCGGAATGTCCTATCAGGTACTCGCGCGCAAATGGCGCCCTCGCAAGTTCGCTGAACTCGTCGGGCAGGAGCACGTCGTGCGCGCGCTCACCAATGCGCTCGACACCGGCCGCATGCACCACGCCTACCTGTTCACCGGTACCCGTGGCGTGGGCAAGACCACCATCGCGCGCATCTTCGCCAAGTCGCTGAACTGCGAGCGTGGCGAATCGGCCGATCCCTGTGGCGAGTGCGCCGTGTGCACCGCGGTGGACGCGGGCCGCTTCGTCGACCTGCTCGAGATCGACGCGGCCAGCAACACCGGCGTGGACGATGTGCGCGAGGTGATCGAGAACGCGCAGTACGCTCCCGCGCGCGGCCGCTTCAAGGTGTACCTGGTCGACGAGGTGCACATGCTTTCCAAGCCGGCCTTCAACGCGCTGCTGAAGACGCTGGAAGAGCCGCCGCCGCACGTGAAGTTCCTGCTCGCCACCACCGACCCGCAGAAGCTGCCGGTGACGGTGCTGTCGCGCTGCCTGAAGTTCAACCTGAAGCGCCTGCTGCCGGAGCAGATCTCCGGGCAGATGCGCCACATCCTGGGCGCGGAGAACATCCCGTACGAAGACGCCGCCATCGCCGAGCTGGCGCGCGGCGCGGATGGCTCGCTGCGCGACGGCCTCTCGCTGCTGGACCAGGCCATCGCCTATGGCGGCGGCTCGCTGCGCGTGGACGACGTGCGCGCCATGCTCGGCAGCGTGGCGCGCGGGCAGGTGCTGGGGCTGCTGCAGGCGCTGGTCGAGGGCAGCGGCGAATCGATGATGGCCGAGTGCGCGCGCATCGCATCGTTCTCGCCCGATTTCGGCGGCGTGCTGGACGACCTGGCCAGCGTGCTCCATCGCATCCAGCTGATCCAACTGGTGCCCGGCTACCGTCCGGAGCAGGACGACAGCGACGGCGACGCGCTCGCCGGCCTTGCCGCGCAGCTGGCGCCGGAAGACGTGCAGTTGTACTACCAGATCGCCACCACGGGCCGCCGCGACCTCGCGCTCGCCCCGGACGCCCGCACCGGCTTCGAAATGGCCATGCTGCGCATGCTCGCCTTCCGCCCGGCCGAGGGCGGCGGCGCGCATGCCGAGCGCCCGGCGGCCAGCGCCGCGCCGCGCGCACCAGCCCAGCCGCCACGCGCCTCGGCCCCGGTGGCCAACGAACGCATGCACATGGCCAGCGTGGCGGAGCCATCGCCCGCACGTGCCGCCCCCGCGCCGGTGGCGCCGCCCGCCGCCGCACCCGCGCCGCGTGCGCCGGTGGCGACGGATGCCAACGGCCTGCCGCACTGGGACAGCCTGATCGAGCAGGCGAACCTGCGCGGTCCGCTGGGCCAGCTGGCCCAGAACGCCGCGCTGCGCGAGCGCGAAGGCCAGACGCTGGTGCTGGCCTTGCAGCCCATGCACATGCATCTGGCGGTCGAGCCCATGACCGGCCAGATGGAAGAACGCATCAGCCAGGTGCTGGGTGAGCGCGTGAAGCTGCGTTTCGTCGAAGCGCATGGCGCGGCCGCCGAAACCCCCGCGGCGCGCGCCGCCAATGCCCGCGAGGCCGCCCAGTCGGCGGCCGAGCAAGCCATCGAGGAAGATCCCCTGGTGCAGTCGCTCAAGCGCGAATTTGGCGCGCGCGTGGTGCCCCAGTCGATCAAGCCGTTTGAACACTGAAAGACCTAGCGGAGTCGAATCATGAGAGGACAGATCGGTCAGCTGATGCAGCAGGCCCAGCGCATGCAGGAAGAAATGAAGCGTGCGCAGGAAGAGATCGCCAAGCTGGAAGTCACCGGCAGCGCCGGTGGCGGCCTCGTCACCGTCGTCATGACGGGCGCGCATGAAGTGCGCCGCGTGCAGATCGACCGCCAGCTGTTCGCCGATGACCCGGAGATGGCCGAGGATCTGGTCGCCGCCGCGGTCAACGACGCGGTCAACAAGGTGGCGGACGTCAGTAAGAACAAGCTCGGCGGCGTGACCTCCGGCCTGAACCTGCCGCCCGGCTTCAAGATGCCGTTCTGACGTTTCCGTGGGAGCGCAGCGCGCGCCGGCCACCAGGGCGCGCGGATGCCATCGCCGCGATGCGGCGAAAGCCGCCAGGCCAAGCCTCCTCCCGTTCGCGCACTTCGGTGCGCTCCCACCGTGACTTCGATCCATGAGCAAGCTCCTCACTGATCTCGTCGAAGCCTTGCGCTGCCTGCCCGGTGTCGGCGGAAAGAGCGCGCAGCGCATGGCTTTCCACCTGCTGGAGCGCGACCGCGAACGCGGGCAGCGCCTGGCCCAGGTATTGGCGCAGGCCATGCGCGAGATCGGCAATTGCTCGCGCTGCCGCAACTTCAGCGAAACGCCGGTGTGCGCGCTGTGTTCCGGCAGCAGCCGCGACCGCCACGTGCTGTGCGTGGTGGAATCGCCCACGGATCTGGCGGCCATCGAACAGGCCACCGGTTATCGCGGCCAGTATTTCGTGCTGCTGGGGCGCCTGTCCCCGCTGGATGGGCTGGGGCCCGAGGAGCTCGGTCTCGATCGGCTCACCGAACGGCTGGCCGAAGGCGAGGTGGAGGAAATGATCATCGCCACCAACCCCACCGTGGAAGGCGAGGCGACCGCGCATTACCTCGCGCAGCTCGCGCGCGCGGCCAACGTGCGTCCGACGCGGCTGGCGCACGGCGTGCCGCTGGGTGGCGAGCTGGAGTACGTCGATCGCGGCACGCTGGCGCATGCCTTCGGCAGCCGGCAGTCGGCGGACTGACGCCGTGGAACCGGCGCTCGCCTTTGAAATACCCGGCAACGAGGAATACCGCGCCCTGCGCGCGGCAGCGGGACTGAGCGTGATGTCGGAGCAGGGCGCGGCGGTGGGCCTTCCCGCGAGCTGGAGCGCCGTGTGCGTGCGCCACGACGGTGCATTGATCGGCATGGGGCGCGTGGTGGGCGACGGCGGCCTGTTCCTGTTCGTGGTCGATATCGCCGTGGCGCCGGCCTGGCAAGGCAAGGGCCTGGGGCGGCGCATCATGCAGGCCCTGATGGACGACGTGCACGCGCGTGCGCCGGCGCGCGCGATGGTTGGGCTGATCGCCGACGGCACGGCGCATGCGCTCTACGCGAAATTCGGATTCAAGCTGGTGGCGCCGGGTGCGCACGGTATGCTGCTGCGTCTGTCATAACCTGAGGAACCAGTCATGGGCGACACCATCTTCGACAAGATCATCCGACGGGAAATTCCCGCCGACATCGTCTACGAAGACGATGACGTGCTCGCGTTCCGCGATCTCAATCCGCAGGCTCCGGTGCATGTGCTGTTCGTGCCGAAGAAGTCCATCGCCACGCTGGATGGCGCGACGGCCGCCGATGCGGAATTGCTGGGCAAGCTGCTGCTGGCTGCCGCGGCCTATGCGCGTCGCGAGGGCCTGGCGGACCAGGGCTATCGCACCGTGATCAACTGCAACGAATACGGCGGCCAGACGGTATTCCACCTGCACCTGCACCTGCTCGCGGGACGCCAGATGCATTGGCCGCCGGGCTGAGCGTTGGATATCACATAGCGCCTCGCCATAAAAAAACGCCGGCTTTTGCCGGCGTTTTCTTTGATCGATCAGTGGTGCGGCGGCGGAGGCGGCGGCGGGCGCACGATCACGCGGGTCGGGTAGTAGCCACCCCAGTAGCCCCAACCACCCCACGGTCCCCACGGGCCAAAGCCCGGGCCCCAGTAGGGACCCCAGTACGGGTCGTACCAGCCCGGCCCGTAGTTCACGGGCACGCGCTTGGGCCACAGGTACACCACGTTGGCTTCCACGCGCGGATACGCGTAGTCGTATTCGCCGATCTTCTCCGACTTGGTGCCCTGGATGACGCCGGTCACCGTGATGTCGCGGCCACGGGTGAACACTTCCGGATCGTAGAAGCCGGCGCGGCACGCCACGAAGCGGCCCTGCGTTTCGCTGTCGCTGCTGCCTTCCTTCGGGCGGGCCTGGTCGTCCAGCGGACGCTGCAGCACGTAGAAGCAGGTTTCCTGCGGACCCGGCTCGGTCTTGATGATCTGGCCGCCCCAGCGTACCTGGGCGCCGCTTGCTCCGTTGCCTTCCTGTTGCGCGGAAACGGACGTGACCTGGGTGTACGTGCCCTGCAGCGGTTGCGGCACCGTTGCGCAGGCCGCCAGCGTGACCACAGCGGTCGCGAGAATCAACGGCTTGTACATGGACATGACGCTTTTCTCCATCGTTTGGCGGATGCGATACATCCGCGGTTCACTGTCATTTGAACACGCGACGCGGCCGAAAGTCCCGCGCAGCCTGTCGAAAGTTCTTTAGCAGGTCGGCGGGCGGTTCTTCATGTGCATAGCGCAGTTCGAGATACGTCCTCATCAAGTGTTCCAGCTCGGTGCGGTGGCCGGGGAGAGCCCGCGCGGCGCGGCTGAAATAGTGCTGCGGCCCTTCGCTGCGCCGACGCGCCACGCCTGCCGCCGCCAGTCGCTTCTCCAGCAATCGCATGCTCGTTAGTGCCTGATCCGCATCGGGACGTTTCCATAATGCCCACAGCAGGCCCGGCACGGCGAACAGCGCGCCGCCGATGGCAAGCACCAACCCCAGCATGCCCACGCTGGTGTCGTTCACGCCGAACGGCGTCAACAGCCCATGCTGTCGAAGCGTGTCGAAACCGATAACGCCTTGGTTCCACCACTGGTTGACGACGTCCCAGCGGTTGCGCCATCCCAATGTCCAGCGATTGGGCGACCAGTCAGCTGCCGCGGCACCGGCTGTCGTGGAACCCTGGTTGAGGTGCACGGTGCGCACGGCGGCGGTGGGGTCGAAGCGAACCCAGCCACGGCCGGGCAGCCAGGCTTCGCTCCAGGCGTGGGCATCGGACTGGCGCACCAGCAGGTAGTTGCCCATGTCGTTCCAGTACCCGCCCTGGTAGCCGGTGACCACGCGCGCGGGAATGCCGGCGGCGCGCATGAGCACGGTGAAAGAGGATGCGTAGTGCTCGCAGAAACCTTCGTGCGTAGCGAACAGGAAGTCGTCGACGGCGTTGGTGCCCAGCGGCGCCGGCGTCAGCGTGTAGCTGAACCCGCCATCACGGAAGAGCTTCATCGCGGCCTGGATGATCGCCGTATCGTTGCTGCCGTATTGCGCGCGCCAGCGTGCGCCCAGTTCGTGCGCGCGCGGATCGAACCCGGCCGGCAATTGCAGGGCCTCGCGCCGCTCCAGGTCATTCAGCTGCGTCTGCAGGTGGTAGCGCAGCGCGGAGCCAAGCCGATAGGTGAGGCGGTCGTTCACCGGGCGATCGGCCAGCAGTTCGCGGTCGGGTCCGAGTTGCGCAAGGGCCGTGGTCTCGACGGGAATATCCAGCGCAGGCAGCACGCGCTGGCCGGTGGCTTCCAGGCTGACCGTGTAGCGCGTGACCGGGCCGTGTTCTTCCGCGGCGGGTCTGCCGTTGCGAGCTTGTGGACGCCATGTATGGCCGTCGTAGCTCCACAGCACATAGGCGCGGAAGTAACGCTGCTCGTTGGGCGGCGGATTGCCGTCGAAGGTCACGCGCATGGCGGGCGTGTCGTCGAGCAATATCTGTGCGAAATCGCCGGGCGACATGTCGGAGCTCAGGCCTGTTCGTCCCTGCGGACTATTGGGCGTGCCCCACAGCGGCGCGCTCAGGCGCGGCACGAACAGGAACGCGATCAAGGCCAGCGGCAGGGAAACGCCAAGCAGCCCAAGCGCAGGCAGCAACTCACGCGGCAGCGTGGTTTGCGGGCGGGCGGGCTCGAGCGCACGCAGCGTGGCGATGGCCGGCAGCAGGCCAAGCGTGACGAGCACCGTCGCCACCAGGCTCTGGTTGAACAGCAGCGCGGACATCAGCGCGAAGCAGGCGAACGCGGCGCCGACCCGCGCATCCCTGGGTGTTTCCGTTTCCAAAAGCTTCAGCACCAGCAGGCCGGTCACCATCGCGGCGCCCGGTTCGCGGCCGAACAGCGTGCTGTAGTGAAGCACCACCGCGGCCGCCAGCAGTGCGACCAGGGGAAGCTTGAGCAAGGCCGATGCGCGCCCTGCACGCTGTCGGCGTTGCCACCATCGCAGCCCCAGCGTGAGCGCCAGGCCGAGCGTGAGCCACCAGGGCAGATGCGGCGCGTGCACGCCCAGCACCACGGCCACCGTCAGGCAGAGCAGGTCGAAGGGACGCCGCTCCAGCACCGGTTGCGGCTTGCGCCGAAAGAGCCTGAAGCGGATCACGGCAACCGCGCCAGCGCATCCATGCAATGCGCGTAATGGCTGCGGCCATGGCCGAGGCCGATATCTTCGTTGGGCAGCCACAGGCTGGTCGGGCGACCCACGGCTTCGGCCTCGCCAAGCCAGCGGGCCAGTCGCGCGATGCGCATCTCGGGCACCAGTTGCGACAGCTGCCGCCAGTCCAGCCGCCACTCCTCCTGTGCTTCCGGTTGCTCGAAATCCTTCACCAGCAGGCTTTCGTGATGCGCGCTGTGTTTCCAGGCGATGTGGCGCTGCGGGTCGCCTGCGCGGTAGGCACGCAAGGCGGCGATGTCGTCGCCCTGGTGTCGACGCTGCTGCCTGCCATCCTGCGTGGGCAGCACGGGCGGCGGGCCGCCGATTTCAGGACGCGGCCACACCAGGACGGCATGGTCCGGATGGGTCCAGCTCCACGCATGGAACAGGCCCAGCGGCCAGTTGCTCCACAGCTTGATGCGCGGCAGCGGTTGCCAGCCACGATGTTCGGTGGGCAGGTTCAGCGAGACGATGACTTCGCGATGCGCCGCCACGGCAAAGGCCTCGGCCTGCTCGCCCATGGCGACGTGGATGGACGCATGCGCATGGTCGCCGCCCGTGAAGACCAGTTGCAGCACCATGGGTTCGCCGGCAATGGCGTGTCCATGGCGGACACCGGTAAGGCGCAGGCCGTTGAGGCTGCGAAACGCCACCAGCATGCTTGCCGAGGTCATCGCGCCGAGCAGGCAGGTCAGCATCAGGGCCGCGTTGTTGTTGTAGTTGAGCGCGCCCGTCAGCATGACCAGCAGAAGCACGGTGAACGCGACGCCGAAACCGGTGGGTGCGATGTAGATGCGACGGCGGTGCAGCAGGATCGGCAACGGTTCCAGGCGCCGATACCGCGTGAGTGCCGGCAGGCGTCGTTCCGCCCAGCGCCGGAAGCGGCCAAGCGCTTCTTGCATCAATCCACCGCGACGTCGGCGAGCAGGGCGCGCGCGAGGCTGTCGCCGCTGGCGCCGCGCGTGGTGACCAGGCGGTGGGCCGCCAAGGGCACGAACAGCGCCTGGATGTCTTCAGGCAGCACGTGCTGGCGTCCGCTCAGCAGGGCCCAGGCGCGGGCGGCGCTGAGCAAGGCGAGGCCGGCGCGCGGCGACAGGCCCACGCGCACATCGGCGTGTCGGCGGCTCGCCGCCAGCAGGGCCTGCAGATAATCGAGCAGCGCGGAGCTGGCGGTAATCGCCTGCGCCTGGCGCGACAGCGCCGCCAGTCCGGCCGCATCGAGCTGCGGGCTCAGTTGCGCCAGCAGGTCGCGGCGATCGCTGCCGGTCAGCAGCGCGCGTTCGGCGGCGGCGTCGGGATAATCCAGCGAAACGCGCAGCATGAAGCGATCGAGCTGCGAGTCGGGCAGCGGAAACGTGCCTGCAAGGTCCAGCGGGTTCTGCGTGGCGACCACGAAGAACGGCTGCGGCAGCGTGTGCGTGTGGCCGTCCACCGTGACCTGGCCTTCGGCCATCGATTCCAGCAGGGCGCTCTGCGTTTTCGGCGTGGCGCGGTTGATTTCGTCGGCCAACAGCAGGCCAGTGAAGATCGGGCCGGGATGGAAGCGGAATTGCCCCGTCTCGCGCTCGTACACGCTGACGCCGATAATGTCCGAGGGCAGCAGGTCGCTGGTGAACTGCACGCGTTGGAAGTCCAGCGCGAAGCTGGCGGCCAGCGCATGCGCCAGCGTGGTCTTGCCTACGCCCGGCACGTCTTCCAGAAGCAGGTGGCCGCCCGCCAGCAGGCAGGCGAAGGCCAGCTTGACCTGGCGCGGCTTGCCGAGCAGCACGCGATTGACCTGGGCCATGGCGGCCTCCAGGCGCGTGCGTAGCGATTCATCGTGCAGCGGAGTGATGGCGGACATGGGTTTCTGGCAGCGGCAAGGGGCGATGCGGGGCGAGGCACATGCGTGATGCCCGCAGTGTAGCGGCGGGTATCTCGCGCTGGCGAGCCGCGTTCGTGATCGCCTTCGCGATACTTTGCGTCGCCCGGTTGATGCTTGCCGCAACGCTGTCGCCGTTTGGTGACGAAGCCTTCTATTGGCAGGAAAGCCGGCACCTCGCCTGGGGCTACAGCGACCTGCCGCCGCTGACGGCGCTGTTGATCCGCCTTGGCGAAAGCGTGGCCGGCCACGGCGTGCTCGGCATGCGCTGGCCGTTCCTGCTCATCGGCAGTGCGTTGCCGTGGCTGGTTCGCCGTTTTGCCGCCGACGTGTTCGATGAACGGGCTGGCTGGCAGGCGGCCCTGCTTTGCCTTGCCTTGCCGTTGGCAGGCAGTCTGGGCGTGCTGGCCCTGCCGGATGTGCCGCTCACGGTGGCCATCATGGGCGCGCTGGTGGCATGGGCGCGCGCGATGGATCGCGATCGTCTGCTCGACTGGCTGCTGCTTGGCCTGTCGCTGGCCGTATGCTGGCTCACCCATTACCGCGCCGTGATGCCCATGCTGGCGGGCCTGCTGTTTTGCGTGCTGGCGCGTCGCGGGCGCGCGCAATGGCGTCGCCCCGGCCTGTGGCTGGCCTTGGCCGTGGCGGCGCTGGGCCTGGTTCCGCTGCTGGTGTCCAACTGGCAACAGCATGGCGCGGGCCTGCTGTTCCAGCTGGTGGATCGCAACCCATGGCGTTTCCACGCCGATGCGCTGGTGCAGCCGCTGGAACAGGCCGTGGCGTGCACGCCGTTGCTGTATGCGTTGTTGCTCTGGGCCGCCTGGCTCAGCTGGCGCCGTCGCGACGAAGGACGGCCGTGGGATCTCATCGCCATCGTCTCCTGCAGCTTCATCGTGGGTTACTTCGTGCTTGGCCTGTTCGCGGACGATCTGCGCTTTCGCGCGCACTGGCCCTTGCCCGGCTATCTGCCGTTGCTGGCCGCGTTGCCGGTGCTGTTGCGGGAGCGCACGCGCTGGCGTCGCGGCTGGCTGGTGGCGACCTTTGCGCTGGCGATCGCGGGGCAGGCACTGGGCTTCGCTTATCTGGGGCTGGCGGCCAGCGACCATGGCGCGCAACGGCTCGCCAGCCTCAAGGCGTTTCCCGCGCGCTTCGTGGGCTGGCGCGAGAGTGGCGACATGGCGCACCGCCTGCTCGCGGCTCATCCGGGTGTACTCGTGGCGGACAACTTCATGCTCGCCGCAGAGATCGACTTTCAACTCGACGGCCGCGTGCCGGTCTATGTGCTGGACAGCCCCCTCAACGTGAAGCACGGCCGCGCACCGCAGCTGGCCATCTGGCAACGCGACGAAGCGGCGCTGCGCGAGCGGCACGGTGGCGAGCCAATGCTGCTTGCCGTGGATGAAAAAGCCCTGCGTGCCCGCGAGCGTGCGCCTTGGTTGCGCGCGATGTGCGGGCGCATCGACGGCGCCACCCCATTGGCGAGGCTCGACCTTTTCGAAGGTCGCCGGCGCATGGCGTTCTACGCAGGACGTGTGCCCGTGGGTGATACGTTCGCCAGCATCGGCGATGACTGCGTGATCTGGCGTCACGCGGCGGAAGCGGAATCCGCGCGCTGAGCGCGCTCAGGGCAGGGAGATGCCTGCTTCGCGCAGCATGCGCGCCAGCGCGATGAGCGGCAGGCCGATGAGTGCGGAAGGGTCTTCGTTGTCGATGCGTTCGAACAGCGCGATACCCAGGCCTTCGCACTTGAAGCTGCCGGCGCAATCCAGCGGCTGCTCGCGTTCGATATAGCGCGTAATTTCTTCGCTGCTCAGGCTGCGGAACGTCGCCACCGTGTGGTCCACGTGCACGCGGTCCTGGCCCGTGCGCGTGTCGTGCAGGCACAGCGCCGTGTGGAAATGCACTTCGCGGCCGGAACTGGCGACGAGCTGCGCGTGGGCGCGCTCGCGGGTTCCAGGCTTGTCGAGCACGACGCCTTCCAGCTCGGCGACCTGGTCGGAACCGATGACCAGCGCGTCGTCCAGGCCCTCGGCCGCGGCGCGCGCCTTGGCTACCGCCAGGCGCAGGGCGCGCTCGCGCGGCGTTTCGTGCGGCAGCGCGGCTTCATCCGTGCCCGGCGCCCGCTGCTCGAACTCGCTCAGGATGCGGCGGAGGAGCTCGGCCCGGTAGCGCGAGGTCGAGCCGAGGACGACGGTAGGCAGGCTCACGCGTCGTGCTCCCGGCGCAGGTGTTCGCGCATGGCGCTGTCCAGATCGTGCTGGGCGCGGTCCAGGGCGGTCAGCAGGGGACGCAGGCGGGCGCGCGTATCATTCATGGATGAGACGGTTTCATCCAGTTCCTGTTGGGGCGCACGCGGGGCCTTGTCGCGTATCCATATGCGCTGCTGCAGCAGGGAGCGCAGGCCGGCGTCGATGGCGTGCCGGGCCTCCTGCTCGCTGCTGGCGGGCAGGTCGGGGTTGAGCGACATCACGGCATGGGCCTGTTGGAGCCCGGCCCGGCAGGTTTTCAGGTCGCCTTCCAGCTTGTCGGCCAGTTCCAGCAGCTGGTGCACGCTCGCGGCCCGGCGATCGGCACGCAGTCGGAAGGCGACGGCCGCGCCCACCAGGGCCGCGGCAATGACTGCCAGGCCGGCAAGGCCGAGAATCAGGTAGGCATTCACTGAGGGCGGGCTCGCAAAAGGAATGCCCGAAGTCTGCCGTACCGGAGCCATTCAGGCAAAATGGCGCGTCGGGTGTGTCCTGGCGCTGTTAACCCGTTGACTTCAACACGTTGTAATCCTAAGATTTCGCGTCTATGTCCGTGACACTGCCAGAGTCCGTGGACGCTTGGCGCATGGTCTCGGCGCGGCGTTCGTTCCAGGGGGAATTGCCCGTGGTCGCCATGAAGCGACTGGGTGAGGCCCTGGCGGATACGGAAGGAACGGCGCAATACGAGCTGGATTTTGGGCGGGACGAGTTTGGTACGGCGTACCTCGATGTCCGCGTCAAGGCCCCGCTCACGCTGACCTGCCAGCGCTCCCTGGAGCCGTTCGTACTGCCCGTGACGGTCGACAGCCGGCTGGGCCTGATCCGTTTCGAGCGCGAAGAAGCGGCCCTGCCGCCGAATGTCGAGCCGCTGCTGATCGCCGACGACGGCAAGCTGGGCCTGCTGGATGTCATCGAAGACGAATTGTTGTTGGCACTGCCGCTGATCCCGATCAACCC
>Ga0058700_1000547_pt1 | contig 13491 bp, 11 predicted proteins | sample AgamicAtAme_FD_71365 | JGI IMG/M metagenome (GOLD analysis project Ga0058700, IMG submission 71365) | Agave microbial communities from Guanajuato, Mexico - At.Am.e | ecosystem: Host-associated > Plants > Phyllosphere > Phylloplane/Leaf | place: Guanajuato, Mexico | collected 2012-06-07 | reverse complement strand
TCCTTGTGGTCCTCCGTGCTGTGGGCGAGGGCCTGGTAGGCGGCGGAGAGTTCCAGGAGGCTCGGGAAGCGCATGTACTGCCCTTCGCGCAGCAGCCGCTTGGTCATGCGCAGCGCGTCCGGCGGGTTGGCGGCGATGCGGCGGGCGAGGTCGCGGGCGGCGGCCATCAGCTCGCCTTCCGGCACCACGCGGGAGACGAGGCGGGCGGCGAGCGCGGCCTGGGCGTCCAGGGTGTCGCCGGTGAAGCTCATCTCCAGCGCCATGGACATGCCGACCACGCGCGGCAGCAGCCACGCTCCGCCGTCGCCGGGCACGATGCCCACCTTGATGAAGCTCTCGGCGAAGGTGGCCTTCTCGGACGCAACGCGGATGTCGCACATGTTGGCCACGTCGAGGCCGAGGCCGATGGCGGGGCCGTTCACGGCGGCGATCGTGGGCGCGTCGCAGTCGTAGAGGGCCTGGGCCATGCGCTGCACGCCGCGGCGGTAGTTCTCCCGCATGTCGGCGTGGCTGCCTTCCATGATGCCGCGGCGGTCGCGCATCGCCTTGAGGTCGCCGCCGGAGCAGAAGGCGGTGCCGGCGCCGGTCAGGATCACGCAGCGGACGGTGCGGTCGCGGTTCACCCGCTGGCAGGCGTCCACGATGGCGTCGCAGTCGTCGAAGGTGGAGATGGCGTTGCGCCGCTCCGGGGCGTTCAGGGTGAGGAGGACGACGTCCCCTTCCCGCTCTTCCAGGACGTAGTTGTTGCCGGTCATATGCTGCCCTCCTTCGCTTTCGGCCCGCGATCGCCTCGGATGTTCAATCGTGCCAGCTCGTGCGGCCGACTCGGAAAAAGGCGAAACCGTCGCTGCGCCGTCCGCACCTGTCCACCGCAACGGTCGTTCGGGCGGTGATCGGCCTTTCACTCCCGTCGTGCGCTCTTGCCTGCACGTCGAAGTCCACGACCACCGTAGTTATGCCGGCCTCTCCCCTTGTGATCGGGGGAAACTCATAGTGAGTGTCCACTCCGAAGCGGCAGCATCCAGGATGCGCCGCCAGGAACTCGGCGCCGGACGCGTAGGGTGGGGTCCAAAACTCCATAGGGGTGTCGCCCCGCCTCGTCGGTTCCAACGTCTGGCGCGCGTTGCCCCCCGAAAGCGCCAAGCCGATCGCGGCTTCCATTCTCTCTCGCTCCGACACCCAGCGCCCCACTCCGAAGCAGTAGCCGGCTCGGCTGAGGGAACTCACAGCGACAGCGATGACAGCCACGAACGCGAGCGCAATGACGAGGCGGTGCATCGCTGCTTAGGGCGCCGCCTCCTCGCTCCGCGCCGTCAGGTTCGGCCACAGCGCGTCGCCGCCGCGCGCCAGCGCCGCTTCGCCGATGCGGCGCGCCCAGACGCGCTCCGCGCCGGCCGCGTTCCGCCACGCCCACATGCGGCGGGTGAAGAGGTGCAGCGGGTGGTCGTCGGTGAAGCCGATGGCGGCGAAGACTTGGTGGACGACCGCGGCGCCGATGCCGGCCGCTTCGCCGGCCACGACCTTGGCGCTGCCGATCTCGAAGCCGGCGTCCTCCAGGCCGCGGCGGTCGGCGGCGCGGCCGGCGGCGGCGCAGGCGACCGCGGCGGCGGCGGCTTCGGAGGCGCACACCGCGAGCTGCTGCTGCACCGCCTGGAAGGCGCCGATGGGGCGGCCGAACTGCTTGCGGGTGTTCGCGTACTCCACGGCCATGTCGAGCGCGGCTTCGAGCGCGCCGGCGATCAGGGCGGCGTGCAGCAGGGCGCCGGCGTTGCGCGCGGCGTCCGCGTTCGGGAGGCGGCCGGTGCGGAGAGGGGCGTTGAAAGCAGCGCGGTCATCGGGCTCGCGGGAGAGCGGGTTCGCGCCGCGGCGCCACTCGACTCCGGCGCCGTCGTGGAGCGCCATCTGCCCCGCGTCGCCGGCGGCGGCGACGTGGGCGGCGCGTCGGCCCCAGGCCACCGGCTCGCGCGGCAAGGCCAGCGCGACGAAGCCGGCGGGCGGCTCGATGCCGGACGCGCCCAGGAGCGCGGCGGCCGCCATGCCGTGCGCGAGCGGCAGCGGGGCGCCGTGGCGGCCGAGCGCGTGCCACACCGCCACCGCGTCCTCCCAGCCGAGGCCGGCGCCGCCGACCGCTTCCGGCGCGAGGGCCAGAGGCAGGCCGAGCGCCTCCGCTTCGGCCCACAGCGCTTCGGGCCACTCGCCGCGCTCTGCCGCGCGCAGCACGTCGGGGCCGCCCGCGTCCGTCAGCAGCCGGTCCACCTGCTCGATGAGGATGCCGCGCAGGCTCTCGTCTTCGGCCATGGTCAGCGCAGCCCCAGTTGGCGGGCGATGATGCCGCGCAGGATCTCCCGCGTGCCGCCGCGGAGCGAGTAGGAGCGCGCGACCATCGTCACGTCGGCGAGCATCTCCTGCACGGCCGGCGGCGTGCGAACCGGGTCCATGAGGTCGCGCAGGCGTTCGGGCAGCGCCTGCTCGTAGTCGTTGCCGGCGTCCTTCACCAAGGCCGCTTCGCGCTCCGGCGTCCGGCCGTCCTGGAGCATCCCGGCGACGGCGAGCGACATCTGGCGGAGCGTGCCGGCGCGGGCGAGCAGGCGGCCCACCGCTTCGGGCGCGGCGGGTTCGTCGCGGAGGTCGTCCAGCGCGGCGGTGAGCAGCGGGAGCGAGGACAGGTAGCGCTCCGGCCCGGCGCGCTCGAAGGCGAGTTCAGCCGTGGCCTGCTTCCAGCCCTCCCCTTCCTTGCCGACCAGCATGGCGTCGGGGACGAACACGTCGTCGAAGGTGATCTCGTTGAAGCCCTCCTCGCCGGCGAGGTCGAGGATGGGGCGGATGGACAGGCCGGAGGAGCGCAGGTCCACCAGGAATTGCGAGAGGCCCTGGTGCCTCTGCTTGGGGTCGGGCGACGGGCTGGTGCGGAGCAGCGCGATCATGAAGTCGCAGCTGTGCGCGTTCGTCGTCCAGACCTTGCGGCCGTTGACGCGCCAGCCGCCGTCGACGCGCTCCGCCTTGGTGCGGAGGCTGGCGAGGTCGGAGCCGCTGTCGGGCTCCGAGAGGCCGATGGCGAAGGCGAGTTCGCCCTTGCAGATGCGGGGCAGGAACTCGCGGCGCTGCTCCTCCGTGCCGAGGCGCAGCAGCAGCGGGCCGCTCTGGCGGTCGCCGATCCAGTGGGCGGCGACGGGGGCGCCGACGGCGAGCATCTCCTCCAGAACGACGTAGCGCTCCAGCGCGGTGCGCTCGTGCCCGCCGTACTCCTTCGGCCAGGTCATGCCGATCCAGCCGCGCTCGCCGACGGCGCGGGAGAACTCGCGGTCGAAGCCCATCCAGGAATAGGCGCGGACGCGGGGCGACCAATCGCGGCCGGCTTCGGCCAGGAAGGCGCGGAGTTCGGCGCGGAGCGCGGGCGCCTCGGGCGGCGTGTCGCGGAGGTCGAAGCGCAGGCCGGGCATGGCGGGTGTTCCCTCCGGTGCTTTTGCCCTTGAGTGGCGCATCCGGCGCCCCGGCGCCACCCCCGGGCCTCGACACGCGCGGCACCGGCGGCTTTGCTGGCCCGGGAAGGAACCGGGTCGGGAGACGGCGGTGGAGAAGTTCGGCATCGGCCAGCCGGTGCGGCGCAAGGAGGACGTGCGGCTGCTGACCGGCCGCGGCGCCTACACGGACGACCTGGACCGGCCCGGCCAGGCCCACGCCTTCGTGCTCCGCTCGCCCCACGCCCACGCGCGCATCGCCTCGATCGACACGGAAGCGGCGCGGGCGGCGCCGGGCGTGCTGGCGGTGCTCACCGGGCGGGATGCGGAGGCGGACGGGATCGGGCGATTTCCGGTGATGGTGGACGTGCCGGGCAAGGGCGGCGAGAAGCTGTGGCCCACGCCGCGCGAGATCATGCAAACGGCGAAGGTACGCTACGTCGGCGACCCGGTGGCGCTGGTGGTGGCCGAGACGCGCCAGCAGGCGCAGGACGCGGCGGAGCTGGTGGAGGTGGAGTACGACGTGCTCCCCTGCGTGACGGACACGGCGGCCGCCGACCGGCCGGGCGCGCCGCCCGTGTGGGAGGAGCGCGGAAGCAACCTCTGCGTCCATTGGAGCAGCGGGCGGGAGGCGGAGGCCGACGCCGCTTTCGAGCGGGCCGCGCGCACGGTGCGGGTGGAGCTGGTCAACAACCGGCTGGTGGGCAACCCGATGGAGCCGCGCGTCGCCATCGGCGAGTTCGATCCGGCGACGGGCGGCTACACGCTGCACTCGCCGACGCAGGGCGTGATCCGGGTGCGGGACGGCTTGGCGCAGCACATCCTCAAGGTGCCCAAAGACAAGCTGCGCGTGGTCTCGCCCGACGTGGGCGGCGGCTTCGGGCTGCGCGGCAAGATCTTCCCGGAGAGCGGAATGGTGCTCTGGGCGGCGAAGCGCGTGGGCCGGCCGGTGAAGTGGCTGAGCGGGCGGAGCGAGACCTTCGTGTGCGACCCGCACGGGCGCGACCACGTGACGCGGGCGGAGATGGCCTTTGACGCGGAAGGGAGGGCGCTAGGCGTCCGGATACGCACGATCGCCGCCATGGGCGCCTACCTGCAGGACTTCGGGCCGCGCATCCCGACGGTGGCGGGCGGGCGCATCAACGGCACCGTCTACGACATCCAGGCGCTCAACGTTCAGGTGCGCTGCGTTTTCACCAACACCTCGCCGACGGACGCCTACCGCGGCGCGGGGCGGCCCGAGACCGCGTATGTGCTGGAGCGGCTGCTGGACGCGGGCGCGGCGGCGTTCGGGATCGGGCGCGACGAGATCCGCCGGCGCAACTACATCCGGCCGGAGCAGATCCCCTACACCAACGCGGCCGGCAACCCGATCGACAGCGGGCGCTTCGCCGAAACGCAGGACATGGCGCTGCGGTTGGCGGACTGGGCCGGCTTCCCCCGGCGGCGGGCGGAGGCGGCGAAGCGCGGCAAGCGGCGGGGCATCGGCATCGGCTACTTCATCGAGGCCTCGGGCGGGCAGCCGAGCGAGTGGGCGCGGGTGCGCTTCGAGAAGGACGGGACGGTGGCGCTTACGGTGGGCACCTTCAGCCACGGCCAGGGGCACGAGACGGCCTTCGCGCAGGTGCTGCACGAGAAGCTCGGCATCCCCTTCGACGCGGTGCGCTTCGAGCAGGGCGACACCGCCTTCGTCGAGACGGGCGGCGGCACCGGCGGCTCGCGCTCTTCCCAGATGGGCGGCGTGGCCATCGCGCGCGCCTCCGACCTGGTGGTAGCCAAGGGCAAGAGGCTGGCCGCTCACCTGCTGGAAGCGGGCGTCGGCGACGTGGAGTTCGCGGGCGGGGCGTTCCGGATCGTCGGCACCGACCTCCGCGCGGACTGGTCGCGGGTGGTGGAGCTGGCGCACGACCCGGCGCGGCTGCCGGAGGGCGAGGCGCCGGGGCTGGACGAGCAGTTGCTCTACACGCGCAACACGGAGTGCAATTTCCCCAACGGCTGCCACGTGGCCGAGGTGGAGGTGGACGGGGACACGGGCCAAGTGGAGGTCGTCCGCTACGCCGCGGTGGACGACGTGGGCAACGTCATCAACCCGCTGCTGGTCCACGGGCAGTCGCACGGCGGGATCGTCGCCGGGATCGGGCAGGCGCTGCTGGAGCACGCCGTGTACGACCCGGAGAGCGGGCAGTTCCTCACCGCCACCTTCCAGGACTACTGCCTGCCGCGCGCGGCGGACGCGCCCTCCTTCGACCTCGGCTTCAACGTGGTGCCCTGCCCCAACAACGACCTGGGCGTGAAGGGCGCCGGCGAGGGCGGGAGCTGCGGGGCGCCGCCGGCCGTGGTTTCGGCGGTGTGCGACGCGCTGGGCGTCCCGCACATCGACATGCCGCTGACGCCGGAGCGGGTGTGGCGGGCGATGGCGGCCGCCGCGTGAGCCAGCGGTTCGTGCCCGCCGTGTTCATGCGCGGCGGCTCCTCCAAAGGCGTGTTCTTCCACGCGCGCGACCTGCCGGCGGAGCGGGAGGCGATGGACCGGCTCCTCCTCTCGGCGCTGGGCAGCCCGGACCCCTATGGCCGGCAGCTCGACGGCATGGGCGGCGGCATCTCTTCCTTGTCCAAGGCGGTGGTCATCGGCCCGCCGACCCACCCGGAGGCGGACGTGGACTACACCTTCGCGCAGGTGGCGGTGGACCGGCCGGTCGTGGATTGGCGCGACAATTGCGGCAATCTTTCCTCCGCCGTCGGGCCCTTCGCGGTGGATGAGAGCTTGGTCCGCGTGGAGGACGGCGAGGCGGCGCTAGTCCGCATCCACCAGGTCAACACGCGCAAGCTGATCCACGCGCGGTTCCCGGTGCGGGACGGGCGCGCGGAGGTGCGGGGCGACTTCGCAATCGCCGGCGTTTCCGGCACCGGCGCGCGCATCCGGCTTGACTTCCTGGCGCCCGGCGGGACGCAGACCGGGGCGCTGCTGCCCACGGGCCGGGCGGCCGACGTGCTGGAGGTGCCCGGCTTCGGCTCGCTCCGCGCGACCCTGGTGGACGCGGCCAACCCCGCGGTGTTCGTGGCGGCGGGCGACCTCGGCCTGACCGGCGCGGAGTCGCCGGAGGAGCTGGAAGGCGACGCCGCGCTGATGGCCCTGCTCGACCGCGTGCGGCGCGCCGCCGGCGTCCTCATGGGGCTCGGCCCCTCGCCCGAGGCGGTGGGCTTGGCGAGCCCGCGCGTGGCCGCGGTGGCGGGGCCGCTCGCCGCCCGCACGCTCGACGGGCGGACGCTCGATCCCGGCGAGCACGACGTTTCGGTGCGGATGCTGTCCATGGGCCGGCCGCACCGCGCCGTGCCCATGACGGGGGCCATGGCGCTCGCCGTCGCCTGCCGCGTGGAGGGCACCGTCCCGCACGCGCTGGCGGCGCGGCGGGGCGGACGGCCCGGCGAGATCCGCGTGGCGCATCCTTCGGGCACCCTGACGGTGGGTGCGGAAGTGCGGCGCGACGACGGCAGTGGATGGCTCGCCGAGAGCGCCGTCGTGTTCCGCACCGCGCGCCGGCTGATGCAGGGCGCGGTCGCGGTGGACACCTGAGCAGCGGAGGACGTTGGCTTGCCCGATCACGCTAGGCGCTTCCGCGTCGGCTACCTTTCCCACGTGCCGCACCGGTCCTTCCTCGACACGGCGGCGGCGCAGCCGGCGCTGGAGGCGGTGCGGATACCGCTGGAGCAGCCCGAGGCGGCGGTGCTGGACGCGCTCGCCGGGTGCGACGCCTACTACTGCATGGCCTCGCGCGACGAGTTGCCGAAGCCCTTCCACGTCCACGCGACGCTGCTGTCGCGCCTGCCGAACTTGTTGATGGTGGGCAGCACCGGCGCGGGCTACGACCCGGTGAACCCCGCCGCTTGCACGGCGGCCGGCGTGCTGCTGGTGAACCAGGCCGGCGGGAACGCGGAGGGCGTGGCGGAGCACGCGGTCGGCATGATGTTGGCGCTGCTGAAGCGGATGCCGGAGGCGCAGGCGGCCATGCGCGCCGGCCGGGCCGCTGACCGCGGCGCGCTGATGGGGCGAGAGCTGCGCGGGCGCACGGTGGGGCTGGTGGGCATCGGCCACGTGGGCACGCGCACGGCGGAGATCCTGCGTCTCGCCTTTTCCTGCCGCGTGCTGGCCTGTGACCCCTACCTGGACGCCGCAACCGTCGCCGCGCGTGGGGCGGAGAAGGTGGACATGCCCACGCTGCTGGCGGAGAGCGACGTTGTGAGCCTGCACCTGCCGCTCTCGCCGGAAAGCCGCGGCATGATGGGCACCGACGCCTTCGCGCGGATGCGGCCGGGCGCGATCTTCGTGACCACGGCTCGCGGCTCCATCCATGACGAGCCGGCCTTGCACGCGGCGCTCGCCTCCGGGCACCTGGCCGGCGCGGGGCTGGACGTGTGGGAGCAGGAGCCGCCGCCGACGGACCATCCGTTGCTGGCGCTGCCGAACGTCATCCTCACCCAGCACACGGCCGGCGTCACGGACGAGAGCCGGGCCAACATCACCCGCATCGCGGCGCTGGCCTTCGCCGATGCAGCCGAGGGCAGGCTGCCGCCGCGCATCATCAACCCGGACGTGGTGCCGCGCTTCAAGGCGCGCTGGGAGGCGGCCTTCGGACGGCCCATGGCGGCGGGGACGGCGGCATGATCGACCTCGTCATCAGCGGCGATTGCGTGGTCACGCCGCACGACATCGGCCCGGCGGACGTCGCCATCGGCGGCGGCAAGGTGGTGGCCGTGGCGGCGCGCGGCGGCTTCCCCGTCCCGGATGGCGCGCGCAAGGTCGACGCCACGGGCAAAGTCGTGATGCCCGGCGGCATCGACCCGCACACGCATTGCCTGTGGCCGATCCCCGGTCCCGATGGCGGAGTCAGCCTCACGCAGGGGCCGTCCGTGGTGGGGCGCGCGGCGCTGCACGGCGGTACCACCACCCTCATCGATTTCACGCGCTGGACGCACGGGCGGACCGTGCAGGAGGCGATCGAAGGGCGCATGGCCGACTGGGCGGCCGACGGCTGCGCCTGCGATTGGGCGCTGCACACCATGGTGGAAGGCGACCTGCCGCCGGAGGTGCCGGCGCAGCTCGGCGAGGCGATCGAGGCCGGCCACCCCACCGTCAAGATCTTCACCACCGACATCACGCCGAGCCGCAAGGGCCGGATGGTGGACTTCGGCGATATCTGGGAGGTGTTCCAGGTGCTGGCGAAGCGCGGCGGCCTCGGCGTCATCCACGCCGAGGACAACGACATCGTCATGCACATGTATGCCAAGCTGTTCCGCGAGGACCGCGCCGGCTTCGAGAACATGGCGGAGGTCCACAACACCCTCTCCGAAGACCTATCCTTTCGCCGCGTGATGCGCTTGGCGGAGAAGGTGCCGGGGACGGCGCTCTACATGATGCACGTCTCGGCCGGCGACGGGGTGCGGGCGATCCGCGAGGCGCAGGCCAAGAACCTGCCGATCTACGGCGAGTCCCTGCACCAGTACATGCTCTACACGGAAGCCGATTACCGGCGGCCGAACGGGCAGATCTACCACACCTACCCGTCGCTCAAGTCGCAGGCGGACCAGGACGAGCTGTGGCGCGGCACGCTGGACGGCTCCATCAACTGCGTCGCCACGGACGAGCTGTGCTGCTCGCTCGCGGTGAAAACGCAGGGCAAGCGCATCGACGACACCACGGGCGGCAACTCGGGCGTGGAGCCGCGGGTGGCGGTGATGTACTCGGAGATGGTGGGCAAGCGCGGCTACCCGCTGCGGCGCTTCGTCGATCTCGTCTCCACCAACGCGGCGCGGATCATGGGCCTGTACCCGCGTAAGGGCGCCATCGCTCCGGGCTCGGACGCCGACATCTGCATCCTGGACCCGGCCTTGAAGCGCGAGGTGCGGGCGGAGGCGCTGCACGAGAGCGACTACACGCCCTGGGAAGGCCGCGCCGTGGACGCTTGGCCCTGCATGACGATCCTGCGCGGCCAAGTGGTGGTGGAGGACGAGCGCTGGGTCGGCGGCGACGGGCGCGGCGGCCAGTGGCTCTCGCGTCGCGTACCGGAGGAGATCCGCGCCGGCGCCTCGCTGTAGGATGACGCCACCGGAGCTGCGCGCGCTGGTTTCGGACAGCTTGGCGCTGTGGGGCGTGGCGGCGGCGGTCTCGGTGGCGAAGGACGGCGTCGCCCTCCTCGCGCCTGACGGCACGCCGCTCCGCGTCCGTCCGGCGGGGGTGGAAGAACGCCCGGTGCGCTGGTGGCTGGAGCGGCCTGGGCAGCGGCGACCTTGCACCTCCGTCCTCGGCCTGCTGCGCGGGCTGCGGAACGCGGTGGGCGCGGGCGAGGCGGCGAACGCGCGGCGGCTGCGCGTCGCCATACCCGGAGCATGATTCCCGTCCTGGTCGTGACCGGCTTCCTCGGAGCCGGCAAGACCACCCTGCTCCGCCGGTTGCTGCGCGATCCGGAGTGGGCGGACACGGCCGTGGTCGTCAACGAGTTCGGCGAGGTGGCGCTGGACCACGCGCTGGTGGCGGCGAGCGATGACACGCTGGTGAGCCTTTCCACCGGCTGCCTGTGCTGCGCCGCGCGGGGCGACTTGGCGGAGACCCTGCTGGACCTGCGCCGCAGGCGCGACGCCGGCGAGGTGCCGCGCTACGCGCGCGTGGTGGTGGAGACGTCCGGCCTCGCGGACCCGGCGCCGATCCTGCACGCGCTGGCGACCGACGCGGCCGTCGCCGAGACGCACCGCCTCCTCTCCGTGGTGGCGCTGGTGGACGCGGCGCGCGGCGCGGCTGCGCTGGACCGCCACCCGGAGGCGCGGCGGCAGGCGATGCTCGCCGATCGTTTCGTGCTGACCAAAACGGACCTGGCGCCCGGCGCGGAGGCGGCGTTGGCGGCGCGGTTGGGGGCGCTGAATCCCGCGGCGCCGGTGCTCGCCGCCGCGCACGGGGCTGTGCCGCCGAAATGGCTGTTGACGCCGGGGACGCACGGCGAGGCGGGCCCGGAGGCGCTGGCGGCGTGGCTCGACGCGGTCGGCGGCCACGCGGCCGAGCACAGCCCCGGCCTCGCCGCCGTCGCCATCGAACGCGAAGCGCCGCTCGCCGCGGCGGCGCTCGCCTTGTGGATGCAGGGCTTGGCGGAGCACGCCGGGGAGCGGCTGCTGCGGCTGAAAGGCGTGGTGCGATTGGTGGAGGCGCCGGACCGCGTCCTCGCCGTGCACGCGATCGGGCACGTGGCGCACCCGCCGCAATGGTTGGAAGGGTGGCCGAGCGGCGATCGGCGGAGCCGCTTGGTGGTGATCGGCCAGAACATCCCGCGGCACTTCCCGGCGCGCCTCCTCGCCGCGGTGGAAGCGGAGGTCGCGGAAGAGGCGGGACGCGCCGCCTCGCCCGGGTCTGGACAACCCGCTTTTGGGCGCTAATAAGAGCCCCGCCGAGGCGCGGCGCGGGCCGGGCATCGAGCGCGGGCGCATAGCTCAGTTGGTAGAGCAGCTGACTCTTAATCAGCGGGTCGTAGGTTCGAGCCCTACTGCGCCCACCATCCCGCGGTCGGCCAACCCTCAAGGGAGGCCCGAGCGCATGCCGGACCAATCCCAGGGCGAAGAGCTGGACTCGGCCACGGCGTCGGAGTTGTTGGCGTCGCTCGGCCGCATGGGGCTCCTGGCGCCCGGCGAACGCCCGCCCTTGCGCCCGCTCACCGGCGGCGTGTCGTCGCTGATCGTGCGCGCGGACACGGCGCGCGGGCCGGTGTGCGTCAAGCGGGCGCTCCCCAAGCTGAAGGTCGCGGCGGATTGGTTCGCGCCGGTCGCGCGCAACCGCGCCGAGGTCGCGTGGATGCGGGAAGCGGCGCGGTCCGCGCCCGACGCCGTCCCCGCCGTGCTGGCTGAAGACCGAGAGGCGGACGCCTTCGCCATGCCGTTCCTCGACCCGGTCGAGTACCCGGTGTGGAAGGCGCGGCTCATGGCCGGGCGAGTCGAGCCGGGCACGGCGGCGGCGGTCGCCCGCGTGCTGGCCGCGATCCACGCCGACACGGCGGCGCGGCCCGCGCTGGAAGGGGCTTTCCGCAACGACGCGGACTTCCGCGCGCTCCGGCTCGACCCGTATCTCGCCGCGACGGCCGAGGCGCACCCGGACCTCGCGCCCGCGCTCCAACGGCTGATCGAGACCACCGCGCGGACCCGCCTCGGTTTGATCCACGGCGACGTCAGCCCGAAGAACATCCTGGTCGGCCCGCGCGGCCCGGTGCTGCTCGACGCGGAGTGCGCGACCTGGGGCGACCCGGCCTTCGACCTCGCCTTCTGCTTGAACCACCTGCTGCTGAAGGCCGCTTGGCGCCCGGCCGACTCCGGCCGCTACGGCGCGTGCTTCGCGGCGTTGGCGGACGGGTACTTGGCCGGCGTCGGGTGGGAGCCGCCGGCGGCGCTGGAGCGGCGCGCGGCGGCCTTGCTGCCCGGCCTGCTGCTGGCCCGCGTGGACGGCAAGTCGCCGGTGGAATATCTCACGGAGGAACGCGACCGCGCGCGGGTGCGCCGAGCGGCGCGCGCGTTGCTGCTGGAGCCGCCCGCGGACCTGCGGGAGCTGCGGCGCCGCTGGGAAGGGGACGCCACGACGTGAAGACGCGCATCACCGGAGTCCACGGCCGCCGCATCTGGGACTCGCGCGGGCGCCCGACGGTCGAGGTCGAGGTGGCGTTGGCGGGCGGCGCCACCGGCCGCGGCATCGCCCCGGCCGGCGCGTCGCGCGGCAGCAACGAGGCGATCGACCTCCGCGACGGCGGCGCCGCGCTCGGCGGCTACGGCGTGCGCGGCGCCCTGGCGAACGTGGAAGGCGAGATCGCCCGCGCGCTGGTGGGCCGCGACGCCGCGGACCAAGCGGGGGCGGACGCCGCGCTGCTCGCGCTGGACGGCACGCCGAACAAGTCGCGGCTGGGCGGCAACGCGACGGTCGCCTGCTCGCTCGCGGTGCTGCACGCCGCCGCCGCCGCCGAGGGTGTGCCGCTCTGGCGCCACCTGTCCGCGGGCGGCCCGGTCTCGGTGCCCCTGCCGGAGATCCAGATCTTCGGCGGCGGCGCCCACGCCGGGAGGCGCATCGACATCCAGGACCTGATGGTGATGCCGGTCGGAGCGGCGAGCTTCGACGAGGCGTTGGTGATGGTGGCCGAGGTGTACCGCGCCGCCGGCGAGTTGATGGCCGAGGCCGGGCGCCGCGCCGGCGTCGCCGACGAGGGCGGCTGGTGGCCCGACTTCGCCTCCAACGAGGAGGCGCTGGACGCATTGGCCCGCGCCATCGAGCGCGCCGGCTACCGCAACGGCGAGGTGGCGATCTCGCTCGACATCGCCGCGTCGGAACTCCGCCGCGACGGGCGCTACACGATCGCGCTCGAAGGCCGCAGCTTCTCCACCGAGGAGTGGCTCGACATGCTGCTCGGCTGGGTGCTGCGATACCCGATCGCCTCCGTCGAGGACCCCGTGGCCGAGGACGACGCGGCCGGCATGGCGGCGTTCACCGCGGCGGTCGGCGACCGCGTGCAGGTGGTCGGCGACGACTTCCTGGTGACGAGCGCCGCGCGCGTCGGAGCGGCGCGGCGCGACGGGGCCTGCAACGCGGTGCTGATCAAGCCGAACCAGGCCGGCACGGTCACGGAAACCCTCGCCGCCCTGCGCGCGGGCAAGGAGGCCGGTTGGGGCACGATCGTCTCCGCCCGCTCCGGCGAGACCGAGGACACGGCGATCGTCCACCTCGCCGTCGGCTGGGACGCGGGGCAGTTGAAGGTCGGCTCATTCGCGCGCTCCGAGCGCATGGCGAAGTGGAATGAAGCGCTCAGGATCGAGGAGGCGCTCGGCGCGGAAGCGCGCTTCGCCGGCCCCGCCGCGCTCGGCCGCTCGCGCCCGCGGTGAGCGCGCCGCCCCCAACGAACGGAACCGCCGCCATGCACAAGATCGTCTTCCTCGACCGCTCCACGATCGCGCCGCAGATCAAGCTGCGCCGCCCGTCTTTCCCGCACGCATTGGTGGAGCACCAGCAGACCGCCCCGGGG
>Ga0058700_1000543_pt1 | contig 13601 bp, 11 predicted proteins | sample AgamicAtAme_FD_71365 | JGI IMG/M metagenome (GOLD analysis project Ga0058700, IMG submission 71365) | Agave microbial communities from Guanajuato, Mexico - At.Am.e | ecosystem: Host-associated > Plants > Phyllosphere > Phylloplane/Leaf | place: Guanajuato, Mexico | collected 2012-06-07 | reverse complement strand
TCCGGCAGCGCAGCACCCCCGCCGCCAACGCCAACTTCGAAATTCCCCGCGTAACCCGCCTCACCTCCACCGAAGGCGGACGAAACCGCCAGGGACAGGCGAGGGTTCCAAAAGAGCATCCCTGGCCCTAAGCGCCTGACGCGCTCGTCGCCCTCGCCGAGCTTGGTGGCCGAGCCGCGACAGCGGCGCTTACCTCGGCGTGATAGAGGCTGGCCACCAAGCCGCCGTTGAGCATCATCGTGCGGAATGACGGAAGGGGGTGCGGTCGTGGCGGCCGGTGAAGCAACAGCAGGGGAGGCGGTCCCCGCTTTGCAGCCCGTGGACAAGGCGGACCTCGACGCGGTTCGCGGCTTTTTGCCAGGCAAGCTCCTTGGGCGCATGGCAGCGCTGCTGGCGCTCGGCATCCTCGCTCTCGCCCAGATGGGCGCCCTTGACCTCGCATTGCGTAACGTCCTCGGCCTGGACCTCCCGCGCGACCCGCTATTGAAGTTTGGGGTACTCGGGGCGTTGCCCGCCGCGGTGGTGGTAGCGCAGCTCTTGGTCGAGTGGCGGGCGCGGGCGCAGGCGCGTCGCATCCGCGCCCGCACTGTCGCGGTCGCGGATGCGAAGGAGCGCCACTTCCGCGTCGGCCCCTACGAGGCGATCGACCGGGCAGCGTTCCACCGCGCCGACGGCGAGCACGAGAAGGTGATGCGCTGGATCCTGGCCGCGCCCGAAGGCGCGGTTCCGCTTTACCTGACCGGCGACTCCGGAACTGGCAAGAGCTCCCTCCTCAGCGCTCACGTGGTGCCGAAGCTGAAGGAGGCTCGCTGGACCGTGGCGCAGGCCCGCGCCTACGGCGACCCCGAAGCGCAGCTCCGCTCGGCGCTGGCGCCGCATCTGCCGCCGGAGATGCGCGGCGGCACGGCGACTACAGAAGCTCCGCCAACGACGCGCGCCTTGCTGGAGGAGGCAGCGCGCCAGGTGCCCGGGAAGGACCGGCTGCTGGTGCTGCTCGACCAGTTCGAGGAGTTCGTAGTTCTGCACGAACCCGCAGCGCGTGAGGGCTTTGCGACCCTACTGCGCGATCTCGCCGCGCGGCCGGTGCCCGGGCTCGTGCTGCTGCTGGTGCTGCGCAGCGAGTACGAGGTGCACCTGGAGGAGCTGGGCCTGCCGCCGCTCCGGCTCGGCGAGAATCTATGGAAGGTGCCGCGCTTCACCCTCGGCGCGGCGCGGCGCTTTCTGGAGAAGGGCAGGCTCGGGCTGGAGCCGGAGGTGGTGGACGCGCTGGTCGCCGGCGCAGCGCGCCTGGATGACACTCTGGGGCTGGTGCGGCCGATCACCGTCAATCTGCTGGGCCACATCCTGGCCGAGGGCGAGCGCGTTCGGCCGGAAGGCATGGACGCGGGGCGGCTGATGCTTGGGTACGTGCGCCAAGCTGTCGAACACCCAGACGTGCGCCACTTGATGCCGCGGCTGCTGCCGCACCTGGTCACCGAAGCAGGCACCAAAGCCCCGGCCACCGAGGCCGAGCTGGCGTCGCGCACCAGCCTGAAACCGGCGGAGGCCCGCGCCTGTCTCAACATCTTAATGGAGCGTGCCCTGGCGCGGCCGCTAGACGCGCGGCGGGCCACCTGGGAGCTGTCGCACGACTTCGTGGCGCGGTTGGTGGGGCAAGCCCTCGGCCGGCTGCGGGCGGATCGCTTGCGCCGGGCCTTAGCCTATGCCGCGCCCACGCTGCTGGTGCTGACCATCGCTGGCACGGCAGGGACGGTCGTATGGACCAAGACGGCGGAGGATCGGGCGCGGGCCAGCCTCCAGGCGACAGGGATCCACCTTGAAGAGCGGGAGGGTGGCGCTTTGGCGGCACTGGCCGTTACTCCAACTGTGGCCTCGGCCCTGCCGCAGGCGCAGCGTGCAGTTCGGCATTTTTCCGCGCGGATTGTCCAAGCAAACCTGTTCCAACCCGAGCTGCTTCAATGTGAAAGCGGCGAAACTTGCTTCCCCCAGCTACGAGTTATCTACCTGCAAGGGCTTCACGGAACTCCAACTCCGGTTGACTTGGCGCCACTCGCCAAGCTCGCCGCGCTGCAGACATTGCACTTGGCGAACACCAGCGTCGTAAACCTCACGCCGCTCACCGGCCTCATTGCACTGCGGGAGCTGCGCCTTGCGAACACCCGCGTCGCGGACCTCACGCCGCTCGCCGGCCTGACCGCGCTGCGGTCGCTGGACTTGTCATACACATCCATCGCCGACTTCGTACCGCTTGCCAAGCTCACCGCGCTGCAGACGCTGGACCTGTCGTACACATCCATCGCCGACCTCGCGCCGCTCGCCAGATTAGCCGCGCTGCAGACGCTGGACCTACGGGGCTCCTCCATTACCGATCTTACGGCGCTCGCCGGCCTCGTTGCGCTGCAAACGCTTCGCTTGGAAAATACATCCATTGCCGACCCCGCGCCGCTCGCTAGCCTCGTTGCTTTGCGGGAGCTGCACCTGGCAAATACCTCCATCACTGACCTCAGGCCGCTCACCAAGCTAATCGCATTGCAGACGCTGCGCCTGCGGGATACCCGAATTACCGACCTCGCGCCGCTCGCCGGCCTCGCTGCTTTGCGGGAGTTGGACCTGCGGGACACCCGAACTACCGACCTCGCGCCGCTCGCCAGGTTCGCCGCGCTACAGACGTTGAACCTGCGAGGCACCCGCGTCGCCGACCCCGCGCCGCTCGCCGGCCTTGCCGCGCTCCAGACGCTGGACCTTTCGTACACCGATGTCGCGAACCTCGCGCCGCTCACCAAGCTCGCCGCGTTGCGGGAGCTGGAATTGTCGTACACCCCCACCACTGACCTCGCACCGTTGCACCAAGTCGAACTACGAGTGGTGCATTCCTTACAGCGCACCGCGCTCAAGCTCCCACCCGGTGCCACATCCTGGCGCTTCATAACGGTACGTTAGCAATGCTTCGCGGTGGGAGCTGACGTAAGGACGGCGCTACTACCACAGCCGGGGTTGAGCGTTTGGCCAGCATCCGAGCAGTGCGCGCCACACCGACTGTGGATCGGCGTGGGAGATGGGCTCTGTCGCTGGTTGCGTGCTGATCATGCCGTGCTGCGCGCCTTCCTCGTGGAGGACGCGTGGAGTATTGGCCCTGCTACCGCCGCAAGCTGACCGCGCTCGGCGTCGCCACCGCCGCCGGCCTGCGCGACCTGTCGCCGAAGCGGGCGCGCGCGCTCGGCACCGTCACCCTGGAACGCACGGTGCTGGAGCTGGGCGGCCTGTCCTGCCTCGCGCTGGAAGACGTGGCACCGCAGCGCAATGACATGGCGGTGACGCGCAGCTTCGGGCGGCCCGTCACCTCCCTCGACGAACTGCGCGAGGCGGTCGCCGCCCACGCCACGCGCGCCGGCGAGAAGTTGAGGGCACACGGCCTGGTCGCGGGCCGGCTCGCCGCCTTCTTCCACACCTCGCGGTTCCGAGACGACGGCCCGTGTCACCACGGGCAGCGCTCGACGCGCTTGGTGCCGATGACGGCCGACACCCGCCAGCTCATCGGCGCGGCGCAGCGCTGCGTGGAAGCGGCTTGGCACGGCGGGCGCGGATGCCGCTACGTGAAGGCCGGCGTGCTGCTGGACGACCTCTGCCGGCCGGAGGACGCGCCCCCCGCCCTCTTCGCGGCCCCCTCGCCGCGCAGCGACGCGCTCATGGCGGCCATGGACCGGGCCAACGCCAAGTTCGGACGCAACACCGTGTTCCCGGCGGCGATGAGCATCGAGCGCGGCCGGAAGCTGCGCGCGGCGCACCACTCGCCCCGCTACACGACCAGGCTGGATGAGCTGCCCCGCGTCCTGGCCTGAAATGCTCGGGCAGCTCCCGCCGCCTCCCCGGAGCCGGAAACGTCTCGGCGCGGCGCGTGCGAGGCGCCGGGGCCGGAGCGGCGTTCGCCCGCGCCGGAATCGAGGGGTGGACATGCCGTCCGTCCACTCTCAAACGGTCGTTTGAGAGTGGACGGAGAGAGTCGAATCTGGTCCTTTGGCGCTAAAGCAAGGCGGTTGTTGATGAGCGGCATCTTCTCTGAGCGTCACGGTTACAAGGCTTCAGAGAAGCCTGTGATCTACCGAGAACACGCAAGTCCCAACTTACGCACAATGATCGTGCATCTCGCCGAAAAGCATGGTTTGTTTCCTAGCTCTATCCGAAATGTACTTTGTTCTTATCTCCTTGTTGCCCCTGACGCCAGCAATTGGTCAGAATACCCTAATATAGATGGTGAATGTCGCAACCTCATAAATGAATGCGAGTGGTTTGAAGTCTATGATATAGTTGAACAACTCGCCTATCGGTTGTTTGCAGATGAACAAACTGGAGAGGCCGCTTTAAAATTTCAGTCCGATATAAACAGACTTTTTGTCAAAGATGGCGCAGGCTGGCAGATGAGTCAGTTTCAGATTTACGCTCGCGGCTCCGAACCTTTCAATGTTATGACAAAAGAGGCTCAGAAAGTTTTGGGTGCTAGCGGCAACCAAACCGCGGCCTCAGAAATACACGAAGCCATCAAAGACATCTCCCGGCGACCTCAACCCGACAAAACCGGGGCAGTGCATCATGCCATGGGGGCTATCGAATGCATGGCACGATCTGTGTCAGGTGATGGCAAGTCAACGCTTGGGGAAATAATCAAAAGCAAGTCAAAGAATCATGGCATTCCAGCTCCGCTGGATGACGCTCTTTCAAAAATGTGGGGATATGCTTCAGAGCGTGGCCGACACATCCGAGAAGGTTTAGAGCCCAACTTTGAGGAAGCCGAGCTAGTGGTTACTGTTGCGGCTGCGGTTTGCACCTACTTGGCGCGGAAAACCGCATGAGTTTTGTTGCTTACTACAGAGTTTCAACGGATCGCCAGGGGCAATCCGGCCTCGGCTTGGACGCGCAACGCGCGGCCGTGGCCGGCTTCGTCGCCGGCCGGGGCGAGCTGGCGGCCGAGTGCGTGGAGGTCGAAAGCGGCCGGAGAACCGACCGGCCCGAGCTGATCCGCGCCCTCGACCTGTGCCGGCAGCGCAGGGCCGTGCTGGTGATCGCCAAGCTCGACCGCCTGGCGCGCAACGTCCACTTCATCTCCGGCCTGATGGAGAGCGGCGTCGAGTTCCGGGCGGTGGACATGCCCGACGCCAACCGCCTCACCCTGCACATCCTGGCCGCCGTCGCGGAGCACGAGCGCGAGATGATCTCGGCGCGCACGACCGCCGCCCTGGCCGCCGCCAAGGCGCGGGGCGTGCGGCTGGGGTCCCCCGACCCGGCCGCCGCCGCCGCGCGCGGCCGGGCCGTGCTGGCGGCGGCGGCCGCGCCGGCGCGGGAGAGGGCGGTCCCCATCATCCGCCGGCTCAGGGCCGACGGGCTGAGCCTGCGCGGCATCGTGGCCGCTCTGGTGGCCGCGGGCGTCCCGCCGCCGCGGGGCCGGGCATGGCACCCGGAGACGGTGCGGAAGTTGTCGATGCCGCAGCACTCTCGCGGGTGAGCCATGGCGGACGAGCAGCGCGAGGCATTCCAGAACCCGGCCTCGGAGATCCTCTGGGGCTACCTGGGCGTGCTCGACCGCATCTACGGCATGTACAGCGACTGCGTCCTGGCGACCGCGGTTTTGGCGAAGAGGGTCGAAGACCTGACGGAAGCGAATCCCGGGGCGAGGATATTCTTCGGAAGGGGCCGGCCCGATCGCGACGAAGCCGAATACGTCCACAGTGTCCATAGGCAAGAGTGCATCGGGCGGAACTCAGAAGGCGGAGGCAACCACGCCCTGCTCGCCCAATCCACACTGGTCTTCGCATACTCGGTGTGGGAGCACGCGAGGGCAGCGTACGCCGACGCCGTCGGACAGATGACGGACGGCATCAAGTGCGACGCCATGGGCGACCTCAGGATTTACAGGAACGCCATAGCGCACAACGAAGGCGTGCTTGACAAGCCGACATCTGTTCTGGGTTTCGTGGCCCTGGGCGAGCACATAATTCTTTCTCAACTCCAGATGGAGGAGCTGTTCAGCATACTATTTTCGGAGATAAGCGTTTTGAACGAACGCACGGTCGGCGAGGCTCTGCCCGTGACCTTCAGGCGTCGCCTCAACCCCTCCGGCGAGTTCCCGAACCAGAGCCGAAGCGACGCGACGTAGCGCATGGCAAAGGGCGTTATCATGCATTAACGCGGCCATGCTGCAAGAACGCACTGAAAGCGCCTTCACCACTATTAGCGCTATTATAGCTTTCCGCCCCGGTTTGGATGGCGGAGGGCGACGTGCCGACGATCGAGATCGACTTCGAGGTGTTCAAGCACCTCACCATGCGGCGCACGTCGGAGGATCGTTCCTGCAACGACGTGCTGCGGGAGTTGCTGGAACTGCCGGTTGACAGGGCTGGCTACGGTGCCGCCGCCGGGCCGAAAGGCGGCTGGGTCTCCAAGGGCGTCCACTTCCCGGAAGGGACGGCGCTGCGGGCCACCTACAAGGGAAAGCAGCACTTCGGCGCCATCGAGGACGGCGGGATCGTCGTCGGCGGCAAACCGGCGACGAGCCTTTCCAACGCCGCGATGCTTGTCACCGGCAATAGCGTGGACGGGTGGAAGTTTTGGGACTGCCGCTTTCCGGGCGAGGCCTCCTGGCGCAGCGTGGCGAGCCTGCGCGAAGCGACCCGGGCTTAGCGGCGGGCCTGGCTGGCAGCGGCCGGGGTGCTTCGACGGCACTTGCCTGTTCGTGTGGGTGGGAAGCCGCAACTACGCGGAGATCAAGGAGACGGCCCAGATGCCGTTTGCCGGCGCATCGAGCAACACCGTTGCGGCACGCCTTGGCAGGTGGCGATTACTCTTCCGCCCTCAGCCCCGAAATCTTCAACGCAGCAACTATCCGGCGACGGCCTGCCGCAAGCGCTTCTCCGTCGGCCTCGCCCGCGCAGCAAGCTGGACCCGCTGACCGGCGGCCTGGAACAGAATGTCCTGGAACGCCTGCCAGCCATCCTCGCGCTTCCTGTAGGCCTCGACCTCCAACCTGCGCGCCTCGTCCAAAGCCGCCGTGAAGCTATCGCTGGCTTGGTCGAATGTTGCTTGAGGGACCCGAGGGAAACGAAACCTCCTGATGTCTTCTTCGCTCACGGCCGTCTGGCCGCTGGCGCCGCTCTCGGCGCGCTGGAACTGGATTTGCCCCATGGGCGAGCACAGCAGGTAGGCCAGGAGCATCGGCGACATGCCGCGCGGCCGCAGTACGGCGACATGGCTGTCCACGGTGAAGCCGCAGTCCACGGGTTCGCCGTCCTCGCCTTTGGGTCTGCGGAACACCGCCGCCTTGCCGATGCTCGTGCCGCCATCGGTGGTGAGCAGCACGTCCTCGTCCCGTAGCTTACGCCCCTCTCCCAAACCCTCGTAATCCTGGTTCGAAATGCGACGGCACAAGCCGAGGACAATGCCGAGAGGGCGAACCGCGCCGGTGTTCACCACCAAGGCGCCCTCGTCCTGGGTGTCGTCCAGGTAGTTCGGCTGCTTGCCCTTCACGAACGGCTCAGGGAGAAACTCGTTCAGGAAGAAGGTCGGAACCCGGTCTAGCACCGCGTCGAGTTGGACGCTGCTGGGCGAAGCCTGTTTCGCGTCGATGCGCAGCGTCGGGTTGCGCGCGACAACTTTCAGGCTTGCGGTGGCGCGGAGCGGGAGCGGCATGCCTACCTCCACACCACGTCGGTGGCCATGCAGTCCAGGACGGTCTTGGCGCCAGCACGATTCACGCAGATCCTCACGTCCTCGTTCGCGAGATGCAGGTTCGGGACATCCCTGCCCGACCGCTTGCCGACGAACGTGGCCAGCTGGTTCTCCCGCACCCTCTCGCCGCGTCTGCTAAGCTTGAATCCAACCTCCTCGACCGCGTAGCAGGGCCACGCAGCGTCGAGCCGCGCCGCGACCGCCCCAAACACCGCCTGCCTGACAAGGTCCTGGAACCCGGGCGTTCGCAGCAAATCCTGGTAGTGCCGCGCCGCGTCCTGCGTACTGTCGGTGCCTCGCGGCAACTTGAAGGTCAACGGTCCTCCGTTCTGGCCTCGCCTCATGACCCAGAGCGTGTCCGGGCCGACTGCAGCAAGTGCTCCGAGGACCGCCGCCTCCAAATCGCCAGGCGAAGCGAACCTACGCACGGCCGCGACAGTCAGGTGGCGCCTCGCCGTTGCGACGTGCGCCTGCACCCTGGCCAGCTCTTCGGACCATGTCCGGTCCCAGTGCTCGATCTCCGTGGGCAGCTTCTTCTGGGCGAATAGCAAGCTCGTCAGGGTCGGAGTGTCGACGAAGATGTGCCTGGGCATCGTGACCACGGCGCGGACGTGAAACATGCGCATCAGGAACAGGCGCGTCTCAGGGTCGGCCGCGTTCAAAATGGATTCCGGCAGCACGACCGCGAGACGCCCGTTCGGCCGCAACAGCTGAAAAGCCCGTTCGATGAACAGCGCCTCCGTCGGAGTGTTCGACGGCAGCGCGAATGCCCGCATCAGGGTCTGCCGCGTTTCGGGCGACAAGGTCACCCCGAAGGGCGGATTCGAGATGACCACGTCGAACGTTTCACACATTTGGGGCGGGTAGGCGTTCTTGGGCAGGCTCCGGGCAGGCGCACCAGCCGGCCGAAGGCGTGCGTCGTGGTAGGCGCCGATCGGCTTGTAGGCGTCTTCCTTGAACAGGTGGGCCACCCCGTCGCCATGCAGCACCATGTTCAGCTTGGCCGTCATCGCCATGATGAACTTGGGGTCGAACCCGTACAGAAAGTCCCTGGCCCAACCGTTCGGCGAGGCGTCGCTGAGGTGTTGGTTGAGAAAGTCCTCGTCGCTCTCTGTCCGTGCGAACCTCGGGCGGTTGGACCTCACCTCGTCGGTGATGGCGTGCATCGCGTGCAGGAGGAACGTGCCGCTCCCGCACGCCGGGTCGAACACGTAGGGCAGCCGCTGCTCCGGGTGGGTGGCTTCGCGCCATTTCCTGCGCGTCAAGTCGCGCAGGCCGACTGCCTCCACCATGAACCGGACAATGTTGTCATGGGTGAAGTACATGCCCCGGTCTTGCTTGAACCCGGCCCGCAGGATCTTCTCGAAGAATGCCCCGATGATGTCAGCGTTGAGCGCGGCGCCCTTGGTGAGTGCCATGCCCTCCAGCTGCTGCACGACCGACTTCACACGCTCGGGCGCGAACCGGCGGGAGTCTATCTCGTCCGACCCGGCCGGGTCGATGTAGTGCCGGTACGCGCGGGCGTACAGCTCGCTCACGCGGCGGAAGACCTCCTCGGCGGACTCCGGCTTGCCCAGGGGCATCAGGATTTGGAACTCGTAGTGGCTTCCGGTCTGGGTGTTCTTCTCGGAATAGATTTTGGCCAGCAAGCAGCGGAGCAGGTCCTCGAACAGCTGATTGTCGGGATGTTCTGAGAAGAATTCGTTGTGGAAGGAGGTGGCTACCGCCGTGAACTCGGCCAGCGTGCAGGTTGTTTTGAGGTCTCTTGCGCCGCCGCGGGTGTACGGCTCGTAGTCCGGCTCGAAGTACTGGCGCGGGAAGGCCGGCACCACGGGCATGCCGGCGGCGACCCAGGCGTCGTAGTCCTTGTGCTCGCGGTAATCGATGCAGCGCTCCCTCAGCTCCGGCTCGGCCGTCAGGGGGTCGATGGTGGCGCAGACGATGAACGTGGGCGCGCCCTCGGTGAGGAGCGGCACCGTCCCGAACAGCTGCAGCCTCGTCGCGCTCTCAAGTTCGCCCGCGTACGCCTCGGCGGACTTCAGCTCCCAAGCGGCGTAGGGACGGCCGTCGCCGTCCAGGACGATGATGTCCATCTCGTCGGCGCTCGACCCGGCGGAACCGTGCGCGATATGCCTCTCGTGCACCAGCCGGTCCACAGGATAGCCGAGCCGCTTGACCAGCAGGACGCAAGTTAGGGCATGCACCCACTCTTCGGGCGTGAGCGGTTTCGAGTTACTTTCGTCCGAACGTATGCTCGGTGAGTAGTGGACGAGGCTGCCCTGTGGGTCCGGCCGTCGCTCAAGGCGGACGACCTCCTGGTCAGGGTCGAGTTCCACTATGGCCCGCGCGTACCATTCCTGCTGTGCGCTGGTCAGAGGCATCAAGTCTTCCCGCTACGGCACGTCGAGGCGCCTGGGGAAGGCCTTCGACCCATTCGGACTCCAGCAGAATTCCAGAGCCGGCGCGTGCCGGCAAGTTCGACGGGCAAACGCCTCCACATACGCATCGCGGCTTGGTCAAACCCGCAGTGCGCCCACTGCGAGCACCCGCCTCACCTGCTCCGGCCTCCGCCCCATACGTCCTGCGGGACGTCCTGTGGGCGTTGGCACGCCCGCCCTCGCCGAGCGGCGCGGGAACATGCCCCATTGGCAGCGGCGTTCCTGCGCCGCACCGCGCGTCCGGCTCGCGCCATGGCCCACGCTCGGCCAGCCGCCCGGGATTGGCCGGCCAACGTGCGCGAGCTGTAGGCACCAGTTTTGCACCCGCTTTGGGCCGCGGCGTCGTGCCCGTCACTCCGGCTCGTCTTCCGCCGCCCCGAAGCGCCGCTCCGCCTCCGGCGCCCGCGCCGCGGCCAGCAGCGCCGGCCAGTCGTCGGGCGGGTCCCCGCCCGCCAGCATGGCCCCGAACACCGCGTAGGGGTCCGAGCCGGCCCCCGCCTTGCGCAGCGTGCCGCGGTCGTTGACCCAGGCGTAGACGACGACCTTGGCCCGCGAGTCGGCGCGGAAGAACAGCCGGAACCGGTTGCCGCCGAACTTCGCGCGGAACCAGTGCCGCCTCTCCGGCCCCAGCGCGTTGCCCTGCCGGAACTCCGGCGCCAGCGGGTCGCGCGGGATGCGGTCCAGCACCAAGGCGCGGATCGCGGCGAGGAGCTTGGCGTCGGCCTTGCCCCGCCACCCCTCCGGGTCGGCCCGCTTGGCCCGCTCCACGGCCGCCAGCAGCCGCTCGAGCTGGTCCAGGAACAGCGGGTGGGCGTGCAGCCGCCAGCCGTGCCGCTCCACCGCCCCGGCGGCCCGCTACAGGCTCACCTCGCCCTCGATGGGGGCGTCCGGGTCGACCTCGCCCGCCTCCGCCCCCAGCGCGTCCAGGCGGCCCGCCAGGGCCTCCGGGAGCGGTCGCACGGCCTCCGCCGGCCGGGCGGCCAGGTCGGCCTCCAGCAGGGCCAGGAAGGGCGCGAGCGCCGGGTCCTCCGCGGCGTCCTCCCCGTCCCTTTCCGGCAGGGCGCGCACGGTCACCGCGCCCCCCTCGACCCGGAAGGCGATGCGCCCGCCGTAGCCGACGCCCAGCGCCTGGCGCACCGCCTTGGGCACGGTGGTCTGGCCCTTGGCGGTGATGGTGCAGACCTCCTCGACCACGGCGGGGGGCATTATGCGACTCCTGACGGCTGGCATTCCGCCACCAAGGTAAGGCAGTTTCCTTACTTTCTCAACGCCTCCTGTCCGGGCCGGGGATGCGGGATTGCGGGGCGCGGCCCGGCTCGACTGTGCGCCACCCGGTCCGGGCACACGGACGCTCCACGGATCGGGAGCGTATGGACCAGCCGTTGCTGCCGAAGGCGGTGCGCCGGTCCGGGAGATGCCGATTTGCCCAAGCGCTTGCTGGCGTCTCGACCGCCTGTCGGTGGCCGCCCCGGGCCTGGTCCAACCTCTACTAACATAGCTAGCTACCTCGGTAGCGAAGTAGATAGATACTTGCTTCTGTTGTCTCGGCGCGGGCGGCCGGTGATGTCTGCCTCGTCGTCCACCTCGGAGATCGGCCCTTGATACCCGGCGAGCACGATCACCGGCGGCCCGAGGCAGGTTCGGGGACGAGTTCCCCGTACCGGGGCCGTGCGTCGCTTCGTCCCATGACGACGTCCGCGGATGACTACCGAGAAAGCGTGGTAGCTCGGTAGTTGCCATCTCATGCGCGCGGCCGACGGTGGTCGCAGCGTTCGGACAGGCATCGCCATGAGCCTAGAAGCCAACAGCCGCAGGGGTGTGGCGGCATCGCGGGGCGGCCCGCCCCGCCCCCGATTGCACATCCCCGGGCCTAGCCGCCCCGGGTATCCGTCGGCTCCCCGCCCCCGATTGCACCATCCCGGCCGACTGCGACCAGGCGCTTCCTCACTGGCGGTGGCGACTGGAACAGCGTCATCCCCCGCCCGTCCGTGTCGAAGCGCGCGTCCGGGTAGGCGGCGCGTATCTGGGGCAGGAGCCCGCCGAAGAACTCCCGGAATCTGCGGACGCGGGCGTAGCCCTGCCCGAACTGCTCTTGCAGGCCGACCCACGGCACCAATTGCGGCTTCCCGGCCGGGATGCGGTGCAGCCGCTGCGCCAGCCAGCAGTAGACGTCGAGCGCGACGGCCGAGTGCGCGAGCACGGCGATCGCCCGCTCGTCGAGCGGCACCGCAAAGCGGTGCAGCGACTCGTAGTAGTCCAGCGACAGCTTGAGCGTGGATGGCCAGAGGATGCGCTGGCTCTCGTCCTTCTCGAACCACAGGTTGAAGGCGCCGACGACCTTGGTATCGACTTGCAGCGCTCCTTCGGCGCTGGTGATGCCGATGCGGAACTGCGCCGCGGCCAGCGCCGACAACTGCCCCTTGAGCATTTTTGTCTGCCGGCCGTCCTGCGTGCGGCCCATGAGTCGGCGGAAGAACGCCGTCATCGTGTCCTCGACCGGGATCACCGGCGACTGTCGGCGCACGGCCTCGCCGTTCAGGTGCATCAGCAACAGGCGGGCCTTAGGGCCGTAGGGCAGGCCTAGCTGCTCGAAGCGCCCCGTGCGCGGGTTGATCGCCTTGCCCGCCTCGACCAGCAGCGTCGCCCTCCCCTGCCGCCGCTCCCACAGCAGCAGATCGTCCGGCGGCCGCGCCGCCGGCAGCGACGTCTGGGCCAGGATCGAGTGCTGGAAGGCCAGCTCCTCCGCCGGCGTGGTGGCGATTTCGGTGCCGAGGTCGAGAAGCCTCTGCTGTATCGCGCTCCCCATCGGACGCCTCCGCTGCCAGTCGGATCATGGTCTTCCGCGGCGATTCTTGGCAACCCGCGATGTCCACAGCGTGTGCCGCGCAACTACAGGAAAAGGCTAGAGGATTCTATTAGAGGCTTGCGCCCCCGATTGCACATCCGGTTTCCCCGAGTTGCGCCCCTGATTACACGCGCCCGCCGCCCCCGATTGCGCGTGGACAGTTCTTGTTCTCCACAGGTCTCGCCCGACGCAGCGCGCCCGTCGCTCCGCCTCGACTACCAATGAAGCGTGGTAGCCCGGTAGCCACTTTCTCAGGCCCGGCGCCGTCGGTGGTTGCCGCGGTCGGACAGGTCGTCGTCGTGGACCCGGAAGCCGGCCGCCGCGAGGGCGCGGCAGACGATGACCTTCTGCGTCGTCCCCTCCCCGCCCGCCGCTTCGGCGAGCTGGTCGATCAGGCTCGTCCGGACCTTCAGGTTGAGCTGCGCGACGGGGTCCGCCGGCGCCGGCGCCTCCACCCGCGTCGGCGGCAGCGTGGGCGCCACGGCCGCCGCGGCGGCCAGGGCGGCGGAGGGGTCGCGGCGCGGGCCGCCGCCGCCGGGCGCCCGCGGCGCGCCTCCGTCCTCCGTCCCCGGACGCGCCGCCCCGGCCTGCGGGGGGCCGCC
>Ga0058700_1000541_pt1 | contig 13709 bp, 10 predicted proteins | sample AgamicAtAme_FD_71365 | JGI IMG/M metagenome (GOLD analysis project Ga0058700, IMG submission 71365) | Agave microbial communities from Guanajuato, Mexico - At.Am.e | ecosystem: Host-associated > Plants > Phyllosphere > Phylloplane/Leaf | place: Guanajuato, Mexico | collected 2012-06-07 | reverse complement strand
TCATCAGTTCCTTTCGGTTATATAAAGGTTCGTTACTTTACGTTCTGAAAGCATTTTTTATGCGAGTCTGCTCACACAATTAACTCAGCGTTATGAGGCAAAATCAGCGACCTCTTGAAATCGTTGGTAACGCATATTGACTCTATTTACGATTAATACCTGCAAATCGTTTGGCTGCCGTAATTTAGGGCTACCAGTATCGGCATGTGCAGATTACAGTTGGCCAGATTACAGACTGGGATTTCCGGCATTACACTGTCGGGCTTGCGGGAGTTATCCCCCGCTGTTTGATGAACAACAATTTAATCAATGGCTGTCTGCTCATTTAAGAGCTTATGCCTTAGAAAACTGTTATTTTTGTCCTGAATGTTATAGCCGGGAAATTATTTGTTATGGTTATAATCCACAGAGAACACAGCGTGTTCAGTGCCGAGTTTGCAAAAAAGTCTGGACACCCAAACGGCAAACAAAAATTGTCCCCCCAGAACGAATTGAAACAGTTTCACTTATTGTGCCGTTCCAGGGAGCGAGCGCAGAACAGAAATTGTATGTTTTGCTCAGCTTCGACGCCGACCGCGGTAGTGTTCTTCATATCTCCACAAATTTTACGTCGCATGTCAGCGGGGAAACGTTAAGGTATCACTGGCGTGGGAGTATTGAGCCTGACTTGCACCATAGTAATATCGTAAACCGCGTTGATATGCGCGAGATGCAATTTCTACATCGGAGCCAGTTCGATGAAATTCAGTATGGAAGTGCGGCACTCAAACGTAACGGCAGAGGCGTGATTCTGCGTCCCGTTATCGCGGCTCACGGGCATTTTCGCGTGCTCAACATCCTTTTTCCTCAGGTAAAGACACATGTTATTTCACACGAATGCTTTCTTCGAGGCGCTGTTATTACCGCCTGGGCAGACCTGTTTCGCCAGCGGCAAGGCGAGCTTTGGTATATAGAAGAGGGCATCAGTGAACCTGAGAGTCCATTACCCTGGACTTTTTTGAGCGCAACGCAGCACGGCTGGTGGCAAACTCAGTGGCAACTTTGGGGGCAGGGGAAAAACCGCAGGATGGCGTGCTCTTTGACAGGGGGGGATAAGCGTAACGCTAAAATACTCTCTTTAAGAGCAAGCAGGCACTTTAGCCACTGGCTATACAAACAGGCTGAATTTTCACACAGTGCCAAACTCTCCGCAGGGCGCGTAATGCAAATACTCCTTTCTCTGGCGAATGAGTATAACGACAAACTTGCACAAACGTTGTCAGGCACGAGTACCGGCTAAATCTAGTCGGTGATAACGTTATGCTCTACGTTCCAGGTATATAACGTCAAGGGTTCATGCTGATACATGAACCCTTATAACATCTGCAGTGCGATCGATGGGTAATTAAAACCTGCCGATCGATTGCTTCTGTTTTTTATTACATCATTTCATTAGTTTGCATGAATAGATGCCGCAGTAATTACGTCAGTGAGCTCCGTTTCGTTAAACAATCTTGCGCGGTAACCCTCTCCAGGGAATTGAGGCGCGCCATCAGGTAAAGAGATCACATCGTAAATAGAGGCAATCATATTACCGTTCACATCACTGATGAAGAATGAACGAGCGTGGCAGGTGAAAATAACGAAATAATCACCATGATCAAAAACGCTGCCCATAAAGTCAGTCCATTGGATGATAGGCGTCGTTGGGAGTTCAATAGGCGCGTGAATCTCAACGGCGGTACCTGCTGCCAGGTCAACCGCATAGAATAGAATGCGGGCCGGATCGGTTTGATAGGGATCCGCTGTTGGCTGGTCATTCATTGGGCGAATAACTGGATTGCCATTCACATCAACGCAAGATCTATTGTCAAATACAGACAAGACAAATTTTCCTACGGTAGGGTCGATATTGGCAGAAAATGCACTATTATTGGTAATACATACCGTATGAGCACCATTCTCATAGTTAGTAATACCAGAGTTATCTATATGGACAGTCGCTTGTTTGGCCGGGAACTGAGGGTTGAAATTACCCGTGTCGATTGTCCACAAAATACTGCCATCAACGATTGAGATACCAAAAGTTGTACTCGTTGTGCGGGAGTGCACAATAACGGCTTCTTCATTGTTTGGACTGCTTGCAATCCATGTGAGTGAGTTAAAATGAACATCATTAGGGGTGTTGTTATTCAAGATTTGAGAACCACTATATTCACTGGTATAGTTTTTCGCCCAAATCATTTTCCCGGTCTGATCGTTGAATTTCAGAACCAGCGCATCCTGCGCCATCGTATTGGTGAGTCGGTTAGGGCTATCGGTGCCAAACATATAAATGTCGCCCGCTGAGTCCCAGACTACATCGTGAGTATTGGCATAGTGGTTGCCATCAGAATCACGCATGTCGAATTCAAGGACGACATTACCCATAATGTCAATTTTGAAGAAGCGACGACCGTACCACGACATATCTTCATCGGTACCGGTATAGAGGTAACCATTGTGGATTCTCAATGGCTGGAGATGATAAACCGATAAGAAGTTAAAGCGCAGGTCACCATTTTGGTCGTAACCGCGGCCTGTGGATTCCATTAACCAGCTGTTTCCCCATACAGAGGTAAATAGTGCAGGATCGGTTTGTTCAATATCAAGGTGGAAGATAACAGATGTATCATATACCTGATCTTCAGTACTAACAGTAAATGCTTGATTGAAGACTTCAGTTCCACTTTCATCCTTAAACACAACCTGCACGTTGTTTGCATATTGCGCATAAAGGCCAATCACCGGGATCTTGATAGTTTGAGAAACACCATAAATCAGATCAGATGTATAGGTGAAATCTACGCTGGTTGGGCTGGTCGTCCGTTTTGATACGGTGTAAGAATAACTTACTGGTGTATCAGAGGTAAAATAAATATATGCGGCGAGCTGGTTGTCAGCTGGAGCAAGTTCAGTTTTAACATAAGTAATAGTCATAATTTTATTCCTTTTTGTTTCATTTAATGAGATATATTTTTTTGTCAGCGTAATAAGACATCGCCCACAGAAATAGCGAGCAAATGAACGTCTGACGGATAATTTGGTGCTGTAGTAGTTAAAAACAATTATGTATTCTAATTCTCCTCTTATAAAATGGTTAATTAAACAGGCTGCGGTTATTCATCCAGCGAATGCCGATGTGTCTATTCTCTTTAAAAAATAGACCTGTAAAATATGTTTTACCCTATTCAGGGTACATCTTTCGAGAGAGTTGGAAATGAACGCCATCCTTAATTTCCGTCCAGTTACCACCCCACTCAATATCAACTGATAGCTCCTTAGCGGCCTGAAACACAGCTGTTGCAATTGTCTGGTGATGCTTAAATTCCCATGATGCTGTACCGTTTATAACTGCGAATACATCGACGGCGTGTCCCGTTAAATGCCTGCTCTTTGACGTTAATGATTTTCCTGCTGCCAATAACTCAAGCTGCCGTTTTTGGTTTCTTACCCCTTCTGAAATACCGAAATCAACAGGTGATAATTTCAGTGCTTTTCTCATAACTTCAGTAAGATCTTTATGAACGCCTTTAAGATTCTTTTCTGTTGTTTTACTAAATTCATGATTTATCATTACTCTCTCCGGTGATTTTTTTCCAGTAATAATTAAGGGCAACAACGCCCATTGCACCTGATATGCCGCTGACGGCAAGCGAGGTATGAAATACTGTTCCAAGACTTTGTGACAGCAATCCAGAAAGTACACCCGTGAAGCCTGACACAATGATTTGTGCTGCTGCCGAAAATAAACTTCTTCCCGACTGGCCAGACTTAACGTCAAGGATATATCTTACAAGACCTCCCCATGCGCCAAATAATATTATGTAAACCCAGCTAAAAAATGCATTTGATGACGGATCTTTCCATGGCAAAACAATTACCTCCGTTGGTCTTTTAATAAAAAAATTGCCTCATGATGAGATTATTTTTCCTGACAGAACGATATGCTTTTGCTATGCGGTAAATAATAAACATTGAGCAACCGTGTTTTGTGATGAATGTCACACGGAATGTAATTAATAGTTTTTGTCGATCGATTGTTAATGAATGATAGTTATGTGTTATTGGTGTTGATAGTTATATTTAGTAGTGGAATAGATAATATGAACGGGCGGGGGGAGTGATTTTTTACGAGTATTTTAGATACATGAGACGTGAAATAACCGCCAAAATGCAAAGGACGGTGATGAGTGAATCAGGAGACTAAGCCGTAGCTACTTACTGGTGGGCGTGGGGACATGCTGCCGCATCAATTCTACGATCCATTCAATAAAAACGCGCAGCCTCGCGTTGACATGGCGGTTCGGCGGAAATGCCAGATACAGGGGCATTGGAGCAATACGCCAGTGTTCAAATAGCGGAATCAAGTCACCACGAGCCTGATGTGCTGCCGCCATATAGACTGGTAGCGCAATCACGCCTAATCCCGCTAGCCCAGCTTCGAGGTAGGCATTGCCATCATCTACTGCCAGTACATAGCTGGCCTTGATTTCAATACGTTCACTCTCGCGGTGCAGTACCAGAGGGTTTATCTTACCGGTGCGTGAGGACAAGAATCCCACGATGAGATGGTCCGTGTTTTCCAGCTCTCGCGGATGCGCAGGGGCACCGAGGCGTTCCACATAACCCGGTGCGACGTAAACACCGATTGGCAAATCGCCGACATGGCGCGCGATCAGGGACTGGTCGCTGATTTCACCGCCCCGCAGGACGCAATCCACGTTGTCGCCGATCAGATCCACCACCCGGTCGCTCACGCCCATATCGAACTGGATATCAGGATAGCGCGAGTGAAAAGCCGGTAGCGCGGGCACCAGCACGAAGCGGGCGAGAGGCGTGGGCACATCCACCCGTAGCCGTCCCCTGGGCGTCATCGCCGAACTGGAGAGGCTGTTTTCAGCATCCTCCATGTCCGCCAGCAGGCGGATGACGCGCTCGTAGTAGACCGCGCCATCAGGCGTGACGCCGAGCCTGCGGGTGGTGCGATGGAGCAGCTTGACGCGCAGGCTCGCTTCCAGCTGCTGAATCAGCTGAGTCACCGTGGTTTTGCTCATATGGAGCGTTTGGGCAGCCTTTGTGAAGCTGCCTGCCTCCACCACGCGAGCAAAGGCGCGCATCGCATCAAAACGATCCATCCATCATCCTCTCACTTCACCGATTGTTTGGATATTACAAACAATGATGGACAAAGTCGCCTGTTTATCCCTCCGCTTTAGCACCTTAGAGTGTCTCTATGTTCACCGGGCAGATTTCGCCCCATTACAAAGGTACAAGCATGACAACACGCGAAGCCGTTTTTCCCTTCGGACGCCAGGCGCTCTATGAGCGCAATCGGTATTCACCCGCCATCAAATCTAACGGCTTCCTCTTTGTTTCGGGACAGGTGGGTAGCCGGGAGGATGGTTCGCCTGAAGAGGATCTAAAAGCGCAGATCCGGCTGGCATTCGATAACCTTAATGCTGTTCTCACGGCTGCGGGCTGCACGTTCGATGACGTGGTTGACGTTACCCTTTTTGTTGTCGATCCCGAATCAAACCTCGACGCTATCTGGAGTATCCTGCCAGAATACTGGGGGGACGCGCCTTACCCGACGTTGACCGGGATCGGCGTGACGTGGCTGTACGGATTCAAGTTTGAGATTAAGATGATTGCAAGGCTGCCCTAGGGTTATGGGTCTTTCCGCCGGTCGAAAAAAGACAGAGGAAAACTGATGAAAGCAGCGGTTTATGACGTGGAAGGCGCTCCCGGCGTCCTGCAGTATGTCGACGTCCCGGATCCGGTCGCCGGGCCTGACGACGTCCTGATTTCTGTCGAGGCTATCTCGATTGAAGGGGGAGACCTGATCAACCGGCGCTCAACTCCGCCGCCTCTTCCTTCATGGATCGTCGGGTACGCGGCCGCGGGGACAGTTGTTGCCGTCGGATCGAAAGTCCGTAACCGCAGGGTTGGGGACAGAGTGACGGCTTTTAGCATGCAGGGATCACATGCGGAACGTTGGGCCGTGCCCGCGGAACGCACCTGGCTTATCCCGGAAGGGGTGGATGCAGCAGACGCGGCGGTGGTACCGATCTCTTTTGGAACCGCACATCATTGCCTGTTCACACGAGGCATGCTCCGGCACGGAGAAACCGTTCTGATTCAGGCAGCAGCTGGGGGCGTGGGGCTCGCGGCCGTTCAGCTTGCCTCACAGGCGGGCGCGAGGGTCATCGCCGTGGCAAGCGGAACGCAGCGAAGAAGCCGGTTGCTTGAATTGGGTGCCGATCATGTCGTGGATCGTGCACAGCATGATGTCGTGGACAGTGTCCGAGAGTACACCCATGGCGCCGGGATTGACCTCGTCATCGATCCGGTAGGGACGACGTTGCAAGCTTCGCTTTCTGCTCTCTCTCCGGAAGGGCGTCTCGTCTTCGTCGGTAATGCGGGCGGTGGCAGCCTGACTGTCGACCTGTGGCCGCCAATGCAGTCTAACCAGACGCTCATGGGGGTATTCATGGGGCCCCTTTTTGAAAGGCCCGGCGTCCGGACAAGTGTGGACGACATATTGCAGGCTGTGGCAGAAGGGCGCCTCAGAGTTGTCATTGACCGCATTTTCCCCCTGGCTAACGCCGCCGGGGCCCATGAATACGCTGAGACAGCGAAACCGCTTGGCCGTATTGTTATGAAGCCATGAGGCGCGTTTGACTAGTATGAGTGAGTGGCGTCAGGACTAGATTAGAAAGGTTTTTCGTATTTTATTAACTTTCGGATTTTAGGCGTTAAGGGGTATTTGAGGGCACTCCGTTATCGAACTAACTTAAGCTCAAAATTCTTATGTTCTTGAAGAGAAAATGAAAATAAAAAAGCCTGCTTCAAAAAGCAGGCTTTTCAAATTTGGCTCATCTGCCTGGGAGCGCCTTAGCAATTAAATGGCTAACTGATAAGCTAAATCTAAAATCAGGGCTGTCAAGACCTCCAGAATGACCACCATTTCACTACGGAACTAATGACATATTTAGGCACCGACTTTAGCCAAATGAACGCCAGCAAACCGGACCAATTATGGTGCAGGCTCAATAGTATCCACTCCGAACCAATTCCCAAGTGTTGCAAGTGCCTCAGGAGACAAAGCTTGTGTAAACAAGATTGCAAGGCGCTTTTGAGGTCTGGAGCAGGCAACGTAAAACAAATTTCGGTTACGCTCAAATGAATCTTCTTTTCCTGCTGGGAGCATTTGCTCTCCAGCAAAGCCCAACATTTCACCAAAGTTATATTGGTTCCACCCTCGTCCAACAACTACCAAGACATTTTCAAATTCAGCACCTTTCACACCATGTTTAGTCTCAAAAGGGGAATGACCATCAAGATAACGGCGAAGTGATTTTACTTCGGAATAGGGAATATCTTTCAATTTTTCCAGTTCTTTTAGCCTTCGGGGTATTTCCGCACCAGCAGTCCTGTCATAATTGAGTAATTCCTGCTCGTGTTTTTCAACATTATCTGGAAGTCTGGGCTTACGATGAGTACGCAAGAATTCAACCACTTCACCGATAGTTCCTGTTTCGCGTATAGCAAGTAACTGCATCATTGCATTGTGCCAACTTTCCTTATCTGAATGGCTGCGTAATTGTGGTGTAGCGCCACCAAAAACTTCAAACATCGCACCATATTTACGAGTCTCAAAGGCGTCGCAGGCAGGTTCAAGCTTGTCGATAAAGAAGGCTATATGCTCGTTTTCTTTTTTCGTAAAAGATTCGTTATATCGAAACGTTGCTACTATATTTAAGTAACCTTGCTGATTGGCTAAAAGTCGATGAGTCAGCATGAGAATTTTGGTATGTGCGGGAGAGAAATCCCAACCATCTTGTTGCAACGTTTCTTTGACACGTTCCAGAGTAGCTTGCCCTTCTGCTAAGGGGAGATCTCCATCCCAGTGCAAACCTTTTTGACGTACCCCTTGCCAATTGTTTGTATGGAAAACCCGTACCTGACCTTCAGCTTCGGGATCTTTGACACATTGCGGTAGCTCAGGCCTCATGTGATTGAGGGCATCGACAATTGTCTTATCCGAACGAAAATTGGCCTCCTTACTTATCTCAACCACATCTGGATGTTCCAGTTTACCACATCCACCACCATAGATTTTTTGCCAATGGTCGCCGAAAAAACCAAATAGAGGAGCTCCAGTTTGCCCAAGAAAATGTCTTTTAATTGCCTCAATCCAGTCTTTGTCTGTGTCTTGGTACTCATCGACCAGAATGATCGGGAAGCGTTCTGTAATCACTTTGCGGAACTTATCGTGTTCCATGAGTGAGATAGTTAAAGAAAGGACATCGTCATGATGAATCGTTATACGATGGTTGCGGATGGAGCGATGTCCAAGATTATACTCAACACTACGATTACCAAGGCTTCCACCAGCCTCTTCGAGCTTTTCTCTCCACTCTGGCATTGCTTCAATCAGTTCTCTCAACGGTTTTTGAAAGCTACTGATTAACGACCAACAGAACGCATGATTGGTATCACAAAAAACGATGGGGCTTCGATCTGTTCGCGCGACGATTTCGTCCTTCGCCACGTTAGTAAAGGTAATGCAGGCAATTTGCTGGCTATGTTTTTCAAATAAATCCTTATTTCGCTCAATCAAGAATCGAAGTGCCTTAATAAGGGAATATGTTTTACCCGCACCAGCGCCAGCTTCCAGCCGGAAGTTTCGTCCTTCACTGAGGCAAGCATACATAGATTCCAAAGCTCGCTGGCTAGCAGCTTCGGCGGGCGAATGGATCTCAGACATCAGCGCTGGCTCCTTCTTCAATATTAGTTGTGGCCTCTACAATCTGCGCCAATACTGGATCTTGTGTCATAGGCTCATTGCTGCCAGCTAACCAGCGAATTCCATCGACGATGTATTTTGGGGCGTTCCATTCTGTCTCTGTAATCGCGTATTTCAATGCAAATTCTGATTTTTTCAACTCAGCCGCTTTATCACGGGCTTCTATTTCAAGTTCCTGAGTATTTCTCCCTACTAGCCCGAATAGAGCTGAGTTTGCAAGGATAAATGCATCTTCGAATGTGCGTCCGCAGGGGCCATCTGTCACTTCTGCACATTGATAGGCAATACGATTTCCATTACGAGCTTTATCATCGTCACTCTTGGCAATCAAACCAGCTAATGTGAAAGGAGTATTTTCAGAGAACCATGCTTTCAAACAAGCATTACTGGAATATGTGCCAAGATGAACGGCGCACGCTTTACCCCGAGGGGCCAGAACGGCATCCAGATCAGTTATGATCAGGCTCTGAAGTTCAAGAAATGCTAATAACTCGAAGAACAAATGAGCGTAAGCACCACCGACTTCCATCACCGTTGCGTACTGGCTCGACAGCTTCGGTCTTTCTGGTTCGGCTGATTCTAGTTTTTTGATGATAGCAGGAAGCAATAATCGCTCGCTCAATCCCTCGACGAGAATAGCTTTATCTGCGAAAAAGAGATCGCAACGGGTCAGCGTCATGTATTGATGAAGGAAATTTCTATCTTCCGTTGGAATATGTCTAAGCCCTTTACGCAAATCTTTGATTTTGGTTGTACGAACTCCTTCCTGAGTTCCCTGCACTGTAGCACCGAGAAAATAGCGAATGCTCTCGAAACCAGCTGCGTTGGCAATGTGAGATGAGTGTGTAGAGACAACAAACTGGACGGGCCAGGGGCTCCTGTCCTCAGTGCCGTCAACCAGTTGTTGCACAATCTTGGCAAGTTGACGAATAAAGACCTCCTGCATTTGCGGGTGCAGATGGGCTTCAGGCTCTTCAATAAAGATCAGATGTACACCCGGCTCAGTAACTTCAGCGCGAAATGCCTTATAGAAACCAGCCAGCTGCAGCAGAATAAAGATTAAATTACGAGTGCCAAGACCGTTGTACGACTCCGGTAGTGTGACACCGCTATAACCCGAATACCGAACCTTAGTGAAGTTTGATAGTAACTTGCGCACGTCGAGCAATGTTTCGGTGTGTAATTCTTGCCCTCCCAGTCCGGGATATCCAAACGTTTTCAGTGCAGGAATCAGGCTTTTGAGTTGGCTACCAAAGTTTGTGTCAATCTGAGTCTGAATATCTTGAACTGCACCTTTCAACGCATCGGCAATTTGCTTATCTGCTGTATCCGCAGAGGCCGAGGACGCTGTTGCGAAAAGATGTTCTACTGTTTTAGCCAGTACATCCGATTCCCTGGATGTCACATCATCGAGTCCCCGTTGAGCGTTGATAAAGCCCGACTTGACCAGACCGCGCAGTGTGCTAGATTGTAACTCGCGACGATTTTCTGGATCATTGGGATCTTCAGCCCATATTTTTATGCAAAAAACGTTGGGAATACGTTCCCGTAACGCCCGGAAGAAGGCAATCCGAGTCTCCTGAGTTAGTGGTTCTGTGGGCTGTCCTTCGAGAAACCGTGCCAGTTGGCCATCTTTCAATTCATACCTGACTACCACGAGAGCTTCGGTACACGCCGGATCCAAATCAATCACGAAGGGGCTCAATGGGCCTAACTGAGGTTGCGTGGAGTCGTACTGGAATTTCAATCGAAGCTCAATAGCTGGGACGAGATCACGAATGACATGATCCTCTTCCCCTTCGTTTAGCGCTTTCAGTGCATCACAAAAACGGTCATAGCAAGAACTGGAAAAGTCTTCGAGTTGAAAAGTCGCACTGCCGTCTGCTAAAAATCTGCGTATTATCTCTGAGAGCGATGTTTTCCCACTGTTGTTCCGACCAACAATGACTGTCGTCTGTTCCTCTAATACAAGCTCCACGTCAGCTAAAAGTCGGAAATTCTTTATTTTAACCTGATTAATGCGCATACGTCCCTCAATCTGTGTATAGGATATCGACAAAGCTGATGTTATTACATTGCATGTGAACTTCATTCTTCTAATAGCTTAGTTGTTCATAATACCTCAGGTCCTATATTATTACCTGAGGCATTGAAACTTTACTCTGTCAGTGATACATCACGCACATCATCCAGCTGAACCTGACATTCCTTCCATCGACGCACAAGCGTAGCCACACAGGGATTGCCCGCTAGTTGATTCATTCTGACCCAATCAACATCAACTAGTCCGGCAAGAAGTTCGGAATTAAGTTCACCCTGCAATGCATGCCATTGGCGAATACTGGGTTGACGTTGAATAATAGGTTGAGGGGAGGAAAGACTGCCAACAATGACGTAATTTTGCTCTGGATCATGCCAGAGTCGTGTAATACCTGGTACGTTCTTGAGCCAGTTGCGAGGATCGCCTAAAGGTAAATCGAAGACACGAGATAATAATTTATTCCATGATGCTATTAATGATGCACTGGCTCTTTTTACAGATTTTTTAGCGACTTCCACCATAATCGCATTTTTCTTTTCAGGCCATTGGGAAAAAACATAATTTTTTAAAACATCATAAGTGACATTGAATTCATTGTCGGAATAATATTTTCTTAAAGCACATTTCCATAGGTCACACAACAACTCCAGTTCACGAAGTAACGTATTTTTATTTGTATCGGATAATTCACCTTCTTCAGTAAGTTGGTCTATATGAAACATTAGTTCATCCATTTCAGGTAATAACCATTTATTAAGAGGGAGTTGTTGCCGTTGAGAATCCAGAATAGTCATTAAATCGTTTAATTTCTCCGGAAGCATATGAGGTGCTCCATATTGTGGATCCTGAAGGAGGATAGTCACTTCTTCCGTTTTGTGAATTATCACCGTCAACCGATTAATAAATCGGGTCAACTTCTCTTCTTCATTCCAAATCCCTTGTGTAATATCTTGGGGGCGATAATGGTAAGGCCACTTTTCGTTAAGCAAAGCGAGTAGTGCTGTTACAGAGGTATCAAATGAACGGAGTATATTATCACAGGCTGAAACAGCATCTGGCATAGCTGGGTGGAAAGGCAATATTATTGGGCGGTCTTGTTTAACAGTAAACAAACAGCCATTAGTGATTACAGCGAGACTGCTAGTGAGTAGATCTTTCTGCTGCGGAAGCGTCACACTAATTTTGGTCTCATTGCATAGCAGCAAATGCTTCAGGGCTAATTCTTTATATACAATTTCAACATTACGTGCCAAAGATACTTGAACCGATTTTTTCTCAAAATCACTTATACTATAATCATAGTAACGAGAATCTGTGGCAGGAATAAGCCTCGTGTCACCGTCAGGGGTGGACTGTTCTATTAGTAAGTTATCCGTGATTGGGTCGACTGTGAGATCAAAAGGATTAACATTTATATGCTGGCAGGCAGCTTTTGTTCTTAATGTTTGTGTCAATGGATAGCGATCGTCAATGATACCCGGAGTCTGGTCCAGCAAAACAAGTAGACACTGTGATCTATCAATTTCTATGTTCACAATCTGATCCGGTTCTATATCAGGTAGTAATGACATGCGTGCATCAGGATATTTTTCATTCAGCAGGGACTGAATGTTATTAACAATGTATTGTGGGGATACATTTTTCGAAAAACGTAGATCAAGAACCTTTATCTCTTTGTCAAGCTGTACACTTGGGAATTTAGCCTTGTCAGCTGTTTTGAATTTTGTTTTAAGCGGTAAAGGGCGTAACTTAAGTACTACTGGAGATAATCCGAAGCCAAATTTTCTTGCTTGCTCAATAAATTCATTTTGAACGGGTTGAAGGATCCAAGGCCAGCTATTTTTGAGTGAGGTTGAAGACGAAAGGTCGAGAAAAGGGCGTAGCTTGCGTTTATCTTTATTTTTGGCTACTTCCCGGTAAATCTGAGATTTAGGTTTTGTCTTTGTTTCCGCTTTCCAGCGGGCAAGAACATTATTTTTATCATAAATCCACAATGGTTGATGAATATTAAATAATTCGTCTTTTATATCGACTGGACGTAATGGAACATTTTTATGAAATAATATAACCTCAGTGATATTTTTATCGCTTCTTTGTTGAGTGCGACAGTCCAGACTAATTGCATTGATACCCCAACTATTCTTACTTTTCCAGACGTCAGTCTGTAGTAATGGGCATCCCAGTGTATGGCTACCTTTGCAATGTGAACCAAAGGCGGAGACTTTACGCATGATAAGTCGGATCCATACTGGATTCAGCATAGCCTCGTAATGGACACGCGTTGGCTCAACAATAATCCCATCGCCATTTTTTATTATTGGTGGCTTGTCTTGCTCTGAGTCCAAAGCAACGTATAATCCAAATTGATCCTTATGAGATTTCATCAAATAAGGATAATAACGACTGCCTAACTCATCATCAATTCGGCTTTGCCATTCATTCCAGCGATAGTTTTTACTTAACGGATAATGATAGACAACTAATTTTTCAGCTTTCTCCCGATCGATCTCGTTGTCCCGGTAAATCATGTGTGAAAGAGGGAGAGAACGGATTATTTCGTCATTACGTTTCGCCATGATGTTATGCTCTTTCCATAATGTTTTGATTGATGATTTTTTTGAGTTGCCCGAATCCGGGTGTTTCCACTGAAATGGTGTCTGGGGTCACGCATCCGCCGAGAATCAGAATGTCCGCCTCATAAGGATTTTGAACAGGGGTTAATTGGTGAGAAAAACCCAGTAATTGACTATCAGCATGTGGAGCAACAAAGTTGGCGATAATCAATTTGGTTTTATTACCCTCGATAGCGCGAATTTGTGCCAGTTTTTTACTCAGACC
>Ga0058700_1000540_pt1 | contig 13710 bp, 13 predicted proteins | sample AgamicAtAme_FD_71365 | JGI IMG/M metagenome (GOLD analysis project Ga0058700, IMG submission 71365) | Agave microbial communities from Guanajuato, Mexico - At.Am.e | ecosystem: Host-associated > Plants > Phyllosphere > Phylloplane/Leaf | place: Guanajuato, Mexico | collected 2012-06-07 | reverse complement strand
CGCAGGCGAGCCCGCCCAAGGTCGCCGAGGCCGCGCCGGAGCAGGCCGCGCCGCAGGCGAGCCCGCCCAAGGTCGCCGAGGCCGCGCCGGAGCAGGCCGCGCCGCAGGCGAGCCCGCCCACCGCGCCCGGCGACACCGGGCCGGCGGCTCCCCCGGCGATCGGGGACACCCTGGCGTTGCACGAGGCGCTGAACCTGTTTTCCCCGGTGGGGCCGGACGTCGGGCCGGCGATGCCTGGCCAACCCCTGGCCCTGCCAGGGCCCGCCCCGATCCTCGAATTCGACGCGGGCCTGTCCGTCCCGGGGATCACCCCGCACCAGGGACTCCAGGATTTGCCGCTGCTCTGACTCCGGGGGACGCCACCGCCGCGGCGGACAAAAAGAAACCCCCTGATCGCTCAGGGGGTTCTTTGGGCCCGACTGGTCGGAGCGAGAGGATTCGAACCTCCGGCCCCTGCGTCCCGAACACAGTGCTCTACCAGGCTGAGCTACGCTCCGTCGGTCGGGAAACCCTCGCCGTGCCGGAGCGGAGCCGATCCGGCGAGGTCGGCGGTATAGCCTCTGAGCCGCAGTGGAGCAAGGCCGCTCGCGCCCTCGCAACCGCTGGGCGCGATGACTACTTTGCCGCCGCATGTCGTCCTTCCCTCGCCACGCCGATGACCTGAAAGCCAAGCCGCGCGAGGCCGTTTCCACGACGCGTCCCGTGGCCGCCGCGCCGCGCGACGACGCGCTGGGCCCGGACGCGGACGCGCCGCTGCGCGCGGCCCTGGCCCGCCACCGCGCCATCGCCACCGGCCTGCTGGTGCTGATGGCGGCGCTGATGCTGCTCTCCTACTGGCTGCCGCCGGGCTACTGGACGGATTTGCTGCAAGCCGCGTCCAAGGCCGGCGTGGTGGGCGGGCTCGCCGACTGGTTCGCGGTGACGGCGCTGTTCCGTCGGCCGCTCGGGCTGCCCATCCCGCACACCGCCATCATCCCCAACCAGAAAGAGCGGCTGGGCACCGCGCTCGGCCGCTTCGTCGCCAACCACGTCTTCACCGAGTCGGAGGTGCGGCGCGTGCTGGGGCGCCTCGACCTCGCGGGCATCTTGCGCGGCTTCCTGGCCGACCCGGCCGCCTCCCGACCGGCCGCGCAGGCGCTCGCGGGCACGCTGCCCAAGGTGCTCGCCAGCCTGGAGGACGGGCGGGCGCGGCGCCTCCTGATGCGGCTGCTGCCGCGCCTCGCCGGAGGCCCCGGCGGCGCGCGCGTGCTGGCGCGAGCGCTGCGCGCGTTGATCGACGGCGGGCGGCACCAGGAGGTGTTCGACCTCGCCATCACCCAGATGCGGACGGTGCTGTCCGCGAAGGAGGACCAGCTCCGCCGCGCGATCGAAGCGCGGGTGCGGGCCGAGGGCGGCGCGCTGATCGGGTGGCTGGCCGGCGCCAGCGTGGCGCGGCGGCTGCTGTCCGCGATCAACGGCGAGCTCGCGCGGGTGGAGCCCACGGACAGCGATCTCCGAGCCGCATTCGAGGAGTGGCTGCGCGCCGAGATCGACAAGCTGGAGAACGACCCCGAGCGCGCTGTGGCCGTGGGGGCGGCGCTGCGGCGCGCGGTGGCGCACCCCGCCGTGGCCGCGTGGATAGGCGACGCCTGGGCGCGGCTGCGGGCGGCGTTGGAGGCCGACGCCGCCAACCCGGAAGGCCGCGCGGTGGCGCTGCTGGAGGGCGCCTTTTCCAACATCGGCACGCTGCTCGCCGAGGACCCGGTGGCGCGGGAGCGGCTGAACCGCGCGGTGGAGGGCGTGCTGGCGGCGATGCTGCCCAACGCCCGCCTGCGGCTGGCGGAGTTCATCGCCGGGGTCGTCGGCGGCTGGGACACCCGGCAGGTGACGGAGAAGATCGAGCTCCGCGTCGGGCGCGACCTGCAATACGTGCGGATGAACGGGACGCTGGTGGGCTTCCTGGCCGGCGGCGCGTTGTTCGCGCTGTTGACGGCCGTGTTCGGGCGGGTGGCCTTTTAGGGCGCGAGGTTGAAGTCGCGGCCACGCCGCTCCCGGCGATTCAGGTCGGCGCCGCACCGCGCGTCCAGCCCATGTCATGGCAGAGGACCAGATCGTCCACGCAGCCGCGCTCGACCAGATTGCGGTGCAGGAAGCCCAGCATCCCTCCTTGGTCGGTGATGGGCTCGAATCCACCTCGCGGGCCGAAAGCCAGGACGTGCGGAAAGCGCCGGACGAGGTCTTCGAGGAAGCCGCGCGGGTTCGCGTTGCGGAACGCCATCAGCGTCCAGGAATTGAACTCCATGTGTATGACCGGCCGGAAGCGTTCTATGGCGCCCGCGCCGCCGGCCAACACGTCTGGCTCGAAGCCCTCGACGTCGACTTTGATGAAGTCCAGCCGTTCCAGGCCGCGCGCGGCGACGATGCTGTCCAGCGTCTCCACCCGCACGGAAACCGCCGGCATGGAGGCGCGCGCCAAGTGGTGCTCCGACACGAGGTGGCTGCCGGCGCCGAAGTGCGACTCGTGGAAGCTCAATGAGCCCGGCTCGGCGCCGACGGCGGCGGCCACCACCTCGACGCGCGACAGCCCGTTCTCGGCGAGGTTGCGCCGCAGGTGCGACAGGTTGCGCGGCGAGGGTTCGATCGCCAGCAGCCTCGCGGAGGACGGGAGCGTCGTCGCCATGGCGAGCGTCGCAAGGCCGATGTTCGCGCCGATATCCAGTGCGACGGCGGGCGTCGCGGATCGCTCCGCGCAGCACGCGCGCAGCACCGAGCACACCCGCTCCTGCGATCGCATCTGGGCCGCCGCCGCGGCGTAATAGGCGTCGTCCGGGTCGCCGAAGACGCGCAGCGCGGCGCCCCCGAAAACGAGCTCGACGCCCCCGTCGAGACGCCGAGAGGGCGGGCCGGCCAGTCTCGGCGCGGCACGGGCGCGAAGCCGTTCGATGGCGGGGACGGCCTCGCGGAGCGCCCGGTACATCCTCCTAAGCAAGGCGGTCCTCCGCGGCTCACCAGCCGACGGATGCACGCGGCGGAGCGCCGGCGTCAATCGCCCGGCCCACGGAGGCGGAAGCGACGGCACCGGGCGCGCGCCCTCTCCTGCGCCGCCTCAGCGCTTCACGAACTTGAAGAAGCGGCTTTCCTTGCCGTCGGCGGTCGTGTCCTGATGGAGGAACGCCAGCTTTCGGTCCTCGAAGGTTTCGAAGAACTCGTCCCAGGAGATGGGCTCCAGCTTGTCGTCGGGTTCGGCGAAGTCGATGCGGAGGATGCCTTCGCCGTCCTTGCCTTCCGTGCCCTTGACCACGGTCGGCGTGCCGCCGCGCTTCTCCACCCACTCGCGGATCTCGTCGTGGTTTGTGGTGGTGGTTCCTGAAGACATTCGTCCCTCCTGCCGTGCGGGGCGACGCGCCGCCCGCCCCGCTGGACTCATCCGCCCCCGCCACTATTCCCGGAGCACTCACGTCCAATAGAGGACGCGGGCGCCGGGCAGCCGCTCCGCCACGGCCGCTTCGAGCGCGCGGCGCATCTCCTTCATGGCGTCGCGCGGGAACACCCATTTGACGCTGCCGAATTTGGTCGTCTTCCGCGTGCGCGCCTCCTCGTCCATGTCCAGCCGGCTGCCGGGATACCAGTCCTGCAGCACGCGCTTGGAGCCTTCCGTGAAGCGGTGCGTGATGAGCTCCACGGTCAGGTCAGGGTCGGGCGCGCCTTCCAACGCCGCGGCGCAGTCCGCGAGCAGGCGGCCGTACTCGGCTTCCCAGTCCGGGAGGGGCATGATGGGCGCCACCGTGAGGCCGATGCGGTAGCCGGCGAGCGCCGCCTTGCGCATGGCCGCCAGTCGGAGCGGCATCCGCGGCGCGCCGCCCTCGAACCGCTCGGCGGCGCGGGAGTTCACCGAAAAGCGGATGCGCGTGCGGCGGTTGTGCGGCAGTCCAAGCAGCGGCTCCACCGCGTCGTATTTGGTGGTGAAGCGGAGTTGCACGGCGGCGTCCCATGCGCCGAAGAAGCGGATCGCCTCGGCCAATCCGCCGGTGATGTGCTCGATGCCGAGCGGGTCGGTGTAGCAGGACGCCTCGAAGGTGGTGCCCTCGGCGGCGCGCGCCGGGTCGGTGGAGGTGACGCCGCCCTTGCCGAGCAGCGGCGGCAGTTCGGCCAGTATCTCCGGCAGGTTGGCGTAGGCGCGGATGATCGGCGGGCCGGCGAGGGAACCGGCGAGGTAGCAATACTGGCAGTGCGCCGGGCAGCCTTCCGCGAGGTCGCAGCGCCAATCGGCGCTGGGCGGGATGGGCTGCGGGCGCCGGCGGCTGGGCGAGGCCGCTACGATGGCCAGGGTGGTCTTGGCGTCGCGGTAGCTGTCGGGCAGGCCGGACAGGCGGTCCGCCTTCAGGCGCACGATCTCCGAGCCGAGGGCGGAAGCGCGTTCCACCATGGCCGCGCCGTGAGGCCAGGACAGCGCCGCGGGGGTGACGAGGACGCGCCGCGGCACCCAGGCAGGATGCGGGCGGGGCGGCTTCGGCGCCGGCGTCGCCGGGAGGAGGTCGGCCGTGGCGGTCGGGAGCGGGAGGTCCATGGCGGTGCAACGCGGCGGCGGGCGTCTCTTTTCTTCCGCGCCGCGCGCGTCAGATTTGGGCGCGACGCAGCTTTCGGACAAATGCCCATGGCGCCGCCCCTCGGCCTTTCGATCCTCGACCAATCCACCGTCGCCTCCGGCCGCGGGCCGGGCGACGCCATCCGGGAAACCTTGGAGCTGGCGCGGCTGGCGGACGGGTGGGGCTACCGGCGGTACTGGCTGGCGGAGCACCACAACAGCGAATCCCACGCGGGCTCCGCGCCGGAGATGCTGGTGGCGGCGATCGCCGCCACCACGGGGCGCATCCGGGTCGGCACCGCGGGGGTGATGCTGCCGCACTACGCCTCCCTCAAGGTGGCGGAGCAGTTCCGGGTGGCGGAGGCGATCGCGCCGGGGCGGATAGACCTCGGGCTGGGGCGGGCGCCGGGCAGCGACGGGCGCACCGCCTTCGCGCTGAACCCCAACGCCCGGGAGGCGGCGGACCGCTTTCCGGCGCAGGTGCAGGAGGTGCTGGGCTGGCTCGGCGACGGGTTGCCGGAGGGGCACCCGTTCCGGAGCGTGGCGGCGTCGCCCGCGGTGCCGACGCGGCCGGAGGTGTGGATTCTGGGCTCGTCCGACTACGGCGCGCAGGTCGCGGCCTATTTCGGCCTGCCCTACTGCTTCGCGCACTTCATCTCCGAGCGGGGGAGCGAGGAGGCGGTCGGGGTCTACCGCGAGGGCTTCCGGGCGCACCCCGGCGTGCCGGGGCGGCTGGACGCGCCGCGGGCGGCGTTGGGCGTGTTCGCGCTGGCGGCCGACACGGAGGCGGAGGCTTGGCGGCTCTACAAGTCGCGCGAGCTGTGGCGCTTGTTCCGCGACACCGGGCGCTACCCGCCGCTGCCCTCCGTGGCCGAGGCGGAGGCCTACCCGTTCACGGAGGCGGAGCGGGCGCATCTGGACCGGTTGCGGGAGCGGGTGATCGTGGGGGCGCCGGAGCAGGTACGGGCGAAGCTGGAGGCGCTGGCCGGGCGGCACGGGGCGGCGGAGGTGGCGGTGCTGACACCCTGCCACGACCCGGCGGCGCGGCGACGGAGCTACCGGCTGCTGGCGGAGGCGTTTGGGTTGGCCGGCGGCGAGGGCGGGCGGTTGGCGGCGGCTTAGGCGGGCGCTGGGCCTCGTTTCCGGCGTTTTTGCGTGTTTCGGACAAATGCAGCGTTCGACAGATACCCGGCTCCGGGCGCGGCGCTTCCGCGCGCTTCGGACAAAAGCCGCATCCGACGCGTGGCGCCAGAACCGCGCGATCCGAACCAAACTTGAGTGTCGGGCGCGGCGGCCGCGCCGCGCGATTCGGACAAACACCGCGCCTTGCGTGCGACGGATTGGCTGCGACTTTCGGACAAACGCCTTGCCGCGCACGTCGCCGCCGGGACGCCAGGCCCCTTCCAGGTGACCGCGCTCCAGCTTGGACGGTTTGCGCGCCTCCGCCGCGCGGACCAGGGCGTTGCAGGCGGTCTCGCGTGCGGTTCTGGAAGGCGGCGATCGGTCGGTCGGCACCATGGGCGGACTCGGTCCCTGTATGGGCGGGAACGAGACCGCCCATGAAACGACATTAGCGTTCTTTAGGAATAAATTCAATGCGGACGTCCGCTCTGCGTTGGGCTGGCGCTTGGCGTGTCGCCCTGTGGAGGCGACGTCAGAAGTGCCACGCCACCGGGGCAACGACCCGCGCGCCTCGGAAGATCGGGATGGCCACCGCGCCACCCGCGTCCGCGGACGCTTCCTGCACCAGCGGCGCGCAGCCGCGGCGCGGCCCACCAGGCTTTCGCCGCGGTGCACGGGGGCCGCGGCGGCGCCCTGCCCGGCCGTCGCGTCGTCTCCGGCCCGCGGCGTCATCCCGTCCTGATTCGGGTCCAACGCCCAGAGTCCGAAGCGGCGGGCGATGGGCTTGCCCTGGGCGGAGACGAAGGTCATCGCCCAGGTTCGGCCCGTGCCCTCCCCCCGCTCCGTCGGCCGGAGGTTCGCCGCGCGGGTCCCGGGGCGTCAGGCGTCGCCGCCGGCGCGGGGCGGCCGGGCGATTGGCTGCCGGCGCGGGCGTCCCTATCTGCCGGGTTCACGCCAGGACACTCCCCGTTTTGCCCGATCCGACCCAGCCCTCCGCCACTCCGGATTTCCTCCAGCACGACCGCCCGCCGGTGCCCGACCTCGTGGTGCCGCGGGGCGTGCAACCGTTCCATCTCCACGCCAGGCCGGTGCGCGGCCGCGTGGTCCGGCTCGGGCCGCTGACCGACGCCTTGTTGACGCGGCGCGACAACCACCCGGCCATCGCCCGGCTCCTCGGGGAGGCGATGGCGCTCACCGCCGGGTTGGCGGCGGCGCTCAAGTTCCGGGGCAGCTTCTCCGTGCAGGCCAAGGGCGACGGCCCGGTGACGATGCTGCTCGCGGACTGCACGGACGCCGGGGCGCTGCGCGGCTACGCCCGCGTGGACGCCGAGCGGTTCGACGCCTTGCTGGCTTCGGAGCCGGAGCCGGGCGCCGGCGCGCTGCTCGGCGGTGGATACCTGGCCTTTTCCTGCGACCAGGGGCCGGACATGGAGCGGTACCAAGGCATCGTCTCCATCGAGGGCGACACCTTGGCGGACATGGCCGACACCTACTTCCGCACCTCCGAGCAGCTCCGCACCCACCTCCACCTCGCCTGCGCGCGCACCCCGCACGGGTGGCGGGCCGCGGCGCTGATCCTGGAGCGGGTGGCGGCCGAGGGCGGCGCCGAGGGCGAGATGGACGCCGACGCGGCCGAGGAAGCGTGGCGCACCGCCCTCGCCCTGGCCGGAACCCTCACCGACGACGAGCTGCTGGACGACGGGCTGCCGGCCGCGGAGGTGCTGCGGCGCTTGTTCCACGCCGAGGGGGGGCTCGCGGTGGACCGGCCGCGGGCGCTGGCCTACGGCTGCCGCTGCTCGCGCGCGCGGCTGGCGGGCGTCCTCTCGGGCTTCGGCGACGACGACCTGGACCACATGGCGCAGGACGACGGCGCCATCACCATGACCTGCGAGTTCTGCAACCTGGATTTCCGCTTCGACCGGACGGAGGTGCGTGGCGGCGGGGCTCGCGCGTGAGCGGTGGGCGGCACGGCAGCCGGGACGCTCGGGCGAGGCGGCGCGGCCCCCGGCGCCCTTGCGCGGGAAGGAGCCGAGAGCGGCGAAGCGCCTTTGAGCCGTCGAGCGCTCCGGGCGCCGCTGGCGCGCAGCGACCCTGACGACGCCGGCTGTTCCCAGCGCGGGCGGCGTTGTCTAGCTTCGTCGCCATGACTCCTCGGGCCTCGTGGCTCGGCGGCCTCGCGGTTCGCCGTTCCTTGTTGCTGCTGCCGCCTATCCTCGCGGGCGCCGCCGCCTGCGGGCGGCCGGAACCGCCTCCGCCGGCGCTCGCCCCGATGTCTTGGACGCACCTCACGCCGCTGCCGCTCGACGTGGCGGCGCTGGAGGTGGTGCCCACGGCGCCGCCGCCGCCGCCGCCGGGGGACATCGGCGCGCTGCTCTCGCCGCCGCCCGCGGACGCGGTGCGGACCATGGCGCGGGACCGGCTTTCCGCGTTGGGCGAGTCCGGGCAGGCGGTGTTCCTGGTGACGGCGGCGAGCTTGGTGCGGGAGCGCGGCGGCGCGATGCGCTGCACGCTCGGCTGCCGCCTGGAGATCACCGGCCACGCCGGCGGCGAGGACGGCCCCGGCTTCATGGAAGCGACCGCGCAGCGCGGCGTGTCCGGCGCGGAGGCGGCGCGGCCGCGCTCCGCCGACCTCCTGCTGCGGCAGGCGATGGACGACCTGAACGTGGAGTTCGAGTTCCAGCTCCGGCGCAACCTGCGGCATTGGGTCGTCACGGCGTCGCCGGCCGGCGCCGTCGCGCGCCCCGTCGAACGCGAAGAGCTGCCGCCGCGCGGAGGCGGCGCGGCGAGCCCCCCGGGCGGGGCCGCGGCGCCGGCCCCCGCGCCCGGCGGGCCGCTGCCGCCGCCGGAGTTGCCGCTGCCAGAGCCGGAGGAGTGAGGGGATGCCGATCAGCTTCAACAACCCGGACGGGGTGTTTCCGCCGGGGTCGCGCTACTCGCACGCGGCCGTGGTGGAAGGCGGCGGGCGGCGGCTGGTGGTGTCCGGCCAAGTCGGGCTGAGGCCGGACGGCCATCTCGACCGCGACCCCGAGGAGCAGATCAAGCAGGCGCTCGCCAACCTCGGCGCGGTGCTGTCCGGAAACGGCATGGGGCCGCGCGACGTGGTCAAGGTGACCGCCTTCCTGACCGACCAAGAGTTGGTGCCGCTCTGGCGGGAAGCGCGCATCAACTTCTTCGACGGCCACGCGCCGGCCAGCACCCTGCTGATCGTGGCCGGGCTGGCCGACCCGCGCTTCGTCGTGGAAGTGGAGGCCGAGGCGGCGGACTGAACCGGCCGCCCCGGCGCCGCTAGGCGGCGGCGGTCCGGGGTCGGACGGCCGCGGTCAGGCGGTCCGGGCCGGCGCGTCGTGGTCTGCGCGCAACTCGTGATGCGCCGCGCGCTCGTCGAAGCGCGCCAGCCCCTTCCGCGCCGCCGCAAACGGCCTGGCTGTTTGCGTGGAGATCAGTGTGAAGCGGCGTTCCCGCGAGGACGCGCAATCCTTCCAGGGAGCGCCGGCGGACCGGCGGGATGTCTTGGCGGCCGACCTGCGCGCCCAGGAGGCGTTGCCCGCACCGCGGCCGCCGGCGCCGGAAGGCTGGCGCGCGGCGGCGCTCAGCCTTCGTTCACGCCGCGAGGGGCGCCGATGATCGCCATGAACTCGCGCCGCGTCGAAGCGTCGGTCCGGAAGGCGCCGAGCATGTGGCTCGTCACCATGGTCACGCCGGGGCGGTGGACGCCGCGGGTGGTCATGCATTGGTGCGTCGCGTCCATCACCACCGCGACGCCCTTGGGCTTGAGCACGTCCTGGATGCTGTTCGCCACCTGGGCGGTGAGCCGCTCCTGAATCTGGAGGCGCTTGCTGAACGCTTCCAGCACGCGGGCGAGCTTGGAGATGCCCACCACCCGCTTGTCCGGCAGGTAGGCGATGTGGGCGCGGCCGATGATGGGCGCGATGTGGTGCTCGCAGTGGCTCTCGAAGCGTATGTCGCGGAGGACCACCATCTCGTCGTAGCCGTCAGTCTCCTCGAAGGAGCGGGCGAGCAGCTCCACCGGGTCCGTGGCGTAGCCGGCGAAGAACTCCTCGTAGGCTTCCGTGACCCGCTTGGGCGTGTCGCGCAGCCCTTCGCGTTCCGGGTCGTCGCAGGCCCAGCGCAGGAGGGTGCGGACGGCGGCTTCGGCCTCTTCGCGCGAAGGTCGGCGGCTCATGCCGCGCGCTGCGCTTCGACGCGGAATCCCGCCTCCGTCTTGCTCTTGATCTCGTCGGGCGTCACGCCGGGCGCGGCCTCCACCAGCGACACGCCGCCGTCGCCCTTCTTGTCGATGGCGAAGACGCCGAGTTCGGAGATCACCATGTCCACCACGCGCTGCCCGGTGAGCGGCAGGGTGCAGCGCTTGAGCAGCTTGGGCTTGCCGCCGGCGGTGTGCTCCATCAAGACAACCACTTTCTTCACGCCCGCGACGAGGTCCATGGCGCCGCCCATGCCCTTCACCATCTTGCCCGGGATCATCCAGTTGGCGAGGTCGCCGTTCTCCGCCACCTGGAGCGCGCCGAGGATGGACAGGTCGATGTGGCCGCCGCGGATCATGCCGAAGCTCTGGGCGCTGTCGAAGTAGGAGGAGGTCGGCAGCGCGGTGATGGTCTGCTTGCCGGCGTTGATGAGGTCCGGGTCCTCCTCGCCCTCGTAGGGGAAAGGCCCCAAGCCCAGCATCCCGTTCTCCGACTGGAGCTGCACCGTCATGCCGGGCGGCACGTGGTTGGCCACCAGGGTCGGGATGCCGATGCCGAGGTTGACGTAGAAGCCGTCTTGCAGCTCGCGCGCCGCGCGGGCCGCCATCTCGTCGCGGGTCCAGGGCATGTGTGCGTTCCTCCCCTTAAGCCACGCCGCCGGCGGCAGCCGGCTCGCGCTTGCGGACGGTGCGCTGCTCCATGCGCTTTTCGTAGCCGGGGGGCAGCGCGATCATGCGCTTCACGAACACGCCCGGCGTTATGATGTGGTCCGGGTCGATTTCGCCGGGGCGGACCAAGTGCTCCACCTGCGCCACTGTCACCTCGGCGGCGGTGGCCATGATCGGGTTGAAGTTCCGCGCGGTGCGCCGGTACACCAAGTTGCCCTCGTGGTCGGCCATGTAGGCGTGGACGAGCGCGAGGTCGGCGAAGATGCCGCGCTCCAGGACGAAGGTCTCGCCGTCGAACTCCTGCGTGGGCTTGCCCTTGGCGACCTCGGTGCCGACGCCGGTCTTGGTGTAGAAGCCGGGGATGCCGGCGCCGCCGGCGCGGATGCGCTCGGCCAGCGTCCCTTGCGGGTTGAACTCGATCTCCAGCTCGCCGGCGAGGAATTGCTTCGCGAAGGTGGCGTTCTCGCCGACGTAGGACGAGACCATCTTCCGGATCTGCCGCGTTTCCAGCAGCACGCCGAGGCCGACGCCGTCGATGCCGGCGTTGTTGGACACGACGGTGAGGTCCTTCACCCCGCTCTCGCGCACCGCCTCGATCAGCACGGCCGGGACGCCGCACAGGCCGAAGCCGCCCGACAGGATGGTCATGCCGTCGCGCAAGAGACCGGCGAGCGCTTCGCGCGCGTCGGGGTAGACCTTTCGCATGGGTTGGCTCCTGTGCGGCCCGCGTCGTCGTCGGCAAGGTAGTGGCCGCCGGGCGGGCGCGGAAGGCCCCGATCCGGAAGGGCCTCGCCCCGCTCGAAAGCCTTGCCGGCGCGGATGGCGGCCGCTATACGGGCCGCCTCTCCACGGTTTCCGCCCGCCGGGACCGAAGCTCGGGGCCATAGCTCAGTTGGGAGAGCGCTTGAATGGCATTCAAGAGGTCGGCGGTTCGATTCCGCCTGGCTCCACCACTCCCAGGCTGAACCAGCGGAGCGCGCAGCCGGGAGCCGCGGGCACGCCGCTGCCGATGGCCCTTCGAATCCAGCCATTGCAGTCGGCGAGGCGCCGCGCCGCCGCTCGACCGAGTCTCCTCAAACGGTTTGTCGCGGGCACGCGGGATGGTCGGCGCCGCGTCGCGCCGCTCGACGTCCCCGCTGCCCGTTCGCCTGGAGCCAGATGCGCGGCGGCAGGCTGACGTTTGGCCCGCGCCGCGCTTGAATGCGGTGGTGCCCGCCTCCGCTTCTGCACCCGTCCGCGTCAGCATCCGCCTCGAACTCGCGTCGGGCGGCCGGATCGGGCCGGGCAAGGTCGCGCTGCTGGAAGCGATCGCGCGCGAAGGCTCCATCGCGGGGGCGGCGCGCGCCCTCGGCATGTCGTACCCACGCGCCTGGGCTTTGGTGGAGGCGGTGGACACGGCCCTGGGCGCCTCGGCGGTGTCGCGCGCGCCGGGCGGGCACCGCGGCGGCGGGGCGGAGCTGACGGCCGCCGGCCGCGCGCTGATCGCCCGTTACCGCGAAGTAGAAGACGCGGCGCAGCGGGAAGCCGGGCCGCCGCCGTCCGCGAAGGAGCGCGTCCCTCGACGGCGCGCGGTCGGTTAGGGCGGGTTGTCGCTATCAACGTTTCAGTATAACGATTCCGGAGGTGAGGAGGCCACCGCCATGTTCGACCGGAGCCTGATTCCCCGAACGTCCCAGGCGGTCCGGCGCGGCCCGGCGACGGCGTTGCTCAGGCGCTCCCTGCCGCTCCTCGCTTCGGCCCTCTGCGCGCCCCTGCTCGTGCCCGCCGCGGCACCCCGCGCGCAAGAAGCGCAACCGCTGACCGTGTTCGCCGCGGCGTCGCTGCAAGATGCGCTGCGCGCCGTCGAGCCCGCGTGGCGCGCCGCCGCGCCCGGCAACCCGCCGCTGCGCTTCTCCTTCGCCGCCTCCTCGGCGCTGGCGCGGCAGATTGAGCAAGGGGCGCCGGCGGACCTGTTCGCCTCCGCGGACGAGCCGTGGATGGACTACCTCCAGCAACGGGGCCTGATCGCGCCGGAAACGCGCACCAGTCCTCTCGCCAACGCGCTGGTGCTGGTGGCGCCGGCGGGGAGCGCGGCCGGGCCGCTCGCGCTGGACAAAGGGACGGACCTCGCGGCGCTGCTCGGGCCGAACGGGCGGCTCGCCACGGGCGACCCGGCGCACGTGCCCGTCGGGCGCTACGCGCAGGCGGCGCTGGAATGGATGGGGCAGTGGCGGGCGCTCTCGCCGCGCCTCGCGCGCGCGGACAACGTGCGCGCCGCGCTGCTGCTGGTGGAGCGCGGCGAGGCGCCGCTCGGCGTCGTCTACGCGACCGACGCGCGCGCCAGCCGGGGCGTCAAGGTGGTCGGGACCTTCCCCGTGGGGAGCCACCCGCCCGTGACCTACCCGTTCGCCGCCACCCGCCGCGCCATGGCCGGGGCGGACGCGCCGCGGGCGGGCGCGCTGCTCGCTTTCCTGACCGGGCCCGGGACGGAGGAGACCTGGTCCCGCTTCGGCTTCTCCCGCGCCGGCCAGTGACGGACGCTTGGCTGGAACCCGCGGAGTGGTCCGCGGTGCGCCTCTCGCTGGAGGTCGCGGCGCGTTCCGTCGCGTTCTCGCTGGTGCCGGCGGTGCTGGTCGCGGTGCTGCTGTCGCGCGGGCGCTTCGCTGGCCGCACCCTGCTGGACGCGCTGGTGCACCTGCCTTTGGTGGTGCCGCCGGTGGTGGTCGGTTGGGCGCTGCTGATGCTGTTCGGCGTGCGCGGGCCGCTCGGCTCCTTGTTGGACGAGTGGTTCGGGGCGCGGCTGGTGTTCACCACGGAGGGCGCCGCGCTGGCGACGGCGGTGATGTCCTTCCCGCTGATCGTCCGCGCCGTCCGCCTCGGCCTCGACGGGGTGGACCCGGGGCTGGAGGCGGCGGCGGGCACGTTGGGCGCCGGGCGGCTCGGCCGCTTCTTCGCGGTGACGCTGCCGCTGATGTCGCCCGGCATCCTGGCCGGCGCCGTGACCGCGTTCGCCGCGGGCCTGGGCGAGTTCGGCGCCGTCATCACGTTCGCGTCCAACATCCCGGGCGAGACGCAGACCCTGCCGCTCGCCATCTACAGCGCCACCCAGATGCCGGGCGGCGAGGCGGCGGCGGCGCGGCTCGCGCTGGTGTCCTTCGCCCTGGCGGTCGCG
>Ga0058700_1000517_pt1 | contig 14275 bp, 13 predicted proteins | sample AgamicAtAme_FD_71365 | JGI IMG/M metagenome (GOLD analysis project Ga0058700, IMG submission 71365) | Agave microbial communities from Guanajuato, Mexico - At.Am.e | ecosystem: Host-associated > Plants > Phyllosphere > Phylloplane/Leaf | place: Guanajuato, Mexico | collected 2012-06-07 | reverse complement strand
CGCCCATCTCGGCGAGGATCTGCGTGCAGTAAGGACCGACCAGCACCGTCGTCAGGTCCAGCACCCGCACGCCCGCTAGCGGTCCCGCCATCACCCCTCCCGTCCGCCGCGCCGGCGCGGTTCGTTGGAGCGGTTGAGCACGGATCCGCCGCGAGGGCCAAGGCGCCGAACCGGCATCCTGCTCAGCCCCGCCAGAGCCCAAACGGATCCTGCCCCGCGACGAGACAACGCTCGAAGGCAACTGCGCGCCAGGGCAGAAGCAACCACTCAGCAATAAATATCGACGAATATGTCGCTATGACGCGATCTCGGGCGTGTGTTCGCGGTAGCGGTCGTTTCGCTTGAATGAGAGTTGTCCGGCCCATCCAAAAAGCCATTATCGCTTCGCAACAAAACACATGACGGTTCAAGATGGTGAAGCTCCTCAGCAGCCCCTCGTTCCTGCCCTCTTGCATCCTTGCCGGAGTGGGGATCATCTTCGTGGTGCTCGCCGCCACCTTGCCGCCGGTCCAAGTGTTCGGTCTGGTGGGCGGGTCGGCGGTGGCGCTGGGGCTCGCGGTGGCCCGGCTGCGCCGTGACAGCCCCATGAGCGGGGCGTCGGCGCGGCTCAAGGCCAAGCACTGACCTAGAACGGGCGCCCTCCGTGGCGAACGGGGCCGGGGCGCCCGCTTTTCGCGGCCATCCGGCCCGGTCGGCGAGCGAACCCCGACCGCTTGCTAGACCTCGCCCCAAACCTCCCGCGCCACCTCGACGCACAGCCGGAGCTTCGCCCATTGCTGCTCCGTGTCCAGTAGATTGCCCTCCTCCGTGGAGGCGAAGCCGCACTGCGGGCTGATGGCGAGTTGCTCTAGGGGCGCGTGCTTGGCGGCCTCCTCGATCCGGCGCTTCAGCGCGTCCTTGCTTTCCAGCTCGCCCGTCTTGCTGGTGACGAGGCCCAGCACCACGGTCTTACCGCGCGGCAGGAAGCGCAGCGGCGCGAAGCTGCCGGCCCGCTCCGTGTCGTATTCCATGAAGTAGGCGTCGACGTTTATGGCGTTGAACAGCACCTCCGCCACCGGATCGTAGCCGCCGGACGCGATGTGCATGGAGCGGAAATTGCCCCGGCACAGGTGCATGGACACCGTCATGTCCGCCGGCCGGCCCGCGACCGCGGAGTTGATGAGGGCGGCGTAGGTCTCCAGCAGCCCCTCCACCTGCTCGCCCCGGTTGCGGAGCTGCGCGAGCTGCTCCGGGTCGCAGAGGTACGCGATGTTCACCTCGTCCAGTTGCAGGTAGCGGCAACCCGCCCCGGCGAAGTCCAGGACGGCGGCGTTGTAGGCTTGGCCGAGGTCGGCGAAGAACCCCGCCATGTCCGGGTAGGTGTGGCTGTCCACCGCCCGGCGCCCGCCGCGGAAGTGCAGCACGGAAGGCGAAGGGATCGTCTGCTTCGGCACCGCCCCACCGGCGCTGGCGGCGACGAAGCGGAAGTCCTCCACGAAGGGGTGCCCCTCGTAGCGGATCGGCCCCGTCACCTTGAGCCCGTAAGCCTTGGTCTGCCCGCCCTGGAACTGGATGCCCTGGTCGCTCTCGTACATTTCCACGCCGCCGAGCCCCGCGAGGAAATCGAAGTGCCAGAAGGCGCGGCGGTACTCGCCGTCGGTCACGGCGCGCAGGCCGGTCTCCTTCTGCGTGGCGATGGCGTCGCGGATCGACCCGTCTTCCGTTCCGCGGAGCGCGGCGGGATCGAGCCGCCCCTCGGCACGGGCGGCGCGGGCCTCGCGCAACGGCGGCGGCCGCAGGAGGCTGCCGACGTGGTCGGCGCGGAAGGGCGGTTTGCCGTTCGGCATGGCGGGGGTCTCCTCCTTGTGTCTCAGCTTCGGGCAACAACGCCGAGGTGGCGCTCGACGGTTTCCGGGTCGGCGAGCAGGGCGGCGCTCGTACCTTCGTGCGCCACCCGGCCGCGCTCCAAGATGACCGCGCGATCCGTGATGGACAGCACCTGCCGCGCGTGCTGCTCGACGATCACCGCGGCCGTGCCCTCCTCACGCACCATGCGGCGGATGGCGGCGAGGAGGTCCCGCACGATCACCGGCGCCAACCCCTCCAGCGGCTCGTCCAGCAGCAGCAGTCGCGGATTGAGCACCAACGCCCGCGCCATGGCCAGCATCTGCTGCTCCCCGCCCGAGAGCGCGGAGCCCAGATTGCCCCGCCGCTCGCGCAGCCGGGGGAACATGGCGAAGGCGCTCTCCACCGTGAAGCGCCCAGACCGCGCCACGGCCTCCAGGTTCTCGGCGACGGTGAGCGAGCGGAACACGTTGCGCTCCTGCGGCACCCAACCCAGACCGAGCGCCGCGCGCCGCTCGCTCGGCAGTCGCCCGATGTCGGCGCCGGCGAAGCGGACGCGGCCGGACACGAGGCGCGGCCCCGCGCCCATCACCGTGGCGATCAGGGTGGTCTTGCCGGTGCCGTTCCGCCCGAGCAGCGCCAGGGCCTCCCCTTCCCCGACGCCGAGGTCCAGATCGTGCAGCACCCGCGCGTCGCCGTGGGCGGCCGAGACGCCTTCCAGGCAGAGCAGCGGCTCAGCCATGCGCCGCCGCGTCGCCGAGGTAGGCTTCGCGCACGCGGCCGTCGCGCGCCACCTCCGCCGGCGTGCCTTCGGCCAACACGGCGCCGGCCGCCAGGACGGTGATTCGCTCGGCGAAGCGGAACACCAGGTCCATGTCGTGCTCGATCAGCAGCACCGTCACGTCGCGCGGCAGCGCCGCCACCGCGTCCAGCACCTCGCGCCCTTCGCCCGGCGGCACGCCCGCCACCGGCTCGTCCAGCAGCAGCACGCGCGGGCGGAGCGCGAGCGCCAGCCCGATCTCCAGCAACCGCTGCCGCCCGTAGGCCAGATCCCGCGTCGGCGCGCGCATCGCGGCCGCGGGGAAGCGCAAGGCGTCGGCGAGCAGCGCCTCCGCTTCCGCCGCCACGGCGGCGTGGCGCGGCACCGGCCGCCACCAGCGCGCCGTCAGGCCCTCCCGCTCGCACACCGCCAGCGTCACCGCCTCCAGCGGGGAAAGATCGGGGAAGAGCTGGTTGACTTGGAAGGTGCGGGCGAGGCCGCGCTTGACCCGCGCGTGCTGCGGCAGCGCCGTGACGTCTTCGCCGTGCAGGAGCACGCGCCCCGCGATCGGGCGGAGCGCGCCGGTCAGCAGGTTCACCAGGGTGGTCTTGCCGGCGCCGTTCGGCCCGATGACGGCGTGCCGGGCCCCCGTCGGCAGGGACAACGACACACCGTCCACGGCGCGGAAGCCGCCGAAGGTCCGCGACAGCCCCTCGGTCGCCAGCGCCGCCGCCGTCACGACGCGCGCCGGAGGGCCGCCGCGAAGAGGCCGAGCACCCCACCCTTCCCCGCCAGCGCCACGGCCATCAGCGCCGCGCCGATCCAAAACTGCCAGAACAGCGGGCTCAGCTCCGACAGCAGGTGGTGCGCCACGGTGAACACCGCGGCGCCCACCAAGGCGCCGTAAAGCGAGCCGAGCCCGCCCAGCACGAGCATCAGCAGCCCCTCCGCCGACCGCCCGAAGGACAGCGCGTCGAGCGACACGAACTGCGTGGTCTGGGCCAGCAGCGCCCCCGCCACGCCGGCGTAGGCCGCCGCCATGCCGTAGACCGCGACCAGCCGCGCCCGCACCGGCGTGCCCAGCGCCGGCATCCGCCGCGCGTTGCCGCGCACGCCGCGCAACGCCAGCCCGAAGGGCGACGACACCACGAGCCGCGCCAGCAGAAACAGCGCGAACAGCACGGCCAGGCTGTAGAGGAAGGCGGTGCGCCCGTAGAGGTCGAAGCGGAACAGCCCGAGCACCGGCCACACCTCCACCCCGAGCAGCCCGTCCGCCCCGCCGGTGATCCCCGGCAGCTTGTTCGCCGCCTCCCCCAGCATCAGCCCGAGGCCGAGCGTCACCATCAACGCCGGCAGGTCGCCGCCGCGCAGCACCAGCGGCGCCGTCAGCACCCCGAGCGCGCCCGCCAGCACGGCCGCCAGAACGAGGCCCGATAGCGGCTCCCCCCACCCCTGCTGCGCGAGGATGCCGGCGGCGTAGGCGCCAAGGCCGAAAAAGGCGGCTTGGCCGAGCGTCAGCACGCCCGCGAAGCCCACCAGCAGGTCGAGCGAGAGCACGAACAGCGCCGCGATCGCCACCTGCGACAGGAGGGGCAGCAGGTCGGGGAACGCGAAGTACGCGCCGAGCGCCGCCGCCCAGAAGGCGGCTTCCAGCGCCGGCCTCAGCCACGGCCTCGCCGTCATCGCTCCGCCGCCCGCGCCAGCAGCCCCTGCGGCCGGAGCAGCAGCAGCGCGACCATCGCCGTGTAGATGGCGAAGGCGCCGAGTTCCGGCACCCAGTACTTGCCCGCCACGTCCACCACCCCGAGCAGCACCGCCGCCAGGAACGGCCCGAGCACCGTGTTGGCGCCGCCCACCGCCACCACGATCAGGAAGTAGACCATGTATTTGAGCGGAAACGTCGGATCGAGCCCGAGCACCTCCACGCCCAGCGCGCCCCCGAGCCCCGCCAGCCCGGACCCGAGCGCGAAGGTGAGCGCGAACAGCCGCGGCACCGGGATGCCCAGTCCCCGCGCCACCACCGCGTCGTCCACCGCCGCCCGCAGCCGCGCCCCGAAGCGCGTCCGCACCAGCCCGACGTGCAGCGCGAGGACGATGAGGCCGCACGCGGCGATCAGGAACAGCCGGTACGCGCCGATGGACGCCGGCCCGACCTCCACCCGCCCGGACAGCCAAGCCGGCAAGGCGATGAGCTGCTGCCGCGCGCCGAACACCCAGTCCGCCGCGGCGCCCGCGACGAAGACGAGGCCGATCGAGAAGAGCACCTGGTCCAAGTGGTCCCGCCCGTAGAGCCGGCGGTAGAGCAGCCGCTCCAACACCACGCCCGCCGCCGCCGACGCCAGGGCCGCCGCCGCCACGCAAAGCAGGAACGGCAGGCCCGCCCGGTTCAGCATCGCGGCGCACACGTAGCCGCCGAGCATCCCGAACGCCCCGTGCGCCAGGTTGACGAAGTTCATCAGCCCGAGCGTGACGGACAGCCCGACCGCCAGCACGAAGAGCAGCATCCCGGCCGCGAGGCCGTCGAGCAGCACGGTCAGCACGGGACGCGCTTCAAGCCCCCGGGTCGCGCACCGCCGGGACGCGGTCGAACTCGACGTTCCAAAACCTGCCGTTCCGCTCCTCGACCCGGCGGATGTAGACGTCCTGCACCACGTCGCGCGTGTTGGCGTCGATGGCCATCGGCCCGCGCGGGCTGGTCCAGGAGCGGCCCTTCATCGCCGCCAGCAGCTTGTCGCCGTTCGCGTCGCCACCCGTCGCACGCAGCGCCTCGGCGATCAGGTGCATCCCGTCCCAGCCGCCGACCGACATGAAGTTCGGCCGCACCCCGGGGTTGGCGGCGGCGAACGCCTCCACATAGGCGCGGTTCTCCGGGCTGTCGTGCGCCGCCGAGTAGTGGTGGCTGGTGACCGCGCCGAGCGCCGGGCGCCCGATCGCGTCCAGCAGGTCGTCGTCCACCACGTCGCCGGTGCCGATCAGCCGCACCCCGGCTTCCCCCAGGCCCCGCTCCGCGAACTGCTTCATCAACGCGGCGCCTTCCCCGGAGGGGACGAAGATGAACAGCGCCTGCGGCCGCGCGTCCCGCACCCGCTGGAGGAACGGCGCGTAGTCCGGGTTGCGGAGCGGCGATCGCAGCTCCAGCGGCACGGCGCCGCCGGCCGCGAGGAAGCGCTCCTTGAACACGCGCTCGGCGTCCAGCCCCGGCGCGAAGTCCGTCACGAGGGTCGCCGCGTTGCCGATGCCCTCCTTCCGCGCCCAATCGGCGATGGGCGCCGTGACTTGCGGCAGGGTGAAGGAAGTGCGGACGACGAAGGGGCTCCGCGCCACGATGGCGCTGGTGGCCGCGGCCATGACCACCATGGGCACCTTGGCCTCGGTCGCCACCGGCGCCGCGGCGAAGGCGAGCGGCGTCAGGCCGAAGCCGGCGAGCACGCGCGCCCGGTCGCGCACCACCATCTCCTGCGCGATCCGGCGCGTCACCTCAGGGGCCACGCCGGTGTCGTCCCGCACCAGCAGCTCGACGCGGCGCCCGCCGAAGCCGTCGCCGTTCTGGCGCAGGTAGAGGCGCACGGCGGCCTCGACCTGCCGGCCCGTCGAGGCGAAAGGACCGGTGAGCGGCAGGATCAGCCCGACCCGCACCGCCTCGCCCTGTGCGACCGCCGGCCGGGCGAGCGGGGCCAGCGCCGCCGCGCCGAACGCGGCCGCGGCGCCGCGCCGTGTCAGTCCCGCCCGCATTCGCTCGCTCCCCCGCCGGTCCGTCTCGCCTGCTTCTTTCGCGTCGCCGAACGGAATCGGCAAGCCCCGCCGTCCGCGAAAATGCCGGCGCGATCCGCGACCGCACTGAACCAGTCCGGAAGCCCGGTCGTTGGAATGGCGTCCCGGAAGCCCCGGCAGGAGCCAACCATGTTCTTACGCATCGACAAGCTGCAAACCGAGCTGCCCCCTCCCAAGAAGAAGGACCCGAACGCCGCGGCGGCGTTGCAGGAGCTGCTCGGCGGCAAGTACGGCGAGATGTCCACCCTCGGGAACTACATGTTCCAGAGCTTCAACTTCCGCTCCAAGTCCAAGCTCAAGCCCTTCTACAGCCTTGTCGCGGCCATCACCGCCGAGGAGTTGGGCCACGTCGAGCTGGTCAGCAACGGCGTCGCCATGTTGGCGAACGGGCCGGACTCCGAGGGCGACGAGACCGGCGGCGCCGACATCACCGGCGCGCCCATGGAGGACATGAAGAACGCCACCCTCCCGGCGGCTTTCCTGTCGCACGGCGGCGGCGCGGTGCCGATCGATTCCAACGGCCTGTCGTGGAACAAGGACTTCGTCACCACCACGGGCAACGTCATCTTCGACCTGCTGCACAACTTCCACCTCGAATGCGGCGCCCGCCTCCACAAGCTCCGCGTGTACGAGACGCTCTCCGATCCGACGGGGCGCGAAGTGTGCGGGTACCTGCTGGTGCGCGGCTCCGTCCACGCCCACGCCTATGCCCTGGCGATCAAGAAGATCACCGGCGCCGACATCACCAAGGTCCTGCCCACGCCGAACATCCCGCTGAGCAAGATTCCGGAGTCGCAGAAGTACCTGGACGAAGGCTCGCACCGCCGCCTGTACCGCTTCAGCCCGGGCGACTACGCGGAGATGGCCGGCATCTGGGGCAACGGCGAGCAGGCCCTGCCGACCGACCCGCCGGGCGAACTCGAGGTGGTGGACGGGATGCCGGAAGGCGGCAAGATCCACGAGCTCACCGGCATGGCCTCCGCCTTCACCCCGGACTACGCGCCGGAGGAGATGTTCGAGGTGGCGCAGAAGCTTTACAAGATGTCGCGCTGAGCGCAACGACGACGGGGGGCCGCCGGTCCCCCGTCAAGCCTTGGCCATACCGGCTTCAGGACCATGTGGGAGTCGCATCGATAGAAAGCGCCCCCATGCGTCCCGTGTTGACCCATGCCCTCATCGCCGAGTTGTTGCCGTCCCGCCGAACGCCTCGGCTCCCTCCCGCCCGCGTCCCCGACGGGCTGTTGCGCGACGGGATGAAAGAGGCTCTGGCGGCGCGGCCGCCGAGCGGCCGATTGTGGGTCTTCGCTTACGGCTCGCTCATGTGGGATCGCGGCGCCGTGCCGCACGACAGCTCGGAAACCGGGACGCTGCGCGGCTTCGCGCGCCGCTACTGCCTTTGGGACACCCACGATCGGGGAGTTCCGGAAGCGCCTTCGCTCACCCTCGGCATAGAGCCCGCGCCTGGCGAAGCGTGCAGCGGCGCGCTGTTCCGCCTGCCTCAAGCGAGGGAGGAAGAAGCACTTTGGAAGGTGTGGCAGCACGAGATGCCGCCCGGCTTCTACCTCGCCCGGTGGGTCGATGTCGCCGCAAACGGTCCGGGTGGCGCGGAGGTGCGGCGCGCCCTCACCTTCGTGGCCGACCCCGGTCACCCACTCTTCGCGGGCCGCGTACCGGAATCCGAGGTGGCCGAAACGCTGGCACGCGGCGCCGGCCCGCAAGGTGCGGCGGCCGCTTACCTGCTGGACACCGCGGAAGCGCTCCGGCGAGAGGGCATGCCGGACCCTATGCTGGACCGACTGGCAGAGGAGGTGGGCGCAAGGCTGGCCGGCTAACCGGCCGCCGTGCGCTGGCCGATCCTCATCTCTGCAACGCCTGCACGATCTGCTGCGTCACCTTCTTGGCGTCGCCGAAAAGCATCATCGTGTTGGGTCGGAAGAACAGCTCGTTGTCCACGCCGGCGTAGCCCGATGACATGCCGCGCTTGACGAAGAACACCGTCTTCGCCCGTTCCACATCGAGGATCGGCATCCCGTAAATCGGGCTCGCCTTGTCCGTCTTGGCCGCCGGATTGGTCACGTCGTTCGCGCCGATCACGTAGGCCACGTCGGCCTCCGCGAACTCCGGGTTGATCTCCTCCAGCTCCTTGACGTCCTCGTAGGGCACGTTGGCCTCGGCGAGCAGCACGTTCATGTGCCCCGGCATCCGGCCGGCGACGGGGTGGATGGCGTACTCCACCTCCGCCCCCTCCTTCTTGAGCAGATCGCCCATCTCGCGCAGCACCTGCTGCGCCTGCGCCACCGCCATGCCGTAGCCCGGCACCACGATCACCTTGCCGGCGTTCTTCATGATGTACGCCGCGTCTTCCGGGCTGCCGGCCTTCACCGGGCCGCGGTCGCCCGCGTCGGCGCCGGCCGCGCCCGCCGCGCTGGAGTCCGTGCCCCACCCGCCCAGCAGCACGTTGACGATGGAGCGGTTCATCCCCTTGCACATGATGTAGGACAGGATGGCGCCCGAAGCGCCGACCAGCGCGCCCGTCACGATCAGCAGCAGGTTTCCGAGCGTGAAGCCGATCCCCGCCGCCGCCCACCCGGAGTAGCTGTTCAGCATGGACACCACGACCGGCATGTCCGCGCCGCCGATGGGGATGATGAGCAGGAAACCCAGCGCGAAGGCCAGCAGCGCGATCATCCAGAACAGCGCGTCGGCCCCGCTGGACACGAAGGCCACCACGAGCGCGACGAGCAGGATGCCCAGGCCCAGGTTCAGCCAGTGCTGGTAGCGGAAGGTGATCGGCGCCCCGCTCATCAGCGCCTGGAGCTTGGCAAAGGCGATCACGGAGCCCGAGAAGGTGATGGCGCCGATGGCGAGGCCCAGCGACATCTCCACCAGCGAACCGCCGTGGATGTGGTGCCGCGTGCCGATGCCGAAGCTCTCCGGCGCGTAGAACGCCGCCGCCGCCACGAACACCGCCGCCATGCCCACCAGCGAGTGGAACGCGGCCACGAGTTGCGGCAGCGCCGTCATTTGGATGCGCGTGGCGATGTACGCCCCGACGCCGCCGCCGACGGCGAGCCCCAGCAGGATCAGCCCGACGCCGCCGAAGTCCATGCCCGGCCGCAGCAGGGTCGCCACCACGGCGATCCCCATGCCGACCATGCCGTAGAGGTTGCCCCGCCGGCTGGTCTCCGGGTGCGACAGGCCGCGCAGCGCCAGGATGAACAGCACCGCCGCGACGAGGTAGGCGAGGGTGGAAACTGTGGCGCCCATCGCCTCAAGCCCTCTTCTTGCCGCTGAACATCGCCAGCATTCGCCGCGTCACGATGAAGCCGCCGAAGATGTTCACCGCCGCCAGCGTGGCGGCCAGGAAGCCGAAGACTCGCGCCGCGACGCTCTCGCCCAGGCCCGTCGCCAGGATCGCGCCCACCACGATCACGGACGACACGGCGTTGGTCACGCCCATGAGCGGCGAATGCAGCGCCGGCGTCACGTTCCACACCACGTAGTAGCCGACGAAGCAGGCCAGCAGGAAGATCGTCAGCAGGAACAGGAACGGCTCCGCCGCGCTGGCCGCGCCCTCCACCGCCGGCGCGCCCCGGGCGGCCAGATCGCGAGCTTGCTGCGCCAATATCATCGCGTGCTCGGCCGCGCGCTGCGCCTGGTTGGCCAGGTCCGTCGGGTTCATCCGGTCTTCCTCTTCCTCAAGCGGCCTTGGCCTGCGTCAGCGACGGGTGCACCACCTGCCCGCCGCGCGTGAGCATGACGCCGCGCACGATCTCGTCCTCGGCCGGCAGCTTCGGCGCGCCGGTTTCCTTGTCCCAGAATGTGGTCAGGAAGGTGAGCAGGTTGCGCGCGTACAGCGCCGAGGACGCTGCCGGGATGCGGCCGGGCCAATTCGAGAAGCCCAGGATGCGGACCCCGTTGGGCGTCGTCACCGCCTCGCCCGGCTTCGTCAGCGCGCAGTTCCCGCCGGCGTCGGCCGCGATGTCCACGATCACCGAACCCGGCTTCATGCTCTCCACCATGGGCTGCGAGACGAGGATCGGCGCCTTCCGGCCCTGCACCAGCGCGGTGCAGACCACCACGTCGAACTTCTTGATGGCGTCCGCCACCACCTCGGCCTGCTTGGCCAGGAAGGCGGCGCTCATGGGCTTGGCGTAGCCGCCCGCCGTCTGCGCGGCGCGGCTTTCCTCGTCCTCGTGGCCGATGAAGGCGGCGCCGAGCGACTTGATCTCCTCCTTGGCCGCCGGCCGCACGTCCGTCGCGGACACGCGCCCGCCCAGGCGCCGCGCCGTGGCGATGGCCTGCAAGCCCGCGACGCCCGCGCCCATGACGAAGACGTTCGCCGCCGACACCGTGCCGGCCGCCGTCATCAGCATGGGGAAGCCGCGATCGAACGCCGCCGCGGCCTCGATCACCGCGCGATATCCCGCGAGGTTTGCTTGCGACGAGAGGATGTCCATGGACTGCGCGCGCGTGATGCGCGGCAGCAGCTCCATCGCACCGGCGTCGACGCCGCGTTCGGCGTAGGCGCCCGCGTGCTCCGTGCCGAGTTGCCCCAGCAGCAGCGCCCCGCGCGGCAGGGCGCCGACCTCGTCGACCTCGCCCTCGCCGGCCGCCAACGGCGCCCGCACCTTGAGCACAATGCCCGCGCCTTCCAGCGCCGCCTTGACGTCCGGCGCGATGGTCGCGCCCGCCTCCTTGAAGGCATCGTCGGTGACGCCGGCAGACAGGCCGGCGCCGGCCTCCACCGCCACGTCCAGGCCGAGGCCCCTGTACTTCTTGACGGTTTCCGGCGTCGCCGCGACGCGCGTCTCGGCGGGCCGGCGCTCTTTCAGAACAGCCAGTCTCATGCTGGACCCTCTCTCCGCGGCGGAGAATGAGGGCAGGGCAGCGGGACGGCAAGCCGCCGCCGCTCGTTCCGGCTGTTCAGCCCACCGCGACGGCCGCGGAAACGGGCACCCTCGCCTCGCGCAGCGCCGCCGCTTGCCGCTCGGCGACCTCCGCTTCGGAGAAGCCCTCGATCTGCTCCATGAACAGCCGGTGCCAGTTCACCTCCGCCCGCAGCCGGAGGAAGGCGCTGCCGAGGCCGATGGCGGCGCGGTCCATCAGCGGGAACTCGCGCGGCACACGCACGCCGCCCGTGCGCTTCAGCCCCTTGTGGACCTCGCCCGCGACCTTGCGCCCGTAGGCGGGGTCGTCCGTCTCCTGGATCGGCCGCACCCGGTCCTGCATCAACGGCTCGTAAAGGAAGCGCGCCCAGACGTTCAGCACCTCGATGACCTCGCGCTTCAAACCCTTGAAGCCCCAGGACTCGTAGGCCGCCACCGCCTTGGCCTCGTCGCCGTCGCGCACCGCCTCGAATAGCATGATGACGCCGCCCACGAAGTGCGGCGCGAACACGCGGATGGTGCCGAAGTCGAGCAGGTTGATGCCGTGACCGTCCGTGCCGCCCTCGTCCGGTCGCACCTGGTAGTTGCCGAGGTGCGGGTCGCCGTGGATGACGCCGTAGTGGTAGAAGGGCGACCACCACGCGCGGAACAGCGCTTCCGCGTAGGCGTTGCGCTCGCCCTGCGGCGGGTCCTCCTCCAGCCGGCGCAGGAGGGCGCGGCCGTCGAGCCACTCCATGGTCAGCAGCCGGCGCGTGCACAGCTCCTCCACGGGCCGAGGCACGCGCACGCCCGGCACGCCGTCCAGCATGGCGCCGTAGAGCCGCATCTGCGCCGCCTCGCGCAGGTAGTCCAACTCCTCCCGCATCCGCTCGGCGATCTCGGCGTAGACCTCCTCGTGGTCCAGCGAGGCGTCCATGCGCCGGTACAGGTTCATCGCCAGCTTGAGCTGGCGCAGGTCCGCCTCCAGCACGCTCGGCATGTCGGGGTATTGCAGCTTGCACGCCACCTCGCGGCCGTCCGGCAAGGTCGCGCGGTGGACTTGGCCGAGCGACGCCGCCGCCGCCGCCTCGCGCCCGAACGTCTTGAACCGCGACTCCCAGGCCGGCCCCAGCTCGCCCGCCATGCGCCGGCGCACAAAGTTCCAGCCCATGGGCGGCGCGTTGGCCTGCAGCGTCGCCAGCTGCTGCGCGTACTCCTCCGGCAGCGCGTCCGGCACGGTGGAGAGGAACTGCGCCACCTTCATCAGCGGCCCCTTGAGCCCGCCGAGTATGGCCTTCAGGTCCTCCGCGTGCGCCGCCTTGTCCGTCCGCAGCCCGAGGAAGCGCTGCCCCGCCACGCGCGCGGCGATGCCGCCCACCGCGCCGGAGGTGCGCGCCATCCGCCGCATCTCGCCGAACAGCGTGGAGCCTTGCCGCTCAGACATCGGCGCGCTCGATCTCGTCGATGAAGCCGGAGATCACGTCCAGCCCGCGCTTCCAGAAGCCCGGGTCGGAGGCGTCCAGCCCGAACGGCGCCAGCAGCTCCTTGTGCCGCAAGGTGCCGCCCGCGCGCAGCAGGTCGAGGTACTTCCGCTCGAAGTCCGGCACGCCGCCCTCGCGGTAAACGCCGTAAAGCGCGTTCACCAGGCAGTCCCCGAACGCGTAGGCGTAGACGTAAAAGGGCGTGTGGACGAAGTGCGGGATGTAGGCCCAATAGACGCTGTAGTCCGGCGTGAACTCGAAGGCCGGCCCCAGGCTCTCGCGCTGCACCTCCATCCAGATCTCGCCGATGCGCTCGTGCGCGATCTCGCCCTTGCGGCGTTCCTCGTGCAACTTCGCCTCGAACCGGTAGAAGGCGATCTGCCGCACCACCGTGTTCAGCATGTCCTCCACCTTGCCGGCCAGCATGGCGCGGCGGCGGCGCGCATCCGTCTCGGCGTCGAGCAGGCCGCGGAAGGTCAGCATCTCGCCGAACACGCTCGCCGTTTCGGCCAAGGTCAGCGGCGTGCCGCTCAGGAGGTAGCCCTGCCGCCCCGCCAGCACCTGGTGGACGCCGTGTCCCAGCTCATGCGCCAAGGTCATCACGTCGCGCGGCTTGCCGTGGTAGTTCAGCAGCAGATACGGGTGCGCGGAGGGCACCGTCGGGTGCGCGAAGGCCCCGCTCGCCTTGCCCGGCCGCAGCGCCGCGTCGATCCAAGGCCTGTCGAAGAACGGCTTCGCCACCGAGGCCAGCTCGCCCGAGAACGCGGCGTAGCTGCCCATCACCCGCTCCACCGCCTCCGGCCACGGCACCAGCCGGTCGTCCTCGTCCGGCAAGGGCGCGTTGCGGTCCCAGTGCTGGAGCTTCGGCAGCCCGAGCCACTTGGCCTTCATCGCGTAGTAGCGGTGCGACAGGCGCGGGAAGCTTTCCACCACGGCGGAGACCAGCGCGTCCACCACCTCGTCCTCGACCATGTTGGCGCGGTTGCGCGCGGAGGCCGGGCGCGGGTAGCGCCGCCACGTGTCGATGATCTCCTTGTCCTTGGCGAGCGTGTTGGTGATCAGCGAGAACAGCCGCACGCGCCCGCCGAACGCCTCCGACACGCCCTTCGCCGCCGCCTCCCGCACCGATCGGTCGCGGTCGGTGAGCCGGTTCAGCGCCGCCGAAACCGTCAGATCCTCGCCGCCGACAGGCACCGTCATGCCCGCCACCGTCTCGTCGAAAAGGCGGTTCCAGGCGCTGCGGCCCGTCACCTCCTTCTCGTGGAGCAGCTTCTCCACCTCGTCCGAGAGCTGGTGCTCGCGGAACACGCGCAGGTCGCGCAGCCACGGCCGCCAGCGCTCCAAGGCGCCGCCGGCGAACTTGCGCTCCAGTTCGGCGTCCTCCAGCCGGTTCAGCTCCAGCGTGAAGAACAGCAGGTACGAGGAAACGGCGGTCACCTGCTCCTGCACCGTCTGGTAGAAGCGCCCGTTCTCCGCGTCCTGCGCGTCGCCGGAGAACACGAGCTGGGCGTAGCTCATGAGCTTGCCCAGCCGCTCCTCGATGCGCTCGTACTCCGCGATCGCGGCCGCGA
>Ga0058700_1000516_pt1 | contig 14290 bp, 11 predicted proteins | sample AgamicAtAme_FD_71365 | JGI IMG/M metagenome (GOLD analysis project Ga0058700, IMG submission 71365) | Agave microbial communities from Guanajuato, Mexico - At.Am.e | ecosystem: Host-associated > Plants > Phyllosphere > Phylloplane/Leaf | place: Guanajuato, Mexico | collected 2012-06-07 | reverse complement strand
GAGGTAGGGCGTGCTCATCACCATGGCGACGTGGGCGAAGTCCCGGTCCGGGTCCCACGGGACGCGGTCGCCGCCGAGGATCTTGCCGACCACCATGGCGCTGATGACGGAGAGCACGAGCGTGTAGCCGTCCGGCGCCGCCCGCGCGGCCTGTCCGGTGCCGAGCGTGGCCCCCGCGCCGGGCCGGTTTTCCACCACCACGGACTGGCCGAGGCGGCGGGACATCTCACCGGCCAGGATGCGGGCGATGATGTCCGTGGTGCCGCCCGGCGCGAAGGGCACGATGAGGCGGATCGGCTGCGCCTGCGGCCAGGGCGCCTGCGCCAGCGCCGGCGCGGAGAGGCCGGCCGCGGCGAGGCCGAGGGCGGCGCGGCGTCGGACGGTCACGCCACCCCCGCCGCCAAACCGTCGCGTTGCGGATCGGCGCCGCCTTCCAGGCGCCCATCCCAGAGCGAGATGCCGTGGACGGCGGCGAAGGGATAGCTCAAGGGCGAGCGGCGCACCTCGTAGCCCATCGCCTCCAACTCGCCCTGCGCGGCGCGCGGGATGCGGTTGGACACGTCCACGGCGTCGCCCGTCGCCGAGAAGCGCGGGGCCTGCACGGCTTCCTGCATTCCCATGCCGAAGTCGAGCAGGTTCACCAGCGCTTGCAGGATGGCGATGGGAATCCAGGCCCCGCCGGGTGCGCCCATCGTGGCCACCGCCCTCCCCTCTTCCAGCACGATCGTGGGCGTCATGGAGGAGAAGCGCTTCTTGCCCGGCGCGATGGAGCCGGGGCGGCCCGGCCGCGGGTCGCACCAGTTCATGGCGCCGTTGAGCATGAAGCCCGTGCCGGCCGGGATCACGCCGGAAGGCACGCCGAGGGTGTGCGTGAGCGACACGACCATCCCCTCCGCGTCCACGCAAGAGACGGTGGTGGTGTGCTTGGAATCGGCCCCCGCCCGCGGCAGGTGCGACTTCTCGCCTGCGCGGATGGCGGCGGCGCACTCGTCGGCGTAGGCGTCCGACAGCAGGTGGGCCGGCGGCGGCGGGACGAAGCGCGGATCGCCCACGTGCCGGTCCTTGTCGCGGCCCGCGATCTTCATCGCTTCCGCCAGCACGCGCATGTACTCCGTGCTGTTGTGGCCGAGCGCAGGCAGGTCGAAGCGCTCCAGGATGCGGAGCATCTCTGCCACCATGATCCCACCCGCGGGCGGCGGCGGCACGGCGACGGTGCGGCCGCGGTAGCCCACTGTGAGCGGCGCGGTCTCGTCGGCTCGGAAGCCGGCGAGGTCCGCCGCCGAAAGCAGCCCACCGCACCGCTCCATCTCGTCGGCGATGCGCCGCGCGATGCCCCCGGTGTAGAGGCCTTCCGCGCCTTCCCGCGCGAGGGTGCCGAGCGTGCGCGCCAAGTCCGGGTTGCGCACCGGGTCGCCGATGCGCTTCGGCGAGCCGTCCGGGCGCAGGTAGAGCCGCGCGCCGTCCTCGGTGAAGGCGAGCTTGTCGCGGTAGGGCAGGCGGCCGTACCCGGCCTCGTCCAGCGCGAACATCGCCGCCACGTGCGGGCGCACCAGCCAGCCCTCTTCGGCGAGGGCCACCGCCGGCTCGAACAGGCCCGCCCAGGGGCGCCGCCCCCAGCGCCGGTGCGCCTCGGCGAAGACGCGCAGGATGCCGGGCGTGGCGACGGCGGCGTGGCCCAGCTCGTTGACGTGGCCGCGCAGCACGTAGCCGTAACCGTCCGAGCATTCGCGCTCGAACAGCCCCTCCCACATGCCTTCGGTGCAGGCGGCGGGGCAGGTGGCGAGGCCGTCCAGGATGCGGTGGTCGCCCGTCGACGGGTCGAGCACGTGAAGCACGCCAAGGCCGCCCACGCCGCACATCATCGGGTCCACCACGCCCTGCGCCAGCGCGCAGGCGAGCACGGCGTCCAGCGCGTTGCCGCCGGCGGCGAGCACGGAGGCGCCCGCCTCCACCGCCTCCGGCTGCGGGGCGACGATCATGGCGCGCGGTTCAGGCAGGCGGCGCGGGGGACGGGGCATGGTCGGCGCTACTCCACTTTGATGCCGCGGCGGCGGATGAAGGCGGCCATCGCCTCGCTGTCCGACCGGGCGCGCTGTCGGAGATCGGCGGCGGTGCTGGAAAGCGGCTCCAGCACCGCCTCGCGCAGCCGCCGCGCCACGGCCGGGCTGTCCACGGTGGAGCGGACGGCGGCGTTCAGCCGCTCCACCACCGGGGCGGGCACGCCGGCCGGGGCGACAAAGGCGTACCAGCCGGGCATCGCCACGTCCCCGGCGCCGGCTTCCCGCAGCGTCGGCACGTCCGGCAGGGCGGGGGCGCGCTCGGCGCCCAGGGTGGCGAGCGGCACCGCGTCGCCGCCCGCGATGAGCGGCAGCGTGTTGCCGAGCGGGTTCATCATACAGTCGATGGTGCCGGCGGCGAGGCTGGACAGCGCCGCGGCGGCGCCGGGGAAGGGCACGTGGGTGAGGCGGACACCGGCCCGCTCCGCGATCATCTCCATCGCAAGGTGCGTCGAGTTGCCGATGCCGGCGCTGCCGTAGGTCAGCGCGTCGGGCCGGGCGCGGGCGCGCTCCAGGAGTTGCGCCATGCTCCCGATTCCGGTGCGGCGCCCGGCCACCACCACGAAGGGCGTGTCCGCCAATGGCGCGACCCAGGCGAAGTCCCGCCAGGGGTCGTAGGGCAGGTTGGGGTAGAGGTGGGGGTTGAAGGAGAAGATGGAGACGCCGCCCAGCAGCAGCGCCGAGCCGTCCGGACGCGACTGCTTCAGGGCGTTGATGGACACGATGCCGTTGGCGCCGGGCCGGTTCTCCACCACCACAGGCCGTTCCAGCGCGTGGCCCAACGGCTCGGACAGGAGCCGGGCCAGCACGTCCGTCGCGCCGCCGGGCGGTTGCGGGATGATGACGCGCAACGGCGCCGCAGCCTGCCCGCCCAGCTCCTGAGCCCGGGCGAGGGCGACCGAGGCGACCGCCAGCAGCACGCCGCCGGCCGCCGCGCGGCGCGGGATCGAGCGGGGCATGTTTCGTTCCTCCGACCGGCGCAGCATGGCCGCCGGGGCCGGCGCGTCCACCCCTGGGAAGGCCAAAGTTTCGCCTTGCTGCGGGCGGATGCTGGCCGCGAAGGCCGCCCGACCCAACATAGGCGGAGCAAAGGGACCGCGAGCGGATGGTGAACACGACGACCGGGGTGGGGGTGAGCGACGCCCCGCTTGCGCGCAAAGGCGCGGCCGCCGGGACCCAGGGCCGCCCCGGTCGGTGAGCCAGGAGACGCTTTCGGCGCCGGACGGGCTCGCGCCCGGCGTCCTCCCGTTCGGCCTCGCCGGGGACCGCGCGCCCGCGCCGCGGCCCTTCGAGGAATTCGTCCGAAACGTGCAGCCGCTGGCGCCGCTGCGCGCCCGGATCGCCGAGGCTTGCCGGCGACCGGAGGAGGCGTGCCTCCCTCCCCTCCTCGCCGGCGCGGCCCTGCCGGAGCCCGCAGCCCGGACCGCGCGCGACCTTGCGCGCCGCTTGGTGGAGGCGCTCCGCGCCAAAGGCGGGCGCGGCGGCGTCGAGGCGCTGATGCAGGAGTTCTCGCTCTCCTCGCAGGAGGGCGTGGCGCTGATGTGCCTGGCCGAGGCGCTGCTCCGCATCCCGGACGCCGCCACCCGCGACGCCCTGATCCGCGACAAGGTCGGCGCGCGCGACTGGCGCTCCCACGTCGGCCACAGCCCGTCCCTCTTCGTGAACGCCGCGACCTGGGGCTTGGTGGTCACGGGCAAGCTCACCGCCACTAACAGCGAGGCGGGGCTGGCGGCGGCGCTGACGCGGCTGATCGGGCGCGGCGGCGAGCCGGTGATCCGCCGCGGCGTGGACCTCGCCATGCGGATGCTGGGCGAGCAGTTCGTCTGCGGCCAGACCATCGAGGAGGCGCTGGCCAAGAGCCGGCGGATGGAGGCCAAGGGCTTCCGCCACTCCTTCGACATGCTGGGCGAGGCCGCCGCCACGGCCGCCGACGCCGAGCGCTATTTCTGGGACTACGAGGGGGCGATCCACGCCATCGGCCGCGCCGCTGGCGGGCGCGGCGTCATCGACGGCCCCGGCATCTCGGTGAAGCTCTCGGCGCTGCACCCGCGCTACTCCCGCGCGCAGCGGGAGCGGGTGGGGGGCGAGTTGCTGCCGCGCGTGCTGGCGCTCGCCGCGCTGGCCCGGCGCTACGACATTGGCCTGAACATCGACGCGGAGGAGGCGGACCGGCTCGACCTCTCGCTGGACATCGTCGAAGCCCTCTGCTTCGCGCCGGAGCTGGCCGGGTGGAACGGCATAGGCTTCGTCGTGCAGGCCTACGGCAAGCGCGCCCCCTTCGTGCTGGACTGGCTCGTGGACCTCGCTCGCCGCAGCGGGCACCGGCTCATGGTGCGGCTGGTGAAGGGCGCCTACTGGGACAGCGAGATCAAGCGCGCCCAAGCGGACGGGATGGAGGGCTTCCCGGTCTTCACCCGGAAGGTCCACACGGACGTCTCGTTCCTCGCCTGCGCCCGCAAACTGCTGGACGCGCCGGACGCGGTGTTCCCGCAATTCGCCACCCACAACGCGCAGACGCTGGCGACCATCCACACGATGGCGGGCCCGGACTTCCGCCCCGGCCAGTACGAGTTCCAGTGCCTGCACGGCATGGGCGAGCCGTTGTACGAGGAGGTGGTCGGCCCCGCCAAGCTCGACCGCCCCTGCCGCACCTACGCGCCCGTGGGCACGCACGAGACGCTGCTCGCCTACTTAGTGCGCCGGCTGCTGGAGAACGGCGCCAACTCCTCCTTCGTGAACCGCATCGGCGACCCTTCCGTGCCGGTCGAGGCGCTAGTCGCCGACCCGGTGGAGGCCGCGCGCGCGATCGAGCCCGTTGGCGCGCCGCATCCGCGCATCGCCCACCCCCGCGCGCTGTTCGGGGCGGAGCGGCCGAACTCCGCCGGGCTGGACCTTTCGGACGAGCGGCGCCTGGCCCCGCTCGCCGCCGCGTTGCTGGCCGGCGCCGAGATGCCGCTCGCCGCGGCGCCGCTCCTGGGCGACGGCGAGGCCACGGGCGAGGCGCGCGACGTGTGCAACCCCGCCGACCGCCGCGACCTCGTGGGCCGGGTGGTCGAGGCGACGCCGGCCGCCGTGGACCGCGCCCTCGCCCAAGCAGAGGCCGCCGCGCCCGGCTGGGCGGCCACCCCGCCGGGCGAGCGCGCCGCTTGCCTGGCGCGCGCGGCCGACCTGATGGAAGCGCGGATGCCCGCGCTCCTCGGCCCGCTCGTGCGGGAGGCCGGCAAGTCGCCGGCGAACGCCGTGTCCGAGGTGCGGGAAGCGGTGGACTTCCTCCGCTACTACGCCGCACAGGTCCGCCTCGGCTTCGACAACGGGACGCACCGGCCGCTCGGCCCGGTGGTGTGCATCAGCCCCTGGAACTTCCCGCTCGCCATCTTCACCGGCCAGGTCTCGGCGGCGCTGGCGGCGGGCAACCCGGTGCTGGCGAAGCCGGCGGAGGAGACGCCGCTGGTCGCGGCCCTCGCCGTGCGAACGCTGCGCGAGGCCGGGGTGCCGCCCGCGGCGGTCCAGCTCCTGCCCGGCGACGGAGAGGTCGGCGCCCGTCTTGTCGCCGACCCGCGCACGCGCGGGGTGATGTTCACCGGTTCCACGGACGTGGCGCGACTCATCGCCCGGAAGCTCGCGGAACGCCTCGGCCCGGACGGGCGGCCGGTGCCGCTGATCGCCGAGACGGGCGGGCAGAACGCGCTGGTGGTGGACAGCTCCGCGCTTACCGAGCAGGCGGTGGCGGACACGATCGCCTCCGCCTTCGACAGCGCCGGGCAGCGCTGCTCCGCGCTGCGCGTGCTCTGCTTGCAGGAGGACGTTGCCGACCGCGTGCTGGCCATGCTGAAGGGCGCGATGGCGGAGCTGTCGGTGGGCAACCCCGACCGCCTTTCCACCGACGTCGGCCCGGTGATCGGGGCCGAAGCCCAGCGCGGCATCGGCGAACACGTGGAGGCGATGCGCCGCAAGGGCCGCGCGGTCCACGCGCCGGCGCTGCCGGAGGAGTGCGGCCAGGGAACCTTCGTGGCCCCCACCCTCATCGAGATCGGGGCCGTCGCCGAGTTGGAGCGCGAGGTGTTCGGCCCCGTGCTGCACGTGCTGCGCTTCCGCCGCGACCGGCTGGACGCGCTGGTGGAGGAGATCGGCGCCACCGGCTACGCGCTCACCTTCGGCGTTCATTCGCGCATAGACGAGACCATCGCGCGCGCGACGGGCCGCGCCGCCGCCGGCAACGTCTACGTCAACCGCAACCTGATCGGCGCCGTGGTCGGCTCGCAGCCCTTCGGCGGGCACGGCCTGTCCGGCACCGGCCCCAAGGCGGGCGGGCCGTTGTACCTGCGGCGGCTTTTGTCGGAGTGCCCGGCGGAGCCGGACCTTCCGCGCGCTTCCGCGCCATCGCCGGAAGCCCTCGCCGCTTGGTCCGGTCTGCTGAGGGCGCGCGGGCAGGCCGCCGCCGCCGAGCGCTGCGCCCGCTACGCCGAGCGATCCCGCCTGGGGTTGCGGCTGGACCTCCCCGGCCCTGTCGGCGAGGCGAACACCTACGCGCTGCGCCCCAGAGGCGCCGTGCTGTGCGTGCCCTCCACGGAGTTCGGCCTGGCGGCGCAGGTCGGCGCCGCGCTCGCCGGCGGCAACGCCGCGCGGGTCCTCGCGCCGCCTCCGCTCCGAGCGGCCGTCGAGAACCTGCCGGCGGAGCTGGCGGCACTGGTGTCCACCGCCGCCGACCTCCGGGCGGCCGAAGGCTGCGCGGCGGTGCTGTTCGAAGGGAACGGCGACGCGCTGCGTCGTTTGTGCCAGGAGGTGGCCGCGCTGCCCGGACCGGTCCGGCCTGTGTTCGCCGCCGCGGTTGATGCGTTGCGCGCCGGCTCGGAGGAGTACCCGTTGGAGTTTCTTCTGGAGGAACGGTCCATCAGCACCAACACGGCCGCCGCGGGCGGGAACGCCAGCCTCATGGCGCTCGGTTGAAAGGCGGCGGCATGAGGCGGGAGCCGAGCCGCGCGGTCGCCCGCGACCAAGCCCCCAAGAAGTCGGGCCGGGTCCAAAACGTAACGCTTCCGCAGTTCACGGTTGTGTTACCGTCGGCGGCGCCGGTATCTTCCTCCCCCATGGTCAAGATCATCAGCTGGAACCTGCTTCGCCTCGTCGGCGCCTCGCTCGGCGACGTCGCCCGGCTGATCGAACGGCAGCGCCCCGACCTCATGCTCATGCAGGAGGCGACGGAGGAGATGGACGGCTTGCCCGGTCTCCTCGGCGGCCATTACCACCGCGCTTCGCTCCCTGGCCGCGTCCACGGCCTCGCGGCGTGGAGCCCTGGGGCCCTGCCCAGCGCGGCCGTCGTGCTGCCCCTCCCCTCCGGCGCGATCGTCCAGCGCGTGTGCCAGGTGCTCGACATCGGGCCGTTCGCCGTGGCCAACGTCCACCTGTCGCACGGGCAGGTGCTGAACCGCCGCCAGCTCCGGCGCATCGCCGGGGTGCTCCCGCCCCGCGCGGCCATCCTCGGCGACTTCAACCTCGTCGGCCCCACCTTCCTGCCCGGCTTCCGCGACGTCGGGCCGCGCGAGCCGACGCACATCGCGGGCGGCCGGATGCCGCTCCGCATAGACCGCTGCGTCGCCCGCGGCCTCGACTGCTCGGCGGCCCGCGCCCTGGACCGCGGCGCGTCCGACCACCGGCCGATCAGCGTGGCGTTGAGCGTGGCGGCCGGCGCCGCGGCCGAGCGGGCCGCCGCGGCGGCTTAAGGGCGCCCGGCACGGCGCTGGGCCGCTACAGGTAGGATTCGATCGGCAGCCACCCGAGCACGCGCGCCAGGACGCGTCGGCTCAGGGTGGCGTCCGGCTCGCCGTGGAGCGGCCCTTGCGCGCCGCCGTCGAACCACTCCAGGCGCCCTTGGCTGTCCAGCCGCACCGCCCAGCTCCGCGCCGGGTCGGTGAGCCGGGCGACCTCCGCCCGCAGCTTGTCGGCCGCCGCCGTGTCGCGCACGAAGACACCCATCTCCGTGTTGAGGTGGGCGGAGCGCGGGTCGAAATTGAACGAGCCCACGAAGGCCAGTTCGCCGTCGACGCAGAACGCCTTGGTGTGCAGGCTGGCGTTGCCGCCCGAGCCGAGCAGGCTGGAGCCTTCCTGCCCCCCGCGCTTCAGCTCGCGCAGTTCCACGCCCGCCCGCAGCAGGCGCCGGCGGTGGCGGGCGTAGCCGCCGTGGACCGCCAGCACGTCCGTCGCCGCGAGCGAGTTGGTGACGACCGTGACGCGCACGCCGCGCCGGACCAGCGCGGACAGCAACTTGGCCCCGCGCCGGCCCGGCACGAAGTAGGGCGACACCACGAACACCTCGCGCGCCGCGCCGCCGATGGCGGCCCGCACCTCGGCCAGGAGGCCCGGCGCGCGGCGGCGGCCCAAGCCTTTCCGCGGCGGGTCGGCGGCGACCCGCACCCGCTCCGCCGGCACCAGGATGCGCTCTTCCGCCAGCAGCGCGGCCAGATCCGGTTTCGCCGCCCAGCCCGCGAGGTAGTCGGAGGCCGCCGGCGCCGCAGCCGCCGCTTCGAGACGCCGGCGCAGCCCCTCCAGGCCGCCGTCGGCGGGGCGCCGGGCCGCCGCGAGCGCTTCCACAGGCTGGACCCGGCGGCTCGTCCAGTAGCGCTCGAAGTGCTCCGTGGCCTGCCCGGCGGCTTCGCCTTCCACCACCAGATCGAGGTCGCGGAAGTTGAACTGGCTGGCGGCGCCGAAATACTCGTCGGCGACGTTGCGACCGCCGCCGATAAACAGCCGCCCGTCCGCGATCCAGGCCTTGTTGTGCATTCGGTGGTTGAGCCGGTAGCTCGCCAGCAGGAAGTCCACCGCCGCGCCGAGCGCGCCCCAGGACCGGACGCGGAAGGGGTTGTAGAGCCGCACCTGCACGCGCGGGTGCTCGGCCAGCGCCGCCAACGCGCGGTCCCGGCCGCGCATGTAGAGGTCGTCCAGCAGCACGCGGACGCGCACGCCGCGGTCGGCCGCGCGCAGCACTTCGCGGGCGAGCAGCGCGCCGGTCGTGTCCTCGTTCCAAGTGTAGTATTGCAGGTCCAGCGTGCCGGCGGCGGCGCGGGCGCTCAAGGCGCGCAGCGCGAAGGCCTCGCGGTTGCCGCACACGAGCGAGACGCCGGCGGCGTCCACCTCGCCCAGCACAGGGATCGTCGCCTCGGCCATGGCGGCCGGCTCGGCCCCTCGCCTGGGCACCCCGGCCTTGCTGATCGCGTTTACGGCAAGCACGAAACCGCTCCGCTCCTCCTCCCCGCCCCGGCGCCTCGACACCCGCATACTCGCTTCCGGCGCCGGAGCGTCGATCACGAACACGCCGTTCGCGGCGAAGCCATCCGCCGCTTGATGGAAGCTAAGGCGCCGGCGCGCTCGCCACCACCGCCCGCAGGCCGCCGCACGGAAACGCGAGCGCGCGGGGGGGGGCCGAGTGACCCTGCGGGAACGGTGGCCATGGCCGCGCGGCGGCGGTTCAGGCGGCGGGTGTGCGCGGCGCGGTTGCGTGGGCTACGGTCGGCGTGGAGCGCGCGCGGGCGGCGCGGGCGGCGCGGGCGGCGCGGGGCGAGGAGCGGCTCCGCTCGGCGCGCCGTGCGGGCACGGAGAAGAAAAGCGATGGCGCGGACGATCATCGGCGTGGCGGGCGCCCTTCCCCTCGCGCTCGCCGCGCTCGGCGCGTCCGCCGGCGCGGTGGCCGCGCAGGGCGATGGCGGCGCCGGTTGGCCCAGCCGGCCCATCCGCATGGTCGTGCCCTTCCCGCCGGGCGGCGGCACGGACGCGTTGGCGCGCATCGTGGCGCAGCACCTCCAGGGCGCGCTGGGCCAGCCGGTCGCGGTGGAGAACCGCAGCGGCGGCTCCGGCGTGGTGGGGACGGAGGCGGTCGCGCGCGCGGCGCCGGACGGCTACACCTTGGCGATGACGGCCAGCGGGCCGATCACCATCCTGCCGCAGATGATGGGGGCGGCGCCCTACAACCCCTTCCGCTCCTTCGCCCACGTCGCCATCCCGTCCACCACGCCGCTGATGATGGTGGTCCCGGCCGCCTCGCCCGCGCGCACCGCTCCGGACTTCGTGGAGTGGGCGAAGCGCGAGCCGGGGCGGCTGAACTACTGCTCCATCGGCGTCGCCTCGCCGTCCCACCTCTCGGGCGAGGTTTTCCTGCGCGCCTTCGGCCTGCGTGTGGAGCACGTCCCGCACCGCGGCAGCGCCCCGGCGCTGACGGACACGGTGGCGGCGAACTGCCAAGTGCTGTTCGACAGCGCCGCTTCGTCGGCGCCGCTGGTCCGGGCGGGGTCGCTGCGCGCCCTCGGCGTGACATCCGCCCACCGCTTGGAGGCGTTCCCCGAGTTGCCGACCATGGCCGAGCAGGGCGCGCCGGGGTTCGAAACCAGCACCTGGTCCGGCGTGGTCGCGCCCGCGGGCACGCCGCCCGCCGTCGTGGATCGGCTGAACGCGGAGATCCGCCGCCTCGCCGCGACGCCGGGGGAGCGCCAGCGCGTGCGCGACCAGGGCGGGTTGCCGATGGACCTTTCCCCCGCCGAGACGACGGAGTTCGTCCGGCGCGAGATCGAGACCTGGGGCCGGGTGATCCGCGCGGGCAACCTGCGGCTGGACTGAGGCTTGCCGCCAGGCTTTCACCAGCCTGGATGCTGGCCACGAGAGAAGGACGCCGCGATGCAGGGCGACACGGACTTCGCGAACCTCACGGTCGTTCTCCTCGGCACGCCGGATCACGACGCCGAGGCGAGAGCAGGGTCCGCTCTCTACCGCCACAACGTCGAGGCGACCGGAGTCGCCGACCGCGTGCCGATCGGCGCCAGGCTCTCCGACCCCGCCACAGGCGAGGTCCTGGGTGGTCTCTGGGGCCGAACCGAACTCGGTCTGCTGTTCCTCGACATGTTCTTCTTGCCGGAAGAGCTCCGGGGGCGCTCGCAAGGAAGCCGCCTCCTCTCAGCCGTTGAGCATGAAGCCAAAAGGCGCGGCTGCGTGCGGGCGGTCGTGGAGACGAGCAGCTTCCAGGCGCCCGGTTTCTACGAGCGCCACGGCTACGAGGAGTTCGGGCGGGTCGAGTTCGGGCTCCCGGGTCATGCCCGCGTCTTCTTGCGCAAGACCTTGGAGTGACCCGCGCGGCCGCGCCAGGCCGAGCGAGAAGAGTTCTGACCCGACGATGCGCGGCTTGGGTGTTCCAACCCGAACCGACCAGAGACCAGAGCCGCCGCCGCTTGCTCCGCCTCCTCACCTACAACGTCCACGGCTGCCGCGGGACGGGCGGCCCTCACCCGAGCGGGTTGCGGCGGTGATCGCCGCCGCCCGGCGCGACCTCGGGCTGCGATCCCGCTCGGGGATGGTCGAAGCGCCTGGCTGCTCGGCCGCGGGCGCGACACGGGCGACGGGCGCGGCCAGGTGGGGCGGCGACAACCGACGACGTTCCCACGGGGTTGCCTTTGTCGCCTGAAGATCTCGCCGCGAGGCATCCGCGCCTGTACCACGTGACCGACCCCGTTTCCTTGCCGGGCATCCTGCGGCACGGCCTGTTGCCGACGAGCGCCCTCCTCTCCTTGTTCGAGGTGCCGGACGCCGAGCGCCCCGCCATCGAGCGTAGGCGCCGGCCCGGGAGCGTCGCCCTGACCCATCCCGTGCATGGCCGAGCGGTCATCACCGACAACCTGCCGCTCAGCGAGGCGGCGCTGGAGGCGTGCCTGGACGACGGCCTTGCGCCGGCGGATTGGCTCGCGCTCCTGAACGGCCGGGTCTTCTTCTGGCCCGACCGGGAAAGCCTGGGCCGCCTCCTGGGTGCCAGGCTCAACCGCGGCCGGGAACGCTCCGTGCTGGTGCTCGACACTTTGGGCTTGGCGCGGGCGCATGGCGAGCGGATGGAGCTGGCTGCGATCAACACCGGTTCGACCATCCGGCGCGCGGCGCGGCGGGGCCGGTCCACCTTCACCCCGCTGCGCCGCCACGATTATGAGGGCTGGCGAAGGCTGCGCGGCGGGCGGGACCGGATACGGGAGGTGACGGTGGTGGGCGGCGTTTTCCCGATCGCCGAATACTTGGTCGGGCAGCATCGGGTCACGGGCAGCGGCGAGGGCATCCCGTGACGGCGCCGCGCCGGTGGAGCGGCGAGATGCTATTAGGGACTCCGCGACCCGTTCGGGGCAACGGGTGCGCCTCATCCGTGGCGGGAGCCGCCCCGCGCTCGTTCACGCGCAGGATCTCGCCGAGGCGCGCATCCACCCGCCCGCGTCCTCGCCCGGACCGCCGCGGCGCCGCGGCGGTCCGGGCCGGTCGAGGCTGGTCAACTTCCACTTCCAACTGCGACGCCGGCCCGCCCTCACCGCGCGTCAGCGGCACGAGGAGGCGGGCATTGAGGCCTTCGGCCCGCGCGGCGTCCGCCACGCGCCGGATGAAGTCCGTGGCGCGGCCGCGGTCGACGGGCAGGAGGTCGTGGGAGAAGCGGGCGAGACGCGTGGGGCGCCTCCCGGATCGGGGAACCGTCCGCGACGCCCTTCCCGAGCGGAAAATGCCGCGCGACGCCGGCCGATCCGCCCCGTGTAGGATGCTCCCATGCGGACGCTGCTGATCGTCTACCACTCCATGACCGGCGGCACCCGGCAGATGGCGGAAGCGGCCGCGCGCGGGGCGGCTTCGGAGCCGGGCTCCCGCGTGCGCCTGTTGGCCGCGCCGGACGCGCGGCCCGACGACGTGCTCGCGGCCGACGGCTACGTCTTCGCCACGCCCGAGAACCTCGCGGCGGTGGCCGGGCTGATGAAGGACTTCTTCGACCGCACCTACTATCCGGCTTTGGGGCGCGTGGAGGGCCGGCCTTACGCCGCGCTGGTCTGTGCGGGCAGCGACGGCCGCAACGCGACGCGGCAGATCGAGCGGATCTGCACCGGGTGGCGGCTGCGCGCGGTCGCCGAGCCGCTCATCGTGTGCACCCGCGCCCAAACGCCCGAGGCCATCTCGGCGCCCAAGGTCATCGGCGCGGCCGACCTGGGCCGCTGCGAGGAACTCGGGGCCACGCTGGCCGCGGGTTTGGCGATGGGGATCTTCTGACGCCGTCGCACACCCGGCCGCCCGCCTCGGGAGAGGCCGCGTGCAGCCGTTCGCGCCGCGGCCGCAAGGGTGTCCTGCGACGCCCGACCCGCAGTTGAATGGCGGCGCCCCCTGGGGGTGAGCGGCGCCAACGTTCGAGGGCAAAGGTGCGCGGAGCGAGGCCGCGCGAGGCCGCCCATGGCGGCATCGCGCCATGACAGGCGAGGGGATTTGCGCGAACCGGTGAACGCGGCTCATCATCCGGTCATGCCTCGTCCGCTCCCGCTCTCGGCGCTCCGGGCATTCGAGGCCGCGGCGCGCACCGGCTCCTTCCGCACCGCCGCGGACGACCTCAACCTCACCCCCAGCGCGGTGAGCCACGCCATCCGCGGCCTGGAGCAAGCGCTCGGCGCGGCGCTGTTCCTCCGCGAGGGGCGCTCGATCCGCTTGACCAATGAGGGCCGGACCCTGATGCGCCACGTCGAGCGCGGCTTCGGGGAACTCCAGCTCGGCATAGGCAGCGTTTCGACGCAGGCGCCCCAACTGCTGCGGGTGCACAGCGCCCCGAGCTTCGCGGCGCAGTGGCTGCTGCCGCGCCTACGGCGCCTCCTCCAGGAGGTCGAAGGATTGTCGGTGCGGATCGCGGCCGGCACGGACTACGCGCGCTTCCTACCCACCGACGAGTGCGACGTCGACATCGTTTACGGCATGCCGTCCCCGGACCACTACGGCCCCGCCATGCACCAGAACCTCATCGTCCTGCCGCTCGGGACCGAGCTCGTGACGCCCCTCTGCGCGCCCGCGCTGGCCCCCGCGATCCGCGCACCGCGCGACCTGCTGCGGCAGGTGCTGATTGAAAGCGAGACCAAGAGGGTGCGCTGGCCGGCTTGGTTCGCGGCCAACGGACAGATCGCGCCCGAATTCCGCGGCCCTCGCTTCGACCGCAGCTTCCTTTCCTTGAGCGCGGCCGCGGACGAGCTGGGCGTGGCATTGGAGTCGACGCGCCTCGCGGAGCGGGAGCTTGCGTCGGGCCGCCTCGTCCAACCGTTGAGGGACGTGTGCGAGGACGTCGTCTACACCGGCCACTGGCTCGTGTTCCCGCGTTCGATGCGATTTTCGCGGCCCTTGACCCTCTTCGTGGAGTGGTTGGGGACGGAACTGGGCCTCGAACTCGATCTGGACGCGCTGGACGACTCGCCGGCCTAGGCCGG
>Ga0058700_1000510_pt1 | contig 14418 bp, 10 predicted proteins | sample AgamicAtAme_FD_71365 | JGI IMG/M metagenome (GOLD analysis project Ga0058700, IMG submission 71365) | Agave microbial communities from Guanajuato, Mexico - At.Am.e | ecosystem: Host-associated > Plants > Phyllosphere > Phylloplane/Leaf | place: Guanajuato, Mexico | collected 2012-06-07 | reverse complement strand
CGGGTAGATGCGGTCCGGGTGGTCCAGCATGGGGCGGTTGGCCTCGAAGATGCTCCCGTAGGCGTTGGCGTCGCCGTAATGGCGCTTGGCGATGGCGGAAAGGGTATCGCCCTTCTGCACCGTGTAGAACGCCGAGCCTCCGGGCCCCTGCTCCACCGGCTGCGGTGACGCGGCGTGCACGGTGCCGCCGGCGGCCTGCGTGCTCGCGGAGCCCGCCGGGAGGCGGGACATGCTGGACAACGCGCCGGCGAGCGAGCCGGTCGGTTGGCCGCCCTGGAGCCCGTCGTCGTCCACCTTGCCGACGCCTTCCACGTTGCCGACCGCCAGCACGATCTTCTCGCGGGTTTCCGCGTCCGGCACGGTGCCGGACAGGTGGACGGTGTCGCCCTCCACCCTCATGGAAACGCCGTCAGCCGGCAGGCCGAGCCGCTTCAACTCGTTCTGGAGGGCTTCGGGCGTCGGGGCGGAGTAGGCGCCGCCGTGGCCGCTGAGCTTGGCGCCCACGTCGCGGAGGAAGTTGAACAAGCCCATGGCGGTCGCTCCTTGTTTGGCCTGCCGGCGCAACGTAGCCCGGTGCCGGCGGTTGCCGGAGACGGTCCGGGGCGCCACATCCGGCGCATGGAAGCGCCGCAGCCGCTGTTGGTTCAGCCAGACCCCGCCGATCCCAGGCTGACGCGCCGCGTCCGGGGCTTGGACCACACGGGCGCCTCCGTGGAAGCGAGCGTGACGGTGGAGCGGCCGCTGACGCTCTACCTCAACGGCCAGGAGATCGTCACCATGATGACGATAGGCGACCGGCCCGAGGATCTGGCGCTCGGCTACCTGCTCAACCAGAACATGCTGAAGCGCGGCGACCCGGTGGCCGCGGTGGAGCACGACGACGAGCTCGGCGTCGTGGTGGTGCGGACGGAGGCGGCGACCGACTTCGAGCGGAAGCTGCGCAAGAAGACGCTGACCAGCGGCTGCGCCCAGGGCACCGCCTTCGGCGATCTGCTGGAGGACTTCGAGTCGGCGCGGCTGCCGCCGGCGGAGGTGCGGACCTCGTGGCTGTACCGGCTGCTGCACCGGATCAACACGCTGCCTACGCTCTACCTCGAAGCCGGCGCGATCCACGGTTGCGCGCTCTGCGAGCGCGACCGGCCGCTGGTCTACATGGAGGACGTCGGCCGGCACAACGCGGTGGACAAGATCGCGGGCTGGATGTTCCGCCACGACGTCCCGCCGGGCGACAAGATGTTCTACACCACGGGGCGCCTGACCTCGGAGATGGTCATCAAGACCGTCCGCATGGGCATCCCGGTGCTGATCTCGCGCAGCGGCTTCACCGCCTGGGGCGTGGAGTTGGCGCGGCAGGCGGGGCTGACGGTGATCGGCCGCTGCAAGGGGAAGCGCTTCCTGGCGTTGGCCGGGGAGGAGCGCATCGTGTTCGACGCCGACCTCCACTACGTGGAGGAGGAGAGCGCGAAGCACTGGCGCAAGAACTCGCGAGAAGCGGAAGCGGCGGGCTCCGATGCCCAGGGCTGACACGCTGGGCGCGGTGCTGGCGGGCGGGTTGGCGCGGCGCATGGGCGGGGGCGACAAGCCCCTCCGGACGCTCGGGGGGCGGCCGCTGCTGCGGCACGTGCTCGACCGCGTGGCGCCGCAGGTGGCGGCGGCCGTGCTGAACGCGAACGGCGACCCCGCGCGCTTCGCCGACTACGGCCTGCCGGTGGTGCCGGACGGGCTGCCGGACAACCCCGGGCCGCTGGCCGGCGTGCTCGCGGCGCTGGACTGGGCGGCGGAGCGGCGGCCGGACCTGCCGTGGGTGCTCACCGCCCCGGGCGACTGCCCCTTCCTGCCCCCGGACCTCGCGGAACGGCTGCACGCGGCGCGCGAGGCCGCCGGCGTGCCGCTGGCCTGCGCCGGCTCGGGGGGCCGGACGCACCCGCCGGTCGGGCTGTGGCCGGTCGCGCTGCGTTCCGCCTTGCGGGACGCGCTCCTGGGGGGCGAGCGGAAGATCGACCGGTGGACCGCGCGCTTCGGCTGCGCCGTCGCGGAGTGGCCCGCGGGGCCGCCGGACCCGTTCTTCAACGCGAACGCGCCGGCCGACTTGGCGGTGGCGGAGCGGGCTCTCTTGCGGGAGCCGAACGGCGTGCCCATAGGAGGTGAGGAACAAAGAAAGGGAGAGCCGTTGCCGTGAAAGCCATTGTCGCCGGGCTGCTTTTGGCCGCGGGTCTCGCCGTGGGCGCCGCGCTGGTGCTCGACGCGGAGGTGCAGCGCTCCACCACCGACCGGTTCCGCACGGACGCGGTCCGGCTGTGAGGCGGTCCGTCTTGGGCGGGAGGCCCTAATCTAACTTTCAACTCCGCAGCAACTTCTTTCCGATTTTGTCACAAAAATAAATCTGAATTCGAAATAGTGATCACGCTGGACCGGCCGGCAGTTGCGGGATATCGAAGCGTTATCGCAACATTCGCCCTGGCGCTGCCCGCGCCGAGCGAACCGCGGACGAGGTCCCCGACGTGTCCAAGCGCATCATCGCCGCCATCAGCCAGAACGCAGCCGACCCGGTCTACTACTTCGCCGGCTACCACGACCAGGGCGAGAAGAGCGAGTGCCGTTGGACTCTGAGCCGCGACCACGCCCGGTGGTTCGACGCGGACGAGGCCGACGTCGAGGCGCTGTTGCTCACCCCGGATTACATCGATTACCGCCTGATGCCCGAGCCGCTGACCGGCTGACACCGGGCCGGGGCGGAGGCCTCCCCTCGCCGCGCCCGTCCCCCCGCGGGACGGCGGGGGGAGCGCCACCCTGATGCCCGCCCGCCTGTCGCGCCCGCGTCTCCTCGCCTACCATCGCTGGGAGGGAACGGGAGGACGGGATGGGCGAGAACGGCGCTGCCGGCGGCGGGCCTCTGGCGGGCGTCCGCGTCCTGGACCTCACGGCCGTCGTCCTCGGGCCATTCGCCACGCAGACCCTTGGCGACTGGGGCGCCGACATCATCAAGGTGGAGCCGCCGGCGGGCGACCTGGTCCGGGCCTCCGGCGTGGCCAAGCACCGCGGCATGGCCTCTGTGTTCCTCGGGGTGAACCGCAACAAGCGCTCGCTCTGCCTCGACCTCAAGACGCCCGACGGCGCCGCCGTGCTGCGCCGGATCATCCCGCGCGTGGACGCGCTCGTCACCAACGTCCGCCCGGCCGGCATGGCGCGCCTGGGATTCGGGTGGGAGGCGTGCGCGGCGCTCAACCCGCGCCTGGTCTACGCGGTTGCGACGGGCTTCGGGCAGGACGGCCCGCACCGCGCGCGCCCCGCCTTCGACGAGGTGATCCAGGCGGCGAGCGGCTTGGCGGCCGTGGTGGGGGGCGAAGGCGACCCGCCCGCCTTCGTCCCTTCGCTGGTCGCGGACAAGATAACCGGCATGGCGCTGCTTTCCGCCGTGCTCGCCGCGCTGCTGCACCGCGAGCGCACCGGCGAGGGGCAGCTCGTCGAGGTGCCGATGCTCGAAACGCTCGCGGCCTTCGTGGCCGTGGAGCACCTGGGCGGCGCCGCGTTCGAGCCGCCGGCGGGGCCGCCGGGCTACGAACGGCTGCGCCAACGCAAGCCGGTGCGGACCGCGGACGGGCACATAACCCTCCTGCCTTACACGGGCGCCCACTGGCGGGCGTTCTTCGCGGCGGCCGGGCGGCCGGAACTGGTGGAGCGACTCGGCACGGACGACGCCGCGACGCGCAACGCCAACATCGGCGCGGTGTACGCGGCCGTGGCGGAGGTCGCGCGCGGGCGCACCACGGCCGAGTGGCTGGCGTTGTGCGAGGAGCTGGACATCCCGGCGACCGCGTTCACCAGGCTGGAAGACCTGCGGGAGCACCCGCACTTGGCGGCGGTCGGCATGTTCCCCGTTTCGGAGCACCCGACGGAGGGCGCGCTGCGCCTGGCGCGCCCGCCCGCCCGCTTCGCCGCGACCCCGGCGGGCGTGCGCCGCCACGCGCCGCGCCTCGGCGAGCACACGGCCGAGATCCTGGCGGAGCTGGGCTACGGCGGGGAGGACATCCGCGGCATGGCCGCGCGCGGCGCGGTGGTGCTCGCGGACGGAGCGCGGCGCGCCGGTTGATCGGCGCCGCCGTCACGTCGCATGGACGCCCGCCGCCTGCACGGCGGGGCCGACCGGGCGCAGCATCGCCCTGATCTCGGCGGCCGGGCGCGGCGGGGAAATGTGGTAGCCTTGCACCTCGGTGCAGCCCTCGGCGCGAACGAAGGCGAGTTGCGCCGCGGTCTCCACGCCCTCCGCCGTGGTGCAAACGCCGAGGCTCGCCCCCAGGCCGGCCACCGCGCGGATGATGGCGGCGCAGCCCCCCTCCCCGTCCCCTTCCAGGTCGCGCACGAAGGAGCGGTCTATCTTGATCTTGTCGAAGGGGAAGGAGCGGAGGTAGCCGAGGGACGAGTAGCCGGTGCCGAAGTCGTCCATGGCGATGCGCGCGCCCAACGCCCGGAGCTGGTGCAGTTGGCCCAGGTTCTGCTCCGAGCATTCGAGCAGCACGGTTTCGGTGATCTCCAGTTCCAGCCGGCCCGGCCGCAGCCGCGACACCGCCAACGCGCCCGCGACCGAGGCGACCAGCGTCCGGCCCTTGAACTGCGCCGGCGACAGGTTGACCGCCACCTTGAGGTCGCCCGGCCAGGTCGCGGCTTCGGCGCAGGCCGTCCGCAGCACCCAGTCGCCGATCGGCCCGATGAGGCCGATCTCCTCGGCGACCGGCACGAATTCGGCCGGGGACACGCGCCCGCGCTCGGGGTGGTTCCAGCGCAGCAGCGCCTCGAAGCCGGACACGCCGTCGGTGCGGAGGTCGAGCAGCGGCTGGTAGTGGATCTCGAACTCCCCGTCGGCCAGGGCCCGCCGCAGGTCGTTCTCCAAGGCCCGCCGCTCCCGCGCCCGGCGATCCATCTCCGGCGCGAAGGTGCGGAACGTGCCCCGGCCTTCGCCCTTGGCCCGGTACAAGGCGAGGTCCGCCGCCTTGAGCAGCCCGTCCGGGTCGCCCCCGTCCTCCGGCGCGAGCGCGACGCCGACGCTCGCGCCGGCGACGACGGCGTGGCCTTCGATCTCGAACGGCTCGTTGAGCGCCGCGACGAGGCGCGCGGCCACGGCTTGCGCCTCGTCGCGTCCGGCGGCCCCGGCCGCGACGGGCACGGCGACCGCGAATTCATCGCCGCCGAGTCGCGCGACGATCGCGGCGCCGCCCTCGGGGCCGCGCTCCCCGGTCGCGGCCGCGATCCGGCCGGCCACCGCCTCGAGCAGGGTGTCGCCGGCGGGGTGCCCCAGCGTGTCGTTGACGTTCTTGAAGCGGTCGAGGTCGAGGCAGAGCACGGCGACGGCGCCGTGCGCGGACCGCAACAGGAGGCGGAGGCGCTCGTGGAAGAACAGCCGGTTGGGCAGGCCGGTCAACGCGTCGTGCCGCGCCATGTGCGCGATGCGCGCCTCGGCCCGTCGCCGCTCCGTCACGTCCTCGAAGGTGGCGACCCAACCGCCGGCGGCCATTGCGCGTGTGACGATGGCCAGGGTGCGGCCGTCCGCCAACTCGCGGTGCAGGGTGGCCGGGGCCGCGGCGCCGTCGACCAGCGCGCGGGTGCTCCAGCAGATCTCGTCCGTGGACGACCCGGCGGCGTACCGGCCGAGCTCGGCGATGCGCTCCACGACCTCGCGGTGCGTCTGGCCCGGCCGCACGGCGCCCGGCGGCAGGTCGAAGACCTCCAAGAAGCGCTTGTTGTGGACGACCAGGCGCGCGGCGGCGTCGAACATGCAGAGGCCCTGGGACATGTTCGTCAACGCCGCGTCGAAGCGGTCGTTCTGGGCCAGCAGGGCGGCTTCGGTCCGGAGCCTCTCCGTGACGTCGTCGTGCGTCGCCACGCAGCCGCCGTCCGGCGTCGCTTCCCGGTGGACCTGGAGCAAGCGCCCGTCCGCCAGCTCGACCAAGGAAGCGGAGGCGCCCGGCGCGCGCGTGGCCGCGTCGCGCCAGCGGAGGTACTCGTCGAGCGCCATCCCCTTCGGCCCGGTCCCGGCCGCGATCCGGCGTTCGACGATCTCGCGCACGGTCGTGCCCGGCGTCGCCTGCTCCGGGGCGAGGCCGTAGAGTTCGGCGTAGCGGGTGTTGCACACGATCAGGCGGTCTTCGCCGTCGAAGAAGCACACGCCCTGGCTGACGTTCTCGAGGGCGGTGTGGAAGCGGCCGTTCTGGACGGCGAGTTCTTCCTCGCGCTGGCGCAGCCGCTCGTTCTGCTCCGTGATCAGGGCCTCGGCGCGGAGCCGCTCCGTGACGTCGTCGTGGGTGCCCACCCAGCCGCCGCCGGGCGTCGGCTCGGTGTGGATCGCAACGGTGCGCCCGTCCGCCAGCTCCACCAACGCGTCGGACGCCGCGGGCGCGCGCACGACCGCATCGCTCCAGGCCATGTACTCTCCGAGGGTTTTCCCTTTCGGCGCGGTCCCGACCGCCGCGCGGCGGGCGACGATGTCGCGCAGCGCGGTGCCGGGCCGGACCTGCTCGGGCGCGAGGCGGTACAGCTCCGCGAACCGCGCGTTGCAGACGATGAGGCGCATGTCTTCGTCGAAGAAGCACACGCCCTGGCGGACGTTCTCCAGCGCGGTGTGGAAGCGGCCGTTCTGGACGGCGAGTTCCTCCTCGCGCTGGCGAAGCCGCTCGTTCTGCTCCCTGATGAGCGCCCCGGAGCGCCGGCTCTCGGTGACGTCCTCGAAGGTCACCACCGATCCGCCGCCGGACAGCCCCCGGTGGCAAAGCGCGAAGGTGCGCCCGTCCGCCAGCCGCGCGAAGGTCGTGCCGGCGCCGGGCCCGGAGATCTTGGCTTCGTAGTCGGCGATGATCGCCTCGGCGGACAGGCCGGGGTGGTTGCCGCGCGCGATGCTCGCCTCGACGAGCGCGCGCATCGGCGTGCCGCACGCGCCGAACCCCTCCGGCAGCGCGTGCATCTCCAGGAAGCGCCGGTTGCACACGACCAGCCGCCGCTCCGCATCGAACATCGCCAAACCCTGCGACATGTGGGCGAGCGCCGCGTCCAGCCGCCGGTGCTGCTCGCGCAGGCGCTCCTCGTCCCGCTTGTGCTCGGTCACGTCCTCGGAGATGCCGAGGACGTACCGGGCCGAGCCCGTGTCGGCCGCCCGGTCGCCGAGGGCGAGCCTGCGCGTGCGGAGGTGGCGGACCTCGCCGGTCACGGCCATTAAGGCTGCTTCCTCCAGGACGCAGCGGACGCCTCCCCCATCGTTCCCGGCCGCGGCCGCGCGCCGGTCGTTCGCGGCGAATAGCTCCGCTTGTTCCGGCGGGAACAGGTCGCGGTCGGTCTTTCCCACGACGGCGGACCGCGGGGACCCGAGCAGTTGCTCGCCGGCCCGGTTGAGCAGGACATAACGCCCGCCCTCCGCCATGTCCTTGGCGAACAGGACCGCGGGCACGTTCTCCACGACCGCGTCGAGGAAGGCCCGCGTCCGCGCGAGGTCGGATTCCGCCGTCACCCGTTCCGTCACGTCCGAGGCGACGCCGCGGAAGCCGCCGAAGGCGCCCGCGCTGTCGAGGATCGGCTTGCCGGTGAGCGACAGGACCCGTTCGGCGCCGCCCGCCGCCGTGACCTTAGCCAGCAGGTCGCGAAAGGCGCTCCGGGCCGCGAAGCGCGCGGCCGGGTCTTCGCCAGGGGCGCCGCTCCCGTCGATGGACCCGCCGCCCCGGCCGAGGAGCGCCGGCAGGAACGCCCCTTCCACGCCCTCCGGCTCGACGCCGAGCATCCGGGCGAAACGCGGCGGGCAGCGGCGCAGCCGGCCCGCGGCGTCGGTTTCCCAAAGGCAGTCGCCGGCGCTTTCCTCGAAATCCCGCAGCAACAGGCCGAGCACCTCCCGCTGCGCCTCGATCTCGGAGCGGCCGCGCAGGTTGGCCGCGAACAGGTCGCCGCTCGTCACCAGGTTGCGCGAGACGATGGCGGCGTAGAAGCAGAGGCAGGCCGCGGAGGCGACCATCGCGGCGTCGCCGGTCATCGCCATCCCCGCCGCGGTCAACAGGCAGAGGATCCAGGTGTAGGCGAGGCCGGCCCCTGGCACGGGCGAGAGGGCAAAGGCACCGCCGGCCATCATGCCCGTCGACATGCAGCCGAGGACGAACCGCTCGAACGGCCCGGCCGCGGGGAAGAGCGCCGCGGGCCCGACGCCCCAAACCGCGGCCAGGAGCACCGCGTGCGCGAAAGTGCGGGCGGTCGCGCGCCGGGACACGGCTTCCGGCGGCCGCCGGCGCTTTCCGACATGCCAACCCCGGAGCGCCACGCCGGCCAGCAACGCCACGGAGGCGAACCAAGCACCCAGCAGCCACCGCGGACCGCCGCCCCAGAACACGAGGGCCACGATCCCGCTGTTCAGCACGTTGACCGCCATGGAAAGCGGCGTGAGCCGAACCACGCCGGCGACCTGCGCCGCCCTGATCCGCGCCGCTTGCTCTTCGGGGAGGTCCAACACGGGGTTCTGGCGGCGGCCGATGAGGAGCACCGCGGCGGCTCTGACCAAGCTTCCCCACGCGGCCCGCCCCCCGGCGGCGCCGGACAGGCGCTCGCCCGGAACGACCGTGCTGGGCGGGAGGTGAGGAACGTCGCCGTTGGGAGGCGTCATGGGGGTCCTGTGTCTGGTCCGGCCCTGCCTGCGGTGGGCGTGCGCCGCCCAGGGTTCGAGGCACGTCACACCAGATGCTGCCCGGATCGCGTTAAAGACCGGTGTAGCCGGAGAGCATCGGTCGCTCATCCAATGGGCGGATGTTATGCCGGCGCATTTTCAACCTTAAATAGTCAACTCTCCCGATCTGATGTAGTTTTCCGGTTTGTTCCATTCAGGATCGACACGGTGGCAGCGGACACGGATGCGGGCGGCTCTTCCGCCGACGGGCGGCGCGACGCGGACGGGCCGAAGCAGGCGGGTTTCCTGCGCAAGGTCTGGCGGCTCGCCTCGGCCTACTACCGCTCCGAGGAGTGGCGCTCCGCCTGGGCCATCACGGCGGCGACGGTCGGCCTGACCCTGGTGCAGATCGCCATCCAGGTCCGCCTCAACATCTGGAACCGCGACTTCTTCGACGCGCTCGACAAGCGCGACAGCGGCCGGTTCGCGTCGCAGATGACGGTTTTCGTGGTGCTGGCGCTGGCGGGCACGGCCGCCGCGGTGCTGCAGATGCACGCGCGGCAGACGCTGCAGGTGTGGTGGCGCGACTGGCTGGTGCGACACCTGCACCGCCGGATGCTCGCGGACGGCGCCCACTACCGGATGCAGTTCGTCGAAGGCGCCGCCGACAACCCGGACCAGCGGATCGGCGAGAACGCCCGCTGGGCCACGGCGACGGCGGTGGAGCTGGCGGTCGGCCTGCTGAACTCCGCGCTGCTGCTGGTCTCGTTCGTGGGGATCCTTTGGACGCTGTCCGGCCCGCTGGCCGTGGCGATGGGCGGGCGGGAGATCGAGATCCCGGGCTACATGGTCTGGGCCGCCCTGCTCTACGCCACCGCGGCGGCGGGATCGACTTGGCTGGTGGGCCGGCGGATGCCCGACATCAACGCGCGGCGCAACGAGGCCGAGGGCGACCACCGCTTCGCCCTCGTGCGCCTGCGCGAGAACAGCGAAGGCGTGGCCCTCATCCGCGGCGAAGCGGACGAGGAGCGCGGGCTGAAGCGCGCCTTCGGCCGCGTCACCGGAGTGATGCAGGAGCTGAACCGGGCGGAGCGGAACCTGGTGGGGCTGTCCTCCGCCTACGCCATGATCACCATGGTGTTCCCGATCCTGGTGGCGTCCCCGCGCTACTTCGCGGGCGCCATCTCGCTCGGCGTGCTGATGCAGGTCGGTTCGGCCTTCGGCGAGGTCACGCGGGCGCTGAACTGGTTCATGGACAATTATCCGAGGCTCGCCGATTGGGTCAGCCACGTGGACCGCGTGGTCGAGCTGGAGGACAGCCTGGACGCCACGGGCTGCATCGACCAGCGGTGCGCCCTGCGCCTCCAAGAAGGCGCCGGCGCGGAAGGCGGGGAGGAGACGGTGTCGCTGCAAGGCGTCGCGGTCGCCACGCCGGCCGGCAAGCCGCTGGTGCGGCGGGCCGACGCGGTGATCCGGCCCGGGGAGCGGGTGCTGATCCAGGGCGAGAGCGGCACGGGCAAGTCGACGCTGTTCCGCGCCCTCGCCGGCGCTTGGCCTTGGGGGGCGGGGCGCATCCGCGTGCCCGACCGCGGCGCCGTGATGTTCCTGCCGCAGCGGCCCTACCTGCCGCTCGGCACGCTCCGCGGCGCCCTGGCGTACCCTGTCCCGGCGAAGGGGTTCTCCGACGCGGACATGGCGGCGGCGCTGGAGCGATGCGGCTTGGACAAGTTGCCGGCGCGGTTGGACGAGGAAGAGCGCTGGGACAGGACGCTGTCGCTCGGCGAGCAGCAGCGCTTGGCTTTCGCGCGCGTGCTGCTGCACAGGCCGCGCTGGATTTTCCTCGACGAGGCCACCGCCGCGCTCGACGAGGAGAACCAGGACGCCATGATGGAGCTGCTCCGGGCGGAGCTGCCGGAGAGCGCCGTGGTGTCCATCGGCCACCGCCCGGGGCTCGAGTTGCACCACGACCGCGTGCTGGTGCTCGAACCGTCGCCGGACGGGGCGGTGCTGGACGACCCGGAGGCGCCGCCATCCGGCGACAGGCCGGCGGCTTCGCCCCGGAACGGCGCGGAGCCGGTCAAGTCAGGCTTCTTGTCCGGGCCGCTGCGGGCCGTGTCGCGCTTCTTCCGCTAGACCGCGATCGAGCCGGGCGGGAACAGGCCGGACCCGGTTCGCGCCGATGAGGGCCGGCGTGATCCGGTTTCAGCGCCGCGCCGGCCCGCCGTTCAGGCCACCGCCACTAGCCGAGGGGGGAGCAGGCCTTCGAGGTAGGCGCCGTAGCCGCTGGAGCGGAGTTCGGCGGCGAGGCTCCGCAGTTCCTGCGCGCCGATGAAGCCCATGCGCCAGGCGATCTCTTCGGGCGCCGCCACCTTCTGCCCGGTGCGCTTCTCGATCGCGCGCACGAATTCGCCCGCTTCCAGCAGGCTGTCGTGCGTGCCCGTGTCGAGCCACGCGTAGCCGCGGCCGAGGCGGCCGACGTGTAGCGAGCCTTCCTCCATGTAGACGCGGTTGAGGTCGGTGATCTCCAGCTCGCCGCGCGGCGAGGGCGAAAGGGCGCGCGAGAGCGCCGGGGCGCGGCCGTCGTACACGTACAGGCCCGTCACCGCCCAGTCGGAGCGGGGCGCCCGCGGCTTCTCTTCGAGCGAGAGCGCCCGGCCGTCGTCGCCGAATTCGACCACGCCGTACCGCTCCGGGTCCGCGACGCGGTAGGCGAACACGGAGGCGCCGTGCAGGGCGCCGCCTGCGCCGCCCTTGGCCGGCCGCAGCGCGCCCACAGCTTCCTCCAGGCGCTCTTCGAGGTCGTGGCCGTGGAAGATGTTGTCGCCCAGCACCAGCATGGACGGGTCGCCGCCGAGGAAGTCCTCGGCCAGCACGAAGGCGTGCGCGATGCCGCGCGGCTTGTCCTGCTCGGCGTAGGTGATGCGGATGCCCCATTGCGACCCGTCGCCGAGCAGGCGCCGGAACAGCGGCAGGTCGTGCGGCGTCGAGATCAGCATGGTGTCGCGGATGCCGGCCAGCATCAGCACCGACAGCGGGTAGTAGACCATGGGCTTGTCGTAGACGGGCAGGAGCTGCTTGGAGACCGAAAGGGTCGCGGGGTGCAGGCGCGTGCCGGCGCCGCCGGCGAGTACGATGCCCTTCATGGTGTTCAGCCTCTCGATGGGGAACTCAGGCGGCCGCGGTGGCCTTCGGCGCGACGCCCAGCAGATCGTCCAGGCAGCGCTCCAGCGCCGGCCGCCAGTCGGGGCGGCGGACGCCGTGGACGGCGGCGATGCGCGAGCAGTCGAGCCGCGAGTCGGCCGGGCGGCGCGTCGGCGTCGGGTAGGCGGAGGTCGGGATGGCGTGCAGCACGGGCGCGCGGCGCCCGCGGGCGGCGGCGCCGGCGAAGATCGCAGCGGCGAAGCCGTGCCAGGTGGTGTCCGGCGCGCCGCTGAGGTGGAACACGCCGAAGGCGTCGTCGCCGGCGGGGGACGCGAGGAGGCGCGGCGCCATCTGGACGATCGCGGCGGCCAAGTCGGCGGCGAAGGTCGGCGCCCCGTGCTGGTCAGCCACCACCGAGACCTCGTCGCGCGTTTCGGCGAGACGGAGCATGGTGCGGAGGAAGTTCTGCCCGGTGGCGGACACCACCCAGGAGGTGCGGAGCACCGCCGCGCGCGCGTTCGCCGCCAGCACGGCCCCCTCGCCTTCCAGCTTGGAACGCCCGTAGGCGCCGATCGGCGCGGTCGGGTCGCTTTCCGAGTACGGCTCGCCCTTGCCGCCGTCGAAGACGTAATCGGTGGAGACGTGGAGGATCGGCGCCCCGACCGAAGCCGCGGCGGCGGCCAGGGCGGCGGCGCCGTCGCGGTTCACGGCCAGCGCCGCGGCGAGCTCGCTCTCGGCGCGGTCCACCGCGGTGTAGGCGGCGGCGTTCACCACCAAGTCCGGCGCTTCCGCGCGCACCGCTTCGGCGACGGCGCCGGGCGGGCCGGCGAGATCGAGGGTCGCGCGCCCCCTCGCCGCGACCTGCCACCCGGCGTCGGCGAAGGCGGGGAGCAGGGCCTGGGCGAGTTGGCCTTCGCGCCCGGCGACGAGGACGCGCAACGGCGGGCGGCGGCCGCTCACGCCGCGGACCCTGCCATCGCGGCCGCAGGCGCCGCGCTCTCCGCCGGGAGCAGCCCGAGCCGCTCGCCCGCGTACCGGCGGTCGCGCAGCGGACGCCACCACCACTCGTTGGCCAAGTACCAATCCACCGTGCGGGCCAGACCGCTCTCGAAGGTCTCCCGCGCGCGCCAGCCGAGTTCGCGCTCCGCTTTGGAGGGGTCGATGGCGTAGCGCTGGTCGTGGCCGGGCCGGTCGGCGACGAAGCGGATCAGCTCGCGCCGCGGGCGCGGTCCCGGCCTCTTCGCGTCGAGGGCGTCGCAGATCGCCTCCACCACCTGGAGGTTCCGCCTCTCGCTCCGGCCGCCGATGCAGTAGGTCTCGCCCGGCTGCCCGCGCTCCAGCGCCAGCGCCAGGGCGCGCGCGTGGTCCTCCACGAACAGCCAGTCGCGGACGTTCTCGCCTTTGCCGTACACGGGCAGCGGCTTGCCCTCCAGCGCGTTCAGCAGCACCAGCGGGATCAGCTTCTCCGGAAAGTGGAAGGGCCCGTAGTTGTTGGAGCAGTTCGTCACCACCACCGGGAGGCCGTAGGTGTGGTGCCACGCCCGCGCCAAGTGGTCGGACGCCGCCTTGGAGGACGAGTAGGGCGAGCGCGGGTCGTAGGGCGTGGTCTCGCTGAAGGCGCCGGTCTCGCCGAGGGAGCCGAACACTTCGTCCGTCGATACGTGGAGGAAGCGGAAGCGCCCGCGCCCGTCCGCGTCCAGCCCCGCCCAAAAGGCGCGCGCGGCTTCAAGCAGCACGAAGGTGCCGGTGACGTTGGTGTGGATGAAGGGCGCCGCGCCGGTGATGGAGCGGTCCACGTGGCTCTCCGCCGCGAGGTGGGCGACCGCGTCCGGGCGGAAGGACTCCATCGCGCCGCGCATGGCCGCCGGGTCGGTGATGTCGGCTTCGAGGAAGGAGAAGCCTTCGCGCCCCTCGCACTCGGCGAGGTTCCGTCGGTCGCCGGCGTAGGTGAGCTTGTCCACCACCAGCACCGCGCACCCGCGTTCCCCGACCAGGTGCCGCGCGAGCGCGGAGCCGATGAACCCGGCTCCGCCGGTGACCAGTACGCGCATGTCGTTGCCCCGCAACGGAAGAGGAGTCAGGGGAAGACCAGCGGCAGGTCCGCGAAGCGGGGCAGGCGTTTGTCCTTTTCGGACAAAACCGCGTCGCCACGCGACACCGGCCAAGCTACGGCGATGTCGGGGTCGTCCCAGGCGACGCCGCCATCGGCCTCGGGCGCGTAAGCCGCGCTCGCCTTGTAGGCCACTTCCGTGTTCGGTTCGAGGGTGCAGAAGCCGTGGGCGAAGCCGGCCGGTACGTAGAGCATCCGGCCGTCGCCCGCGGCGAGTTCCACCGCCACGTGCCGGCCGAGGCAGGGCGACGAGCGGCGCATGTCCACCGCGACGTCGAGGATGCGCCCGCGCACCACGCGCACCAGCTTCGCCTGCGCGTGGGGCGGGCGCTGGAAGTGGAGGCCCCGCACGGTGCCGACGCGCTCGGACAAGGACCAGTTGTCCTGCACGAACTCCTCCGGGACGCCGACCGCGGCGAAGTCGCGCCGGCTGTAGGTCTCGGCGAAGGCGCCCCGGTCGTCGGCGAAGCGGCGGACCTGCAGGAGCAACGGACCCGGCAGCGCCAGCGCTTCGGCGCTCACGTTGCCCGCGCGGCGGGGG
>Ga0058700_1000496_pt1 | contig 14984 bp, 15 predicted proteins | sample AgamicAtAme_FD_71365 | JGI IMG/M metagenome (GOLD analysis project Ga0058700, IMG submission 71365) | Agave microbial communities from Guanajuato, Mexico - At.Am.e | ecosystem: Host-associated > Plants > Phyllosphere > Phylloplane/Leaf | place: Guanajuato, Mexico | collected 2012-06-07 | reverse complement strand
GAACCTCATCGCGGCGTCTCCGAGAAGATGCCGATGGCCTTTTTTAAAATGTCGCGCTCTGTGCGGACGCGTTCGAGCTCGCGGCGAAGCCGCGCGACCTCGGCGGCCTGATCGGCGGGCGACGGGCCGGCCGGGGCCGCGGCGGCCACCGGCGCCGGCCCGGCACCCGCCGTACGCGATCGCGGTGCCCCGCCGTTCTGCAGCGCGCGCCAGTTGCGCAGCATCGAGGGCTGGATCCCGAGCTCCGCCGCCACCCGCGTGAGGGGGCGGCCGCTCGAGGCCAGGAGCGACACCGCTTCCCGCTTGAACTCCGGCGTGAACTCCCGCCGCGTCTTGGTCATCGAACACCTTCCTGGCTCGCGCCGAGCCTATTCAGGGGTGTCCACCAACTCGAGGGAAGATCAATGCCAGCCTCCACCAAGGCACGCTGGTTGTAGCCCGACGCCTTCTGCCAGCCCATGCGGCCGTGCGCGGCGATGGTCTTGATGTGCCGGTCGCGCCGCGTCGGCGCGGTGTCATGCGCATCGCTCAGCACTGCGCCCGAGCGCGGCGGCACGATGACGGCCGCATCCGGGTGCCGTGCAGCGACTTCGGCATAGACGCCGTCGCGGTCGAACGCGCGGTCGGCGGTGAAAGAGGCGACGGGACCACCCGTCTGGTCGAGCAAGGGGCCGACCTGCGAGCCGTCATCGACATCGTTGGCGGTCAGCGCCGACGTGACGATCCGGCCCGTGTCGGCGTCCACGCCGACGTGGAGCTTGCGCCACGACCGGCGCCGCCGGGTGCCGTGCTTCTCCACCAGCCACTCGCCGGGGCCGCACAGGCGCAGCCCGGCGCTGTCCACCAGCAGGCGCACCGGCCCGGGACCGGAGCTGGACCGAGGCTGCGGCACTTCCAGTGTCTCGGCCCGCCGGCTCAAGGTCGAGTGGTCCGGCACGGCGAGATCGAGACCGAGCAGCCGGAGGATGGACCCGATCAGCCCTTCCGTCTGGCGCAGGGCCAGGCGGAACACCGCCCGGAGCGTCAGGGCCGTGGTAATCGCCCGGGCGGAGAAGGAGGGCTGCCCGCCCCGGGTGGTCCGCGGCGCCGCTCTCCACCCTGCAATCGCCTCGTCGGAAAACCAGACCGTCAGGCTGCCGCGCGCGCGCAGCGCGGCGTCGTATTCGGCCCAGTTCGTCGCCCTGTGCCGCTGCTTCGGGATGCGGTGCCGGCGATCGGCATTGGCCCTGAACGGCAATCGGGGTGCCCCTGATCGGTGGAGGGGACGTGCCCCGGCCTCAGCCTACCTCAGGGCACCCAGCCGACCAATCCTGCAACAACGCCGTTCTCGGGCGCGATGCTGGTATTCCGTTCCACCCGCGCGGATCGGGTCAAGATCCGATGCGTGGGATTTTAGCGCGGATCGTTGCCATAGTCCTAGAGGGAACAGCGATAGCTGAAGCGTTGGTCCGCCGGGCGGGCGCGACGACGCCTCCGACCAGCGAAAAACCCTGGAATGCTGCCGCGGTCGGAACCTCGAATCGCTGGCGAAAAAGCTCCGATTTTGGACGCACGCTCTCGGTTTGTTCAGTCGGATACGTAGGCGAGAGCAAAACCATTACGTAAACTTTATTAAGCGGCAGGCATTTTCCATAATGCTTATTATGCGGCAATTATTTTATGGGCCGCGTCGGCGGTTAAACTCTTTTCTTTCCATATTGTGAAACAGGCCTTGCGAAATACCATTGGTAGGTTCTGTGCGAGGAATTCGGCGTTCTTAGCGATGCGCGATGGTGCAGCGCTCAGCCAATCACTGTGACCAGGTCCGGTCACTGTGACCAAGTCCGGGAGGGCGGCCGTCGCTAGATGGCTACCTTCCGCCCGCGGCGGCAACCGATGGTCGCCGCCAGGTACCGGCGCGCCCGCGCGGAGGCCTTCCGGGTTTGGCGCCAGGAGACTTGCGTTCAGATGGGGCGTGAAGCTCGGAGCCGTGCTGCGGGCCTGACTACGCGTGTCTGAGCTATGCGGGAAGCTGGGTGACGGCCTGATCAGGCGGCGGTCTGCTCTGGCGTGTCGACGACCTCGACGCCGTCGCGGAGGGTGACGCCCCGGATGACCTTGGGCAACTGGTTCTCGCCGTTGAGCCTGCGCCAGGTCTTGGCCGCGGCCATGACGAGCTTGAAGACCATCAGCCGGGCGGTGGCCTGCGACAGCGCGCCTTTGGTGCGCACCGTGCGGTGGCGCACGGTGGCGAACACGCTCTCGATCGGGTTCGCGGTGCGCAGGTGGTCCCAGTGCTCGGCCGGGAAGTCGTAGAAGGTCAGCAGCCCGTCGCGGTCCTTGATCAGGCACGCCACCGCCTTCTCGTACTTCGGAGCATACTTCTCCGCGAAGGTGGCGATCGCCGCTTCCGCGGTCGCGCGGTCCGGCGCCTGCCAGATCTCGCGCAGGTCCGCCTTCGCGGCGGGCTGGACGGACCGGGGCATCTTGTCGAGCACGTTGGCGGCCTTGTGCACCCAGCACCGCCGGTGCCGCGTCGAAGGGAACACCGCTTCGAGCGCCTTCCAGAAGCCGAGGGCGCCGTCGCCGGTGGCCAGCTCGGGCGCGACGGCGAGGCCGCGCGCCTTGAGGTCCACCAGCAGCTCCCGCCAGCTCTGCGCGCTCTCGCGCACGCCGACCCGGAAGCCGACCAGCTCCTTCTTCCCCTCGGGCGTGGCGCCGATCAGCACCAGCATGCACTCCGCCTGCGGCTCCATGCGCGCCTGCAGGTGGACGCCGTCGGCCCAGACGTAGACGTAACGCCGCGCCGAGAGGTCCCGCCGCTGCCAGCGCGCATGCTCCGCCTCCCACTCGGCCTTGAGGCGCGCGAGCACCCCGGGCGACAGGTTCGGCGCATCCTTCCCCAGCAGGGCGGCGAGCGCCTCCTGGAGATCGCCGCTCGAGACCCCGCGCAGATAGAGCACCGGCAGCAGCGCATCCAGGCTGCGCGTCCGCCGCGCCCAGCGCGGCAGGATCGCCGAGGTGAAGCGGATGCGCTCGCCGCCGTCGCCGCCCGCGCCGGCGCCGCGGTCGCGCAGCTTGGCCCGCCGCACCGCGACCGGGCCGATCCCGGTCTGGACCAGGCGCTCCGGGGCATGGCCGTGCCGCACCACGCGCTCGCGCCCGTCCGGCAGCCGCATGCCCTTCATCCTGGCCAGGAACGCCTCGGCCTCCGCCTCGATGGCCTGGGCCAGGAGCTGGCGGGCACCGCTCCGCAGGATGGCGGTCAAGGGATCATCGATGTCGTCGGGCTGGCGAAGGGGGACAACGGTGCTAACGCTCGTCATTGCGTATCGCTCCTTCGGGAGGTTCGGGCAGGTTTCGTCACCCACCCCGATACGCCGCCTTCACCCCGTCACCCAGTTCCCGGCATAGCTCCGCGTGTCTTGAGACCTGTGCGCGGGTGGCGCTTGCGCGCTGAGGGTGGTGGTTTTCGGCTCGGTTGTTCTTTGCGGTTGCCGCGGTTCGCGTTCGCGGCCGCCGGCCCGCCCTCCTGAAGGCCGGCAAGCGGTCGCGAACGGACTGCTGGCGCGGCTCATGCCGGCGTCGGCGCAAGCAAGCGCCAGCTCCGGCGTAGATTGTAGGCCATGGCCGCGAGGCGGACCTGCAGTCCGGCCTTGACGAGGCCGATCCAGCGCATCCGCCGCAGGCCGTAGCTGCGCTTGCAGGTGCCGAACACCTTCTCGATGCGGCAGCGCACGCGGCGGACGGCGGCGTTGTGCGCCTCCAGACGCTCGAGTGCCTCAGGGCCGCGGCCCCAGATGCCGGTCCACACCGTGCGCGGCGCGCCGCCGCGGGAGATGATCGCCCTCTCGGCGCGTCCGCCGGTGAAGGCGCTGTCGCCGTAGACGTCGCCCGGCTCCGGCGGCAGCACCGCCTCCAGTTCCGCGGCGTCGTGGACGTTGGCCGTCGTGACCTCGACCCCGCGGACCAGGCCGGCGCCCTCGTCGGTGGCGACGTGCGCCTTGTAGCCGTGCACGGGCTTGCGCCTGCGGTGCCCGGCCCAGCGCGCCTCGCCGTCGGCACGGACGCTGGCGGACGGGATCAGGGTGGCGTCCACCAAGGTGCCGATGCGGACCGCGACGCCCTTGGCTTCGAGTTGGCGCGTGACTGCCTCGAACAGCGCCCGGTCCGGCCGGCGCGCGACCAACTCCCGGCGAAAACGGACGAAGGCGGTGCGCTCGGGCGTGGGCTCGTGGGCGGCGAAGCCGCAGAAGCGACGAAAGCTGGCGCGGTCGTCCAGCGCCTCGGCGAGCCGTACGTCGGAGAGGTCGTGCCAAGTGGCCAGCAGCAGCGCCCGGAACAGCGCCAGTGGCGGCCAGCCCAGCTTTCCCTTCGTGGCGGCCGAGATGTCGGCGAGGGCGCGGTCGACCTCGATCCAGTCGAGCAGTGCGCCGAGCTCCGAAAGGGACGCTGCCGCCCGCGGCTCCGGCCGCGCGATGAGATCCGCCTGCCCGATCCTACGCCGCGCCATCGCAACCTCCCGCCGATGGCCGATTGAATCAGACCGCGTCGCGCCGCCGCAAGCGCCACCCGCACACAGGTCTCGTCTTACCGCGCACCAAGTCGACGATGCCCACTAGGGTGTCGCCGGAGCGGAAAACGTCCGGGAGCACACGGGCGAGCTCGGACCGGTCGTCACGCGCACCGGACGCCTTCGTTCTTTGGAACGCCCGGTTTGGGCGGGGTGGCGACCCAAGTCACCCCAACCTCAGTCCGGCTCCGGGTTGGCGAGCGCCGGGTGGGCCAGCCAGCCCAGCGCCCCGAGCCGGTAGTTCGCCGTGACCACCACCACGTCGCCGCCGGCCGCCAGGGCCGCGCCGTCCGTGCCGGCGGCGTCGCCGCGCCCGGTGCGCCAAGCCCCGCCGTGCAGCCACACCATTACCGGGCGCCGCCCGGACGTATCCGGCGTCCAAACGTTGAGGAACAGGCGGTCCTCGCACTGCGGCTCGGCGCCCTCGCACAGCCACGCGGCCGCGCCCCCGACGGTCTGGATCGAGGCGGCCCCGGGGCGGGCGGCGTCCCGCGGCTCCGTCCAGCGCGGCGCCGGGCGGGGCGAGGCGTGGCGCAGCGGCCCGACCGGCGGCGCGGCGTAGGGGATGCCCAGGAACGCCTGCGCGCCGTCGCGCGTGGCTGCGCCCCGCAACGGGCCGCAGGGTGCGTCGACGACGACGGCGCCTTGCGCGCGGGCTGCGGTCGAAAGCGGGACTCCACCGGCGATTCCGATGAGGAGTGCGCGACGCCCGACCACGGCGGCCATGGTGTCCTCCCCTTGCCGGCCGGAGCGTCGCCTGAAACGCACCGCGGAGCAAAGTGGCCCTGCCGTAGACGCTGCCACATCGAGGCGCGGCGGCGTGCCCGGGGGCCGCCGCGCGATCGCGGTTCCTGGCCCGCCGCCGGGTCGGCCGCCGGTCCCTCGACAAACGGCCGGCGCACCGAAGCCGCTGCTAAAAGGAGTCTCCCTCCTTGAGCCTCGCCAGGGATGCGCGCGCGGCCAGTGCAGCCGCCTCCGCCTCCTCCGGGGCGACCGGCATCGCGTGGGCGGCCCGGTTCATCGCGTCCAAGGCGCGGGCGAGGTCCTCCCCGCCGGGCACGGCGACGCCGCCGCGCGCCAGCTCGCGCAGCAGCGCCACCGGGCCCATGCCGCCCGCCGCCGCCAAGCCGTGCTCCTCAGCCAGGCCGCGCAGGGCCTGCTCAATCTCCGCGCGGAGCCAAATCAACGAGACCAGCGGCATGCGAGCCTCGAGCTCGGCCGCCGTCGGCAGGTCGTCGCGCAGCCGTTCGGGCAGCGCCGGGCCGACGCGGTACTCGGCGACGCCCATTGGCTTGCGCGTGTCCCGCAGCGCGTACTCGACGACGACCGCGTTGCGGCTCCGGCAGAGGATCAGGCCGATCGAGGGCTGGTCGCCCGTGTGCCGCAGCCGGTCGTCCACCGCCGAGAGGTAGAAGTTCGTCTTGCCGGCGTGCTCCGGCTTGAACTCCTCGACCTTGAGGTCGAGCACCACGAAGCAGCGCAGCCGCAAGTGGTAGAAGAGCAGGTCTAGGAAGTAGTCCTGGCCGCCGACTTCGAGGTGGTATTGGCTGCCCACGAAGGCGAAGCCCTTGCCGAGCTCGACGATGAACCTGCCGACCTGCTCGACCAGCCCGCGTTCCAGGTCCCGCTCCCGCATCTCCGGGCCGAGCGACAGGACCTCGAAGCTGTACGGGTCCTTCACGAGCTGCTGGGCAAGGTCGGACTGGGGCGCCGGCAGCGTCCGGGCGAAGTTGGTCACCGCCCTGCCCTGTCGCGCGTACGGGCCGCTCCCGATCTGGTGGACGAGGACGCCGCGGCTCCAGCCTTGCTCGACGGCCTGCCGGGCGTACCATTCCCGCTCGGCCGGCTCCTTGACCACGTCCAGCAGCGCCATGGTGTGCCCCCAGGGCACTTGTGCAGCGACCTGCTGCACAATAGCCTGCGAGCGTTCGTCGCGCGGTTTTGGAAGCCTCCGAAACCCAGCCCCGGCCGCACCAGGCGCTTGATGCGCCTGTGGTCCTGCTCGACGATGTTGTTGGGGTATTTGCTCTGGCGCAGGCGCGCGAAGCGCCGCCGCTCGCCGGCGCGCTCCATCGTGGCCACAGCCCGGGGAGAGGCCGGGTTCTTGTCCGCCGTGGTGGTGCGCGGATCCCCGGCGCGCGGCGGAAGAAGCGCTTGGCCGCGGTCGCGTCCCGCCGGGGCGAGGGCCGGAAGTCGATCGTCCGGCCGAGGCTGTCCACCGCGCGGTACAGGTGGGCCCACGCGCCCTTGACCCGGATGTAGGTCTCGTCCCACCCGCCACGATCCGGTGCAGCGCCGCAGGCGTGGCCGGAGGCGCCGCTCGAGGTCCTCGGCGTAGGCCCGCACCCAGCGGAACAGCGTGGTGTGGTCCACCGCGACGCCGCGGTCGGCGAGCATCGCGGCGAGGCCGCGGTAGCTGACCGGAAAGGCCGAGTACCAGCGCAGCGCCCACAGGATAACCTCGGCGGCGAAGTGCCGGCCCTTGAACACGCCGCCCCGCTCGTTCGCCATTTCGCGTCCCAATCCGCCGCCGGCGTTCTACCCCGCCCCGCTCACACCGGAAGCCTGCAACAGAACCCCTCCCCGCGTCCGGCGCGGTCAGCCCTGGAGCCATTCCTTGAGCTTGGACCAGCGGCGGCGGGTCTGCTGGCCGCGCACCGCGATGGCCAGCGCCCGCTTCTGCCCCACCAGCACCACCAGCCGCTTGCCCCGCGTCACGCCGGTGTAGACCAGGTTGCGCTGGAGCATGGGGAAGTGTTGCGTGGTGAGCGGGAGCACCACGGCCGGGTACTCCGAGCCCTGGCTCTTGTGCACCGTCGTCGCGTAGGCCAGCGCGAGCTCGTCCAGCTCGCCGAAGCCGTAGGACACCTCCCGGCCCTCGAAGTCGACGGCGAGTTCGCCCTCCTCCATGTCCATCCGGGCGACCACGCCCAGGTCGCCGTTGTAGACCTGCCGCTCGTGGTCGTTCACGACCTGCATCACCTTGTCGCCGGGGCCGAAGGTCCAGCCGAAGCGCTCCACCCGGACCTCGCCCGGCGGGTTCAGCGCCCGCTGCAGCTCGATGTTGAGCGACCGCGCCCCGAGCCCGCCGCGGTTCATCGGGCAGAGCACCTGGATGTCGCGCACCGGGTCGAGGCCGAAGCGGCGCGGGATGCGCTCGCGCACCAGCGCCAGCACCTTCTCCACCCCGGCTTCCGGGTCGGGCGCGTCCACGAAGAAGAAGTCCGAGCCTTCCCGCGTTTCCAGCTCCGGCATCCGGCCTTGGTTGATCAGGTGGGCGTTGGTGACGATGCGGCTGCCGGCGGCCTGGCGGAACACCTCGGTCAGGCGCACGACCGGCACCGAGCCGGAGGCGATCACGTCGGCCAGCACCTGCCCCGGCCCCACCGAAGGGAGCTGGTCCACGTCGCCCACCAGCAGCAGCGCCGCGCCCTCGGGCAAGGCGCGCAGCAGCGCCCGCATCAGCGGCACGTCCACCATCGAGGTCTCGTCGACGACCAGCAGGCCGCAATCGACCGGGTTCGCCTCCGCCCGCTTGAAGCCGCCCTCCTTCGGGTCGGCCTCCAGCAGGCGGTGGACGGTGGTCGCCTCCCGCCCGGTGCTCTCGGCCAGGCGCTTGGCCGCGCGGCCGGTGGGCGCGCACAGGGCGAGTTTCGGTCCCTTGGCCGCCAGGATGCGCAGGATGGAGTTGACCAGCGTCGTCTTGCCCACGCCCGGGCCGCCTGTGATCACCAGGACCTTCGAGGCGAGCGCCAGGCGCACGGCATCCTTCTGGCTCTCGGCGAGCGTGAGGCTCGTCTTCTCCTCCACCCAGGGGATGGCCCGCTCGGCGTCGATCGCCGGCCAGGGCGGCGCGCCGGCGGCCAAGCGCCGCAGCCGCTCGGCGATCTCGCGCTCGGCCCGGTGCAGGCCGGAAAGGAAGACGCAGCGCCGGCCTTCCAGCGTGTCGGCCATCACGCCGCCCGCCTCCAGCTCCAGCCCAAGGGCGGTGCCGACCAGCTCCTCCGGCACCTCGAGGAGTTCCCGGGTGAGCGCGACGAGCTGCTCTTCGGGCAGGCCGCAATGCCCCTCCTCCATGGCCTCGGCCAGCGCGAAGGAGACGCCGGCGCGCACGCGGACCATCGCCGTGCGCTCGATGCCCAGCTTCTCGGCGATGCGGTCGGCGGTGCGGAAGCCGATGCCGCGGATGTCGCGGGCGAGCCGGTAAGGGTCCTCGCTCACCAGCCGCACGGCGTCCGGGCCGTAGGTCTTGTAGATGCGCACCGCCCGCGAGGTGCCGACCCCGTGGGAGTGCAGGAACAGCATGATCTCCCGGATGACCCGCTGCTCCGCCCAGCCGGCCACGATGCGCCCGGCGCGCTTGGGTCCGATGCCGGTGACCTCGCGCAGGCGGTCCGGCTCCCGCTCGATCAGGTCGAACACCGCCTCGCCGAAGGCGCGCACCAGCTTCCGGGCGTAGACGAGCCCGATGCCGCGGATCATGCCCGAGCCGAGGTACTTCTCGATGCCCTCCAGGGTGGTCGGCGCGGTCGCTTTCAGGAAGGCGGCGCGGAACTGCAGGCCGTGCGTGCGGTCGTTGATCCAGGCGCCGGAGGCGCTGACGAACTCGCCCGCCGAGACCAGGGCGGCGTGGCCGACCACGGTGGCGAGGTCGCGCTGGCCGCGGACCTTCACCCGCAGCACGCAAAAGCCGGTCTCGGCGTTGTGGAAGGTGACCCGTTCCACCAGGCCCGACAGGGTCTCGGTCGGGCGTGCCGCCGCGCTGCTTGTTGCGTCCATGCCCCGTGTAGCCGAGTTGCGGGCGCGCCGCCGCCGCCGCCGCCGCCGCGCATCCTGACCGCCATATGGTCCTTGCGCGGCCGCGGACCCACCTCGGCCTGCGCCCGCGCCGTTGCCCTCAAAGGAGCGGCGCGCGAGGCCGGGCGAGTGGAAGGCAGCGCGTCTCCCGGCGCATCCGGATGCCCTCGCCGCGACGGCGGCCGCGGCGCGCTCCTCCCCTTCGGCGAAGCGCTGGACGACCGCCTCCTGCGCGCGTCAGACGTGCCCGCCGGCCTGGCCTGCCGCTGCTCCTGCACGGGCTGCGGCGCGCCCTTGGTCGCACGCCGAGGCGGGCAGCGGGCCGCCCACTTCGCGCACGCGACCGGCCGCGCATGCGCGGCCGCCCACGAGACGGTGCTGCACAGGATAGCCAAGCAGCTGATCGCCGACGGCGCGCCGCTGGCACTGCCGGAGGTCGCCGCGGAGCACGGCGGCAGGCGCCGGCTGGTCCGGCCCGCGACGACGATCCGCCCGGACACCGTCGCCCTGGAGCGCGGGTTCAACGGCCTGCGCCCCGAGCCGACAGTGGCGAGAGTAGCGATCGTCAGATCCTGACCACTTTTCAGGCGCCCGCAACGCGTGGTGGCGACCCGGTGCGAGGCGACCCCTCGGGCCGGGCGGGCGCGAGCTCGAGCCCCGTGCGCGACAGGCGGAACACCGCCTCCCCGCCCGGCGTGCTCCGCTCGACGAGTCCGGCCGCCGTCATCAGGTTCAGCACGCGGGTGAGATTGGCTTGGCCGAGCGAGGTGTGCGCACCGATGGCGCCGCGGTTGGCTTGGCCGCCGTCGCCGGCCAGGAAGTCCAGCACCTCGGCCACGTGCCGGCGGCGGGCGACGTCGTGAGCGGCGAGGGTCTCGCCGACGGCGATGGACTCGTCGACGAGCTCGCGCAGGGCGGCGAGGCGCTCGGCGAGCGCGGGCTGGCTGTGCCGGGCCATGAGGGACGCGGCCGCGTGGAGGATGTCGGCCCACTCCCGCAGCTCCGGGTCGCGCCGCCGCCCGTCCAGCGCCTTCCAGGCCCAGGCGCGCAGGGCGAGGTAGGCGTCCTGCAGTAGCTCCGGCGAGGGCCGCCCGAAGACGGCCAGCAACGCCTCGCGCGCCCGCGCGGGAGACGCCTCCGCGCGGGCGATGGCGTTCAAGCTGGCAGCCGCTCGCTCCGCCATCGCACGCCTCCCTCCGACCACGACATCCGGCAACGCACCGGCAGGCCGGCGGCAAGGGTGCGTCTTGTCCACCCCCGCCCGCGCGCCGGCGGCCCCTCGCCCGGCGGGGCGCCCGGCTTCGGCGTCAGCACGGCCCCGGGCCCCGCCCCGCGCGCAGCGCGAGGTAGCGCTCCGCGTGGCGGCGCAAGAAGCGCCCCACGGCCGCCCGGTCGCGCGGCGGCGCTTCCACGCCGAGGTGGCGCGCCCACTTCCGCGCGGACACCCAGCGGGCGTCGTCGTCGTCCCCGGGCAGGGGCTCGGCGCCGAGGGACTCGGCAGCGAGCAGCCGCAGCGCGGTGCTGCCCTCCTCGTCGAGATCCTCGAGGGCGACCCGGCGGCCGAGTGCGTAGACGCGCCCGCTCGCCGTCCGGGCGCGGCCCGCTTCCTCGTCGAGCTCGGCCACCGGGGAGCTGCGCACCCAGCTCAGGCCGCCGGTGGCCGGGTGGCGTTCGGCGTAGCCGAACAGCACCTCCTCGCCGCCCAGCTCCAGCGGGAGCCAGGGATCCAGGCCGGAGGCGGCCGGCCCGTCGTCAGCGGCGCCCACCGGCGCCTCCGTCCCCCGCCGCGGCGCGCGGGTCGGGAGCCGGGGAGCCGTGCCTCGTGTCGGTCCGGCGCGCGGTCCGGGGGCCGTCCGCCGCCGGCCGGGGGCGTCTTCCGCGACGGCGGATCACGCCTGCCGCAGGAAGGCGTAGCCGCCCAGCATCTCCCAATCGCCGCGCAGCAGGCGGTCGAAGCCTTCGGGGTCGCCCTTCCACTTGACCTCGTAGCCGAGCACGGCCGCGCGGCACTCCTCAGCGCTCCAGGGGAAGGGCACGTCCGCCGGCCACATGAACGCCGTGGGCCGGACGTCGAGCGGCAGCCCGGCGATCCCCGCGTCCGCGGCGACCCTGGCCGCCGCGGCGCCGCTCGCCCAGTGGCCGACCCCGCGCAGGCCCAGCGCGCGCATCCCGCGGTCCGCCTCGACCAAGCGCCCGACCATCGCGCGGAGAACCTCCGCCGGTTCCGAGCCCAGCGCCGCGGCCAGGCGGGCGAACTCCGCCGCTTGCTCGGGCGGCAGGGCCAGCGCGGCGGCCCAGGGGTGATCCGCGTCTCCGGCCATGCCGTCCTCCTCCGTCGGTCCCAAGCGGCGACGCCCATTAATAGGGCGCAGCGCGTCGGCCCCGCCGAGAGGCGCACGGGCGCGGTCACGCCCAGGGCCACCGCGCCGGCGACAGCTCCCACCAAAGTGTGTCGGACCGCCCCGCCTCCGGCACCGGCCCCGTCGCGACGAAGGCGGCCGAGGCGTCGGGCACGCCGTGGCCGAAGACGCCTTGCATGACCTTCACCATCGCCCGGCCCTTGGCATCCCGCGGCGGCACGCCTCGTCCGGCCAGCCCGTGCACAAGGTCGAGCGCGGGCAGCAGGCCGGCCGCGGTGGTAACGACCACGAGGCCCTCCTCCAGGTCGAAGCGGACCTTGCCCCAGGGATGCACCTGCAGCGTGACCAGTCCGGGTCGCCGCGCTCCTCCTCGGCGTCCGTGACCCGGCCGTGCAGCTTGGGCTTCCAGCCCGACCGGCCGCCCTCACACACCGATACGCCGCCAGCCGAGCGCGCCGAGGTCGGACAGCACCTCCTCGTCGAGAACGCCCACCGGGCCGCCCCAGGCCCAATCGGTGTAAGTGCCGGCCCCCGCCAGCTGCGCCACCAGGCCCGCGGCGTCGCGCGGCCCGGCTTCGTGAATGTCGCCGTCGCTGTGGCGCCAGACGCTGTCCGCCAACGCCGCGTGGAGCAGCCGGGCGTAGGCGCCGCCCACCGCCGCCTTGCGCTTGACCCACGCGCTCGCCAGCAGATCGGCCTCGAGCGAGCGCTTCCGCCTCTTGCCGGCTGCCGCGCCGGGGGGCGGCCCCGCCTCCTCCGCCCCGGGCTCGTCCACGAACATCACCCGGTCCGCCTCCGGCCGCAGCCGGCCGCGCCGCCACTCCCCGCCCCCCAGCGGCCGCGCCCACACCTGCTCGGCCCAGGGCCGCCCCGGCGGGGGCCCCACGAACGGCGGGCCGAGGTCGACGCGCAAGGCTTCCACCCCCGGCCCGTGGCCCTCGGCGCCGAGCAGGAAGGCCCGCTCCGCCCGCACCGGCCGGCCATCGAGCAGGTGCAGCACGGAAGGGCCACGGTTCTCCGTCCCGTGCCGGGCCACCCCCGCCCGCTCGAGCGCCTCCCGGGCGGCCGCGCGCGCCGCTTGCTTCGCCGGGTCGGCCGCGTCCGCGACGCGCACGAATGCCTCGGTGAAGCCCAGCATCCCGCGGCGGTACTCGAGCGCGTCCCCGACGCGGTCCCAATCCCAGAGCTCCGGCGCGCCACCACCGGTCGCCACGAACACGAGCTCGGCCCCGCCCGGCGCCAGCAGCGCCCACAGGTCGGAGGGCAGCCAAGCCGCGACGCGCTCCAGACCGGTCCGGCCCACGACTGTCCAACCGGCCGCGGTCGTCGCGCCCGCCTCCACCTCCTCGCCTGCGTCTAGGCGCGCCACGAGCTCGCCGGCGGCGCGCATGGCTTCTGCGACGCGCGGCGGCGTGCCGGCGGGCGGCGCCAAGCCCAGGCGCACGGCCGTGGCCGCCGCGGCGGCCTCTTCGCCCTCGGCCCGGCGTTCGGTGTCCCAGGCCTGCGCGTCCTCCGGTCCGAGCGTCTCGGGCAGCCGCTCGCCCAGGCGCCGGAGTAGGCGGCGGTCGGCGTGCCGCACGGCGCCGCTTGGGCGGCGGCCGTCGCCGAGTCCGGCCAGCGCCGCTTCCAGCCGTGGCAGCAACTCCGGGTCGCGCGACAGCCGCAGCAGCGCCAACAGCAGCGCAGCGCGCCGGTCGTTGTCGTCGCCATCGGGCCCGCCGCCCAGGATCACCGCAGCGGCTCCCGACCGGGCGTGCGCGGGTCGACCGCTGCGGCATGCTGCCCGCCAACGTCGCCGGCATGGCTCCCGCCGCCCCTGGGCCGCGCGACCGTCGCGGCGCGGGCGGCTGCGAGAAGCGCCTCCGTCCCGGCTGCGCGGGCTCGCCACGCCGCGACGAGGTGCTCCGCCTCCGCCCAGGAGCACGGCCGGGCGTAAAACCGGTGAAACGGGAAAGGGGTGGAGGTGGCGATCAGGAGCACGTGCCCGTCCGCCCCGGGCGCGCGCACCGCCCATAGGTCCTCGCGCCCGCCCGCCACGTCGTGCAGCGGGGCGAGGGCGACGACGCGCCAGCCCGAGGGCGTCACGGCGCCGGGGCGGACAGACCCGCCGCGCCGGCGCGCTTCCGCCGCCATCTCCGCCGCCTCGCGGCAAACGCCGGAGACCGCCGCCGCGCGCTCCTGCTCATTCATGCGCCCCCTTCCCCCACCGCCGTCAGAACCTCCGGCCCTCGGTGGTGGGCAGGTCCGGCACACCGAAGAACGTTTTATCCCGGGCCTCGAGGGCGTTGACGCATTCGCGGGTGTCCCGCAGCCGGCCGGCGTCGTCCTCGCACCGCGCCACGGCGGCCCGGCGCGCGTCCGGGTTGCGGAGGAACCACGCCACCGTCCCGGGCCGCGGCTCGGCCTCCGGCTGCTGCCCTTGCTGCTGCGGTGATAGCGCGCCCGCGCGCGGCGGTTCCGGTTGGGCGGCCGCTGGTGGCGAAGCGACAAACGCCGCCGCCAGCAACGCCCAAGCGGCGAGTGGATCTCTCATCCTACGGCCTTTTTTCCCGCACTGGGCTGCACGGAGCGCGCGGGGCGCCCTGCCCTCCCCCACTCGCCGCCTTCGGAGAGCGGTCCGCCACGCCTCCGGCGGGGGGTGAACGCGGTCGGCTCGGTGCGTTGAGGTGGTGGCCATGGCCTGTCCGGTGTCGCTCAGTGAGGACGCGAGCATGCCGGTTGCCCCGCGCCTGCCGAGCGATGCCACGGCCCTGCACTGGAAGCAAGATATGCGTTCAGGAATTTATCTACGAAATGTACACCTCGCAGCGTGGATCCGCCGCCTCCGCACGACGGCGGAAGCTCGCGTGTGGCGCCTAGGAACTCACCGGCCCGGCCCGCCGGCGCGTCCCGGCCGCTTGACGGCCGCCGAAGACAGGAGCGGCGGCTGGGCCGCATTCCGGGCGGGGGCGCGCCCCTCGGGTGCCGCCACGCGACGCGGGCTGCCGGCGGGCGTCGCGCGCCCGGCGCGGTGGCGCGCGATCACCTCGAGTACCTCGGCCGCTTCGGCGAGCGTCTCCGGGTCGAACAGCGTCAGCACTCCCACGGCACGGACCATCGCCGGGTTCGCCACGGCGTTTCGCCGGGTCTGGGCGAAGCCGAGCACCTCGTCGGGCGACGTCTGGAGAGCCTTGCACATCCTCGCGAAGGTGGCGAAGTCGGGCTCGCGTGTCATGTTCACATAAGTCGTGAACATGACACGCGAGCCCGACTTCGCCACCTTCGCGAGGATGTGC
>Ga0058700_1000494_pt1 | contig 15179 bp, 9 predicted proteins | sample AgamicAtAme_FD_71365 | JGI IMG/M metagenome (GOLD analysis project Ga0058700, IMG submission 71365) | Agave microbial communities from Guanajuato, Mexico - At.Am.e | ecosystem: Host-associated > Plants > Phyllosphere > Phylloplane/Leaf | place: Guanajuato, Mexico | collected 2012-06-07 | reverse complement strand
GTGGGTGCTGCCCGCGCGCAAGCCGGGAGAGGAGCAGGCCGACGACGCGCCGCCGTATGACTGGGCGGCATCCGAAGTCGGCGAGGCGCTGTTGCGCCAGAGCCAGCCGCTGAAACTGGAGATGGTGCCGACCGAGAATGACTACGAGGCCGTGCAGAGCTTCAAGTTCCATGCGGCGCCTGGGCAGCGCATCTACGTGCGCGTCGACAAGGGGCTGAAATCCTTCGGCGGCTACATCCTGGGCAAGGCCTACACCACGGTCGTCGCCGTGCCCAACTATCCCAAGCTGCTGCGTTTCATGGCGGACGGTTCGCTGCTCTCCATGTCGGGCAGCAAGCGCATCTCCGTGGTGTCGCGCAACCTGCCGGGCATGCGTGTCGAAGTCGGCCGCGTGCTGCCCGACCAGCTGCAGCATCTGGTGAGCTTCAACCAGGGCACGTACGCGCGCCCCGAGTTGAGCTACGACTTCAGCGAAGACCACATCGTGGAACGCTTCGAGCAGAAGCGCAGCTTCCCCAAGGATGACCCCGCCAAGGCCCATTACGAAGGCATCGATCTGGGCCAGTACCTGAAGGAAGGCAAGCGCGGCGTGTTCCTGCTGCATCTTTCCAGCTACGACGCCGCAGCCGAGAAGAAGAAGGAAGAGGCCAGGAAGGCGGCGGAGAACCAGCCGCAGGCAGCGCCGACCAACGACAGCGCCGGCGACGAGCCGGAAGAGGGCGGCGACGAGCAGGGCGAGATGGCCGACAACGGCGATGGCGGCGACACGTCCAGCCCCACCGACACGCGCCTGATCGTGGTGACCGACCTGGGCATGCTGGTGAAGCGCTCGCTGGATGGCAGCCAGGATGTGTTCGTGCAATCCATCCATAGCGGTCAGCCGGTGGGCGGCGCGACGGTGTCCGTGCTGGCGGTGAACGGGCAGACGCTGTTCAGCGACACCACCTCGGCGGATGGCGTGGTGCATTTCCCCACCTTGAAGGGCCTGGATCGCGAAAAGCAGCCCACGCTCTACGTGGTGAAGAAGGGCGACGATCTCTCGTTCCTGCCCATCGGCGGCTCGACCAGCTACGAACGCAAGCTCGACTTCTCGCGCTTCGACGTGGGCGGCGAGCGCAATGCTCAGAACGAAGGGCAGCTGTCGTCCTACCTGTTCTCCGATCGCGGTATCTATCGGCCGGGCGACACCTTCCACATTGGCCTGATCGTGCGCGCGGCCAGCTGGACGCGCAGCGTGGTCGGCGTGCCGCTGCAGGCGGAAATCGTCGATCCACGCGGCATGACGGTGAAGCAGCTGCCCATGTCCATGGATGCTTCCGGCTTTGGCGAACTCGAATACGCACCCGCCGAAACGGCGCCGACCGGCACATGGACGGTGAACCTCTACATCGTCAAGGACGGCAAGGCCGGCGCGCAGATCGGCAGCACCACGGTGCAGGTGAAGGAATTTCTGCCCGACCGCATGAAGGTCGAGGCCAAGCTGGCCGGGCAGGTGCCGGAAGGCTGGGTCAAGCCCGACCAGATCAAGGGCATCGTGGACGTGATGAACCTGTTCGGCACGCCCGCGGCGGATCGCCGTGTCGAGGCGTCGCTGACCCTGCGTCCGGCATGGCCGGCGTTCCGCAGCTGGCCGGACTACCACTTCTACGACGTGCGTCGCGCCAAGGAGGGTTACGAGGACAAGCTGCAGGACGGCAAGACCGACGACAAGGGCCACGCGGAGTTCGATCTCGACCTGAAGAAGTACGCCGACGCCACCTATCAGCTGTATTTCCTGGCCAAGGCGTATGAGCCGGAAGGCGGCCGCAGTGTCGCCGCCGCCGCGCAGACACTGGTGTCCAGCAACGACTGGTTGGTGGGCTACAAGTCGGTCGACAACCTGGACTACATCAATCGTGATGCGACGCGCAGCGTGCACCTGGTCGCCATCGACCACACGGCCAAGTCGATCGCGTTGAAGGACCTCAAGGCGCGCCTGATCGAGCGGCGTTACCTCTCCGTGCTCACCAAGCAGGACTCGGGCGTCTACAAGTACCAGTCCAAGCTCAAGGAAGTGACGATCAACGAGCAGCCCTTGTCGGTGCCCGCCAACGGCATGGACTACGCCTTGCCGACCGACAAGCCGGGCAACTACGCGCTGGTGATCGTGCGCAGCAGCGACGGCGTGGAAGTGAACCGCGTGGAGTATTCGGTGGCCGGTGCCGCCAACGTCTCGCGTTCGCTGGATCGCAACGCGGAGCTGCAGCTCAACCTGAGCAAGCAGGATTACGCGCCGGGCGAGTCGGTGGACATCGCCATCCGCGCGCCCTATGCCGGCAGTGGCCTGATCACCATCGAGCGCGACAAGGTCTACGCGCATGCGTGGTTCCACGCCGATACCAGCAGCTCGGTGCAGCACATCACCGTGCCTGCGGATTTCGAGGGCAACGGCTACATCAACGTGCAGTACATCCGCGATCCGTCCTCCGACGAGATCTTCATGAGCCCCTTGAGCTACGGCGTGGTGCCGTTCTCGGTAAACCTGGACGCGCGCCGCAACGCCATCAAGGTGGAGTCGCCGGCCGTGGTGAAGCCGGGCGATACGGTGACCTTCAAGCTCAGCGCACCGCAGCCCACGCGCGCGGTGGTGTTCGCCGTGGACGAGGGCATCCTGCAGGTGGCGCGCTACAAGCTGGGCGATCCGCTGAAGTTCTTCTTCCGCAAGCGCATGCTGGAAGTGGGTACTTCGCAGATCCTCGACCTGATCCTGCCGGACTTCGAGAAGCTGATGGCCATGGCGGCGCCCGGCGGTGACGCTGACGCAGCCATCGGTCGCCAGCTCAACCCGTTCAAGCGCAAGCGCGACAAGCCGGTGGCGTACTGGTCCGGCATCGTCGACATCAATGGCGAGAAGGATTTCACCTATCAGGTGCCGGACTACTTCAACGGCAAGCTGCGCGTGATGGCGGTGGCCGTGTCGTCCGATCGCGTCGGCACCTACGAGGGCAGCACCACGGTGCGCGGCGATTTCGTGCTCTCGCCGAACGTGCCGACCACGCTCGCGCCGGGCGACGAAGTGGACGTCAGCGTGGGCGTCGCCAACAACCTCACGGGGCTGGGCGGCAAGCAGGTGCCGGTGGCGGTAACGCTGAAGACCGGCCCGCAGTTGCAGATCGTCGGTACGCCGACGCAGAGCCTGAACCTCGGCGAGATGCGCGAGGGCGTGGTGACGTTCCGCGTCAAGGCGACCGACAAGCTGGGCTCCGGCAACCTGAGCTTCACGGCAGGCTACGGCGACAAGTCGGCGCGCCAGAGCGTGGATGTGTCGGTGCGCCCGGCCTCGGCCTATCGCACGCAGGTGGACGTGGGCCGCGTGGACGCCGGCAGCAAGCAGGACCAGCCGGACCTGCGTCGCATGTACAGCGAATACGCCTCGCGTGACTCGGCCATCTCCAACATCCCGGTCGTGCTATCGAGCGGCCTCACCACCTATCTGGTGAACTTCCAGCACTACTGCAGCGAGCAGCTCGTCAGTGCGGCCATGCCGCGGCTGGTGTTGTCCAAGTGGCCGCAGGTAAAGGTGTTCGCCGATGCCCTGCAGCCGGCGATGAACGGCGGCAAGAAGCTCAGCAACGAAGAGGCGTTGTCGCAATTCCTGGACGTGCTGCATTCGCGCCAGAACGGGCAGGGCGGCTTCGGCCTATGGTCGGCCACGCCGGATGCCAATCCGTTCGTGTCCACCTACGCCATGCATTTCATGCTGGAGGCGAAGGACCGCGGCGTGGACATTCCGCGTGACATGTTCGAGGCGGGCAACAAGTACCTCAAGCAGCTCGCCAGCGACGATACGCTGGACGGTCTCGACCTGGTGCGCCAGCGCGCCTACGCGGTGTACCTGCTGACCCGCCAGGGCAATGTCACCACCAATGACCTGGCGGCGGTGCAGAAACGCCTGCAGGACGCCTATCCTGACCAGTGGAAGAACGACCTGGCTGCGGCATGGCTGGCGGCGTCGTACCAGTTGCTCAAGCAGGACAAGCAGGCCGCGCAGCTCATCGCCGGTCCGCAGAAGCTGCTCGAGCGCAGCAAGGCCGACAAGGATTACAGCTATGGCTACTACTACGACTCGCTGATCCGCGACGCCAGCACGCTGTACCTGCTGAGCAAGCACTTCCCCGATCGCGCGAAGTCACTGCCGCCGCGCGTGATGGAAAACATCACCGAACCGTTGCAGTACGGCTGGTACAACACCTTGTCGTCGTCGATGGTGCTGCTGGCGCTGGATACGTATGCGCAGGAGAACAACGTGCAGCTCGACAAGCTGCGCATCGACCAGGTGATGGCCGACGGTTCGGTGAAGTCCATCGCTGCGCCGCAGGGCAACCTGCTGCAGGCGGGCAGCTGGAATGCGGACGCCAAACGCCTGCGCTTCACCAACGACAGCACGCTGCCGGCGTGGCGCGTGGTGAGCCAAGGCGGTTACGACCGTGACCAGCCGGCCAAGGCCATCAAGCAGGGGCTGGAAATCACCCGCGATTACACCGATACCAACGGCAAGGCCATCGACAAGGTGACCATCGGCCAGGAGATCGACGTGCATCTGAAGATCCGCGCCACGGACGACAGCGGCGTGGACGACGTGGCCATCGTCGATTTGCTGCCGGGCGGTTTCGAGCCGGTGATCCAGCCGCCGCCGGCCGTGACGGACCAGCAGCCCGATGGGAGCGACGCGAGCGATGGCGGCGGCGACAGCGAGGTGAAGGCCAGCGAATGGCGTTCGCCCATCGGCGTGGGCAAGGCCACCTGGGCGCTGGAGTACGCCGACATCCGCGAGGATCGCGTGGTGCTCTACGGCTCTGCCACGTCCGACGTCGGTGAATTCGTGTACCGCATCAAGGCCACCAATGCCGGCAAGTTCATCGTGCCGCCGGCCTATGGCGAAGCGCTGTACGACCGCCGCGTGCAGGCGCGCACGGCGGGCGGCAAGACCCTGGAAGTCGTCCGTCAACCCTGATGGATAAGGCGCGCCCGCTCCGGTGGGCGCGCCTGCGGATGTCACGCATGCTCATGTCTTCGCCCATCGTCCGTTGCTGGCACGCCATGGTCCGCTGGGTCCTCCGTTGGCAGAACTGGCTGGTGGGCGCGGCCTTGCTCGCCGCATTGCTGGTGGGGTGCCGGTGGTGGCCGCATCGTCCGCTGAATGCGTGGCTGCCATCGTCGACGGCGGTCTATGACGCGCATGGCCGCTTGCTGCGCCTCACCCTGGCAAATGACCAGCGCTACCGTCTGTGGGTGCCGCTCAAGGACGTATCGCCCGCCCTGGTGGATGGCGTCTTGCTGCACGAAGACCGCTGGTATCGCTGGCATCCCGGCTTCAATCCCTATGGACTGATGCGCGGCGCCTGGGTCACTTACGTGAGCCACGGCAATCGGCAGGGCGGCTCGACCATCACCATGCAGCTGGCGCGCCTGCTGTGGCGGCTCAATACGCGCACGCCGGCGGGCAAGCTGCGGCAGGTGGCGCGGGCGATCCAACTGGAGTTGTTCTACTCCAAGGACCAGATTCTCGAGGCCTATCTCAACTACGCGCCGTACGGCCGCAACGTGGAAGGCGTGGGCGCGGCGAGCCTGGCGTACTTCGACAAGCCTGCCGACAGGCTCAGCCTGCCCGAAGCGCTGACGCTGGCGGTGATCCCGCAGGATCCCAGCCGTCGCCTGCAGGCGGGCGGGGATGCGCCTGACCTTATCAGCCGCCGGCTCAGCGATTCGCGCAATCGGCTCTATGTGCGCTGGAAAACATTGCATCCGAAGGATGCCGGCCTGCAGCCATTGTTTGCGTTGCCGTTGCGCCTTCGCCCTTTGTCGCAGTTGCCGTTCGAGGCACCGCATGCGGTGGATCAGGTGCTCGCTGCGCGCCGCATGATGTCCAGCGACAGGGACAGCCGCGTGACGACCACGCTGGATCTCGATCTCCAGCACGTGCTGGAGCGCCAGCTGGATCGCTACGTGGAACGCAACAGCGGACGCGGCATCCGCAATGTCGCGGCGCTGCTGGTGGACACGCGCGACATGGGCATCAAGGCCCTGGTGGGATCCGCCGACTACGGCAACGCCGATATCCAGGGACAGGTGAACGGCACGCTCGCCAAGCGTTCGCCCGGCTCGACGCTCAAGCCTTTCATCTATGCGCTTGGCTTCGACCAGGGCGTGTTGCATCCGCAGACGGTGCTGCGTGACGTACCGACCGCCTTTGGTCCCTACGCACCGGAAAACTTCGACGGGCACTTCCTGGGACCGGTGACGGCCACGGAAGCCCTGATACGCAGCCGCAATATCCCCGCCGTGTGGGTGGCCTCGCAGTTGCAACAACCGAGTCTCTATCAGTTTCTGCGCGATGCCGGCATCAGCCGCATGGCGAGCGAAAAGCACTACGGCCTGGCGCTGGTGCTGGGCGGCGGCGAGGTCACCATGCAGGAGCTGGGCGGCTTCTACGCCATGCTGGCCAACCGCGGCGAACTCAAACCGTTGCGCCTGCTGGCCGACGATCCGCAAACCGCCGGCACGCGCCTGCTGAGTGACGAAGCCAGCTTCATGGTCATGGACATGCTGCGGCAGAATCCACGGCCGGACGAGACCACCGGCGCGCAGCCGGATCGCCTGCCGGTGTATTGGAAAACCGGCACGTCGTGGGGCTTCCGCGATGCGTGGACGGCCGGCAGCTTCGGGCCGTATGTGCTCGTGGTGTGGGTGGGCAATTTCGACGGCAGCAGCAATCCCGCCTTCGTGGGCGTGGACGCGGCGGCGCCGCTGTTCTTCCAGATGGTGGACGCGCTGAGGGCCGCGCAGCCGCGCATGGCCGAACCGCTGCGGCATATGCCTGCACACCTCAAACGCGTGGAGATCTGTCTCGCCAGTGGCGACCTGCCCAATCAGTGGTGTCCGCAGCGTGGCATGACTTGGTTCATTCCGGGCAAGTCGCCCATCCGCGTGAGCCAGGTGCATCGCCCGGTGGTGATTGACGATGACACCGGCAAGCCCGCCTGTCCGCCGTACGCGGGCAAGCGCACTCATGTGGAGGTCTACGAGTACTGGCCATCCGAGTTGCAGCGCGTGTTCGTGCAGGCCGGCATTCCGCGCCGCGCGCCGCCACGCAACGATGCCTGCGTGCTGAGCGGCGTCGACGGCGAGCCGCCGTCCATCACCTCGCCGCTGCGCGGCAGCATCTACGCCTTGCGGCTCAAGTCCAGCGGCGAGGATCGCATCGCCTTCAGCGCCAATGCGGATGCCTCCGTCCATGAGATGTACTGGTTCGTCAACGATGCCTACGTAGGGCGCAGCGTGCCGGGCGAGCCGCTGTTCTGGCAGCCCGGCACCGCCGGCAACTACGAAGTGCGGGTGGTGGACGACCGCGGTCGCAGCGACATGCGCCCGCTAGGCGTGAATGTCGTCGACTGAGCGCCCCTGCCATGCGTCATGGCGGGGAGACGCCGCACGGCTGCGCTATGCTTGATCGCCTGTACCGAGACAAGCCCACGCCCAACGCATGACTTCGTCACCGGCTGTTTCCTACTACCGCGCCACGGCGACGCCGTACACGCCATTTGCGCCGCTGCAAGGCAAGGTGGATGCGCGCATCGCCATCATTGGTGGCGGTTTCGCGGGCCTGCATACGGCGCTTGGCTTGGCCGAGCGCGGCGTGCGCGACGTGGTGTTGCTGGAGCGCGAGCAGGTCGGATTTGGCGCCTCCGGGCGCAACGGCGGCTTCGTGTTCGGCGGCTATTCGCTGGGAGAGCAAGCCCTGCTCGACCAGCGCGGACAGGATGCGGCCCGCGCGCTGTTCGGGCTGACCACCGATGCTGTTGCGCGTATCCGCGAGCGCGTGTCGCGTTATGCCATTCCCTGCGATCTGGTCGACGAAGGCGTGATCTGGGCGAACTGGTTCCGCGACCCGGCGGTGCTGCGCCAGCGCCAGGAGTTGTTGGCGAAGCACTATGATGTGGCATGGGAATGGCTGCCGCAAAGCGAGCTACGTGCGCGCGTGCACACCACCCGCTACTACGACGGACTCTATGAGCGCGACGCGCTGCACCTGCACCCGCTGAACCTCGCCATTGGCCTGGCCGGCGCCGCGGCAAAGCAGGGCGTGAGCGTGCATGAAAACACTGACGTCTGGCAGCTGCGCCGCGACGGCTCGCGTTGGCGTGTGGAAACCGCACAGGGCGCCGTGCATGCCGATCAGGTCGTGCTTGCCTGCGGCGGCTATCTCGCAGGGCTGAAGCGGCAGGTAGATCGGGCGATCCTGCCCATCGCCACCTATGTGATGGTGACCGAGCCCTTGGGAGAGCGCCTCAACGATGCGCTGGAAACACGCGCGGCCGTGTACGACTCCCGCTTCGCCTTCGACTATTACCGGCCTCTGCCCGATAGCCGCCTGCTGTGGGGAGGCCGGATTTCCGTGCGCGATCGCTCGCCGCGTGCGGTACAGCGCCTGCTGATACGGGATCTGCTGCGCGTGTTTCCGCAGCTCAAGGGCGTGCGCATCGATTACGCGTGGTCGGGCTTGATGAGCTACGCCCGCCACCAGATGCCGCAGATCGGCACCAGCGGTGATGGCCTGTGGTGGGCGCAGGCGTTCGGTGGACATGGGCTCGCCCCGACCTGCGCGGCGGGTGATCTGTTGGCATCGGCCTTGGCCGATGGCGACGACCGCTGGAAACAGTTCGCGCCGTATGGGCTGGATCCCACCTATCGGCCGTTCGGTTACCTAGGCGCGCAGGCCAGCTATTGGTGGCAGCAGGGCAAGGACTGGTTCAAGACGCGATTGGAAGGATGAGCGGGATGGATGCGAAGGCGCTGGAAGACATCAGCTGGGCGGATTTCGAGAAGGTATTGATCGTGGCGGGAACCGTCACGCGCGTGGAGCCGTTTCCCGAAGCGCGCAAGCCGGCATGGAAAGTGTGGGTGGATTTCGGGCCATACGGCGAGAAGAAGACCAGCGCGCAGATCGTGCAGCTCTATCGCGCCGAGGATCTGATCGGCCGCCAGGTCGTGGGCGTCATCAATTTCCCCGAAAAGCAGGTGGGGCCGTTCCGTTCCCAGTTCCTGCTCACCGGGTTTCCCACCGACGAGGGCGTCGTGCTTACCGCGGTCGAACGCCCCGTTCCCAACGGCACGCGCCTGGCCTGATCAACCGGCCTGCAAGGCTGGTTGCAGCCGCGCACGGCGATTGATCATCAGCGCCAGCCCGGCCGCGATCAGGCCGGTGATGCCCGCAACCACGAAGGGCTGCAGATAATTGCCGCTCTGCGTGCGCAACGCGCCTGCGAAAAACGCGGCACTCGCGGCGCCCACCTGATGGCCGGCCGCCACCCAGCCGAACACTACCGGTGCGTCGCGATCGCCAAAGGCTTCGGTGGCAAGGCGCAGGGTGGGTGGCACCGTGGCGATCCAGTCGAGGCCGTAGAACATGCCGAACAACGACAGGCTGGCGAACGAGAAATCGGAATAGGGCAGCCAGATCAGCGAAAGGCCGCGCAGACCGTAGTACACGAAGAGCAGCTTGCGCGGATCGTAGCGGTCGGTCAGCCAGCCCGAGAGCGTGGTGCCGACGAGATCAAACGCGCCCATCATCGCCAACAGGCCCGCCGCGCGCACTTCGGGAATGCCGTGGTCGCCGCACATCGCGATGAAGTGCGTGCCGATCAGGCCGTTGGTGGTGAAGCCGCAGATGAAGAACGTGGCGAACAGGAACCAGAACGTGCGCTGTTTCGATGCCGCGGCCAGCGTGCCCAGGGCGATGGAGAGCAGGTTGCGGCGTGGTGCGGTGTCGACCTCGTCCTCGGTGGCGCCGTAGGGGCGCAGGCCGATGTCGGACGGGCGCTCCGGCAGCAGCCACCACGCCAGCGGAATCAGCAGGGCGCAGCCGGCGGCGACCGTCCACACCACGGGACGCCAGCCGCCATGTTCCGCAATGGCCGCCAAGGCGGGCAGAAAGGCCAGGGTGCCGGTGGCCGTGCTGGCGGTGAGCAGGCCCATTATCAGGCCGCGATGCGTGACGAACCAGCGGTTCACCACCGTGGCGCCAAGCACGATGGCGACGCAGCCCGAGCCGATGCCGGAGAACAGGCCCCAGGTCACCATCAGATGCCAGGGCTGGGTCATCCATGCGCTGGCCGAGATGGACACGGCCATCAGCACCAGGGCGCCGATCAGGGTGCGGCGCACGCCCACGGCCTGCATGAGCGCCGCGGCAAACGGGCCGACCATGCCGTAGAGGAAGATGCCGAGCGCGGCGGAGAGCGAAATGGTGTCCCGGCTCCATCCAAAGGCCTTGCCCAGCGGCAGGATGAGCACGCCGGGCGCGGCGCGGACGCCGGCGGCGGCCAGCAGGGCAAGAAAGATCACGCCGGCAACGACAAAGGCGTACTTCTGGCCGAAGGGGCGGGTGCGCTGTATAGTCATGTTACCGGTCGGTACGGAAGGTTTGCGGATCGTACGTACCGATCGGTAACATTGTCAAGAGTCGTGCGCCATGTCGAACAAACATTCCCCTGCCGAGCCCGCCGAGCCTGCGGTCGAAGGTAAGCCCAAGGCCGCCGAGCGCATACGGCGCACCGCGCGTGAGCTGTTCTACCGCGAAGGCATCCGCGCCATTGGCGTGGAGGAAATCGTCACCAAGGCCGGCGTGACCAAGCCCAGCCTTTACCGCAGCTACGCGTCCAAGGACGAGCTTGCCGCGGAGTACCTGCGCGACTACGAAGTGGCGTTCTGGAAAGTGTTCGAGGCCGGTGCGCAGACGCATCCCGACGATGCGCGTGCGCAGCTGATGGCTTATATCGAGGGCCTTTCCCAGCGCGCCACGCAAGCGGGATACCGCGGCTGCGGACTGACCAATGCCGTCGTGGAATATCCGGGCGATGACCATCCGGCCCGCATGGTCGCCGAAACACACAAGCGCAAGCTCCGCGAGCGCCTGGTGGAGTTGTCGGCGGCGATGGGAGCCAGGGAGCCCTACATGCTGGCGGATGGCTTGCTATTGCTGCTGGAAGGCACCTACGCCTCAGGGCAGATGTTCGGGGAGCACGGCCCCGCGGAGTCCCTCGTCGCGGTGGCCAATCAGCTGATCGATGCCTCGTTGCGCTGAAGCGCGCATTGTCAGGCGGCGGATGTCTTGCGGCTGTCCAGCCACACGCCCAGGCCTTGCGCATTGAGTTCCACGTCCATGCCGAGCAGGTCGAGCAACGACGCGCGATCGCCAGCCCAACCATGCGCCTGCGCGCGCGACAGATAGAGGTCGGTCAACGCGGCCTTCATGGCTTCGTGTCGCTGCCCTTTATCCGACGAATGCGCCTGCGCGGCGGTGGCGATGTTCACCATGGCATCGATCTGCGCGTGCAGGTCGTTCGCCAGCTTCCCGACGTTTTCCACGGGACCGAAGTGGGTGAGGTACATCGCCGAGGGCTTCAGGCCCACCAGGCGGCGAATCGAGGCATGCAGCGCATCGGGGTCGAACTGTACCGGCGTGGTCGTCGGCAGTATGAAGGGACCGTTCGCCGTATCGAATTCCCGGTATGAGAGACCAAACGTATCGCCGGTAAAGCACACGTTTGCCTGGCGGTCGTACACGCTCAGATGATGGCGCGCGTGTCCTGGCGTATCGAGGCAGAGCAGGGGGCGGCCGTTGAGCGAAACCACGTGACCGTCGGGCGCTTCGTCCACGCGCTCGGCGGCAACCGGACGCAACCGCCCGTACGTCGTCTCCATCACGTCCTCGCCGTAGACCGCCGATGCGCCGGCCCACAGCTGGTTGGGATCGATCATGTGCCGTGCGCCGCGTGGATGCACCACCAGACGCGCGTTCGGCAATTGCGCGATCAGCTCTCCCGCGCCGCCGGCGTGGTCGAGATGGACATGCGTGAGGATCAGCCAATCGACGCTGGCAGGCGTGAGTCCTGCCTTGTCGAGCGCCTGGAGCATGCGAGGCACGCTGTGATTCGTGCCGCAGTCGATGAACGCGGCGCGACCTTCTTCGACGAGCAGGTAAGCCGCATCGAACCGTGGGCGGACAAAGCCTGTGTCGATGACGTGGACGCCGTGATTCATCGCCAACCTCGCGCGGAGTGATCGTGCGAGGTTAGCAAGGTCGCTGCGGTGGTTCACTCCCACCTTGGTCGGAAGGATGGCAGGCGTGGCCGCCCGCCATCCGGACTCACGGTGCGCTGTCGACCAGCACCAGTTCCGAGTCTTCGAGCGCGGTGACGGTGAGCTTGGTTTCGTCGCGGATCGCCGCGCCGTCACGCGCATCGAGCGTGACACCGTTCACCTCGAGCTTGCCCTTGGCCGGCACCAGATACGCGTAGCGACGTCCATCGAGCTCGTACACCGCGGTCTCGCCGGCCTTCAGCGTGGCGCCAAGCACGCGCGCATCGGTGCGCAGCGGAAGCGCATCGGTGTCTTCCTTAAAACCGCTGGCGAGCGTGACGAAGCGGCCGGAGCGGTCGCCGATCGGAAACGGCTTCGTGCCCCACGAGGGCGCGTTGCCGTGCTGGTCGGGCATGATCCAGATCTGGAAGATCTGCGTGTTGCCGCTCTCGAGGTTGTACTCGGCATGCGTGATGCCCGTGCCGGCGCTCATCACCTGCACGTCGCCCGCGACCGTGCGGCCCTTGTTGCCAAGGCTGTCCTGGTGCGTGATCGCGCCTTCGCGAACGTAGGTGATGATTTCCATGTCAGCATGAGGGTGGGGCGGAAAGCCCGTCTGCGGCGCGATGGTGTCGTCGTTCCACACGCGCAGCGCGCCCCAGCCCATGCGCGACTGGTCGTGATAGTTCGCAAACGAGAAATGGTGCTTGGCGTTGAGCCAGCCGTGGTTGGCTCCGCCCAGACTGCTGAAAGGTCGACGGTCGATCATGCGGCACTCCTGATGGTGGGATGCGCTGCTGTAGCGCCTGCCGCACAAGATAAGTCGGCGTGGCGGGGAAACCAGACCATGCAAATCGAACGGACTGTTGCTTGAGACGGACACAGGATGCGGCGCCGATCCGGCGGTTCGGGCGGGCTTTCCGATGCGCGTAGGCCCCGCCGGGAACCTCGGTTTGTGAATGTGAAAAAAGTCCTCCAGGGCTCTTCACAAATGCCTTTGTTCTGCTATTATTTCTGACTCCGATGCGGGAATAGCTCAGTTGGTAGAGCACGACCTTGCCAAGGTCGGGGTCGCGAGTTCGAGTCTCGTTTCCCGCTCCAGTTTTTCAGCAAAACCTCGGCAATCCGGGGTTTTGTTTTTTCAACGGATGGTAATCGGTTTTCAGGTTACGATTCGTGAGCAATGGCCTGGTGGCAGAGTGGTCATGCAGCGGCCTGCAAAGCCGTGTACGCCGGTTCGATTCCGACCCAGGCCTCCATTGCATCAACGACTTAGGCGCCGAAAGGCGCCTTTTTCATGCCTCGTTTTCGTGAAGATCGCGGTTTTTTGCGGCTCCGGAGGAGCGCAGGATCGCGTTGCGAGTGCGCAAGGCGACGTACCCGCCGCGTGCTAGGATGCGCATCCTTTCGCAGTGGCCCGGATGGCGAAACTGGTAGACGCAAGGGACTTAAAATCCCTCAACCGAAAGGTTATCCGGGTTCGATTCCCGGTCCGGGCACCACGCGAGACCATTTCAGGTGTGTCTCATGAGTGGCATCAGATTTCTTGGTCCTTATGACGATCGCGTCGCCGCCGAGTTGCCGCAGGGCTTTGTCGTGGGCCACTGCAAAGGCGACCGCAGGATCGAACCTGGTGGACTAATTTACGGCGTGTCTCGTCGCCTGGGCGAGCAGGAATGGTCCGACGATCAGGGACGCGTGATGACGGTGATCGTCGAAGATTTCGATCTGGATGCGCCAGGGCTGCGCAACTGGTCAACGGGCACCGAATAGCGCTGTCAGAAGCGCGGTCGCAAGGCTTGTAGGGCAATTCCTTTCGCCTTCGTAGGTGGGCTTTGTTGCTGCGTTTTTCAGGTGCTTCAGGTGCTTGCATTGCGTCATGCGGCGGCCTATGTTCGCTTAACACACCCAAGGAGGGCGACTGGTGATCAAGGTAGTGCTGATTGACGATCACGAGCTGGTGCGCACGGGCTTCAGGATGATCCTGCAGCAACAGCCGGATATTCAAATCTGCGGTGAGGCGGGTACCGCCGAAGAAGGTTTGAGGCTGATCCGCGCTAAGGTGCCGGATATCGCCTTGGTGGACGTGCATATGCCCGGCATGAGCGGTATCGAACTCACCGAGCGCGTATCCCGCTCCAAGCTGACGACCCACATCATCATCGTTACCGTGGTCGATGACGCACGCTTTCCCAAGCGGCTGCTCGACGCCGGCGCGCTGGGCTACCTAACCAAGGGATGCACGTCGGAAGAGCTGCTCGACGCCGTGCGCCAGGTGGCGCTGGGGCGCCGTTATCTGGTCCCTGCAGTGGCCCAGCAGCTGGCCTTGGCAACACTGGATGGCGAAGGCTCGCCCTTCGACGCGCTTTCCAGTCGCGAGCTCGAGGTGGCCATGATGCTGGTGCGCGGGAAGGCGCTGACCACCATCGGCGAGCAGCTCAACCTGAGCCCCAAGACGGTCTCGACCTATAAGCAGCGACTGATGGAAAAGCTGCAGGTGGATCACATCATCAGCCTTGCCCATCTGATGACCATTCACGGCCTGTTGGATACCCACAACAACCAGGTGGGCAACAACGTACCGGGTATGTGACGAGCGCATCCGGGCAGAATTCCCGAGGAAAGGAGCGGATGCCGCTTCGTTGAAGCGCCCGGGCATTCGTTCGTTTTCTATCCTTGCCCTGCATCGCCGCGACGGCTTCAAGGATGAAGCTACGTCGATGGCATCGAGAGCTTCCAGCGTCACGACAGGCTACCCGAGCCGCTTCGTCGCATCTGAGAATGCGGCTGTCGCGCGAACTATCGTTGCCACGAATTCTGGCGAGTCATCCATCGGGTGATGGTGCTGCAGCCCGACCTGCGTGTAAGCAGATTTTCTGAAGACACAAAAAAACCGGACAGTCGTCCGGTTTTTTTGTGCGGGGAACGCGTCGTCAGCCGTGTGACGATGCGTCCTTCTTCACTTCCTCGGTGCCTTCCTCGTCTACCGGAGCGCTGTGTGCCGGCTCGGCCGCAGGCTGCTGCGCCAGATCCGCATGAGCCAGCAGATCGCCCTGCGC
>Ga0058700_1000473_pt1 | contig 16080 bp, 18 predicted proteins | sample AgamicAtAme_FD_71365 | JGI IMG/M metagenome (GOLD analysis project Ga0058700, IMG submission 71365) | Agave microbial communities from Guanajuato, Mexico - At.Am.e | ecosystem: Host-associated > Plants > Phyllosphere > Phylloplane/Leaf | place: Guanajuato, Mexico | collected 2012-06-07 | reverse complement strand
GCGCCCAAGCTCGGCCGCGGGCACGCGCACGACGTGGTCTACGACGCCTGCCGCGCCGCCATCGGCTCGGGCCGCGGGCTCGCGGAGGCCTTGGCCGAGGTGCCGGAGGTGGTGGAAGCTCTCGGCGGCCGCGAAGGCGTGGAGCGCCGCTGCGACCCGGCCAACTACCTCGGCCTCGCGCCGGAGATGGTGGACCGGGTCCTCGCGGGCCGCGCGGTTGCCGCCGCGCCGCGCGACCATACCTGAGCTGAAAGGATCGCGCCGACGCACGGCGCGGCCACACCCACACCCGGCTTGCGAGGAACGATGGCTGACCAGCAGCGGGCGACGGCGCCGATCGAAGACTACGCGCTCATCGGCGATTGCGAGACGGCGGCGCTCGTGTCGCGCGACGGCTCGGTGGACTGGCTCTGTTGGCCGCGCTTCGACAGCCCGGCGTGCTTCGCCGCCCTGCTCGGCACGCCGGACCACGGCCGTTGGCGCATCGCGCCCTGCGGCCTCGCGCCGGAGCGAACGCGGCGGCAGTACCGCGGCGACACGCTGGTGCTGGAAACGGCGATGGAGACGGCGGACGGCGGCGCCGTCTCGCTCATCGACTTCATGCCGCCGCGCTCCGGCCGCTCCGACCTCGTCCGCATCGTCCGCGGGCTGCGCGGGCGCGTGCCGATGCGGATGGAGCTGGTGCTGCGCATGGACTACGGCCGGACGGTGCCCTGGGTGACCCGCCAGGACAACGGCGACCTGCGCGCCGTGGCGGGGCCGCACCAAGTGTTGCTCCGCACCGACGTGCCGACGCGCGGCGAGAACATGCACACCGTCGCCGACTTCGAGGTCGGGGAAGGCGAGGAGGCCGCCTTCGTCCTGACCCACTCCGAGTCGCACCTGCCGCCACCCGACGCGACGGACCCCCGCCTCCAGCTCGGCGAGACGGAGGCGTTCTGGGCGGACTGGATCGGCTCCTGCTCCGACCGCGGGCCGTGGGCGGAGGCGGTCAAGCGCTCGCTCCTCACCCTGAAGGCGCTCACCTACAGGCCGACGGGCGGCATCGTCGCGGCGCCCACCACCTCCTTGCCGGAGGCGATCGGCGGCTCGCGCAACTGGGACTACCGCTTCTGCTGGCTGCGCGACAGCGCGCTGCTGCTCACCGCGCTGACCGGCGCCGGCTTCCTGGAGGAGGCCGCGTCCTGGCGCGACTGGCTGATCCGCGCCGTCGCCGGCAGCCCGGACCAGGTCCAGATCATGTACGGCGTCGCCGGCGAGCGCCTGCTGACCGAAACGGAGCTGCCCTGGCTCCCCGGCTATGCCGGCTCCCGCCCCGTCCGCATCGGCAACGGCGCCGCCGGGCAGCTGCAGCTCGACGTGCTGGGCGAGACCATCGACGCGCTGTTCCAGGCGAGCCAGCGCGGCCTGGAACCGTCGCCGACCGGTTGGGCGCTCGCGCGGACGATCATGGGGCACCTGGAAGGGGCGTGGCGCCAGCCGGACCACGGCATCTGGGAGGTGCGCGGCCCGGCGCGGCACTTCACCCACTCCAAGGTCATGGTGTGGGCGGCGTTCGACCGCATGGTCCGCGCCGCCGAAGCGCTCTCCCTCGAAGGGCCGGTGGAGCGGTGGCGCCGCGTGCGCGACGAGGTCCACGCCGAGGTGTGCGCCAAGGGCTTCGCCTCCGACCTCGGCGCCTTCACGCAATCCTACGGTTCGCGCTCGCTCGACGCGAGCCTGTTGCAGATCCCCTTGGTCGGCTTCCTGCCGGCCGACGACCCGCGCGTGCGCGGCACGGTCGCGGCGATCGAGCGCGACCTGGTGAGGGACGGCCTGGTCTGCCGCTACGACACCGGGGAGACCGACGACGGGCTCCAGGGGGAGGAGGGCACCTTCCTCGCCTGCTCCTTCTGGATGGTGGAGGCGATGCACCTCGAAGGGCGCTACGCCGAGGCACGTGCCCTGTTCGAGCGGCTGCTCACGCTTCGCAACGACGTCGGGCTGCTCGCGGAGGAGTACGACACCCGCCTGCGTCGCCAGGTCGGCAACTTCCCCCAGGCCTTCAGCCACGTCGCGCTGGTCAACGCCGCCCTCTGCCTCCAAGGCGAGGAGAACCCCGACCGGAGCGCGCCGCCGCCGCGGCAGGCGTGAGGGCGGGGCGCGTTGCCCCGCCCCGCCCGCCGCCGCGTCAGTCCGCCAGGCCGGCGAACTCCAGGAAGTCGCGGATGGTCACGATCGGGTCGCCGTTCTCCAGCCGCACCGCGTCGACGGGCGTCCAGCCGCGCCCGTTGAAGAACGAGTTCCGGTCGTGCTTGAGGAGGCCGATCACGGTCTCGCACACGATGCGGCTCCCGAGTTCGCCGAGCGAGTTGCCGTTCGCGCGCACCTCCGCCTCCTTCAGCACGTAGTACCAGAGCGGCGTGTGGTGGAGGAAACCGCCCTCCGTCAGCGCCTCGTTGACCGCGTCCGTGTTGCCCCGCTTCAGCTCCTCCTCGGTGAGCGCCTCGACGCCCATCTCGGCGGCCATGGCTTGGCCCGTTGGGATGCTCAGCAGGTAGCCGCGCAGCAGGTTGCGCCGGGCGAGGTGCCTGAGCAGCACCCGCAGGTCCAGGCTCGCGGGGTCTTGGATGTCGTTCCCCGTGCCCTCGTTGACCATCTCCGTGAGCGGCGGCGCGAGCCGCGTGTCGATCCGGCGCGCGAAGTGGGTCTCGTCCGTGTCCTCCTTGTCCGTCATCCGGCTCCATTCGATGATCCAGTTGAACGGCAGGGTCGGGGTGCCGCGGAAAGGGCTGGCCTCGCTCTTGGTCCGGTCGGCCGCATTGCGCGCGAAGCCGTTGCCGGTGAACCGGAACAGGTCGTCGAAGGAGGCGAAGGGCTGCACCGGCGGGCCTTCACCTTGCCCCGGCAAGCGCTTGCCGAAGTTGCGGTTGTGGTCGTAGCCGCCGCGCACCATCGTGTGCCCGAAGCGGAACGCCGCGACCGAGTATTCGAGCGGCATGAACAGCTCGTGGCCCCTGAGCGGCCGGTAGTGCTTCGGGCCGGCGGCGAGCACCTTGTCCACGATTCCGGGGAAGCTCACCGTCCGCAGGTAGTCGTGCAGCGTGATGCGCTGGTAGATGTGGCGCGTCACGTCGCGCGCGCAGTGGAACACCGCCGCCTGGAAGCGCCGCCCCTTGCCCGGCCAAAGGCCGAAGTCGCGCGGGTTCGCCTCGATCCTGTCCACCACCGCGTTGTGGAAGCGGAGGAACGCCAGGTGTAGCTGCGCGACGATCAGGTTCTCGTCGTTGCGGAGGTCCCCGATGAAGGCGCGCGTGCGCTTGTTGGGGTCGTCCCGCAGGGCGGGCGGCAGCACGTCGTCCGTGATGACGCCCTGGTCGAGCAGCGTCCCGATGCGGGGGAGGTCCCGGTCCAGGTCGTCCACGGGCGGGATCTTGACTCCGGGGATGCCGGGGGCGTCGGTGTTGCGGCCGATCCGGAAGCGCGCGCCGACGTAGAACCCGGCGTCCTTGCTGTCCTCGTCGACGATGGCCGGGCCGTCGCCGTAGACGCTGTCGAGGTCGAGCGTCGGCCGGCGCAGGTTCCTCAGGTCCTTGACGACCTCCTCCGGAGGGACGGGCTTGAGGTCCGGCCTCGTGACGTCGCCGGTGGCGGCGGCGCGGTCCGTGTTCGCGGTCAGGTCGTGGTCCACGAACTGGCCCCAGTAGGTGTAAACGGCCGGGATGATCGAGTTCACCTCCACGGCCGGGTCGGTCTGCACCGGGCCGTCGTTGTCCAGCATCGCCGTGCCCAGCTTGTTCAACGCCGCGACCACCGTGGCGGGGTCGCCGGGCAGGCGGCTGTCCTCCTTCGCCTTGAGTTGCGGCAGCAGGTACTCGAACGGCGTTTCCGTCCGTCGCAGCTTGTCCACCTCGTCCTTCGGCAGCGCGCGGGCCATGAGGAAGACGTCCCCCTTGCGGGCGACCTCCTTGGCGTCCTTGGCGGTGTCGTCCAGCACGTGCCCGCCATGCTTCAGGTAGAGCATCTGATCGTCTCCTGGTGATTGCCTCGAGTCTGCCGTGGTCGGCGATGGACCGGCCGGAGCCCGGCCGTGCGCGCGGCCCGCCCCGGAGGGAGCGCCACGGATCGAGTTTGATCCCCGCCGAGGATCCAGGACTGTGCGCGGACGCACACCGCGTAGGGAGAAGCCTGGGGCAGGCCGTCCCCTTGAACGCCGACTGCGCCGTCCGATATGATCATCCACAGGGATGGTAAGGGGATGCCTTCAGAATGGTGCAGGCGGTGCAAGAAGCGCGTCCCAAGGGCGACACCGAGAAGATCACGATCAATCTCGGCTACGTGGACCTGGGCCACATCGACCTGCTGGTGCAGGACGGCTTCTACTCCAACCGCACCGACTTCATCCGCACCGCGATCCGCAACCAGATCGAACGCCACGCCGAGGCGGCGAAACAATCCGTGGCGCGCAAAAGCCTCGACCTCGGCCTCCGGCACTACACCCGCGAGGACTTGGAAGCCGCGCTGGCGGCCGGGCAGGCGCTCGACATACGGGTGCTGGGCCTCGCCTCCATCGCCGCCGACGTTTCGCCCGAACTCGCCCGCGCCGCCATCGCCTCCGTGTCCGTGCTCGGCGCCTTGCAGGCGAGCACGGCGGTGAAGGCCGCGCTCGCCGACCGCACCCGCTGACGCACGCCGCCCCGACACCCGCAACGATTTCGAAAGCACTGTGACCATGCACGACATGAACGAAGTGACCCGACTCACCCGCGAAGGCCGGTTGGCCGAAGCGACGGCGCTGATCCAGCGCCTCTTCCGCGGCGAGGAAGCCACGCCCGCCACGCAGCCCCGTCCCGCCGCGGGCACGCCGGGCGGGCGCCGGCCGCGCGTCATCGACGTGGAGCCCGACGCGGCGGAAGCGCCGCGCGCGGCGGCGGACGCGGGCGCGCGGCAGCACGCGGCGGCCGGCGCCGGCCGATCGGGCCTGCCGCGGATGCCCGAAGCGCTGCGCGGCCTGGTCGACAAGGTCCGAGGCGGCGTGGAGGGACTGCAGGCACGGCCCGCGTCGGCGCGCGCGCCGTCAACGCCGCTGCCTGAAGGCGCGCGCTTCGTGTCGCGCACCTTCTCCAACGAGGCCGGCAGCCGCGCCTACAAGCTCTACGTCCCGAGCACGCTCCGCAGCGGAGAACCGGCGCCGCTGGTGGTCATGCTGCACGGCTGCACCCAGTCCCCCGACGACTTCGCCGCCGGCACCAAGATGAACGCGCTCGCCGAGGAGCGCGGCTTCCTCGTCGCCTACCCCGGGCAGCCGCCCTCGGCCAACCCGCAGAAGTGCTGGAACTGGTTCAACCCGGCCGACCAGCGCCGGGACGGCGGCGAGCCCGCGCTGATCGCCGGCATCACGCGCCAGGTCATGCGCGACCACGCCGTGGACCCGCGGCGCGTGTACGTCGCCGGGCTGTCGGCCGGCGGGGCGAAGGCGGCCATCATGGGGATGGCCTACCCGGACCTCTACGCCGCGGTCGGCGTGCATTCGGGCCTCGCCTGCGGGGCGGCGAGCGACGTGCAATCCGCCTTCGCCGCCATGCGCGGCGGCGGCGCGGCCGTCCGGCCCGCCGCGCGCGCCGTCCCGGCCATCGTGTTCCACGCGGACCGCGACGGCACCGTGCACCCGCGCAACGCGGACCAGGTGGCGAAGCAGTACGGGGCCGCGGGCCTCCGCAGCCAAGCGGAGCGCGGGCAGGTGGTCGGCGGCCGCGCCTACACCCGCACCGTCCACGCCGACGCGGCCGGGCGGGCGCAGTTGGAGCAGTGGGTCGTCCACGGCGGCGGCCACGCCTGGTCCGGCGGCAGCCCCGACGGCTCCTACACCGACCCGCTCGGCCCGGACGCCTCGCGCGAGATGCTGCGCTTCTTCCTCGACCACCCGCGCTCCGGCGGTTGACGCCGCAGCGAGGCCCCCGCTCTGCTCCCGGCGGGAACGAACGACCCGCCGGGAGGAACAGACCATGCGCCGCCGCAGCCTCGCCCTCGCCTTAGCCTTCGCCGCGCTCCTGGCGCCTTGGGCCGCCGCCGACGCCTTCCCCGACCGCCCGATCACCATGGTCACGGGCTACGCGCCCGGCGGCAGCACGGACATCGCCGCGCGCATCCTCGCGGACCGCATGGCGACCCACCTCGGGCCGGACGCGCGCATCGTGGTGGAGAACCGCCCCGGCGCCGCCGGCACGGTGGCGACCGAGTGGCTGAAGCGCCAGCCGCCGGACGGCTACACGGTCATGGTGACGGAAACCGGCGCCGCGGCCGCCGCGCCGGTCGCGCTGGTGGGCGGCACGCGCTACGACCCGATGGCGGACTTCGCCCACCTCGGCGTCATCAGCACGCCGCCGGGCCTGCTGGTCGTGACGGAGCGCTTCCCCGCCGCCACGCCGGCCGCCGTGCTCGCCTACATGCGGAACGCCGCTCCCGACAGCATCACCTACGCCTCCTCCGGCTTCGGCGGCGTGCTGCACCTGCGGGCCGAGATGCTGGCGCAGGCGCTCGGCAACCGCTTCGTCCACGTGCCCTACCGCAGCGGGGCGCAGATGCTGCAAGCGATCCTGACCGGGGAAGCGCAGTTCGGCATCGCGGCGCTGGCCTCCGCCACGCCGCTGGTGCGCGAAGGCAAGGTGCGCGGCGTGGCGATGGTGGGCTCGAAGCGTTTCCCGCTCTACCCGGACATCCCCACCTTGGAGGAGCTAGGAGTCGGCGGCTTCGACGACGGCGGCTTCTTCCTGCTGATCGCGCCCGCCGGGATGCCCGCGCCGGTCGCTCATGCGCTCAACCGCGCGCTCGTCTCCTCCCTTACCGCCCCCGACATCCGGGACAAGCTGCTGTTCGCCGGCCACGACCCGGTGCAGGGGCCGAACTCGCCGGACGACGCCCGCGCCTTCATGGCGCGGCAGTTGGCGACCTACGGCGAGATCGTGCAGCGGACGGGCGTGCGCCTCCAGCCCTGACCGGGGCGCGATCCGCGCTGGACGGTTGTTCCGGACCGGGTCCATGCTCGCCGCGCCGGCCCCGAAACCGGCCAAGCGCCAAAGCAGGGAGCGAAGCATGTCCGACACGATCAAGATCCATCCCTCCGTCGACGGCGGCCTGAAGCCGGCCGCGCCGGGCTTCGCCGGCGGCGCCCTGAGCTGCCGGTGCGCGCAAGGCCCGGTGCGGGTCGCGGTGGAAGGGCAAGTCGTCCACAACCACGTCTGCGGCTGCACGAAATGCTGGAAGCCGGAGGGCGCGGCCTTCTCGATGGTGGCCGTCGTGCCGCGCGACAAGCTGCGGGTCGTTGAAGGCCGGGAAAAACTCGCGGTGGTGGACGACACCGCCGCCATCCAGCGCCTCGCGTGCAAGGCTTGCGGCACCCACATGTACGGGCGCATCGAAAACGACAAGCACCCGTTCTACGGCCTGGATTTCGTGCACCCGGAGTTGTCGCGCGAGGACGGCTGGGCGCCGCCGGAATTCGCCGCCTTCGTGTCCTCCGTCATCGAGAGCGGCGTCAGCCCGGACCGGATGGACGGCATCCGGCGCAGGCTGCGCGAACTCAAGCTTGAGCCCTACGACTGCTTGTCGCCGCCGCTGATGGACGCGATAGCGACGCACGTGGCCAAGGCGTCGGGGGCGCTGCGGCAGTAGGGCCCTGACGGGGCCGGTCGCGGCGGCCCCGCCCCGCTCAGGCCGCCGCGACCACGCCGCGCTCGGCGAGGTCGCGCAGCATCTCGGTGATGTCCGCCTCGATCACCTCGCGCGGCGCGTCGAAGCGCGCGGCGAGGGTTTCGGCGATGTCGCGGACGCTGCGCGCCCCGTCCACCAGCTTCAGCACCTCCAGCGCGGTGTCGTCCGGCACGAAGGCGCGCTCGGGCGCCATCACCACCCAACGGCCGCGCGCCGCGTCCTCCCGCAGGCGCACCCCGCGGGGGAAGCGCGGCACGGCGGCGGCGTCCATCGGCGCTAGGCCGCCGGGGGCCGGAAGGCACCGGGCGGCGGCAGGCCCGGCGAGACGTAGGCGTGGTGCAGCGCGTCCAGCTGCGCCCACAGCAGGTCGCATTTGAAGCGCAGCGCGGCCAGCACCGCTTCCTGCTCGGCCGGCGTCCGCGCGCGCTCCCGCACGTAGCCAAGCGCGAACTCCACGTCGCGCGGGGCCTGCGTCAGCCGCGGCGTGAAGTAGGCGAGCGTGCTCTCCGACACGAAGTCGTAGTGCCGCAGCATCCCCGACACGCGCTCGGAGATGATGCCGGGCGAGAACATCTCGGTCAGCGAGGAGGCGATCGCCTCTAGCAAGCTCCGGTCCCGCACGAAGTGGACGTAGGCGTCCACGGCGAACACGGTGGCGGGCAGGATGCCTGCGAGCGAGACGACGTACTCCCGGTCGATCCCCAGCCCGTCCGTCAGCGCCAGCCAGCGCTCCACGCCGCCGGGCTTGGAGCCGTCGCCGTCGTGGTCCTCCAGGCGGCGGCGCCACTCGCGCCGCAGGTCGGTGGTCGGCAGGCGCGCGAGCAGGGTCGCGTCCTTCCGCGGGATGCTCGCCTGGTAGTAGTAGCGGTTGAGCGCCCAGGCCTGCACCTGGCCTTTGGAGAGCTGCCCGCCGTGCAGCATCCGGTGGAAGGGATGGAGCACGTGGTAGCGCTCCTCCCCTATGGCGCGCAGGCGCGCTTCCAGCTCGTCGGGCGATAGCATCGCCACGTCAGGATCAGCCTATGGTGGCGCAGGCGTAGCAGTTGATCTCAAGGGCGACGGAAACCTCGAACACGCGGGGCTTGGTCCAGGCCATCGTTGTCCTCCCTTGAACGTCGGACGGGCCTTTCCGGCCCGCCTTGCCCTCCACTGTCGTGACCGCCCTCGCACCCGTCAAGGACGCCGCGCTGTCAACCGCTCTTCGGCTTGGCCAGTTTGCGCGCGTTGGCGCGCACCCGCTTCCGGGAGGGCGCGAGCGCCGCCGCCATCACCCTTTCCGGCGCCGCGCCGACCATGGCGGCCGCGCCCGCGCGGACCGCCCCGGTTGCGAAGGCCTTCTGCTTCTCCAGCGCGTATTCCGTAAGCCGCGCCTGGGCCTTCGTCGGCTCCGTCCAAAGCTCCGCGCTGCGCAGCGCGAACACCCAGCCCGCCTGCCACGCGAAGAGGCCGTAGGTGAAAGGGTCCGCCGTCCGCGGCCGCCGCCTCACAGGACCCCCAGCACGGCCGCGGCGCTGCTCACCTCGAAGGCGCCCGGCGCTTCCACGCCGATGTGCGCCACCTTGCGGTCCTTCGCCACGAGGGCGAAACGCTGGCTCCGGACGCCCAGGCCGCGGGCGGAAAGGTCCATCTCCAGCCCGAGCTTCTTGGTGAGTTCGGCGCTCCCGTCCGCCAGCATGACGATCTTGTCCTCCACACCCTGGTCCTTGGCCCAGGCGTTCAGCACGAAGGCGTCGTTCACGGCGACGCAGGCGATCACGTCCGCGCCCTTGGCCTTGAGCTCGTCCGCCTGCTCCACGAAGGACGGCAGGTGCCGGGCGGAGCAGGTAGGCGTGAAAGCGCCGGGCACGCCGAACAGCACGACCGTTTTGCCGCCGAAGATTTCATCCGTGGACGTCTCCTTCGGCCCGTCCGGCGTGCTTTGCGTGAGCTTCATCGACGGGATCGTTTCGCCGGGCTGGATGGGCATCGGTCTCTCCTGCGCGTGCGCGGAGGTGTAAGCCGACCGCACCATCCTGTCATCGCCGCTCGCGCAACGGCGAAAGGGCAGCCCGCTTGCGCGCCCCGCGGGGCGCCGCCATTTATTCGCCATGGCCAAACGCGCTCGCACCAAGCGTATCCCGACCACGAGGGGTGACGGCGAGGGTTACCTCGGCGGCCAGCTCCTGATCGCCACGCCGTCCATGCAGGACCCCCGTTTCGCCGCCTCCATCATCTGCGTGTGCGCGCACTCGGAGGAGGGCGCGATGGGCTTGGTGCTGAACCGGCCCATGGAGGGGCTGTCCTTCGACGACCTCCTAAAGCAGCTCGACCTGGAGCCGGTGCCGGCGCAGCGCTCCATACGCCTGCACCAGGGCGGCCCGGTGGAGGGCGGCCGCGGCTTCGTGCTGCACACCAACGACTGGTCCAGCGATGGGTCTTTGCAGGTGGGCGGCGACCTCGCCCTGACCGCCAGCGTGGACATCCTGAAGGCCATCGCCAGCGGCGGCGGCCCGCGCCTCGGCCTGCTGGCGCTGGGCTACGCGGGTTGGGGACCGGGCCAGCTCGAAAGCGAGATCGAGGCCAACGCCTGGCTCTCCGTTTCCCCGGACGAAGCGCTGCTCTTCGGCGAGGCGCACGACGCCAAGTGGCGGCAGGCCTTCGCCAAGCTCCGGGTGGACCCGCTGCTGCTGTCGGCCGCCGCCGGGCACGCCTGACGCCGGGGCGGCGAGGCCACACCGCGCCCGCACCGGTTTGCCGCGAAGTCACTTGCCGGTTCATGTAACCGCTCGGATGCTGATGAAAACAGCAAACGAGCGGAGGACACCATGGCATTCAGGTTCGGCACGCCCGGCCCGGACACGCTGACGGGCGAAGCCTCTTCCGACGTTCTCTCCGGCCTCGGCGGGAACGACCGCTTGGACGCGGTGGACGGCGCCGACGCGGTGTTCGGCGGTGACGGTAGCGACACCCTCTACGGCGGCGCGGGCGACGACCTCGTGGACGGCGGCTCCGGCGACGACGTGGTGGTGGGCGATCGGTCCGGCGGCGGGCCGGCCCCGGTGGGGGCTGGCGGTTCCCCAGGGCGCAACCTCCTCCTCGGCGGCGACGGCAACGACACGATCCGCGGCGGCTACGGCGGAGACACCGCCTTCGGCGGCGCCGGCGACGACAACATCGTCGGCTGGGGCTTCGGCCCGCCGAGCCCGTCGGGTTCGCTGGCCTGGGCGGCGTTGGACGACGCCGACGCGCTCTGGGGCGGGGGCGGCGCCGATGTCATCAGGGGCGGCGGCGGGAACGACCGCATCGACGGCGAGGAGGGCGACGACACGCTCCACGGCGCCCACGGCATCGACACCCTGACCGGTGGCGCGGGCGCGGACCTCTTCCTCTTCGGCCGCGAGGACCTCGCCGGCCTGGACATCGCCGGGGGCGTCGGCGAAGGGAACCGCGACGTCGTGACGGACTTCCGCAGCGGCGAGGACGTGCTGGACGTGTCCGGCTACCGCAGCTCCTTCTTGCCCGCTGGAACGCCCCGGATGGAGTTCCTGGGCACCGATCCCTTCGTGGACGAACTCCGCCCGCAGGTGCGCTACGAGGTCGAGGGCGGCCGCACGATCGTGCAGATCTACTCGCCCTTCAACGCGCCGCCGCCGGACGTCCCCGCTCCGCCCGCGACCGCCACGGTGGAGATCGAACTGCGCGGCGCCCGCGGCATCTCGGAGGACGACCTGATCCTAGGCTGAGGCGGGGCGGGGTGGACACGCGCGCGGCGGCTGCGGCAAGGAGGGCGGGACCGAGCAACACGAGGAGTCCCGCCCCGCCATGACGCCCATCGCACCGACGTTCCTAGCCGAATGGTCGCCGCGCCTCCTGTCCGTGCTGCGAATCATGGCGGGGCTGCTGTACATGGCGCACGGCACGCAGAAGCTCCTCGGCTTCCCGGCCATGCCGGGCGGCCGCCCGGGGCCGGACCTGCTCTCCCTGTCGGGCGTTTCGGGTGTCCTGGAACTGGTGCTCGGGCTGCTGCTGGTGCTCGGCCTGTTCACCCGCCCCGCGGCCTTCGTGGCTTCGGGGCACATGGCCTTCGCCTACTTCATCGGGCACGCGCCGCGGAACTTCTTCCCCGCGCTGAACAACGGCGACGCGGCCATCCTCTTCTGCTTCATCTTCCTTTATCTCGCGGCCGCCGGTCCCGGCCCGTGGAGCCTGGACGCCACGCGGACGCGCCGCACCGGCGACACCCTGGCCGGGCCGGACCCGCTCGTCAGGCGCTGACGCGGGGCGAAACGGGGGGGAGGTTCCATGGCGCAGATCAGGCCGCTCCACCCCCTCTTCGCCGGCGAGGTCACGGGGGTGGACCTCCGCCGCCCGCTGCTCGACGCGGAGGCCGCTGCCATCCGCGACGCCTTCGAGCGGCTGTCCGTGCTGGTCTTCCCCGGCCAGGACCTCGACGACCAAGCGCAGATCGCCTTCAGCCGCCGCCTCGGCCCGCTGGAGGAAACGCGCGCCGGCGCGGCGGGCGCCGGCAGTCCCGTCATCGTCCTGAGCAACATCGGCCCGGACGGCGCCATCGCGCCGCCCACGGACAAGCAGGTGCTGAACAACCGCGCCAACCGGCTGTGGCACCACGACAGCTCTTTCAAACCGGTGCCGGCCCGCGCCTCCCTCCTGCACGCGCGCGAGATCCCGGGCGCCGGCGGCGACACCGAGTTCGCCTCCACCCGCGCAGCCTGGGCCGCGCTGCCGGCAGAGCTGCAACGGGCGGCGCGGGGCCGCGTCGCGCTGCACGACTTCGGTTGGTCGCGCTCCCGCGTCGCGCCCGAACTGGTCACGGAACAGGAGCGCGCCGACTGGCCCCCGGTGCGCCAAGCCATAGTGGTGGAAGGCGGCGCGCACGGTCCCGCGCTCTACCTCGGCGCCCACGCGCGGAGCATCGAGGGCATGGGCGAGGAAGAAGGCCGCACCCTGATCGAGCGCCTGATGGAGCACGCCACCCAACCGCGCTTCGTGTACGCGCACCGCTGGCGCCCCCACGACCTGGTGCTGTGGGACAACCGCGCCGTGCTCCACCGCGCCACGCCCTTCGCCAACGCCACCGAGCGTCGCCACATGGTCCGCACCACCGTCGCCGGCGAAGGACCGATCCTCGCGGCCTGACCGGCCACCCGCCGCCGGCTTCCCGCGCCCGGCCGCCTCGGGCACCTTGCGCGCTCCGCCGGAGAGGGGAGCCGCGCACCGTGCTGAGGGCCTTCGTCGTCATCGTGTGCTTCCAGTTCGCGGGCGAGGCGCTGTCGCGGCTCGGCGGGCTGCCCGTGCCCGGCCCGGTGGTGGGCTTAACGCTGCTGGTCGCCGCCGCCGTCGCCTGGCCCGGCCTCCAGCGCGAGGTGGAGGAGGTGGCGGACACGCTGCTGCGCCACCTGTCGCTGCTGTTCGTCCCCGCCGGCGTCGGCGTGCTGCAGTACCTCGACCTGCTGCGGCGCGAATGGCTGCCGCTGCTCGCCGTGGTGGTGCTCTCCACGGCGCTGACCCTCGCCGTCTCCGCCCTCGCCTTCGCCGCCATGGCCAAGCGCCGCGAGAAGGGCACCGGCGGATGAGCGGCCCCGCCGACTTCTGGCTCTTCCTGTCCACCTCGCCGCTGTTCTGGCTGGCGCTGACGCTCGGCGCCTACGTGGGCGCGGACGCGCTGGCGGCGAGGACCAGCCGGCACCCCGCGGTGAACCCGGTGCTGCTGACGATCGCGGTCGTCGGCGCCGTGTTGCTCGCCACCGGCACCAGCCACCAGACCTACTTCGCCGGCGCGCAGTTCATCAACGTGCTGCTCGGCCCCGCGACGGTGGCCTTCGCCGTGCCCATCCTGCGCCACCGCTCCGCCATCCGCCGCAACCTCCCCGCCATCGCCGTCACGCTAGCCGCCGGCACCACGACGGGCGTGGTCAGCGCCGTGCTGTTGGCGAAGCTGTTCGGCGGCGGGCCGGCGCTGGTCGCCTCCGTCGCGCCGAAATCCGTCACCGCGCCGATCGCCATGGGCATCTCCCGCGAGATCGGCGGCCTGCCGGAGTTGACGGCCGTGGTCGTCATCGCCACCGGTGTCACGGGCGCCATCCTGGTGACGCCGCTGATGGACGCGCTCGGCATCCGCGACTGGCGCGCGCGCGGCTTCGCCGCCGGCTTGGCGGCGCACGGCATCGGCACGGCGCGCGCGTTGCAGGTGAACCCGGTGGCCGGCACCTTCGCGGGCCTCGCGCTGGCGCTGAACGGGCTTGTGACGGCGCTGGTCGCGCCGCTGCTGTTCCGGCTGGTGTGAAGGTCAGCGCCCCGAGAGCAGCGCCGCCGTCTCCGCGTTCGCCGGGTAGAAGGCTTCCACCATCAGCTCGGACAGCGTGACCTCCACCGGCGTGCCGAACACCATCGTGGTGGAAAGGAACGAGAGCCGCCCTCGCGGCGTGTCCAGCTCCATCGGCACCGCCACGCCGTCGTCCGCGTCCGCCCCGTGCTCCCCCTCCGGCCCCGCGCCGAAGCCCCGCACCTCCTCCAGCAACGCCGCGAGCGTCCGGTCGCCGCTTGCCGCCACCTGCCGCCGCAGCCGCTCCAGGATGTGCGCCCGCCAGCGCGGCAGGTTGGCGATGCGCGGCGCCAGCCCGCGCGGGTGGAGGCTCAGCCGCACGCCGTTGATCGGCGGCGCCAGCAGCGACGCGTCCTCCACGCCTTCCAAGAGCGGCGCCACCGCGTCGTTCGCCGCCACGATGTTCCAATGCCGGTCCACCGCCATCGCCGGGAAGGGCATGTGCGCGCGCAGGATGCGCTCCGTCGCCTCGCGCGCCGCCGCCATCGCCGGCGCGTCCAGCGGCCGCTCCGGGTAGACGGGCGCGTAGCCCGCCGCGAGCAGCAGCGCGTTCCGCTCGCGCAGCGGCACGTCGAGCGCCGCGGCCAGGCGCAGCACCATCTCGCGGCTCGGCGCCGCGCGCCCGCTCTCCACGAAGGACAGGTGCCGCTGCGACACCTCCGCGTCCAGCGCCAGGTCGAGCTGGCTCAACCGCCGCCGCTGCCGCCACGCGCGCAACCTGTCGCCGATCGGCAGCGCGGCGTCGGTCGGGTCGGGGCGCAGGACAGTGGTGGCCATGCCGCGACACTACCGCCGGACGCGCCGCGCGCCGATGACCTCCGACGTAATCGACGCGCCGCCCCGAACCGCGCGAGTGTCCCCCCGTCGCCAACCCGAACGAGAGGACAGACGCCATGGCCGACACCCTCCACCCCACCCCGTTCCTCCGCTTCGCCCTGCTGGGCGACGCCGCCGCCAGCGGCGCCACCGGCCTGCTGCTCGCGGCCGGCGCCGGCGCGCTCGCGCCGCTGCTCAACCTGCCGGAGGGCTTGCTGTTCTGGGCCGGCCTGCTGCTCCTGCCCTACGCCGCCTTCGTCGCCTGGACCGGCACGCGGGACGGCGTGCCGCGGAACGCCGTCCGCGCCGTCGTGGCCGTCAACCTGCTCTGGGTGCTCGACAGCGTCCTGCTCCTGGCGGCGGCCCCGGTCTCGCCGAACGGCCTCGGCACCGCCTTCGTGCTCGCGCAGGCGCTCGTGGTGGCCGGCTTCGCCGCCATGCAGTGGACGGCGCTGCGCGGCGCGGCGCCTTCCACGCGAGCCGTGGCCTGATGGCCGCGCCGACCCTCGACGCCGCCGGCCACGTCGTCACCCGCGACGGCGTGGCCCTGTTCCATCGCGACTGGGGCGACCGCGACCGCGCCCCGGTCGTCTTCCTGGCGAGCTGGAGCCTCGCCAGCGACTCCTGGGCCTATCAGATGATGGCGATGCGGGCCGCCGGCCTCCGCCCCGTCGCCTACGACCGCCGCGCCCACGGCCGCTCCGCCGACCCCGGCCGCGGCTTCGATTTCGACACCCTGGCCGACGACCTGGCCGACTTGCTCGAAGCCCTCGACCTGCGCGACGCCACCCTCGTCACCTTCTCCGCCGGCGCGGGCGAGGCCGTGCGCTACCTCACCCACCACGGCACCGCCCGCGCCTCCCGCTTGGCGCTCGTGGCGCCGACCACGCCGCTCCTGGCGCGCACGGAAGGCAACCCGGACGGCGTGGACCCCGCGGTCTTCGACGCCTTCGCCCGCGACGAGCTGCTGCGGGATTGGCCGCGCTGGCTGGAGGAGAACGGCCGCGCCTTCGCCGGGCCGGACGTGTCGGAGCCGATGCTGGCCTGGGTCAAGGGCATGGCGCTCCGACCCTCGCTGCTCGCCTTGGCCGAGTTCCACCGCGCCCTCACCCGCACGGACTTCCGCGCCGAGTTGCCATGCCTCCGCCTGCCGGTGCTGGTGGTCCAAGGGGATCGGGACGCGACCTGCCCCCTCCCCCTGACGGGCGAACGCACCGCCGCGCTGGTGCCCGGCGCCCAGCTGCTGGTGTACG